>Ga0190275_10002197_pt1 | contig 14087 bp, 14 predicted proteins | sample Popmic550T_FD_133745 | JGI IMG/M metagenome (GOLD analysis project Ga0190275, IMG submission 133745) | Populus adjacent soil microbial communities from riparian zone of Yellowstone River, Montana, USA - 550 T | ecosystem: Environmental > Terrestrial > Soil > Riparian zone > Trees stand | place... | reverse complement strand
TCGCGCTTCTCTAGCCGGCGCATGAAGACGTCTATCTCCTTCACCGTCTGGGGGGCGGCGGTTTCCTGGCCCACCTCCTTGGGGCTCGGGAAGACGCTTCTCGCTTCGGAGTTCTCTTGCAGCGCGAAGTTGGCGCGGCCCAGCATCCTGTAGGCCACGGAGTAGTCCGGCTTGTTTTCGACCGCCCGTCTCAGAAGATCCCGGGCCTCCGAGTACTGGCCTTCCTTGAAGAGCTCGTTCCCGAGCGAGTAGAGGACCATGGGGTTGTTCTGGTCCCTCTCCAGTAGTTTGCGGAACATATCCGAGCGGGAAGCTTTCATGGTCTGTTTTTAGCACGCGGACGTGCTATCTGGTAGATTCGGCCACCGTATCTTTCAGTGCTAGAGTCTGGACTGCTAGCCAACGACAGGGGAGCCCGAGATGCAACTAAGCACCCGTAACCGACTGCCCGGCACCGTGACTGAGGTCGTCAAAGGAGAGGCCGCGGCCAAAGTAACCATCCAGGTCGGGGACAACCACCTGGTGGCCCTTATCACCCGCGAGAGCGCCGACGAGCTGGGCCTGGAACCGGGCAAGGAGGCCACCGCGCTGGTCAAGGCGACCGACGTGATGATCCTGACCGAAGGCGGAGATCTGGCCTGATCGTAGCCGTTGGCTGTCAGCGATCAGCTTTCAGCTCTTGGCTTATGAATTCCCTTCTCCAGCCGCTCTAGAGGTAGGGGCCGACGCTTTTGTCGTGGGCCAGGCGTCTGTGGGCCTCGGCCACGGCGAGGACCTTCTTTACGTACCAGTCGGCGTGGTTGTAGGAGTAGAGGGCGCCGTACCAGTCCCGAGGCGCCCCGCCGACCCGGAGGTAACCGGCGGCGGCCGGTATGGCGTCCTGGGGGTCCATGATGTTGGCGACCCCGTCGCCGTTGCCGTCCACGCCCGAGGTTTCCCAGGTGGAGGGAAGGAACTGCATTGGGCCCATCGCGCCGGCGCTGGAGGGTCCCATGTTCCGGCCGTGGCCTGACTCGACCTCTCCAACGGCCGCCAGCACGTACCAGTCCTGGCCAAACCCGTAGTCTCTGGCCGACGCCCTGTAGAGGTCCATGTACTCGCTCTGCGAGGTGGGCTCTACGGTCTCGGCCACCAGGCGATCCCTTGCGAGCTTCAACTCGGATTTCCTGTCCACCTCTCCCCCACCGGTCGCCGCCCCGTCTCTTGAGGTCCTGACCCTCTCGGCTGCCCGCAGGTCGCGCAGGCGCTCTTCCGTCTGCGCTTTGCTCAGGCCGAGCTCGCGTATCGTCAGGTCCAGCGCCGCCTCGCGCCGGCGGAGCTCCGCGCCGGCCTCCTGCTGTTCCTCGAGAGCCTTCCCGTAGTCTTGTCTTTTCTGTGAGATCTGGCGCCGTGTAGTCCTGAGATCCCGCCCGGCCTCCTCGTACTCGACGAGATCCTGCCGGTTTTCGAGCAAGACGGTGGCCACCGAGGGGTCTGCCAGCCCTCCGACGCCCCGACCCGAACGGAACCACCCGCCCAGGAAGGCCATGAATCCTTCCAGGCTCTCCCCCTTGTAGGCGGCCGTGATCCTGGCCCTGTAGTCTTCGCGCACCCCGCGGAAGAGCTTCTCCTGTTCGGCTATCTGCTGGTCCAACCGCCTCGCCTGCCGCCCTAACTCCCCGACCCGGGCCCTGGCATGGTCGGCCCGCGCCTGCGCCCCATCCAACCGCCCACCGACGACGGTGATCTCTTCGATGCTCTTCCGCAAGGCGGCGTTCCGCTTCTGGATGCTCTCCTCGAGCGAGGCTTCGCGCCCAGACTTGACGCCGGGACCCTCCTCGGCGACGGGCCGCAGGGCATCCCCCGCCCCAGCCGGCCTCGCATGCACCAACACCAGAGCTAGCAAGCAGAGAACCGCCCATGTTCCTGGCCGTCTTCCCGGCAAAACTTCCCTCCACTCGCTTACCCGCTACGCTTTCGGAACCCCGACAAATGAGACTATACCAGCGTGACGTACCACGCTACATCAACTACAAAGTCGCATCGTCCCAGGGGGCCGACGAAGTGCACTTATGTGCCTAGTGCCTCTGTATTAGGTCTCTTCCTGGGCGGTAAGGAGGGAGACGAGGGCTTCGAGTTGCTGTGGCTCGCGGAACCGTATCTCTACTTTGCCACCGCTCTTGAGGCTTCTCACCCTTACCGGCAGTTCTATGGCTTCGTGGATGAGGCGCGAGGCTTCGTTGAACCGGGTCGGCGTCGCGGCGCGCCGGTCGGACGTGGGCTGGGCGGAAGCGCGAGGGTCGGCGAGCATCTCGCGGACCAGTTCTTCGGTCCGTCTTACCGATAGTTTCTCATCCCCCACCTTGATCGCCAGCTGCGTCATCTGCTCCTCGTCTTCGAGGCCTAGCAGCGCGCGGGCGTGACCCTCTGAGATCCTACCCTCGCGGAGCAGGGCCTGGATGCTCTCCGGCAGGTGCACGAGGCGCAGGGTGTTGGTTACGGCGGCCCTGCTCTTGCCGAGCCTGCGGGCCAGCTGGTCTTTGCTGAGCCCGAACCCATCCATGAGCGCCTGGTAGGCTGCAGCGGTCTCGAGAGGGCTGAGGTTTTCCCTCTGCAGGTTCTCCACGAGGGCCAGCTCCATGGACTCGTTCTCCCCGGCCTGCCTGATGAGGACGGGTACCCGTTCTAGCCCCGCCTCCCTGGCCGCCCTGAGCCTTCTCTCCCCCGCTATGAGCTCGAAGCCCGCCGGCGTGGAGCGGACCACGAGCGGCTGCAGGATGCCTACCTCGCGTATGGAGGCCGCAAGCTCCTTGATACCGGCTTCCGGGAAGCCTTTCCGCGGCTGGTGCGAGTTGGGGCGGATGGCCGTGACGGGCAACTCCTCGAACTTGAGCCCCCCCACACCCTCGCCGGTGGCTATGAGGGCGGAGAGGCCACGACCGAGCCCCCTCTTACCCACGGCTGAGGACCTCGTCGGCCACGGCCGAGTACGCCTCGGCGCCGGTGCTCCTCGGCGCGTAGAGCGCTATGGGCATGCCGAAGCTGGGCGCTTCGCTCAACCTGACGTTCCTCGGAACTATGGTGTGGAAGACCCGCTCGCCGAAAAAGGACCTGACCTCCTCGGCCACCTGGTGGGCCAGGTTGGTGCGCGGGTCGAACATCGTTAGGAGTACCCCGCCCACCTCGAGGTCGGGGTTTAGCTCCTCCCTGATCATCCTTATGGTCTGCATGAGTTGGGTGAGCCCTTCGAGGGCGTAGTACTCGCACTGTATGGGGATGAGGACCTCGTCGGCGGCCGTCAGCGCGTTGAGGGTCAGGAGATCCAGGGACGGCGGGCAGTCTAGTAGTACCCTATCGTAAGCCGCCGGCGGCAGCTTCGTCAGCGCCCGCTGCAGCTTGTACTCGCGGGCCAGGCTTGAAACGAGCTCGACCTCAGCACCTACGAGGTTTATCGTCGCGGGTGCGACCTCGAGCCCGGTGACCTCGGTCGCAACGGCCACTTCTTGAAGCGACCTGCCCTCGAGCAACACGTCGTACATGCACCCTCCTGGGCCGGGCGATACCCCGAGGCCGCTGGTCGCGTTCCCCTGTGGGTCCATGTCGACGACGAGGATCTTCTCGCCCTTGCCAGCGAGGTAGGCGGCGAGGTTGATGGCGGTCGTGCTCTTGCCCACGCCGCCTTTCTGGTTGACTATGGCTACCACGGTCCTCACCGCCGGCATCTTATCACGTGGCCACCGGGGTTTGTTCACCCCGCGCCCAGCGGTCGCTTGGCTACAACCCCCACTCTCCGGGGATACTGCGCCGGTGTCTCCCGAACTTTCTCCAGGATTATCAGGTTCCGCTGCTTCTCCCCCACCTCCGGTAGCACGGCGACCGGTTCTATCCCCACGACCTTCCCACCTAGCGTACCCGCGGCCCGCCGGCCCTGGTCGTATTCGTCTTCCTCTACCCGGGCCTTCATGGCTATGGCGTCGCCACCTACCTCGAGCAAGGGCAAACAATACTCGGCGACTACCGACAACCGGGCCACCGCCCGGGAGGTCACGATGCCGTAGGCACCTCGCTGCTCCCGCATACGGCCGACGTCCTCGACCCTGGCATTGACGACATCCAGGTTCTCCAACCCGAGACGCTCGGCGGCGTAGCGCAAGAAGTCGGCCTTCTTTCCGGTCGATTCGATGAGGGTGGTCCGTAGCTCCGGCCTGATGATGCTTATGGGAATACCGGGTAGGCCACCCCCGCTGCCCACATCTGCCAATCGCACCTTCTCCCACATCGGTTGGTGCAGGAAACAGCTCAGCGAGTCGAGGACGTGATCAAAGAGGATCCGGTCCAGGTCCCTGGTCCCGATCACGTTCGCCTTTTCGTAAGAAGCCAGAATCCGCGCATAACCGAGCAGCCGGTCCAGCTTCCCTTCCTCCAGGCGCACCCCCCACGCCGCAGCCTGCGCCCCAAGCAGTTCCAAAGATCGCATCACGATGTTTCACGTGAAACGTCGTCTACCACCATCAGAGAAGACAAGAGCCGTGACAGAAGTTTGTGTTGACAAACTTCTGTCACGGCATGCTGTTTCACGTGAAACGAGGTAGGGTGTTCAGGAGGGTGAGACCATGACCCTGCGGCCGTCGCCAGTACCCTCGCTCTCGGTGGTGACGTTCGGATTCTCCGAGAGGTAGAGGTGGACCACGCGGCGTTCCGAGGAGCTCATGGGAGGCATCTCTACGGTACGGCGTTCGCGCAGGGCCTTGCGGGCGGTACGATGGGCCATGCCCTGGATCGCCTCCACTCGACGTTGGCGGTAGCCTTCGGCGTCGAGCACGATCCTCTTGAAGAAATCACGTTCTTTGAAGGCGGAGACGTTAACCAGGTACTGGAGAGCATCGATCGTCTCACCCTTCTGACCAATAAAGAGCGCCGTATCTTCGGAGGTGACGTCCACGGCAATGAAGCCGCCCGCGTCGTAGACCTCCACGCCCGCGTCGAATTTCATAGCCATAAGGATGGCGGAGACGTGATCCCTCACCTCGTCCAGCAGCTCCTGCGGGGCTTCGGCCTGGTCGGAGTCGGGGGGTTCACCGTAGACCTCTGCCAGGGTGGACGTCGGCGGGTTTGCGACGAAATCCGGGGGTTCCTCGTCCGGGCCGTCGAGGGAGGCTTCGTCCTGTACGGGGGCCACGGGTTCCTCGTTTACCGGTTCATCGTCATGTGTGGGGGCCTCGTCCTCTGTCGGGGCCTCGTCAGGGGTCGACGCCGGCGTTGAGACCAGAATGCGAGCATCCCTGGCACCTATGCCGAGGAAGCCCGAATTACCCTCGTCAAGTACGGAGTACGACATCTCATCCGTGGGCAGTCCGAGCTCGGCTGCGGCCTTGTCCACGGCCTCGTCGACCGAGGCGGCATAAAACTCTCTCTCTTCGGTCATTTCTTCTTCTTTCTACGCTTCCTCTTAGCGATCTTGGCCGCCTGTTTGGCGGCGTCCTCCTGCGTGGCGTTCTGGAGTTCCCCGTTGCCGGTAGAACCCTTCCCTTTCTCTTCCGCCTTATCCGAACCCGGCGTCTTCTTGCCGGGACCGTAATTGTAGATCACGTAGTTCTGGCCCAGCGTCATCAGGTTGGACGTGATCCAGTACATAAACAAGCCGGCGGGGAAGTTCAGGAGAAACACCGTGAAGCCGATGGGAAGCAGCCGCATAAGCCAGCGTTGCTGAGGGTCCACGTTCTTGGCTGTTATCTCGGTCGCGGCCAGCATGGTGAGGGCCGAGATGATCGGGAGGAGGTAGTAAGGGTCGGCGTGAGCGAGGTCCTGGAACCAGAGGATTCCGCCCTGGGTGAAGCTCTCGTATTCCGGCGGCGTGCGGCCCGGCGTTCCGCCGAACTGCCGGATCACGTAGAACATACCGATAAACACCGGCATCTGGACCAGGATCGGCAGGCATCCGCCCAACGGGTTCACGCCCTGATCCTGGTAGACCTTCGCCATCTCTTCGCGCTGGCGCTGCGGATTGTCCTTGAACTGGGCGCGTACCCTGTCCATCCGCGGCTTCAGGTCCTGCATGGCGCGCATGCTCTTGACCTGTTTCACCGTCAGGGGGAACAGGATGCTGCGCACGATAATCGTAAGCAGCACTATGGAGAGCCACCACGCCACGCCGAGGTTCTGGTGGAAGTACAGTAGTACCGCGCCCAGGATACCCACGATGGGGCCGAAGATGTTCTGGAAAAAATCTGCTATCGCGTTGATCATGTGACCCTACTCATCTGACCGGATCGAAACCTCCCTTGGCGAATGGGTGACAACGGAGCACCCTGAGGATGCCCATAAACAAACCCTTCAGGACGCCGTACTTCTCTATGGCCTGCACGGTGTAGAGCGAGCAACTCGGCTCGTAGCGGCAGGTAGGCGGCAACATGGGGGAGAGGAACCTGCGGTAGACCTGGATCAAGCCTATCAACAACCTCCGCACAGGGACCGCCGTCAACCCGGCCGGCGCTCTGCCGTGCCGGCGAACTTGCCGAGGGCCTTGCCAAACTCCGCCCGCAACTCCTCGAAGGTAGCATCCGCGGCCGCCGGCCTCGCCGACACCACGAGATCGAGGTTGCCCGGTATCTCGGTGGTGCAGGCGCGGAACACCTCTTTGAGCCTTCGTCTGACGGCGTTGCGCGTCACGGCCGTGCCCACCTTGCGGGACACGGAGAGGCCCAGGCGCGGGTTGCCCAGCTCGTTGGGGAAAGCGTGGACGGCGAAAAGTCTGCCCCTGTAAGCGGTGCCCTGACGGTATACCCTCTCGAACTCCGGCGAATCGGTCAGGCGCATGCGCTTACTCCGCGGCAAAGATCAGACGGCCAGGCGCTTGCGGCCCCGACGCCTGCGGTCGCCGATAACCCTGCGTCCTCCCACCGTGCTCATGCGCTTGCGGAAACCGTGCGTCTTCGCCCTCTTACGGCGATTAGGCTGATAAGTACGCTTCATTGCTCTCCTCTACGGGCCTTCGAAAACATACGAACGGATCACCGGAGTATATCCGAACCAGGCAATCCCATCCAGCAATCCCGCCCGGCGATACGCCTTCGCATTCGTTGCCCAAGCCCGTTTACGATGCAGAAAAATGCTGCAAACGGGCGTTTATCTCACGCTTGCGCCCTTTGCCTCGTCCGCCGTCCGGGGCCCGACAAGACGGCATATTTGGCCACAGGTGCGACTCTCGGGTGGCGTGGGCTGGGAGTTATCCACAGCTTGTGGATAACTTTGTGGATAACTATCTTAATTGCCTGCAAAGGCTAACTTTGCGTTCCTCGGCTATAGCGCTCGGAAGAGGGGTGCGCTAAATTCTGTGTGGGGATGATGCACGCACAGAGGACACAAGGGGGGATGGATCAGGCGGACGCTGACGTTCGCATTGTAGTCTATCCCCGAGGCGGCGAGCCGGAGATCACGGAGGTCTCTGCGGCGAGCCCGCGTTCGGCCACGCAAAAATTCACCAGGTTCGTCTCCGAGAAGGTGGAGGAGGCGGGCGGTGGTGTTCCGGAGGAGTCCATTCGCGAGGTGGTAGAGAACCTCATACACGCCGGCTACCGCGGGGTGGTCATCTCCGTCCTGGATGGGGGCAACGTCGTGCGCGTCTCGGACAAGGGGCCCGGTGTGGAGAACAAGAACCGGGCGGTGGAGTTCGGTTTCAGCGGCGCATCACCCGAAGTCTTGCGCGAGATACGGGGCGTGGGGGCCGGGCTCGGCATCGCGCGTGCGGCGGCCGAGAAGGCGGGGGGCAAGATCGCCATCGAGGACAACATCGGTGGTGGTACCGTGGTCACCATCTCGGTGGCCGGCGAGGCGCCGGCGGCAGAAGAGGTTAGGGTTCCGGAGGAGCCTTCTTCGCAGCGGAGGTATCCCGACGGCGTGCCGCGGATGAACATCTCCGAGAGGCAGCAGAAGGTGCTCATCACGGTGCTCGAGTGCGGTGAGGTAGGTCCGTCCACGGTGGCCGATCGGTTGGAGATAAGCGTCAGCACCGCTTACAGGGATCTCTCGGTCCTCGAGGAGCACGGGCTTGTGCAGGCTGATGAGTCTGGCAAGCGCCTCATCTCCCCGCTTGGCAGGGACCTCGTCGAAGCCATCATCAACTCCTGGGTCAAGTAGCCTTGGCGGGGAGGGCGGATCAGGTCTGGACCGAGGTGTTGGATCGGGCCTCCGAGCACATAGACGTCTCGTCGCTGCGCGTGTGGTTCGAGGGCATTCGGCCCGTTGACCTGTACGAGGACCAGCTGGAGATCTCCGTCCCCAACACGTTCGCCAAGGAGTACATAGAGAGCCGCTTCAGGCCCCTGCTGGAAGAGGTGCTCGACGACGTGGTGGGCAAGGATACCCACCTGGTGGTCAGCGTGGCGGCCCCCGGCCAACACGCGGGCAACGGCGCCGCTTCCGAGGCCGCAGAGTCCGTTCTGAACGCGCGGGCCCCGAGGTCCTTCCGGGCCAAGTACACCTTCGACACGTTCGTGATCGGGGCCGGCAACCGGTTCGCCCACGCGGCGACGCTGGCCGTGGCCGAGACCCCTGGCCTGGTCTACAACCCGCTCTTCATCTACGGCGGCGTCGGGCTGGGCAAGACGCACCTGTTGCGGGCCGTGGGTCATTACGTGGAAGACCAGGACCCCAGCATGAGGATCCGTTACGTCACCTGCGAGCAGTTCACGAACGACTTCATCAACTCCATGAGGGACAACGCGCCGCTGGAGTTCCAGAAGCGCTACCGGGAGAACGACGTGCTGCTGGTCGACGACATCCAGTTCCTGGAGAAAAAGGTCGAGACCCAGGAGGCCTTCTTCCACACCTTCAACGCGCTCTACGAGGAGAACAAGCAGATAGTCATAGCCTCGGACCGGCACCCCAGGTACATCCAGACGCTCGAGAACCGCCTGGTCAGCCGCTTCGAGTGGGGCCTGGTCACGGACATCCAACCCCCCGACCTGGAGACCAGGATCGCCATCCTGCGCAAGAAGGCCCTGATGGACCGCCTGGAGGTCGACGACGACGTGCTTACGTTCATCGCCTCCAAGGTCTCGACGAACATCCGCGAGCTCGAAGGCGCGCTCGTGCGCATCCTGGCCTACGCCTCGCTCTACGGCCGGCGGGTCACGGCGGACCTGGCCGAAGAGGTCCTGAGGGACATACTCCCCGACCAGGCCTACCGCGAGATACCCATAGAGCTGATCCAACACGAAGTCTGCCGCTACTTCGGCATCTCGAGGGCCGACCTGATCGGCCAGAGCCGCTCCAAAGGCTTCGCCTACCCCCGCCAGGTCGCCATGTACCTCTCCCGAGAGCTAACCGACGAGTCGCTCCCCAAGATAGGGAAGGCCTTCGGCGGACGCGACCACTCCACCGTCATGCACGCCACGGCCAAGATCTCCAACCTCATAAACAGCGACCGCGACGTCTTCTCCCAGATCCACGAAATCACCCAACAGGTCAAGAGCAAAGGGTGACCGAGAGGTGATCCTTACCCCCCTCCCCCAGGGCCAGGTATTTGTAACAAGAAATAGGCCTTGAATGCTTCTTTTATCCACAACCCATCCACAGGTCGTCGAAAACCTGTGGATAACTCCCCGAAAAGCTTCCACAACAAACCGCACTTATCCACAGTTTCTGTGGATAAGTGCCATATCCTGTGGATAAATACGGCCCCGGAGAGGAAAAGTAGGCCGTATGTGCCCACGGATACCAGGGTTGCCTGTGGATAAACCTGTGGATAACAGGGGTAAAAACTGTGGATAAACCTGTGGATAAAATTGTGGACAACTCTATACTGTGGATAACTCGGCACTTATCCACAATCCGTCCACAGGAAAACGCGGGTTATCCACAATTTTATCCACAGGCGCGAGGACGAGAATTAGGCTTAGGTACGGTGGATTTTCGGGGTTATCCACATATCCACAGGCCTTATTATTACTATTATTCTAATAGATATATGGTTTAGGTAGTAATAATAAGGTGAGAAGGGAGGCAGCATGAGGGCCATTTGCAACACCGAAACCTTTAGCAGGAGACTGCAGTTGGTATCGCGGGGGGTCTCCGCGCGGTCCACCATCCAGTTGCTCGGGGGGATACTCGTCGAGGCTGGGGGGGAGGCTCTAAAGTTATCGGCGACGGACATGGAGATCTCCATCCAGACCTCATCGCCGGCGGAGGTCGAGGGCGAGGGCCGGGTGGTCATACCGGCGCGCATCTTCAACGACATCGTCAGGTCGTTGCCGGGGGGGAGCTTCTCGCTGGAGCACGACGCCTCGGAGGGCACGGTCAGGCTCGTGGCTGGGGACAACGAGTACCGCATCAGGGCTTACGCGGCCGACGACTACCCGCAGCTCCCCGTCTTTCCCGGGGAGGGCACCTTCAGGATGTCGGGGGAGTCGCTCGTGGAGACGGTGGAGAAGGTGTCGCGGTCCTACTCGCGGGACGAGACCAGGCCGGTCTTGACGGGCATCCTCATAAGCTTCGAGGACTCGCGCGTCAGGATGGTCACCACGGACTCGTACCGGCTCAGCATCAAGGAGACGGAGTTGGCCACGACCGCCTTCGAGGGGTCCAGGGAGGCCATCATCCCGGCTAGGGCCATGCAGGAGGTCTCCAGGATCTTCGGCTCCGAGGGTGAGGAAGACGTAGAGGTCTCGCTCTCGGAGAACCAGGCGTTGTTCAGGGTGGGCGACGTGGTCTTCGGCACCAGGCTCATCGACGGGAACTTCCCCGAGTACAGGAGGCTCTTGCCCAACGACTTCGAGCGGGAGATAGCCATCCCCAGGGAGGAGCTAATGGGCACGCTCAGGCGGGTCAACCTCTTCGCCGCCCGCCAGACGCCGCCGGTGCCCGTCAGCCTCTCGTTCTCCGAGGGGGCCGTCGAGGTCATAGTGCACAACGGTGAGGTGGGGGACGCCCACGAGCGCCTCTCCGCCTCCAGCGAGGACGAGTTCCTGATCTCCTTCAACCCCGGCTACCTGCTCGACGGCGTCTCGGCCATAGATTCCGACAAGGTTGTCTTCAAGCTCAACGAGCCGCTCAAGCCCGGGCTCATCGTGCCCGACGAGAACGGCGACGGCGCGGAGCCCGACTTCCTGTACCTGATCATGCCGATGCGTGACCCGTCCCGCAACTGAAGGCGCTTTGCGGGTCCCGACAGGCACCACGCTCGGCCAGGCGCTCAAGGTGGCCAGCCTCGTGGGATCGGGCGGGGAGGCGAAGGTTCTGATCCAGGCCGGGGAGGTCCTGGTGAACGGTGAGGTGGAGACCCGCCGCGGCCGCAAGCTGGAAAGCGGCGACGTGGTCGAGGTGGGGGACGAGCGGCTGGAGGTCGGTTGAGCGCCTACCTGCGGGCCATACGCCTCGTGAACTTCCGCAACTACGCGGACGCCACGGCGCTGCTGGCCCCCGGCCTGAACGTGGTGGTCGGCGACAATGCCCAGGGCAAGACGAACCTGCTGGAGGCCATCGCCTTCAACGTAGCGGGGTCCTCCCCCCGAACCCCCAAAGAGAACGAGGTGGTCCGCTGGGGCTCGGACTTCGCCCGCACCGAGGCCCGCATAGCGATCGACGACTCCCCGGAGGAGCGAAGCGCCGCCATCGGCTACGCCCCCGGGCAGAAGAAGCGCATCACCGTGGACGGGGCGCCGGCCTCGTCGTTGACGAACTACGCCGCCGGTGGCTCGGGGGCCCGGGTCGTCACGTTCTTTCCCGATGACATCAGGGTCGTGAAGGGGTCTCCCTCCGACCGCAGGGAGTTTCTGGACGACCTGCTCTCCTCGCTGCGCCCCTCCTACGCCCGCGCCACCGGCGAGTACGCCAAGGCCGTGGCCCAGCGCAACCAGCTCCTGAGGCGCATCAGGGACGGGTACTCCTCCGAGAGGACGCTCGCCACATGGGACAGGAAGGTCATCGACCTCGGAAAAACCGTGCTCGCGGGCCGTGGGGCGGCGATGCCGGTCCTCGAGGAGCACTTCAAAGACTCCCTAAGGGCCCTGTACGGCCCCGAGAAGGCCGCGATCCGCTACAGGCATACGGGGACATTGGAAGAGTACTCCGAGGCGCTCAGAGAGGCGCACAGCGCCGACATCGAGCGTGGCACGACCTCGGTGGGGCCGCACAGGGACGACTTCGAGGTCGTGCTCGGCGGGGTGAACCTCACCACGTTCGGGTCGCAGGGGCAGCAGAGGCTCGCCACGCTGGCGCTCGAGTTCGCGGCCAGGGACTACGTGCGGGGGGAGGTGGGGGATGACCCCATCCTCCTCTTCGACGACGTGATGAGCGAGCTAGACGAGCGTCGCAGGGAGTACCTCGCCGAGTACTTCCTGCAGAGCACCCAGGCCGTCATCTCCACCACCAACCTCGAGTATTTCGACGAGGAAATACTCAGGAGAACCCGTGTCATACGCATATCTGGTGGTTCCATCCTCGAGACCGCAACAAATGGTGCCACGAGGTAGCCGCATCCTGCGAAACCGGCTTATCTAAGCCATAAAGGTCGTTACATGACCGTTGGGAAAGCCCGGCTTATGTGTTACAATCATCGGGTGCAAAGCTCTGATGAAAAGATCGTCTCCGGCAGAAGCGCCGGTCTAGCAAAGAGGAGGGTCCGGTTCTTTGGCGGCTAACCCTGTTTCCAAGAATACCCCGAGCTCGTATGATGCAAGTTCAATCCAGGTTCTGGAGGGCCTCGAGGCCGTCAAGCGGCGGCCCGGCATGTACATCGGGTCTACGGGCCCGAGGGGCCTCCACCACCTCGTATGGGAGATCGTCGACAACTCCATAGACGAGGCGCTTGCCGGGTATTGCTCCGAGATCCTAATCGTGGTCCACCCCGACAACTCCGTCTCTGTTACCGACGACGGGCGGGGGTTGCCGGTCGGCACGATGAAGAAGTACGGCAAGTCGGCCACCGAGGTGATCCTCACCACGCTGCACGCCGGTGGCAAATTCGACGGACAGGGCTACAAGGTCTCCGGCGGTCTTCACGGCGTCGGCGCCTCCGTGGTCAACGCCCTCTCCGGGTGGCTCGAGGTCGAGATCAGGCGCGAGGGGCACGTGTGGAGCCAGCGCTACGAGCGCGGCTTCCCGCAGGGCAAGATCACCAAGGACCGCAAGCTCAAGAAGGGCGAGGGGACGGGCACGACCATAAACTTCATGCCCGACCCCGAGGTCTTCACCGAGACCGTCGAGCTCTCGTTCGACACCCTCAGCCGCCGCTTCCGCGAGTCCGCCTTCCTCAACAAGGGCCTGAAGATCCGCCTGGTCGACGAGCGTGACGAGGACAAGGACGTCACTTACCAGTACGAGGGCGGCATCAGGGACTTCGTGGCGCACATCAACGAGGCAAAGGACCCCGTCCACAAGACCGTCTTCTACCTCGAGCGCGAGGAGGAGGTCGGGGACGTCGAGGTAGCCCTGCAGTGGAACAGCGGCTTCCAGGACTCCGTGTTCACGTTCGCCAACAACATCAACACCCACGAGGGCGGGGCGCACCTGTCCGGGTTTCGCTCGGCGCTCTCCCGCACCATCAACTCCTACGCTAGGCAGAAGGGCCTGCTCAAGGAGAAAGAGGAGAGCCTCACCGGCGACGACATCAGGGAGGGGTTGGCGGCCGTCATCTCGGTCAAGCTGCAGGAGCCGCAGTTCGAGGGGCAGACCAAGACCAAGCTCGGAAACACCGAGGTCAAGGGGCTCGTGGAGAGCGCGACCAACCGGTACCTTGCCGAGTTCCTGGAGGAGCGTCCGGCCGAGGCCAAGGCCATCGTCAACAAGGCCCTGCAGGCCGCCAGGGCGCGGCTCGCGGCCAGGACGGTGAGGGAGAAGATCCGCAAGGGCTACCTGGAGAGCTCCACGCTACCGGGCAAGCTCGCCGACTGTTCCTCCAAGGACCCGGCCCGCAGCGAGCTCTACATCGTGGAGGGCGACTCGGCGGGGGGGAGCGCCAAGCAGGGCAGGGAGCGGAACTTCCAGGCCATATTGCCCTTGCGGGGCAAGATCCTCAACGTCGAGAAGGCCAACATGAACAAGGTCCTCTCCAACGTCGAGATACAGGCCATGATCTCCGCCATAGGCGCCGGGGTGGGGGAGACCTTCGA
>Ga0190275_10002196_pt1 | contig 14093 bp, 12 predicted proteins | sample Popmic550T_FD_133745 | JGI IMG/M metagenome (GOLD analysis project Ga0190275, IMG submission 133745) | Populus adjacent soil microbial communities from riparian zone of Yellowstone River, Montana, USA - 550 T | ecosystem: Environmental > Terrestrial > Soil > Riparian zone > Trees stand | place... | reverse complement strand
TGAGCGTGTACGCGCCGCGCATCATCACCATGAAGATCAACCCGTCCAAGATCGGCGAGGTGATCGGGCCCAAGGGGAAGACGATCCGCGGGCTGCAGGAGGCCACCGGCGCCGTCATCAACATCGACGACGACGGCACGATCACGATCGCGTCGGTGAACGGCGAGGGCGGCGAGCGTGCCCGGCGCATGATCAGCGGGATGGTGGAGGAGCCCGAGGTGGGCCGGATCTACGAGGGCGTGGTGAAGAGCACCACCACCTTCGGCGCGTTCGTGGAGATCACGCCGGGGACCGAGGGTCTGCTGCACATCAGCGAGATCCAGGACGGCCGCGTGGACAAGACCGAGGACGTGGTGAAGAAGGGCGACATGCTGCAGGTCAAGCTCCTCTCGATCGACGAGAAGGGCCGCCTGCGCCTGTCGCGCAAGGCCGCGCTGAAGGAGCTGGCCGAGCAGGGCCAGGGCGGCCAGCCCGCGAACTCCTGACGGTAACGGCAGGGGGCGCGTCCGCGAGGGCGCGCTCCCGGCCGAGTCGAGTTGGACGAAGCCCCTCTCCCGCGCCAGCGGGGGAGGGGCTTCGGCCGTTCGGGCGAGCCACGGAAACGTGCGCCCGGTCCCGCGCTGGATCGGCCACCTCGCGAACGCGGGGCTTGTCGCACCGGGCCGCTTGCTGCACCTTCATGACGTCAATCTTCGCGCATTCGATCTGTCCCATAGCATCCGCCGTACCCCTCTCCCCGATTCTCCCGCGACACCGCCGATGAAGATCGCTGCGACTGCCCGACCCGCGCGCCGGCGCGTTCCCGTGCTGGCGACGCTCACGCTGGCGACGGTGGCAATCGCGATGCTGGCCAGTGTCGCCGTGACGGCGATGATGCGCGAGCGGACACTGTATGAGCGCGTGGCCGACCTGGGGCCGGAGCGGGCGATCGCGCCGCTCACCTCGCTGGCGGTGGATTACAAGGCGTGCGGGGAGACGGTGTCCGGCTCCACGCTCTCCACCGCGGCGTGTGCCGGTCGGTCGCGGAACGTGCTGGCCGGCGAGGAACTCGTGGCGCTTGCCGCTGAAATCCATGCGCGGATCGAGGAAGGCCCCGACGCCGATGCGCTGCAAGCGCAGGCCATGCTCGACCTGCACGGGGTCGGTGACGGACGGCCGCGGCCGGATGCGGCGATCGCCCTGCTCGACTCGGCGCTCCCGCTCACCTCCGATTCGGCCGCGGTGATGGTGGACCTGGCGGCGGCGTTCCTGGTGCGGGCGGGCGAGTCGAAGTCTCCCGCGGACTTGCGGCAGGCGATGGATTGGAGCATGCGTGCGCTGACGGCGAAGCCGGGCTACGAGCCCGCGTTGTTCAACCGCGCGCTGGCGCTGGACGCGTTCACCGCCGACAGCGGGGCGGCGAAGGCGTGGCGTGAGTTCATCGACAGCGAGCCGGGCTCCTGGTGGGCGTCGCTGCTCCCCAATCGAATCGAGCCCTGGCGGCGCGAGGCCGTGTCGCGGCTGCGGGCCATGCAGAGGCCTCCCACCGTCGTCGCACCCGGAGCCGATGCGAGCGACGCGGAGCTAGCGGCGTTCGCGACCGCTCACCCGCAGGCAGCGCGCGAAACCGGGTGGAACGTGCTTCTGCCGGAATGGGGCACGGCCACACTCGACGGTGATCGGGCGCGAGCGGAGAAAGCCCTGCGACGTGCGGAGATCTTTGGGGCCGCGCTGGTGCGGCGCGGGGGCGACGCGACACTGGACCACCAGGTCAGACACGTGCGCACGGCGGCTGCGACCGCAACGGGGACGCGCGCCGCCGCCGAGGCTCATCGCCTGCATGGAAAGCTCGCTGCGGCTCGCGGCGGGATGGACGAGGTGCGTGGGGGCGCGCTGCTGGATTCGCTAGCCGCCCTCGATCTCAGCGCGCCTCAGACAATCTGGGTCGCGCTTGCCCGCGCGGGGATCAACATCGACCGCGGCAACCTTTCCGCCGCCGAGCGCCTGTTGGAGTCGATCGGCCAAACCATAGATATCGTGAAGTATTCGGCCGCAGCCGGGCAACACGAAATGCTGCGGGGAACGCTACTGGCGCGTCAAGGCGAGTTCGGCGCCGCCCCCATCGCCTACCTCAAGGCGGAAACGGCCTTCGCTCGCGTCTCCGAGGGGCCGAATCGTGGGCGGGTGGGCGCCTATCTCTCCGATACGCACCGCATCGCGGGGAACTCGGCGGAGGCGGATGCGTGGTTGCTGCGCGCGCTGGTGACGCTCCGCCAGTTCGGCCCTAGCTGGCAGCGGCACGACCTGATGAGGCAGGCGGCCGCAGCCGCACATCATGACGGACTCCAGCACGCGATGCGGGACCTGGCCGCGGAGGACGTCGCGGTCGCGACCGATTATGGTAACCCCGCTTACCTCGCCGAGGCGAGAGTGAACCGTGCGATGTTGCTGGCTTCCAGCGGCGACCACGAAGCCGCGCTCCGCGAACTTCCGCAGGCCCTGCGGATCGTCCGCAACCCAAGCCCTTTCGTCCGCAGGTTCTTCGCGTCGTCCGAGGCGTACGTGCGTGCGCAGGTCGAGTTGGAGAAGGCGCCGCGTTCGTCGCTTGCGTGGTCGGATTCGCTCATCAGCGACCGTAGCCGGGCCATCTGGCCCATGCGCGGATTCGCTCTGCGGGCGCATGCGCTGGTTGGAATCGGAGACATCGCCGGGGCGCGGAGTGCCCTCGACAGCGTATTCGCGGCCCTGGAACTCGGTCGCAAGAAGGGTGGAGGGGCGGGTGACCGCGAGGTCGTGGAAGGCGATGTCGGTGCGGCCGTGGAGCGGCTGGTGGTGAGGCTGGTGCAGGCGGGGCGGAATCGCGAGGCCCTCGAGTGGTTGGGGCGGCGGGATGCCGCGTTCTCGTCCGTGCACATGCCGGACACCCGCCTCCCGGCTCGCGTGCCGGATGGGCGCGTGGTGGTGCGGCCGCTGGTCGTCGGCGACACCCTGCTGGTGTGGACGCTGAAGGGCAGCAGCCTTGCCCTCACGCGCTCCACGATCTCGTCCTCGCGGTTGACGGCCACGATCGACACGGTCGACACGTGGCTCTCCCGGGGCTGGAACGCGGACGCGCAGCTCACCCGCCTCTACGGGCTCCTGATCCGCCCGATCGAGGCGCGGCTGGGAACAGATACGGAGCTCGTGTTCGTGACCGACGGCGACCTGGCGGGCCTTCCCTTCAGCGCACTGCTGGCGCCCGACGGGAAACCCCTGGTGTATCGGCACGCGTTCGCGCGGGCGCTCTCCGTGGCCGCGGCCGCGGCGGACCGCGACACCACGCTGCCGGACTCGGCCGCGTTCCTCGCGCCCGCGTACGTGGCGAGCGCCGGCCTGGATCCGCTCCCCCACGCCGGCGAGGAGGTGCGTGCGGCATCGCCGGAATATCCGGTTCGCCGGATGCTGGACTCCGCGTCGGCGCCCTCGGCGTTCATGGACGCCCTGATGCGGTACGGGCTGGTCCACTTCGCGGGCCACGCCGTCGTCGACAACCTGCGCCCGGAGCGGTCGTACCTGGCGCTTAGCCCCGGCACGCCCCGCTCACGTCTCACCGCCGCCGGAATCGACTCCCTGCGTCTCGGCGGGCTCCGTCTGGTCGTGCTCTCGGCGTGCTCATCGCTGGGCGGCAGCCGCGGCTCCAGCGGCTTCACCGGGCTGAGCGGCGCGTTCCTGGGAGCCGGTGCTCAGGGCGTGGTGGGAAGCCTGTGGAAGGTGGACGATCGTGCGACGCAGTCGCTGATGACAGCCTTCCACCAGCACTACCGGAGGACCGGGGACCCGGTCCGCGCACTGCGGCAGGCGCAGATCGAGATGCTCGAATCGAACGACGCGGTGCAGAAGCGGCCGAGCACCTGGGCCGCCTTCCAGTTCGTGGGCCGCTGATCCCGCCGCATCCTGAAAAGCTCCCGCGCGGCAACGCCGTGCGAGGCTTTGTCGTGGGTGTGGACGCCTTCAGCCGGAAAAGCCCGAGCAGGGTCCGTCTCACTCTGCAACGCCTGAACGGAGCAGCGCGCGGCTACGCGCGGGCGTCTCGCGCTGGAGAATCACGGACACCCCTCGTGGAGGATGACCCATGCCGTTCGACCTGAAGCTCACGTTCACCGGGATGATGCTGTACGTCCCCGAGATCAACCAGTTGCAGGTGCTCATGCCCAAGACGGCGGAGACCATCCCGGCTCCGGTGGTCTCGTCGAACGGCGGCTGCAGCGGCGAAAACCCGGAATGCGTGGAGCCGCACGCCGCCCGGCTCACCTTCGACACCGCGCACACGCGGCAGGGGATGACGGCGCTTGACGACGTGGTGGCGCACGTGTCGCTGCGGCAGAAGCGGCTCGACGTGCCGGCGGTGGGGAGCGCCTACGTGCGGGGGGTCCCCTCCGACATCGCCCTGGCCACGTCGCCCGTGCGGCAGGACGTGCTGGATGGCATCGCGAACTCCGACCTCGCGTCGCGCATCCGGGTGAGCACCGGCGCGGCCACCTACGCCGACCCCGGCGAGTGCTGGGAGTACCAGGGAATCGTCCGGCGCATGAGCCACCAGGTGGAGTGGACCATCGCCGGCGTGCCGGGCGACCACCTCGACCTGCCGCTGACCGACCTGAGCGGGCTCACGGGCCAGGGCTCGCTTCCGCGCCTGTACCCCATCAACGGCCAGATCGAGCTGTGGGTGTGGCACGCGCCGGCGTTCGAGCTGCCGCCCGACGGCATCGCGCCGGAGACGCCGGTGGACGGCGACCAGGCGCACCACTTCTCGCACCTGGGGATCCTGCTGGACAGCCGCGCGCTCGAGATGCCGCTCTTCCGCCCCAACCTGTGCGGCGAGCTGCCGCCGGGGACCCGGCCGCGCTACCGGGACAAGGGCGCCACGTCGCTCAACTGCACGGGCACGCAGGCGCCCGTGATCCCCTGAGCCGCCGGTTCAGGTCCTCGCCGCCAGGCTCAGCATGTCGTCGGTCGCGGTACGGAGAAGGCCCCACCGGGGGGAGGCGCCCTCGAGCGCCTCCCTTGCCCTCCCCAGCTCGTCGCGGGCGATCCGCTCCAGCCGCTCGCCCGGCCCGCGGCCGGCCAGCACCTCGCGGCTGAGCGGCGCCGCGAAGAAGGCGGTGTCGCGGCGGGCCACCGCGACCCGCGCGCCCTGGAGCCACGCGCCCGTCTCCGCCATCGTGCCCCCCAGCTCCGCCGCCCGCTCCCCCAGCTCCGGATCGAGGCCCCCCGTGCCGACACCGCTCGCCTCGATGCGTCGATACCTCGCCGCCAGCTCCCCCGCCGCGGGATGGGTTCCGAGCAGCGCGGCCACCTGGCCCGCCGCCGTCCGCGCCCGCTCATCCCCGCGCCTGGCGTAAAGCTCCAGCTCCACCAGCCTCGCGCCGAGCTGGACCCGGTCCCGGTCCTCCATCCTGCCCGCGCCGGCGCCTCGCGGCGCACTCCACGTGAACGCGGGGGGCGCGGTACCCCCGCCGGACGGGGCGGCGAGCATCGCGACCACCTCCGCGGGCCCCGTCGCGCCGGCCTCCGCCCGCCGCAGCAGCGGCATGGCGACGATCGCGACGATCCCCGCGGCAGCGGCGAGCTGCACCCAGCGCGGCGGCTTCCAGCGCGGGCGCTCGGCAGGCGCCGGCGCAGGCGGCCGAAGCGGAATTACCCCCGCCTCGCGCGCTTCTTCTTCATTCTCGTGCAGCACCGCCGCCGCGTCGGCGAATATCTCCAGGTCGTCGCCACCCGCGGCGAGTTCCGCCAGCAGCTCCTTGCGCTCCTGCTCGTTGCACTTGCCGTCGAGCAGGGCAGCATACCGCTCTGCCTGCGATAGGTCCATCACCACCTCCTCGTATCATCGGGACGTACCCCGTTGGACGGGTGCGCCACCCCAATATCCCACCGACGCGTCATTTCTCGGCGTCCTCGAGCAGCTCGGCCACGCGTTCGCGCGAGATCCCCGAGGCGGCCAACTCGCCGCGCAGCCGCGAGAGGATACGTTCCAGGCGGCGGTAGAGCGGCTTCTGCTCCAGCCCGAGCGACCGCGCGATCGCGGCGATCTTCACGTTCTCGAAGAAGTGCAGGCGAACGATCAGCGCGTCCTCCGGCGCAAGCTCGGCCAGCGCGCGCTCCAGCCCTTCGCTCATGCGGGTGCGCTGGGCGCTCATCTCTTCCGCCACGATCCGGGCGTCGGCAGATTCGTCGGCGGGCGTCTCGGACCAGGGGGCGTCGCCGCGAACCGCCCTGGGCCGGCCGCGGTGCCGGATCGGCAGGGTGGCGAACACGGCGTACAGCTCCCGGTCGGGGCGGGTGGTCTTTCCGCGCGTGCGGAGGATGGAAACCGCTTCGGTCACACCGTATCCATCGCGGTAGACGAGCTCTTCCAGCGCGATGGCGTCGGCCCCCTGCCGCTTCGCTTCGGCCGAGGGACGCCAACGGCCCAGCTCGGCCACCCGGTAGTCGCGGTAATGCATCGAGATCACCACCGTAAGATACGTGGTGATCGAGCTTTCTCCTCGGAATTTGCGGAGTGCCGCGTAATCGTTCTCGACCAGCTTGGCGGTCGTCCAGGAGACGAACTCGTCCGTGTCGTCGGGGGCGAGGCCGTGACGCTGGCACAGCTTCGCAGCCGTCCTCCGGATGAACGGGAGGTGCTCCACGAGCTTCGCTTCAAAGTCCTGGGATTCGGACATCTTCAGCGCACCGGGCGGGCCGCACCTGTCGTCTGGCACGCGCCCACAATGTGACAAGGATGATTCGGGTTCGCTGGGTAACGTACGCCGCGCATCCATTTGCATCAACCGCCCTCCGCCGGAAACACCCGGCTCGCGTCCGTCACATGAGGACACCGGGAACGCCTACAGCCATTCGCAGGAGACACGCATGCCCACCGGAATATCGATCCACATCGGCCTGAACGACCTGGACGAGGCGCACTACCGCGGACGCTTCTCGCTGCGGGGGTGCCTGGCCGACGCGCAGGCCATGCGCGACCTGGCCGCCGCCGCCGGGTTCGAGCCGCGCCTGATCACCGCGCAGAGTGCCACCGCCGACGCCGTGCTGGCCGCCATCGCCGACGCGCGCCGGCGGGTGCGCACCGACGGGATGCTGCTGGTCACCTTCTCGGGCCATGGCGGCCGCGTGAAGGACCTGGGCAACCAGCCGATGGACGAGGACGTCCGCGACGGCTGGGACGAGACCTGGTGCCTGTACGACCGCGAGCTGGTGGACGACGAGCTGTACGAGTGCTGGGCCGACTTCCCCCCCGGTGCGCGGGTGCTGGTGGTGAGCGACAGCTGCTTCAGCGGAGACATGATCCGGGACGACGCGCGCGCGCGGACCTTGCCGGCGCCCGGGAAGGCGTCGCTCTGGGGCACGTGCGTGCTGCGCGAGACGACGGAGGCTCTGCGGGCGCTGCGTTCCGGGGCGATCGCCCGGACCTCGGCCGCGCTGGCGTTGGCCAAGCGCCCCAGGACGCGCGGCGGGCAGCCGCGGATGCGCGCGCTCCCCGGGCCGGCGTCGCAGGACATCTACGATCGCAATCGCGCCCTGTACGACGGCATCCAGCGGCGGGTGCACTCGCAGCCCAGGCGCCGCGTGCACGCCGACGTGATGCTGCTCGCCGCGGCGCAGGACAACGAGCCCGCGGCGGACGGCGACGTCAACGGCGCGTTCACCGCGGCGCTGCTGGAGGTGTGGAACAAGGGCGCCTTCCAGGGCGACTACGTGGCGCTCCACGCCGAGCTGCGGCGGCGCCTGGTTCCCGGGCAGCACCCGATCCTGGCGGCGCTGCGCTCGCCGTCGTTCGCCCACCAGCGCCCGTTCAGCATCTGAGCCGTCCGCCGGCACCCGGGCGACGCGCGGACCTCGCTGGCGTTCGACGTCGCGCCGAGGTGGCGCGATCGGGGTGCCTCGGCTTGCGGTGCGGTGTGGAAGGACGGCGGGGCGGGAAAATCGTCCGCGTGCATCCGCGCGGAGCGGTGCCGTGCGACGGCGTGAGCGGTGCTCAGTCTCGCGCAACGGGCGCGGGGGTGTATATTGTGCGCCCGCCCGTACGGTTCCGTTGGCGGGCGCGCACTTCCACGCTGAACTGAAGACCTGGCGATGATCATCGGGGTCCCCAAAGAGATCAAGACGAACGAGAACCGCATCGCGCTGGTGCCCGCCGGGGCCGAGGCGCTGATCCAGTCCGGCCACACCGTGCTCGTGGAGCGCGGCGGCGGGCTGGGCAGCGGGTTCACCGACGACCAGTACGAGGCCGTCGGGGCGCAGATGCTGGACGTGGAAGACGTCTGGGCGCGCGCCGAGATGATCATGAAGGTGAAGGAGCCGATCCCGGTGGAGTACCCGCGGATCCGCGCCAACCAGGTGCTCTTCACCTACTTCCACTTCGCCGCCGACGAGACGCTGACCCGCGCCATCATCGATTCGGGCTCGGTGGCCATCGCCTACGAGACGGTGCAGCTCCCCAGCAGCGAGCTTCCGCTGCTCACGCCGATGAGCGAGGTGGCGGGGCGCATGGCCATCCAGGCCGGCGCCAAGTACCTCGAGAAGTACTACGGCGGCCGCGGCATGCTGCTGGGCGGCGTGCCCGGCGTGGCGCCCGCCAACGTGCTGATCGTGGGCGGGGGCGTGGTGGGGATCAACGCGGCCAAGATGGCGGCGGGCTTCGGCGCCCGCGTCACCATCCTGGACCTGTCGCTGGAGCGGCTGCGCTACCTGAGCGACGTGATGCCGGCCAACGTGGAGATGATCTACAGCAACCGGCACAACCTGCTGGAGCGGCTGGAGCACGCCGACCTGGTGGTGGGCGCGGTGCTCCTCCCCGGCGCCAAGGCGCCCAAGCTGGTGAAGCGCGAGGACCTGAAGCTGATGAAGAAGGGCGCCGTGATCGTGGACGTGGCCGTGGACCAGGGCGGCTGCGTGGAGACGATCCGCCCCACCACGCACGAGAACCCCATCTACGAGATCGACGGGGTGATCCACTACGGCGTGGCCAACATGCCCGGCGGCGTGCCGCGCACCTCCACCCTGGCGCTGACCAACGCGACCTTCCCTTACGCGGCGCGGCTGGCCAAGTTCGGCTGGGAAGAGGCCTGCCGCCGCGACCGCTCGCTGCTGCTGGGCCTGAACATCGTGGGCGGCAAGGTGGTGTATCCCGGCGTGGCCGAGGCGTTCGACCTGCCGCTCACGCCGATCGACCAGGTGCTCGCGGCGAGCTGAGCACGGGCGAGGGGGCAGGGTACAAGGGGACAGGGGACAGCCCGCGGCTTCATCGCGGCGCTGTCCCCGTCTCGTTCCCCCCAATCTTGTCCCCGCTCGCCGAAGCCGACGCCGTTGCCTGCTGTCCCCTGTTCCCTTTTCCCTGTTCCCTGGATCCATGCGCGTTCGCTTCCGCCGGCTGCCGACCAATCCCGACCTGCCGCTGCCCGGCCGCGCCACCGAGGGCTCCGCGGGGTTCGACGTGGCGAGCTGCGAGCCCGACTTCGTGCTGCAGCCGGGCGAGCGGCGGCTGATCCACACGGGGCTGGAGATGGAGCTGCCGGCCGACGTGGAGTGCCAGGTGCGCCCCCGCTCCGGGCTGGCGCTGAAGCACGGCATCACCATCCCCAACTCGCCGGCGACCATCGACCCCGACTACCGCGGCGAGCTGCGGGTGATCGTGTGGAACCAGGGGAGCGAGCCGGTGCCCGTGCCGCGCGGGATGCGCATCGCCCAGCTCGTCTTCGCGCGCTTCGAGGTGCCGCGGATCGAGGAGACCGACGAGCTGTCGGAGAGCGGGCGGGGAACCGGGGGATTCGGGTCGACGGGGCACTGATACGGAGTGCGAAAAGTTGGTGCCGGACCCGGAACGGAAGAGCCGGGTCGGGCGTGTCCCTCCGCTGCGCTCCGGGCCGGGCTTCGCGCGCCGTAGGCAACGATACCGCCGTTGCCAACGGCGCCGAGCCGCCGTCGCGCCACGGCCTCGCTCGTTCCCGCGGCCGCGGACGCGGGCGCGCCGGCGTCTCGGCCCTCCGGGCGCGAATCCCTCACGCAAAACCGCCCGCTCGCGGAACGGAGTTCGTGGGATCCGCATGATCGACTTGATCGATACGGATCGACGGACCCTGATCGACTCGTCGGACATCGACGCACGAAGGGCCGGCACCCTCGCGGGGATGCCGGCCCTTCGCGTCAGGTGCCGCGTCGCCGGAGCAGGCTCCGGCGAGCACGGCTGGCTCGGCTCACTTCGCCGCGGCGACCACGCAGCCCGTGCGCGTGGAAGCCGGGGGACAGAACACGGCGCGGTACGACGCGCCCGTGGTGCAGCCGCAGGTCTCGTACGGGTAGGTGGGCGCCTCGTGCGCCTGCACCGTCCCCTCGTCCCCGCCCAGGGCGGCGGTGGCGAACGAGTCAACGGCCAGCATCTCCATGTCGAGCTTCAGCTTGTTCATCGTCCCTCCAGAATGGGTAGAGCACTCCCGGACCGATCCCGCGCCACGGCGGGGTTGTCCGGGCGGGGCTGGCGAGCCTTCCACCAGCCCTGGCCGCCAGGGTGCAGCCGGTCATGCGATCTAACCAGGTCGGGAAATGAGGGCAAGCTCTGGAGGCTCGGCGGTCGTGCTGCCACGCTGAACCGCTGCAGATGGGTGGGACGATGAACGCGCCCGGTGGAGCGACCTCCGCCGGGCGCGTCCGCTCCAGCTCACGGCGTGCAGGGGCAGCAGGTGGGATTCGACGCCAGGAGGCTCGCGCAGATCGTCTTCAGCGTCGGCGCCAGCTCGTGCCCGGCGACGGTGCTCCTGCCGTCCACGGCGAGGGTGGAGAACGATTCCACCGCGAGCGAGTCCAGGTCCAGCACCAGCTTCTTCATGGTCCTTAGCTCCCTTCAGCAGCGGCAGAGGGTGGTGTTCGACGTCGGGCAATTGTCCGACGGGCACTGCTCGGTGGGGCACAGGTTCAGCGACGGGCAGCTCGGAACCGTCGGCCCGGCGCCCTGCGCCTGCACCGTGCCGTCGCCGGACGCGGCCTCGTTCGCCGTCGTGAACGACTCGACCGCGAGCTCTTCCATCTCCAGGGTCAGCTTTTTCATCGCCTGCTCCGGACCGGGGGAACGCTGCCCGCGCGCACCAGGACGGGTGTGCACCCGTCGGCCGTGGCGGGCCGGTGGACGGCGCGGGAGAGCGCATAGGGGATGCCGTGCCCGGCATCCGCGTCCGCGGAGACGGCGTGGGGAGGAAATGCAGGCGCCGCGCGGCTTCCCGCGTCGAGCGGTGCGGGCGGTGGCCGGCTGAGCGCGGGGGACGCTCCGCCGCCCGCACGCTTTTGGTGAGACGACCTGCCCCGAAAATCACCATCGTCTGCCCCACCGCCGTTCATCGATCGGCGATGAAAATCAGCCGCCCACCCGCCGTCGTCCGCGGCTGGACGGGGGTGTGCGGCGTCGCGCGGTCGGCGATGCCGGCGACGGATGGCGGTTTCCGTCCGCCCCCGGCATGCCGCGTGCATGGCCGGGGGGCTCGCGGCGCGGCGAAAGCCTTGGCCGCGCTTCGGGTTGCGGGCGGCGGAGGGCGGGCGTAGCTTTTTCGGGTTCCGCAACTCCATCGCACACTCAGGGCGGCTCTTTCGCCCGATCGGTGTCCGGCGCGCTCCCGAATTCGCGCTCCGGCGGGAAAGTCTCGGTCCGCTCATGGCTTTTGGCTGGTTCAAGAAGGGCAGCTTCCTCCCGGTCAACGACATCGCCGTCGACCTCGGGACCGCGAACACCCTGATCTACGTGAAGGGCGAAGGCATCGTCCTGAACGAGCCGTCGGTGGTGGCGCTCGACAAGGCGAGCGGGAAGCCCAAGGGCATCGGCCTGGAAGCCAAGCGGATGCTGGGCCGAACGCCCGAGGGCATCCTGGCCGTGCGGCCGCTGAAGGACGGCGTGATCGCCGACGTGGACGTGACCGAGATCATGCTCCGCTACTTCCTGCAGAGCGTGACCTCCAAGCGGCTGCTGAAGCTGAAGCCCACGGTGGTGGTGGGCGTGCCCAGCGGGATCACCGAGCTCGAGCGGCGCGCCGTGCGCCAGAGCGCGGCGGCCGCGGGGGCCAAGGAGGTGTACATGGTGGCCGAGCCGATGGCCGCCGCCATCGGCGTGGGGCTCCCGGTGGAGACCCCCACCGGCAACATGGTGATCGACATCGGCGGCGGGACCACGGAGATCGCGGTGATCGCGCTCAGCGGGATCGTCTGCGACACCTCGATCCGCGTGGGGGGCGACGAGATCGACATCGCCATCGTCACCTTCCTGCGCAAGAACTACAACCTGATGATCGGCGAGGCCACGGCCGAGGCGGTCAAGATCCAGATCGGCAGCGCCTTCAGCACCGGCGACGAGCGGGAGATGGACGTGAAGGGGCGCGACCTGGTGTCGGGCATCCCCAAGACGGTGCGGGTCCACTCGCAGGAGATCCGCGAGTGCATCCAGGAGCCGATCCAGGCGATCGTGGAGGCGGTGCGCCGCGCGCTGGAGATCACGCCGCCCGAGCTGGCCAGCGACATCGTGGACCGCGGGATCGTGATGACCGGCGGCGGCGCGCTGATCCGCGGGCTCGACGTGCTGATCGCGCGCGAGACCAACCTGCCGATCCACGTGGACGAGGAGCCGCTCACCTGCGTGGTGCGCGGCGCGGGGCGGATCCTGGACGACATCGCCAAGTACAGAGGAGTGTTGGCCTCCTGACTACGTTTCGACCCTACCTGCGCGGGACCGGCGACCGGGCCCGCAAGCGCGACCTGGCGGTGGCGGGCGTGTTCGCGGCGCTGTCGCTGCTGCTGCTCGCCATCCCGCCGGCGTACCGCGACGCGCTGGGGCACGCCATCCGCAGCACCGTGCTTTACCCGGTGATGGCGATGCAGCACGGCTCCAGCGACCGCGCCGGGCGCTACGCCGACGCCAGCCGCCTGCGCGCCGAGCGCGACTCGCTGGCCAGCTACCTGGTGGGGCAGAGCAACCTGGCCGCCGAGAACCGCGAGCTGCGCGCGCTGATGGGCTTCCGCCCGCGGCTCACCTACTCGTTCATCCCCGCCGAGGCCGACCGGCTGAGCGGCCCGGGGAGCGACGGCACGCTGCGCCTGTCGGTGGGCACCGGCGACGGGGCCAGGATGGACGCGCCGCTGGTGACCGCCGAGGGGCTGGTGGGGAAGGTGTCGCGCCTGGGCGAGACGGCGTCGCTGGCGATCGACTGGACCCGCGAGGGCTTCGCGGTGGCGGTGATGACGGTGGACGGCGAGACCTACGGGATCGCCACCCCCGCCGACGGGCCCAACGGCGAGCGGGTGCTGGCGCTGACCCCGGTGGCCTTCCACACGGTGCCCGACACCGGCTCGGTGGTGGTGACCTCGGGCGACGGCGGGCTCTTCCCGCGCGGGATCCCGGTGGGAAAGGTGATCGGGCAGGGGAAGCAGGCCGGCGGCTGGCAGCGCACCTACTACATCCGCCCGCTGGTGAACCCCGCGCAGATGGGGCACGTGCTGGTGCTGGGCGAGCCGCTCCCGGGGCGCAGCGACCAGGACCTGGCCGCCGCCTGGGGGGTGCGCCTGATGCAGACGCAGGTGGCCGACACCACCGCCCGCGCCGTGGCCCCCGACGCCGCGGCGCCGATGGCCCCGCAGCGCCCCCGGCCGGCGCAGCAGGCGGCGCCGCGCCCCCGCCCGCGGCCGCGGCGCGTGGACCCCACGCCCGAGCTGCCGGGGCGACCGGTGTTCCCCGACCAGCCGCGGGTGCCGCCCGGCTTCCAGCCGCCGGCGCGGCCGTGAGCGAACCCCAGCGTTTGGACAGGAGCGGAGGATGACGGAGGGGACGCGCTGGAAGTTCGCGTTGTTCGTGGCGGCGCTGGTGGTGCTGCACTTCGTGCTGCGGGTGGGGGTGGGGCTGGGGTTCCTGGCGCCCGACCTGCTGGTGGTGGCGCTCCTGCTGGCGTCGCGCCGGCTGCGCCCCGGCACGGCCGCGGCCCTGGGGTTCTTCCTGGGGCTGCTGGAAGGCGCCGTCAACGACTACATCCTGGGCGCGGCGTCGCTGGCGCTGGCCGTGCTGGGCTACCTGGGCTCGCGCTCGCGCGAGTGGCTGGCCGGCGACG
>Ga0190275_10002195_pt1 | contig 14094 bp, 13 predicted proteins | sample Popmic550T_FD_133745 | JGI IMG/M metagenome (GOLD analysis project Ga0190275, IMG submission 133745) | Populus adjacent soil microbial communities from riparian zone of Yellowstone River, Montana, USA - 550 T | ecosystem: Environmental > Terrestrial > Soil > Riparian zone > Trees stand | place... | reverse complement strand
ATTTGGCACTTTGTTATTTTGGATTTACCTGGGATTTGGAGCTTGGGATTTGGGATTTCTGCGCAAGCCACCAAAGCTTGCTACGTCTCACCGCTGCGGGCTTGTAACCCTACAGGCCGTTCAGTATGAATTCCGCTATGACGCCGCGTCCGACCATTTTTATTTCCGCCGTCAGCAAGGAGCTGCGCAGCGCGCGCCAGCTCGTCGCCAACACCCTGACTTTCCTCGGTTACGAGCCGGTCTGGCAGGACATTTTTGGAACCGAAACCGGCGACCTGCGCCAGATGTTGCGGACGCAGATCGACCACTGCAAAGGAGTCGTCCAGCTTGTCGGGCAGTGCTACGGCGCGGAGCCGCCTGCGCCCGATCCGGAATTCGGTCGCGTAAGTTACACGCAATACGAGGCGCTCTACGGCCGCAAGAAAGGCAAAAAAGTCTGGTACCTTTTCATGGATGAATCCTTTCCGATCGACCAGCACGAGCCGGAATCGGAAGAGGTCCGTCAGCTCCAGGCAGCCTATCGCAATGTTCTGAAAGCCGATACGCATCTGTTTCATCCGCTCGCCAGCCGCGAGGCGCTCGAGGCCGGCGTGCTCAAGCTCCGCGACGATCTCACCCGGCTCCGCCGCGGCGCCAAACAATGGGCGGTGGGCGTGGCGGTGCTCCTCGGCCTCATCGCGATCCTGGTTATCTGGCTGGTGCGCGGCCAGGGCGAAACGAGGAAAGTGGTCGGTGAGATGACAGCACAGATGGCGAAGGACGGTGGCAGTTTGGAGATGATTGCGAAACGGTTCGAGAACATCGCCTCCACGGGTGGATTGATCCCAACGCCGAAAACGCCGGAAGAGCATTATCACAATGCCCGCGTGCACGAGCTGGGCGGCAATTTCGTTTCCGCGCGCAAGGAATACGCCGAGTATTTGGCGGCGAATCTCGAAGCGCTTGATCCCTGGCTGAGTTACGCGGCCATGTTGAAAGCGCAGGAAGGCCGCGCCGGTGCGATCGAGACGATCCGTCACCTGGGCGACAAACTGAAGCCGCCGACGGTTTCGTATCAGACGGCGCTGGCCATGTTCGAGGATGGCGAAGCGCGCGTCACGAAATTGAAAACGCTCGCCGAAGCGAATCCCGATTTTGGCCCGCTCGCCTGGCTCATCGCGCAGGAATATTCCGAGAGCCGGAAAGGCGAGCAAACTCTGGCCGATCAGCGCGCGGAAAAGGAATGGCTGGAGAAATTCCGCGCCGCTCAGGCGGCCGGGAAGTTCGAGAAGTTTTTCCTGGATAAGAAGGAAGCGCAGAAGTGGACGGACGCCGCGGAAACGCGCTGGGCCAAATTGCAGAGCACGCCCGATCGCGTTCTCGAGAACCCTGTGACAGTCACGACCCAGCAAAGCAGCTCCGGCTGGGCCGCGATTTTTTCGCTCACCGATTTCAAAGCGAAAGAGCTGTTCTATCGGCTCGATGGACAGGGGGAATTCATCTCGACAGGTCACCTTCCCTACCAGAGCCCGCAGACGGGGTTGCCGATGATCAACACGCACGTCCCGATGCCGAACCTCCCGCCGGGCGAGCACACCATCGAGGTGAAATACACCGACAAGAACGGCGCCACGAACGGCCCTTACACGCTCAAGTTTTCCACCGGCGACCAGCAATTCGCCCAAGCCAAGATGTCGCTCAACATGGTTTCAGGCTCGTGGCTGAGCTTTCGCGATTACGACGGCAAAGTGCTGCTCTATTTTACGACGCTGATGTCGTATCGGCCGGCGATTAAAGAAATTCGCTATTCGCTAAACAACGAAGCGCTCGACCGGACATTCAACTTCAAGCCGAGCGACAAGATGTTCGAAGTCGGCGACGAACTTTACCTCACTGTCCCCGGCGATTCCCAGTATGCGAGCGTTCAGATCACTTACAAAGACGGCACGAAATCGCCCGTCCAAAAAGTGATGCGGGCGCAGTAAATGCGGCTCCGACTATGCGACGCGCGGCCCGTCCGGGTGGGCACTGGGAGAAGCCGGATCCGCGGCCGCTTCGTGGCTTTCTGAAATCGGCAGCTTTCGCGCGACCGCGATAAAGCTTAATCCCACTGGGATCGGTGTTTTTTGGATGAAGCGCCGTTCTGACGCAAAAACCTTTGTCAGAAGCAAATTCAATTTCGGTGGCGGAAGCGCGAGATCTGTAACCTCACCCTTGGCAAACAATTTGGTCCACAACCGGCCGACCGCGGCCGGCAGAAACAGGAGGGAGTTGAGATGATTGAAGAGCTCGATTTTCAGGTTCGGTTGCTGAAGAAGTGATTGGAAGCGACGCCGGGAATAGCGCCGAAAATGGTGATGATGTTCATCGCGTTCCGTCCATAGCCACATATGAGCCGGCACGGTGCAGATCAAAAGTCCATCCGGCTTCAACAGGTCGACCGCCACCCTTGCCGAAGCCTTATCTTCCTGCAGATGCTCCAGGACATCCAGGAGCAGCACAGCATCGAAACTACCACGCGCCAGGGGGACGTATGATGGCAGCCGACACAATCTAGCATCGACTCCGCGCTGCTGACAGAATCCGATCGCTTCAGGGGATCCGTCTACCCCTACCGCTTCGTAGTCGCGTGAGAGATCGCTCAACATCATGCCACAACCACACCCCAAGTCTGCTACTCTTGCTCGAGCCCCGGTGGTTCGGATATAACGTTTCAGCAACCGAAGAACGATCTGGCGTTTGCCCGCGAACCACCAATGATCGCGTTCCATCCGAAAGATCTCAGCGTAAAGTTCCTCACGCATGATTGAGACGAGCTTTTGGGGCAAAGGGGGGCGTAACCATACAACAGAGCCTGCGAAATCAGCGTCCCTTTAAAACAGATCTTTCAAAAATTGGCAAACCCCGCCGATCTCGGGCGCGCAGGATGAACACTGTTTCTTTCTCGAGATCCTCCGGGTCGGGGAAATAGAGTTGAATCGTAGTTTGGCTTGATGGGTTGCTCTTATTCTCCACTGGAATGCTCGCGATAGGCCACCAGCCATGTGGATTTGGGCTGCTCAGCCAATGACCACGCTTCGTTTCAATCTCCCAAGCCGAGATCTGTCGCAGCGACCTTTGAGGGAGCGTCACTCGGATACAAAGATCGGCCCGCCCATCGGGTTCTCGTTCCGGTCCGATTACATCCAAGCCGGTGTTTCCAAGAGAGGTCACTTCCGCTGGGCCTTCCAACGGTGCTGCATTTGTCTTCCCGAATACTTCGATTTCACGGTCCACCCATTTCACCTTGTCCCCGGTTTCCGCCGAAATGCTGATCGACTGAATTGGTTCGGAATAAGGCAACAAAACGATCGGGCCCGCCCGAACGATGCGGCGCTCATGATAGAGGGGAGCGTTCGCGGTTTTGACTTCGAGGATCAGTTCGGCCGGATACGGAGGGGAGGGCCAATGATTTATTGGGACAGGGAAACGAAGGAAGGTAAGACGCTGCGGCTCGACGAAGTCTAGAAGCAAAGTGGAGCGGCTCAACTTCGATGTGCGTTGTTCAGTATAGAATCGTTTGTTGACTGGGACCGCATAAGCCGCGCTCAACGTGACGCCGAGCGTCAGCAGAACGCCTACTGACGCTATGATTGCCGCCCATTTGTTTCTTAAAAAGGCGGCAGCAATCTGGCCCAGGACAATTATCGCGGTAGCGACAGCAAGACGGTTCGCTAGAGGGAGACTCGCCTCCATGTGCGGGATAGGGAGCCCGAACCAATCCCATGGCAACAGAATCCCCAGGTGGAAGCCGCCGAGCTGATCGAAAAAGAAATCGTAGGTCCGAGAGTAAAGCCTGTTTTGCAATACCGCAGAAGGTTGCCACAGAAATAATGCTTCATTGGCCAGGGTGACCGTGGCCAACGGCAAGAATACAACCCAACGCAGCGGGATTTTCACAAAGCTGACCCAGCGGGCGAGGCCGATCGCCAGGAAGGGAATCGCAGGCACCCAGAATCGAGCAGGAAATGATTCTGAGGCAGCACCCCAGATAAATGTGATGACATAAAGCGCCAGCAAAACAAAAGCCTGAGTGCTTAACGCATCGTTCCTGATGGTGCCATGAATCAACCCAACGAAGGCGAGAATCCAAATTGGGGAATACGCCAGTAGCCCGTGGCGATGCTCGAACAGCTGAAGCAATAACCTGTCGTAGAAGGCATGAACCGTTGGTGCAGTAACCAACGAACCTCCCCCGGTGAGCGAGCCGAAAAAATGAAATTGCTGATAGACAAAGACGACCGCCATGAACGCAGCGATTGCACAGGGGGCCAAATACTTCAGCCAAGTCGGTGCATTAGCTCGCCGCACTTTAAGGAGGAACAAAACAAACAAGCCAGCGGCAACCAGCGACATCCTCAGATGGATGAAAGGACCAACCGTAATCAGCAGCGGCACCCAAAGGTAGGACCAGCGTGATTCGACCGGCCGATGAAGAGAAAGGAGTCCCCAGACGACCACCGTGAAAAGCCAGATGTCAACGTAGACCAACTGGACATAGGCTGCGACGGGCAGGCTGAAAAAAACGAAGAACAGGGTGAAAAAGCAGGGCCAGTTACGGTGCCCCCCTGCTTTCAGCATTTTGTATAATCCTGCCAGCCCGAGAAATCCGACTCCCAAACAGACAAACCGCAGTTGGTCCAGATTAAGGAAAGCAGCGAAGGGGGATAGCAATATCGGCATGAGGACGGGATGCCAGGGAGAACTGGTAACGGCTTCTGGGGTGGGCGGCAGATTGGATTTCTCGCAAAATGAAAACCAAGCGTCACGCGACAGATTAAAATCGCCCTGTTTGCCGAAACTCACGGCCTGGTAGACATACCGAGGCTCATCGCCCGTGAAGTTCAGGCCTCGCGTTCGCGCCGTAGCGCACAGTAAAACGATGGCGAAGAGAACGAGGCCGATTCTTCCGACGGTCCGATGATGTTGGCTGAGACGGGCGCGAAATAATGTGAGGCCTGTTTCCATGCGCGTATTCTGCTTTCGATTCGCTATCAGCCAGCAAGCCAGAAGATTGTCCGGCTCAGCGGGCTGCTCGACCTACTGGTTCGTTGCCAGGGGGGATCGACGCATCGCCCATGATAGCTGTGCTAGGGGCATCTTCAAGGGCACTGGCTAAAGGCAGCGCGATCCGGTACGGCCACAGAATTCATTCACTGCGTCGAGGCGCGCGCCGTAATTCCGCATCGAAGAATTCCATGATACGCGTCTGCCGGCGCAAGCGGAGCAGCGGTTCGCTGACCATGTGGGTGCCGAGCAAGGGGAGAAAGGTGAACGACTTCCCGGCGTTGAAGAGGGCGTCGGAAAGTTGCATCGAATGCTGCGCGTAAACGTTGTCGTCCGTCAGGCCGTGAATGAGCAGGACCGGCCGGCGCAGCTCTGACGCGTAGGTCAGGACGTTGCTGGCGCGGTAGGCTTCGGCGCTTTCCGGCAGCAACCCGAGATAGCGCTCGGTATAGTATGTGTCGTAGTTTTCCCAGGTCACGACAGGCGCGCCGACGACGGCGCAGCGAAAGATTTCGGGCTTCCGCATCACCGCCATCGCGGAAAAGTATCCGCCAAACGACCAGCCGACGGCGCCCACGCGCTTGAGATCCATCGCAGGTTCACGCTTCGCGAGCGCTTCCAGACCGGCGATCTGATCGGTGAGCGCGACGTCGATCAGGTTCCCGCGAATCGCGCGTTCCCATTCGCGGCCGTGGCCGGGCGTGCCGCGGCCGTCGATCACAACGACGATGTAACCGCGATCCGCCATCCACTGGTCGATCATATAGCGATCTGGTTGCGCTATGACCTGTTTGGAATGCGGCCCGGCATAGACATCGAGAATCACCGGATACCGCGTTCCCTTCTTGAAGTCGCGGGGCCGGATGATCGCAGCATCCATGGGTCGCGGACCGTCCGTCCGTGTCAGCTCCACTTTCGGGAGCGATGATGGACGTTCGGCGACCGAGGGCAGCGCAGCGATCTTGTTGCCATCGGACAAGCGGAGCACTTCCCAGCCGGCATTGCCGTTGAGGAGATCGAACCGATGAAGAAATTGGTCCTTCGTCTCGCCGAAGACGGCGTTGTGACGTCCTTTCTCCCTGGTCATTTGTTGCGGCTCGGCTTTCCCCTCGAGCGGAAAACGAAAGAGATGCCGTTCGCGCGGATCGCGACCGCCGCTCACCACAATCGAGCGATCTGCGTCATTAACATCGATGAGCTCCTCGACATGAAAGTCAGCGGGCGTCACCGCGCGCACGAGCGCCCCATCGGCGGAACGCAACTCGGCCTGCCATGTCCCATTACGCTCGGTGGTCCAAAGAAACTGGCGGCCGTCCTTCAGCCAGATCGGCATCGGTTTCTCATCCAGATTCAACCAGGCGGCGTCTTTCTCGCGGAGCAATTCGCGGGTCGCGCCAGTCGTTGGATCAACCGTGAGTAACAGCTCGTCCTGCTGGGCGCGGTCCTGAATCAGGATGCAGAGCGGCGCGCCGGCTTCTTTCCAAACCACTCGCGCCAGATACGGATATTTTTCGCGATCCCATTCGATCCAGCGGGTCGGTCCGCCGGCGCGGGCGATAATTCCGAGGCGAACTTTCGCGTTGTTCGTTCCGGCGCGTGGATAGAAATTTTTCGCAGGCGGCTTTTCCGGATGCAGGGGATCGGCAATGAATCGCGTTTCGACGCCGCTGTTGTCCGTCTCCTGATAAACGATCCACTGCGAATCCGGCGACCACCAAAAGCCCTGGTGCCGGTCCATTTCCTCCTGCGCGACAAATTCGGCGACTCCGTGCTGCAGTGTCTCGGTCGCGCCGGACGTAATCGCGAGATCGGCCTTTGTTTCGAGATCGATGACATGCACTTCGCCGCCGCTCACGGCAGCGACCGCGTGTCCGTCGGGAGAAAAATGAGGATCGATCCAACCCTGCCCTGGCAGCTCCGCGACCTGCGGTTCCGCGCGGGTAATGACGTAAAGTTTGCCCGAGAGCATCACGAGCACTTTGCTGCCGTCCTTGGACAGCTGGAAATGGGTGAAGCCGCGCAAGCTCTTGCGTTCGCGCTCCCGCCGGCTGCGTTCTTCCGCCGTCAATTTTTCCTCCGCGCCTTGCAGCAGCTTTTCGGGGGAGAGAATTTCGCGGAGCTTTCCGTCCGCGATGGTGAATTCATAGAGCCGCAGGACTGGGTCACGCGCGCCGCCGCGCAGAAAAATCACCGCCTTGCCGTCCGGCGTGAATTTCGGGGAGACGGGCTGGCCTAGCGAATAATTGCGCGTCTCGACCAGCTCCCGGAAGTAGCGCAGGTCGGCGGGTTCGGGGTCCGCTGCCCGAGCGGGAAAGGCGCAGAGGAGGGCGAGAACGACAGTACCGATCCGAAGAGCACGAGGGTCGAAGCGAAAAGGCATCGGAATTGTTTTACCCGACGGGAGCTGCTTCGCCACCCAATTTGTCAGCCCGAACCGCTGCGAGCAGCGGAAATCCCAAATCCCAGAACCCAAATCCCAGGCAACCCGGAAAATCCCAAAGAACCAAAGTTAAAGGGCGATTCGGCGTTCTGGATTTCTCACTTTGGGATTTACTTGGGATTTGGGTTCTGGGATTTGGGATTTTTCTTCGTCATCCTTCGGCTCCGCTCACGATGACAAATAGGGGAAAAAGAGAATGCGGCAGAGCGTTCGTCGCGCTCTGCCGCATCGTTAAAAATGTGGTTCGCCGTTAGACGACGACCGCTTCGGCTAAAACTCGAGCGTTAAGTCGTCCTCGCAGAAATCGAATTTGACGGGCTTGCCTTCCTTTCCGCTCTCCCAGACGGCTTTGAACCATTGGTCGCACGAGCCGCTGTTGGTGGACTTGTCCCACACCAGTGTAACGGTGTCGCCCGGCTTGATTCCCTTGCCGATGTCGAAGAAGCCGTATTTCTCGCCGTCTTCGGAGACGAGGATTTTGGTGATCAGTTCGTCCGTGGTGTTTTTCACCTTGAATGAATATTGGTCGTCGGCGGCGAGGGCTAACTGGGTAGCAAAGGTCGTGACCAGGAGCGCGCATCCCACGAGTAGAGCTTTTTTAAATCGGTTCATAATTGTCTTGCAGATTTCAGGTTAAGGTTGAGCTGACAGCGGATTGTAGGCTGCGGCCATCTTGCCGCAACCCGAAAGAGTGCGGCGAGCGGGCCGTCAGTAAACTCGATAGTCCACCACGCGCCATTGGCCGGATTCGTGGCTCAGGATCACCCGCTCGGCGGCGAGTTTCTTGTTCTCGAATGAGGTCCGGAAAAGGATGCTCTCGTAACGACCGTCAGGCGATCCCGTCAATTTGCGGGTGAAGGCTGCGCCGATAAACGAGCGGGAAAGGACCCGCCCGAAGGGGGCGCGCCGCCCTTCCATCGAACGGATGAATTGTTCCTCGGTGGTGGCGGCGCGGAGCCGCTCCGGTTCCATTGCGTATGCCGCCGGATAATTTCCCGCATCGACCAGGGCAAGCCATTCCAAGGCGGCCGCCCGCGTTTCCTTTTCGCGCACCTTTTTTTCCGCGAGCGATTTCGAAGCGGAACGCTGGAACGCGCAGCCCTGGAACAAGGCAAGGCAAACACAGACGACAACCGCGAAATCGCGCCGCATGCCTCGACGGTTTAATGAGTGGCGCGTGATCTCGCAATTCCAAAAAGAGGATTGGGAAGGGCGCGTGGCGGTCCCGGAGCGGAAGCCAACGCTTTGAACAAACGTTGTTTCGGAGGGGCAGGGGGGGCCCTGGGGGGAACAGCCAGACGCTGGAGGAACAGCCGTCTTTTTGGTACAAATGACTTTCCCTCAGGTAATACGACGTACGGGAAGCGAAGTTCGGAGATTTCTTTCGTCATCGGCACACGGCGGGGCCACCGGCAGAAGATCTGGGCGCGATTTCGCTAAATTGCCTCGCGCTTGCCGGGGCAGGCCGTCTCCAATTTCTCCCCATTCTGGAACCGGCACGCTTCCGTGCCGGAGTCCCGAGCCGTGCCCCGATTTCCCCAACGCCCGGCGTGCTGTCTGGGCGCGTTGCTACTTGCTTTTTGTCCGGAGGACGACGGCGGCTACTTCTTCGCTGTCGACTGCTGCGTCGAAAAACTCGGCGCCGGTGAGCTGGGAGAGATGGACCAGTTTGTCCCCAACCTTCTCGACCTTCCCACCAATCTTGTCGCCCGACTTCATCCGCAGCTCCACGGTCTGGCCGGTGTTTTTCTGGAGAATGCTCAGGATGGTGTCGCCGGTTTGGAGATCGATTTTGCTTTGCGCGAAAAGATTGGCGCAGATGAAAACGAGGATGCAGGCGACGAGCAGGGACGGGCGTTTCATGATCGTGCTGTTCTGCCCAAGAATTGCCCGGATGGCCAGTGAAATTGTAGGCAAGCCTGTTGCCGCGACCACCTCCCGTAATAATGACGTTGGCAGGCGGAGCGCCTGCCCTACAATTCCTTGTGGAGCCGATCGCAGAAAATCTTGAGCGCGTCCGAGGGCAGATCGCCGACGCTGCAAAAATGAGCGGACGTTCTCCGAACGACATCGAGCTGGTCGCGATTTCGAAAACCCACGAAGCGGAAAAGGTTCGCGCGGCCTTTGAGGCCGGTCAGCAACTGTTCGGCGAAAGCCGCGTCCAGGAAGCGCGCGCCAAAATTCCGCTGCTGCCTTCCGCGGCGCGCTGGCATTTCGTGGGGCGCCTCCAGAAAAACAAGATCCGTCATGCGCTTCCGCTTTTCGAACTTTTCCACAGCGTCGATTCGCTCGAATTGGCGCGCGACATGAACCGGATCGCGGATGGGGAAGGATTGCATCCGCGCGTTCTGCTCGAAGTGAACGTAGCGGGCGAGGGGAGCAAGATCGGGTTCGCGCCTGACGTTCTCCGCACGCAAATCGAAGCGCTCCTCGCCCTGCCGCGACTGACCATTGAAGGCCTCATGACAATCCCTCCACTCGCGCCGGAAGCGGAGGCTTCCCGCCAGCACTTCGTCGCTTTGCGCGAATTACGGGATCAATTCGCGTCGCAGTTGCAGGTCAGCCTGCCGCAACTTTCCATGGGCATGAGCGGCGATTTCGCGGTCGCGATCGAAGAAGGCGCCACGTTGGTCCGGGTCGGCACCTCTATCTTTGGAAAAAGAACGCCGCCCCGGGAGAGAGCCAAGGCGGCGTTCGATAGTGGCGACTGATTTCAGTCCCGCGCAGACGCGGCAATCGCGCCCGCGCTAATCCAATTGATACACTTCGACTAGGACGACGCCTTGCGCACTGCCCTTGCCCGTCACCACAGCGCTGTAATTCCCTCCCGGCAACGAGGCCAGGATCGCCGGCTCGGCGTTATCGCCCGGAGCAAGTCCAGTGGCCGTGATGTCGGCTTCCTGCGTAGAACGCCAGTCGTCATTTGAGAGCAGAGCGGTTCCGTTCTGGTCGCGGATGGTGACCACCGGATCCGCGAGGGGCTCTGGGACGCCGAAAGCGGCCAGGCTCGGCCCGAGCGCTCGAATGAGAACACGGCCGCCACCTCGGCTAATGAAAGCGCCAATGAGCACATCGTCGCCCAACCCGACCCGCCCGCGCGTGGAGATGTTGAGCAGCCGCATCGAGGTCGGCAGAGCAATATCCGTCACCGTTTCCCCGGCAAGAATGGTGGCATTGGCAATGGTGCCGACCAATGTTGCTTCGCCCGACCCAAGATTGATCGTGTACAACCCCGCGGTGACGCCGACCGTGGGGGTGAGCGAAGCAAAGGCAACTCCGGTCGCGGCCGAGATGTCGAAGCCAATGTTGTCGGTCGTATCGAAACCCAGCGGGCCGACCGTGTTCAAGATGCCGCCGTTGGGGTTACTCTGGACGAGAAGCGCGTTGAGGGCGGAGTCGATGTCATAGAGAACGGTCGCTCCCGCACCGGCAAAGTTGTTAGTGTAGGCGGCGGCCACGACATTTGGGTTGGTGCCGGAGTTGATATCGGTGGCCGCGAAAGCGAGCGTTGTATCGGTGTTCGCCGTCGCACCTGTGTCGGGATGCAGCCGCACATTTTGGTTGGCATTGGTGACGACGCGAATGCGGTCGACGGTCGGGTTAAAATCGAACCCGAAGCGAGTGCCGGCCAATGGAGCCGCAGTGCCAACCGGAGTCAACGCGAGGCCGCTGGTCAGGTTAAGAATATACAGGCGCCCACTTGGGCCAAAGGCGTAGAGGTCGCCGGTGGCCGGGCGGAAATCCATGGCTAGGAGCGTTTCATTGCCGACGGTGTTGATCGTGATGAGCTTCGTGACCGTGCCCGGAGTGGCGCTGTCGAAGAAGAGCAGCCGATTCCCGGAGGTGAGGGCAACAACTGGCTCTGCGCGAGAGGAAGCGGTCAGAAGGACAGCTAGCGAGAAGAGTGACAGGATGATTTTCTTAATGGTGTTCGATTTCATGGCTGGTGTTTCCAATTTATCCGCCCGCCGGAATCGTTCTGGATGCAAAATAATCTCCCATGATCGCCACAGACCATCCGGTTTGATCTGCGGGCGTAGCTCCCTAACCTCGTTACGATGCGACTCGATTTGGCGAATGTCCAATTGATCGGCGACGAACTGGCCATGCAATGGAACGATGGCGTGGAATCCTACCTCGCGCTTGAACGTTTCCGCCGGGCCTGTCCCTGCGCGACCTGCGGCGGCGAGCCGGATGTGCTCGGGAATATTTCGCGGCCCGATGTGAGTTACACGCCCTCGAGCTTTGAGTTGGCGGGCTGGCAGTTGGTCGGCGGTTACGCGCTCCAGCCGCGCTGGGGCGACGGCCACAGCACGGGTCTGTATTCGTTTCAGTATCTTCGGCGGCTGACGGCGGAACCTTCTTGCTCATGATCCTGATCTTACTCCTGATCTTTCCTTGAGGCGGGGATTTCACGAAGGAGGACGAGCAAGATCATGATCATGAGCAAGAGCGGCTATTGACGGGTCTGATAGGGTTACTTCCCCATGACGCGAACGATCAAGGCTTCGCTGCTCGTCTTCCTTTTCGCGCTTTGCGCGTCGGCGATCGTCGTGACCCATCGGGTTCGTTCGCAAGTTCCGCCGCCCGCGCCGCGCCAGCTTTTTGCGGTGGTCGAGAAACAGCTCGCCGCTTTTCGCGCCGCCGATTACCCGAGCGCCTATCGCCAGGCCGCCAGCGGTGTTCAGCAGAAATTCACCGCGCCGCAATACGAAGCCATGATCCGGCGCGATTATGGCGATCTCTCCGGCGCGCAACGAATCGAATTTGGCTTCGTGAAGGTGAGCGGATCAAGCGCGGTGGTGCAGGTTTATTTTTGCGGCGCCAGCGGCTACATCCGCTCGTTTCTCTACACCCTGGTCGCGGAGGGCGATTCCTGGAAAATTAACGGAGTGCAGCCGATGCAAATCGGAGATCGCCCCGTTGGTCTCCACATCTGAAGTTTCCCATTGGAGACGGCACGCCCTCGTGCCGGACGGGATACGGGATACCCGGCGCAGCTCTCTGCCAACGGCCTGAGGGCAGGCCGTCTCCAGTTAAGCTATCTCGGCAGCGTCACGCGCAGCAGCGCAGCAGCGTCTCCGATCGAGCGCACGGCGCGATCTTCCAGTTCCGCCGGAACCAAAAAGAAATCCCCGGCTTTGAACTGCCGGCCGGCGCACTCGAGCTCTCCCGTCAAACAAACGCCAATCGCAAATCGTCCCGCCTCAGCGATCTCGCGCTCCTCGCCCACGATCCACTTATCGATTTCGAATAGCTCGTGCCGGGCGAGCGATTCACCCGATGGCCGGAGCAATTCCGGTTCGACGTCGCTGAAATCGATGCATTGCATGGCTTGCGCGACGTGCATCTCGCGGCGAGGCCGGCCTTTCTTTACCCGGTTCCAGTCAAAAACGCGGTAGGTGGTGTCGCTGTTTTCCTGGATCTCCACGAGCAGATTACCGCCGCCCAGCGCGTGCAACCGGCCGCTCGGCAGAAAGATCGCGTCGCCGGTGTTCACGTCGATTGAATGGAGATGCTCCTCCACTTTACCTTTTTCGATCGCTTCTTCGAAAGCTGCCCGCGTAGCACCTTTCTTCACGCCGGCATAAATCCGCGATTTCGGCGCGGCATCGGCCACATACCAGAGCTCCGATTTCGATTCGCCGCCCAGCTTTTTCGCGATCTTTGCCGGCGGATGCACCTGAAGCGAAAGGTTCTCCTGCGCATCGAGCAATTTCGCCAGGACCGGAAATCGCGGCGTGTCCGGCACGTTGCCGAAAATAGCCGCACGATGTTTGGACCAAAGATTGTGCAGGGTCTCGCCCCGCAACGGGCCTTCATGCACCACGCTCTGTGCCTCGGGCCGATCGACAATCTCCCACGATTCACCGATTAGCGCCGCTGACGGCAACCGCTTGCCGTAAAGCGTTTCCAGGCGCCGCCCGCCCCAGACCCGCTCCATAAAGAGCGGCTCGAAGACGAGAGGTTGAGTGAGCTTCGGTTTGGTCACGCCGCGAAATTAGCACAAGCGCCTCGCCTGTGGTTTTGTTTTTGGTGCGCGGCGTTCTCAAATTTTGGCTGCCGGTCCTGCTTTGGATGGTTTTCATTTTCATCGGCTCGACCGATTTGATGTCCGCGGAACACACATCGCGATTCATCGGCCCGTTCCTCCGCTGGCTCGTGCCCGACATCACCGATGCAACCATCACCTCCGTCCAACTCTTCGTCCGCAAGTGCGCACACCTGACCGAATATGGGGTCCTCGCCGCGCTTCTTTACCGGGCCTTGCTCCAAAGTTCCGCGAGCGTTTGGCGCGCTGCCGTTTTCGCCTTTGGCATTAGCGCGATCTACGCGTCGCTCGACGAATTTCACCAATCGTTCGTCGCCTCGCGAACAGGTTCGGCGTGGGATGTCATGCTCGACTGCGTAGGTGCCGCGATCGGTTTGACCCTTTGCTTGGCGTTTCGCCGGGAAAAACACCGGCCTCAGACGGCGGACGGTCCGACCTCCGCTTGACTGATCACCAGTCACCAATCACTATTCCCTTCCTCGGCGCCGTGCGCCGTCCCGGGCCTGTAGCTCAGTTGGTTAGAGCATGCGCTTGATAAGCGCAGGGTCGCTGGTTCGAGCCCAGCCAGGCCCATTCT
>Ga0190275_10002194_pt1 | contig 14098 bp, 11 predicted proteins | sample Popmic550T_FD_133745 | JGI IMG/M metagenome (GOLD analysis project Ga0190275, IMG submission 133745) | Populus adjacent soil microbial communities from riparian zone of Yellowstone River, Montana, USA - 550 T | ecosystem: Environmental > Terrestrial > Soil > Riparian zone > Trees stand | place... | reverse complement strand
CAAGCCGTGGTCGGCGACAGCGTGGTTCGTTACCGCGAGATCGCCTATCACGCCGCCGACGGCGAGCTCGAGCAAGAAGAGCACTGGAGTCCGTACAAGCTGCACGTGCACAGCGACGTCGAGCACACCAAGGCCGGCGCGAATTGGACCGAGAGCTACGAGGAGACCAAGAGCACGCCGGCCATGGGTGTCCTCATGCCGGCCGAGACCGTGACGGACACGGCGATGGACACCTGGATGGTGGACGCGCCCAAGGTCTCCGTGACGGTGCCTGCCGGGACGTTCGACGCCGTGGTGTTGATCAAGGCGAGCCCGAGCGGACAGAAGACGTACTGGTACGTGCGCGGTGTCGGCAAGGTCAAAGAGACCGGCGGACAGACCGAAGAGCTCACGAGCTACGACGTCGCGGAGTAGTGCCGCGCTTGTGGTCGACGCGATCGCTGATTTGCGCGATCGAGCGCCAAGGTTTCGCGGCGTTGCGGCCAACTGAGAGCATCCATCAGAGGTCCCCCCTTTTTCCTCCACTCGGTGCGCGTCGATGCGTGTCTGCCGAGCCTTGCCAAGAGAGACCGAACCCATGTCTAGACACTCATCCTTCTCCCGCGTCGCGGCGGTCTGCGCTCTGACTGCGCTGCTGGTCGCTTGCAAGTCCGACGAAGACAAACCGCTCGATGGTCTGGACCCGCAGCAAGACGGAGGTCCAGGCGGCGGCGTCGACATCGACGGCGGCCGAAGCCCGACCGGCGGGGGCAACAACCCGCGCGGCGACGCGTCGCTGGGAGGCGGGGGACGCGGCCAGCAGATGTGCCCCGCGACGCGCCCCACCAACGGCAGCACCTGCGTTTCGGGTCGCGGCGACTGCACGATCGGCGCGGCAACCTGTGACTGTCCGAGCGAGACCAATAAGTGGGTCTGCTGGGAGCCGTCGGACTGTCCGGCCGCCGCGCCTGCCGAGGCCGCTGCGTGCGCCATCGTGGGCAGCCAGTGTGGCTACGACCTGACTCCGGACGCGGGCCGCGGTGGCGACGACCTCGACTGCGAGTGCACGGCGTCTGGCTGGGACTGCGGGCGTCAGGCGTGCCCTGCCGCCGAGCCCGCGGCGAGCGCTGCGTGTGAGGGTGGAGATGGCGTCTGCACGTTCGGTGGACGTACGTGCGACTGCCGAGGCCGCACGTGGGTGTGCTGGAACGCGAGTGACTGCCCGACGGCGCCTCCGGCCGCAGCCACGGCGTGTCCCGTCGTGCGTATGCTCTGCGAGTACCCCGGTGACGAGTGCGAGTGCTCGTCGCGCGGCTGGCAGTGCGAGAGTCAGGAAGACGAGGACGAGGAAGGGGAAGAAGACGACGAAGACCAGCCGTCCCGCAGCGATGGCGGAGTGACGCCAGACGCGACCGTCGCCAGCGATGCCGGCGTGACGGATGCAGCGTCGGCCGAGCCGGCTGCGGACGCGGGGAGTGTCGCACCAGACGCCGCGCTCTGAGCGCGCACCGGGCAACGGTCTCGCGCTCAGAACTTTGCGTGCAGAGTAAGGTAGAGTCCGCTGTCTACCAGCACCTTGTCGTTGCCTAGTTTTTGCTTCACCCGGTTGTACTCGAGCAGCGCCATCAGGTGCTGGTTGGGCGTGACGGAGATGCCGGGGACGTGGCGTGTCTCGTTGGCATCGACGTCGGTGTACTGTCCAACGCTGAAGTTGTAGCGAGCGGTGAACATGCCGTACATGTACTCGCCGCCGACCAGCACGTAGTTGACGTGTGCCGACGACCTGCCCGGGACGGCAGGGTCGTCGTCGGTCGCCGGGATGCCCGGGAACGGGAAGTCGAGCACGTGGCGTCCAATCTGACGCGTGTACTCGGCCCATACCGTCAGATCGTGGAATGCGAACGTGGCGTCGAGCGCGATGCGTCCGACGTCTTGTTTGCCCGTCGGAGCTGGCAGGTCCGCCTGAAAGTACTCGGCCGAGAGGCCCGCTTTCAGCGTGATGCGGTCGTCGAGCAGGTAAAACGGCTCGACGCGGCCGACCAACTGATTACGCCTGCGCGCGCCGGGGATGCTGAGTGTGTCGCGTCCCGGCAGCGAGTAGTTGGTGGTGCCGTCGACCAGGAAGAACTGCGCCGAGTAGCCGACGCCGAACCGCTCTTTCTCGTGGTAGATGCCCTCGACGGAAATGCCGTGGTTCATGTCGAGCTTGAGGCCGTCGTACTCCTGCACGTTGCCCATGAAGGAGTTGTCCCAGAAGCGTCCGAACTGTCGGTACACCTTGCCCACCTTGATCATCGCGTCGCCGATCACGGCACCGATGTACGCTTCTTCGACCCAGCTGATGCCCGGGAAAAAGTCGCGCTCCTTGGTGTTGCGGAAGCGCGGCGTGATGTGCACCCGGAAGCGGCCGTACTTGGCGTCGATGCGCAAGCGAGCTTCGAAGATCTCGAAGTTGTTTTTCGTCCTCTTCCCTTCCTGCAGCGGCTGCACGGCCAGCAAGATGAGTCCGCCGCCGATGTCGAGCTCGAGCTTGTCCGGCAGCGCGCCGTCCGAGGCTTGCGGTCGACCGCCCGACTGCGGCGCGTACCCCGTGGCTGGAGCGGCCTCCTTGGCGGTGATGCCGCTTTCCTGATCGGCTCCTACCACTGGCTGATCGGGGACCGGGGCGTCGCTCGTCGGCGCCAGCTGGGGATCACTCGATTCCACCGGGCTCTCGGGGCGAGGCGCACTCGGCTTGGTGGCCTGCGCCTGCGCGGTCGCGAGAGACCCCACGGTGGCGACGACAGAGAAAACGGCGCACAGCGCGCACAACTCGAGCCTGACGCGCGCAGTGGTGCGCGCGCCGAATGTACTTCGGACCATGGTCTGCTCCTGCTTTTCGGGTGGACGGGCGAGAAGAAGCGGTCGAGAGATCGCTAAGGTCGTCTAAGTCGGACGAAGCGGGCGCAGCTCGACCACGCTGCGCGCACACGACGCACGCGCGGTGTGTCGCCACGGCAGATCAAAGTCTCCAAGCTGCGGCCGGGGGGCAGCGCAGCGCGGACTACTTGACGCGGCCCTCTTTCCAGGCGGAGAGCAAGGTCTCGTAGGGCACGGTCTCGCCCTTGGGTTTTTCGTTGGCCAGCTTGGGACGCGGCGCCCCCGGCTGATCGAGCCAGTACTTGGCGTCCTTGGGCTCGTTGAGCTTGGGGGCGCAGTTGGGAAGACCCGTGCGCTGCAGACGCGCGAGCACGGCGTCCATCTGCTCGGCCAGTCCGTCCAGCGCGGCTTGCGGCGTCTTTTCACCGGTCACTGCGAGACTCACGTTCTGCCACCACAGCTGCGCGAGCTTGGGATAGTCAGGCACGTTGGTGCCCGTCGGCGTCCAGGAGACACGTGCCGGACTGCGGTAGAACTCGACCAAACCGCCGAGCTTGGGCGCGATGTTGGTGGTGTGCTCCGAGTCGATGTCGGACTTGCGGATGGGCGTCAGACCCGTGAAAAACTTCTTGAGGCTGACGGTCTTGGAGGTGACGAACTGGGCGTAGAGCCAGGCAGCCTTGCGGCGCTCGAGTGGCGAGCTCTTGAGCATGGTCCAGGCGCCGGCGTCTTGATAACCGAGCTTGACGCCCTCCTCCCAGTAAGGTCCGTGGGGCGACGGCGCCATCCGCCACTTGGGTGTGCCGTCGGCGTTGACCACCGAGAGCCCTGGCTTGGTGAGCGGCGCGGTAAACGCCGTGTACCAGAAGATCTGTTGTGCGACCTGACCCTGGCCCGGCACCGGACCTGCCTCGGAGAACGTCATACCCGAGGCCTCGGGAGGGGCGTACTTCTTCAGCCAGTCGATGTACTTGGTGAGTGCGTAGACCGCCGCGGGACCGTTGGCTTCGCCACCGCGCGTGACACTCGAGCCGGCCGGATGGCAGCCTTCGACGCGGATGCCCCACTCGTCGACTGGCTTGCCGTTGGGAATGCCCTTGTCGCCAACACCGGCCATCGAGAGCCACGCATCGGTGAAACGCCAACCGAGCGAGGGGTCCTTCTTGCCGTAGTCCATGTGGCCGTACACACGCACGCCATCGAGAGTCTTGACGTCGTTGCTGAAGAAGTCGGCGATGTCTTCGTAGGCCGACCAGTTGACCGGCACACCGAGCTCGTAGCCGTACTTCTTTTTGAAGCGCTCTTTGAGGTCGGGGCGGCTGAACCAGTCGTAGCGAAACCAGTACAAGTTGGCGAACTGCTGATCGGGCAGCTGGTACAGCTTGCCATCGGGCGCCGTCCCGAAGCTCTTGCCGATGAAGTCTTCGAGGTCGAGCGTGGGCGACGTGACGTCCTTGCCCTCACCCGTCATGAAGTCGGACAGCGGCACCGCGAGGCCGTAGCGATAGTGCGTGCCGATGAGGTCGGTGTCGTTGACGTACAGATCGTAGATGGGCCGACCGGACTGCATCTCGGTCTGCAGCTTCTCGATGACGTCGCCCTCCTGGATGAGGTCGTGCTTGACCTTGAGTCCGGTGATCTCTTCGAAGGCCTTGGCCAGCGTCTTGGCCTCGTAGACGTGGGTGTCGATGGTCTCGGACACCACGTTGATGGTCGAGCCCAAAAAGGGCTTGGCGGCCTCACGGAACCAGGCCAACTCGGCCAGCTGCTGTTCGCGCGTCAGCGTGCTCGGCTGAAACTCCTTGTCGACCCACGACTCGGCCGCCTTTTTGAGTGCTGCTTCGTCGGTGCTTGCGGCGAGCGGTGCCTCTTTCTTCGTTTCGGTCTTGGCTTCTTTGTTCTCGCTCTTGCTGCAGGCGACCAGCAAGAACAGCGCGACTACGGACAACTCTGTCAGACGGTTATTCATGTCATCCCCAGCGTCCCACTACGAGTACGTAAGGTAGGGAGAGAATGGCTGCCCCCCACTGCGGTGCGTCGCTCAAGCCAGCCCAAGCCAACTGCAAAAACGCCGTGCCGAGCAGCGCGACGAACAAACGGTCTCCGCGCGTGGTCGGCATGGGTAAGAACCCCTTTCGAGGCAACGACGGGCGCGCCAGACCGAGCGCCGTGTAGACGGCGAGTAAGGTCGCGATGGCGGCGAAAAAGAGCCCGGTCGGCAGGGTCCAGGCCATCCATGAGAGCGAGTCCACGGGTCACACCCGGCCCAGGGCAAAGCCCTTGGCGATGTAGTTGCGTACGAAGCCGATCACCACGGCGCCGGGCACGATGGTGAGCACACCCGCGGCGGCCAGCACGCCCCAGTCCATACCAGCGGCACTCACGGTGCGGGTCATGGTGGCGGCAATGGGCTTGGCGTTGACCGAGGTCAGCGTGCGCGCGAGCAGGAGCTCGACCCAGCTGAACATGAAGCAGAAAAACGCGGTCACGCCGACGCCGGCGCGGATGAGTGGAAAGAAGATGCGAAAGAAGAACCGCACGAAGCCGTAGCCGTCGAGGTAGGCCGTCTCGTCGATCTCACGTGGCACGCCGCTAATGAAGCCCTCCAAGATCCACACTGCGAGCGGCACGGTGAACAGCATGTGGGAGAGCGCGACCGCCCACGGCGTGTCGAACAGTCCGATGCTCGAGTACAGCTGAAAGAACGGCAGCAAGAACACGGCGGGCGGCGACATGCGGTTGGTGAGCAGCCAGAAAAACAGGTGTTTGTCGCCCATGAAGTGGTAGCGCGAGAACGCGTAGGCACCGGGCAGCGCGACCATCACGGATAGCACCGTGTTGATGGCGACGTAGCTGAGGGAGTTGAGGTAGCCGTCACTCCAGTCGGAGTCGGTGAAGATGGTGGCGAAGTTGGCCCAGGTCGGGTGTGCCGGCACCAACGTGAAGCCGCCGAGGATCTCCTCGTTGGTCTTGAACGCCATCGCTGTGAGCGAATAGATGGGCACCAAGGAGAGTGTCAGATAGGAAAAGAGCGCGATGCGGCCGGCTCTCATGTCTGCTCCTGACGGTTCATCGCCGTGTAAAACACGTAGCTGAGCAGCAGGATGATCAAGAAGTAGATCAGCGAGAATGCCGCCGCGGGGCCGAGGTCGAACTGTCCGACCGCCAGCCGGGCCAGATACTGACTGAGGAACGTGGTGGCGTTGCCTGGGCCGCCCCCCGTGAGCACGAATGGCTCGGTATAGATCATGAAGCTGTCCATGAAGCGCAGCAGGATGCCGATGGTGAGCACACCGCGCAGCTTGGGTAACTCGATGAAACGAAAGGTGGCCCAGGCCGATGCGCCGTCGATGCTGGCGGCCTGATAATAGGCCTCTGGAATGGCGCGCAGGCCCGCGTAACACAAAAGCGCGATCAGCGGCGACCAGTGCCACACGTCCATGACGATGACGGTGAGCCAGGCGTCGGTGGCGTCGGCGGTGTAGTTGTAGTCGATCCCGAGTGCGTGGATGGCGCGCCCTGCGATGCCGATGTCGCCGCGGCAGAAGATCTGCCAGATGGTGCCCACCACGTTCCACGGCACGAGTAAGGGCAAGGCGAGCACGACCAGACACAGAGACGAGCTGACGCCGCTGCGCGGGAGAGCGAGGGCGATGCCGATGCCCAGCGGCAGCTCGAGCGCGAGCACCGAGAGGGAGAAGCCGATCTGACGTACGAACGCGCCGTGCAGCTCGGGATCACGCAGCACGTGCTGGTACCACTCCCGCCCGACGAACGTGCGCTGGTGGGGACCGAGGATGTCCTGGACGGAGTAGTTGACCACCGTCATCAGCGGGATGACCGCGCTGAACGCGACCGTGACGAGGACCGGAAGCACCAACAGCCAAGCTCGATTGTCCGTAGGCTTTTGCATGCGTGACCTTTGAAGTGCGCGAACTGCCGCAAGCTGCGCGTTCGCGGCGGACAGGAGCGCTAGAGCGCGCGTCCCCCCGCGTAGAGGATCGTTCGCTCGGGCAGAAGCTCGAGGCTACAGCGTGCGCCCGGCACGGCTGGGACGCCGTCGTCGGTGACTTTGATGGCGAGCCTGCTACCACCGACCGACGCGAAGACCGTGCGTGCGTGACCGCCCGTCTCGACCTCGTCGATCACGCCGTTCAGCCTGCCGGCCAGCGTGTTGGCGCCGTCGTCGGGTGGGCTCGCGTGGAGTCGCACGAACTCGGGCCGCACGCCGAGCACGAGTGGTTCGCTCTGCGCGGCGGCGCGCTTGGCGAGGTCGGGGGCGATGGGGAGCCGCTGACCCTCGATGAGTACGGCGCCGTCGACGAGTGTGCAGGGCAGCAGGTTCATGCCGGGACTGCCGATGAAGTAGCCGACGAACGTGTGCTCGGGTCGCTCGAACAGGGCCTCGGGCGTCCCCTGCTGCAGCACGCACCCGTCACTCATGACGAGTACCTGGTCGGCCAGGGTGAGCGCTTCGGTCTGATCGTGCGTCACGTAAATCAGCGTGACCGCGAGCTCGGCGTGAATCTGCAGCAGCTTGCGGCGCAACAGCCACTTGACGTGCGGGTCGATCACGGTGAGCGGCTCGTCCAGCAAGATGGCCGCCACGTCGGTGCGCACCAGCCCACGCCCCAGCGAGATGCGCTGCTTCATGTCTGCGGACAGGGAGCTGGCACGCTTGCCCAGCGTGGGCGTGAGCTCGAGCAAGTCGGCGATCTGCGCCACACGCTGTTGGATGGTGCGCCGATCGACACCGCGATTGCGCAGCGGAAAGGCCAGGTTGTCGGCCACGGTCATGGTGTCGTAGATGACCGGGAACTGAAACACCTGCGCGATGTTTCGCGCTTGAGGCGGCGCCGCGGTGACGTCCTTGCCGTCGATCAGCAGGCGGCCTTCGCTCGGCCGCAGCAGACCCGAGATGATGTTGAGTAAGGTGCTCTTGCCGCAGCCAGAAGGGCCGAGCAGGGCGTACGCCCCGCCCTCGCGAAACACCAGGTCGAGCGGCGCGAGCGCGTAGCGTGCGGCCTCCTGCGTCGAAGCGCGCGTGCCGAGCGAAGAGCGCTGTGCGTAGCGGTGCGCGACGGCTTGCAGCTCAAGGCGTGCCATGTGCACTCGCCAGGACGGAGGTGTCGCGCCTTCGAGCGAGCAGGGAACCCGCGCGGTCGAACATCAGCAAGTCATCGGGCGCGAAGTACAGCTCGACCGCGGAGCCCAGCGTGAAGCGATGCGCGCCCGACATGAGCGCAGACAGCTTGAAGTCCGGCGTGCTGGCGTGAAGTAAGGTCTCGGAGCCGCTGATCTCGAGCGCCAAGACCGCGGCCGGCACACATACGTCGCGCCCCGAGGCGCGTGTGAGGCGTAGGTGGTTGGCGCGCAGCCCGAGCTGATAGGGCCCCGGCGCGAGCTCCGTGCAGTCCTCGGGCAGGTCGACGGAGAGCGCTCCCCCGAGCCGCAGCTTGCCGTCGCGCAGCTCGGCGGCGAACAGGTTGAGCTGCGGGTCGCTGAACACTTGCGCGACGCGTGTGCTGGCAGGCGCCCGATAGACCCGCAGCGCGTCGCCGCGCTGTAAGACGCGCCCCTCGTCGAGCACCACGGTGGTGGCGCCCAACAGCAGCGCCTCGTTGGGCTCGGCGGTGGCGTACACCACGGCGGCCTCACTGCTGCGCAAGAGCCCGCGCAGCTCGCGACGCAGCTCTTCGCGAAGCTTGTAGTCGAGGTTGGCGAGTGGCTCGTCGAGCAGCACCAAACCTGCCCGCTTGACCAGTGCGCGGGCGATGGCGGTGCGCTGCTGCTGGCCACCGCTCAGCTCCGCGGGCAAACGCTGTAACAATCCGTCGAGCCGAAGGAGAGACGCGGTCTCGCGCACACGCCGGTCTAGCTCGGGCTTGGCGACGCGCTTGACGCGCAGAGGGGACGCGATGTTGTCGTAAACCGTCAGCGACGGGTAGTTGACGAACTGCTGATAGACCATGGCCACGTCGCGCGTGCGCACATCGGCGCGGGTGACATCGACGCCGTGCCAGTGCAGTGTGCCGGCACTGGGACGGTCGAGTCCGGCCAACACACGCAGTAGCGAGGTCTTGCCGGCACGCGTCCGTCCTAGCAACGTGGTGAAGGAGCCTGGCGCGAACGAGAGCGAGACATCCGCCAGGTGCAGCTCTTGATCGACGGACCTGGAGACACCGTCGAGCACGAGCCCTCGGGCGGCTACCTCGCTAGTTGTGGACGCGTGAGGCATCACCTGAGTGAGTGCGAATACAGGACTAGTCAGGTCATGGTCAAGTCGATTGACGACAATCACGACGACTCGTTCACGTCACCCGGGTGTGCCTGCAAGTTTGATGATTATGCGGACGTTTCTGGTCTTTTTTGCTACTTGACGAGCATTCTTCGCACAGCGCGGAAAGTTCCTCTCTCCGCGCCCGACTCAGGAGGTTTGGTGACTCTATCCATGGTGGCCCGTTGCGAGCGTACTGGACAGTTCGGCGTGGGCGCGATGACGGCAGTGCCCGCGGTGGGCAAGCTGCTCGCGCACGCCGCTGCGCGCACGGGTGCGATCGCCACTCAAGCGAGCGTGAACCCTTACTTGGGTCTCGATGGTCTCGCGTTGCTGCGCCAACGCCTGTGTGCCGACGACGTGCTCGTTGCCCTCAAGCGTGCCGACCCACGTGTAGAGTCGAGACAGTTCGCCGTCGTCGATGCTGCGGGGCGTACCGCCAGTTTTACCGGGAGTGAGTGCATCGCATGGGCGGGTGCACTCGAGGGCGAAGGATTCTCCGTACAGGGAAATCGTCTGGCAGGTCGCGCCGTGCTCGAGGCGGCCGCCGCCGCGTTTCGGCAGCATGCGGCGCTGCCCTTGCCCGAGCGGCTGATCGAGGCCCTGTGCGCAGGGGATGCAGCCGGCGGCGACCGACACGAGGAAGAATCGGCGGCGGTCTACGTGGTCGATCTCGAGGACTATCCGCTGTGGGACATTCGCGTCGACCAAAACGACGAGCCGCTGGTCGAGCTGCGACGTCTGTACGCGGTGTTTCGCGAGCGTCTGCTGCCGGAGATTCTGCGTATGCCCACGCGCGCGAACCCTGCGGGTGATCCCGAAGAGAGCGAAGCGTAGTTCAACCACTTGATGCATCGGCGTGTCGCCATAGACTTCGCGGCGCATGACTTTCTCGTCGTCTGTCTCCCTGCCGCGTCTGCATTTGGTGTTCGTCCCTGGTTTTGGCGGCTTCGATGCGCTCGGTGACATCGAGTATTACCCGGGCACCACCAAGGTTGCCGAGGCCTGGCGCGAGAAGGGCGACGTCGAGCGCCGTGGCCGCGTGGTGCTGCACTACTTCGACAACCTGCCCACCGCGGGCGTGCGTACGCGGGCCGATCGACTCAAGCACTACCTGCTCGATCGCAGCCAGTGGAACGCGTTTCAGCGCGGCGACAAGGTCGCGCTGATCGGACACTCCACCGGCGGGCTCGACATCCGCGAGCTGCTCAACGAGATCGAGCGTGTGCTCGGAACCACCGCATGCCCCGAGTCCTGGGACCCAGAGGCGTGGCAGCAAGAGCAGGAGAGCGCCGGCAAGCTGCGAGCGATGATCTCGCGCGTCGTGTTTTTGTCGGTGCCGCAGCGTGGCACCAACATCGCCGACTGGCTGCGCTCCATTCGTCTGCTGCGCACGGCGTCCATCTCCGCGCTACGCAATGCGGTCGACCTGGCCGATGGCTCTGCGTTCGAGAAGCCGCAGTCGCAGCTCGCGCGGGTCTTTCACCTGCTGCGGCGCGAGCTGCCCGATGGGCTGACCCAGAAGATCGACGAGGGCCTGCCCGACCTGTTCTCGGCCATCGCCGACGTGCTGGGCGAGATCGCCGAGCGAGGGAACCGCGATCCGATCCGCGCGGCGAGCGCGCGCGAGTCACTCGCCAACCTCAACCTGTGGCTGGGGCAGACCCACGGGGATTTCCTCGCCATCGACGACCTGTGCTGTGAGCAGCCTGGCGGCGGGCTGCTCGGCCGCGCGCTCTGGCGCGCTGCCACGCTGGTCTCGGCCAGTGCCAAGAGCAACGACGAAGACCTCACGTCACTCGCCCGCCTGACCCCTGCCGAGCGCGCCAAGGAGCAGGCAGCCTGGGCCAAGAACGGCATCGAGGTCTTGTCCTTTGCGACGCGCGCCAGGCCGCCGGTGGCGGGCATCACCGATAGCCACCGCATCAAGTCGTACACCAATCTGCTCAAGCTGCTGGGTATCCCCGGGGTCGGCAACACCGACGGACCCTTCCGTTTGGTGTTCCATGCCTGCGCCTCGGGCCCGTTTGCGAAGGTGAGGGAGAAGATCCTCAAGAGCGAACCCGACTACCGTGCCTCTGCGATTCGCTTCGATCGCCAAGGCGAAGGAGAGCCTGTGCCCGCGGGCGAGATCGCCTCCTGGCACAACGACGGCATCGTCAACACCGGCTCCATGTTGTGGCCGAGTGGCGCCCAGACCTTACTGGTCGACGGCGACCACGCAGACATCATCGGCCACTTCCATCAGCTTCGTCCGCCCAAGAAAAACGGGCCGCGCAAGTACCGCGCGTACGACATCTTCGGCTCGGACTCGGGCTTCGACGAGGCGCTGTTCACACGGGTGTGGGAGCGCATCTTCGATCATTGTCTGACGGCGCTCTGAGCCGGCCCTGCCAGGGGCTCTCCCAGCGCTGGGGCCCCGTGCGACCCGCTCGGTGCGGCACGGCCGCGAGCGGGTCGAGCACGCACGAGAGCCTTACTTGAGCTTGGCCATGATGGCGTCGACCGCCGGCTTGGTGGCGATCGCGAGCTGTCCACCGACCCCGCTGCTGACCTCGATGATGATCATCGCGCCATACTCGCCACTGTCGTCGATCCACGGGAACGCGCCATAGGCACCCGGGTCGGCGATGAACTCGTCACCAACCCACCAGCCCATGCCGTAGCCGGTGAAGAGGGAGTCGATCCCGCCGGTGGTGGCCGTGCCGCCGTACGCGGTGACGCGGTCTGTCTGCATGCGCTCGACGGCCTCGGCCGAGAGCACCTGCTTGGTGCCGCACTTGCCGCCATTCATCTGCATCTGCAACAGCTTGGCGTAATCGGGTGCGGTGACGTAAGCGCCACCCTCGATGCTGGGGTTGTCGGACTCGGGCAGGTTGGCCTTGTCGGCGTCGAAGGCGGGGTAGCCGAGCGGCGAGACACCCTGCTGACCGAACGGGTTGGTGAAGCCGAGCGAGGGCACGCCGCAGGGCTCGACGTAGGTCTCGTCGATCAGCTCTGCCCAGCTCTTGCCGGAGACCACCTCGGCGACGGCACCGGCGAGCTGCCACTGGCTGCCGCCGTAGCGAAACTCAACGTCTGGCTCGCGGTTGTTGCCGGGGTTCTCATCCTGGTAGATGGCCTTGCCACAGTCGGTGAGCGTGCCCGCGCCCATGTACTGGCAGAAGTGCGGCGTGTACTGCGCGAGTGCCTCGGGCGTCGGATTGCTGGAGACGGCGAGGATCTCGCTCAGCGCGGGGAGTCCGGAGCTGTTGGAAAACAGCTGCGCGAGCGTAACGTTGGTCTTGTGCGCGTCCCAGTCGGTCAGGTACTCGCTGATGGGTGTGTCGAAGTCGACCTTGCCCTCGTCAGCCAGCTTCATCAGCACGCCGACGCTCAAGATCTTGCTCGCCGAGGCGATGAGATAGAGCCGGTCGGCAGCGAACTCGCCGTAGCCCTTGCTGTGAAGCGTCCCCTTCGTCTTGTGCACCAACACGGCGCTGGCGCCGAGGATCGGCGCGGCAGCACCCGGCTCGCTGTCGTTGTAGGCCGCGATGGCCTTGTCGAGAGCGTCGTCGAACGTCTTGAAGGTTGCGGCGCTGGCGCCACCGTCGCCAGTTGCCGAGCCACCACTGTCGCCCGTGGCCGCTGCGCCTCCGTCGCCGGCGGAGGCAGCGCTGGCGTCGACCTTGTATTTGGGGTCGGCTTTTTCTTCAGCACAGCCTTCGAGCAAGGCAACTATGGACAAAACGGGGATCAGCTGGCGAGTACGGCACCAAGTCAAAGTAGCCTCCATGGCGAAGCCGCGGGGGGACGGCCGCGGTATCCTGCTTCATACCGTTGCCGCCTCGCAAGCCGCCCGCACGCGTGATCGATGCGTGAGCCAAAAGGACAACGTTCGCGTCCAAGAGGTGTGTGAGATTTGTGCCGGCGCTTGAACCTAAACGGGCGACTGCCACGCTGCTTACGAATGCAGAAATCATCCGGCTTGGTCTCCTGGTGGCAAAACACACCTCTCTATCTCCGCATCGTCGGTGCCATGGTGTTGGGTGTGCTCACGGGCCTCGCGCTTGGAGATCACGCGGGCGGGCTGGCGATCCCGAGCAAGCTGGTGTTGCGCCTGTTGGGTGCGCTGGCGCCGGCGCTGGTGTTGTTCGCCATCGTCCAGGCGCTCATCAGCGCCAAGCTCGAGCCGGGCACCGGCAAGCGCTTGGTGCGGCTGCTCGCGCTCAACACGCTGGTGGCCATCTTCATCGGGCTCGTGGTCGCCAACGTGGTCCAACCGGGTCGCTGGTCGAGCATGCTCAAGCCCGTGGGCGAGGCCGGGGAGGGCGGCGCCAAGGGGTCTGCCGGCATGCTCGATCAGTTCTTGGACAACGTGCCCAAGAGTCTGCTCGGTCCGCTCACCGACAACGGCAAGGTGATCGGCGTCATCTTTCTCGGGCTCGCCTTTGGGCTGGCGCTGCGCAAGTCCGCGCAGCGACCGGTGACCAACGTCAAAGACGGAGTCGACGTCGCGCTCGAGGCGCTCGTGGCGGTGCTGCACTTCGTCATCGAGCTCGTGCCCATCGCGGTGCTCGGTCTGGTGGCCAGCATCGTCGGCACCCAGGGCTTTGCTCCGTTCGGCGCGCTCGGTGCCTTCATCCTGGCGGTGCTGCTCGCGCTGCTGCTGCACGCGTCTTACTATCTACTGCGCATCCGCTTCGGGTCGTGGGTCAGCCCGCGCAAGCTCATCTCCAGCACCACCGACGCGCTGTTCATGGCTTTCTCGACCGGTAGCTCCACGGTCACCATGCCGCTCACCTACGAGCGTCTGGTCAAGGGCGTGGGGCTGCGCGAGGAGTCTGCCAGCATGGGCGCGCTGGTGGGCGCCAACTTCAACAACGACGGCACCGCGCTGTACGAAGCGATGGCTGCGCTGTTCGTGTCGCAGCTGTTGGCGGCGCAGGGCATCGGCAGCGGGCTCACGCTCACCCAGCAACTGCTCGTGGTGATCACGTCGGT
>Ga0190275_10002193_pt1 | contig 14099 bp, 11 predicted proteins | sample Popmic550T_FD_133745 | JGI IMG/M metagenome (GOLD analysis project Ga0190275, IMG submission 133745) | Populus adjacent soil microbial communities from riparian zone of Yellowstone River, Montana, USA - 550 T | ecosystem: Environmental > Terrestrial > Soil > Riparian zone > Trees stand | place... | reverse complement strand
GATGCGCGCCTCGGTACCCAGCACGGGGGCCAGAAGCGGCCCAAGTGCAGGCCCAAGGCGGTGGGCGAGTCTATACGGAGGGTCGCAGAGCACCAAGTCCCACAACTCCCCGTGGCGCGCCGCACCACGCAGGAAGGACAGGGCGTCGGCGCGGAACACCCTCGCCGCGTCCGAGCCCACGCGGTCGAGGTTCTCCTGCACGGCCCGCGCCGCGGCGGCCTCCGAGTCGACAAAGGTGGCGGTCCGGGCACCACGGGAGAGCGCTTCGATCCCGAGCGCCCCGGACCCCGCGTACAGATCGAGCACCCGCAGCTCGTTCATCGGCCCGAGAATGCTGAACAGCGCCTCTCGCACCCGCTCGGGGGTCGGCCTGGTCCTTTCCCCGCGAGGCGCCGTCAGGCGCCGGCCGGCATATGCGCCCGCCACGACGCGCACAGGCGCCTCAGGCCGCGATCGGCTCGACCTCGAGCGCGCCGAACCGGCGCTCGATCAACAGGCGCAGCAGCTCGTGCTCGGGGCTGGCGAGCTCGGGGTCTGAAGCGAGCAGTGCGATGGACTCGGCGCGCGCCAGCTCCAGCAGCTCCGCGTCCTCGGGCAACCGGGCGACGCGAAACTCGGGCAACCCATGCTGGCGGGTGCCGAGCACGTCGCCCTCACCCCGCAGCGTGAGGTCGATCTCGGCGAGCCGAAACCCGTCCCGCTCGGCCGCCAGTGCCTCCAGACGGTGGCGCGCCAGCTCCGAGCGCGCATCCGAGAAGAGCATGCAGTACGACTCGTGACCGCCCCGGCCCACCCGCCCCCGCAGCTGATGGAGCTGCGAGATGCCGTACCGGTCGGCCTCCTCGATCACCATCACCGACGCGTTCGGCACGTCGATGCCGACCTCGATCACGCTGGTCGCGACCAGCACGTCCACTTCTCCGGAGACGACGCGGGCCATCACCGCGCGCTTCTCGCGGGCGTGCATCTGCCCGTGCATGACTGCCACCTCGAAGTCGCGCAGCTCCCCGGTCGCGAGACGCGTGCCCTCCACCGTCGCCGCGCGGGCCTGCAGCGCCTCTGACTCCTCCACAAGCGGACAGACCACAAAGCATTGCCGCCCTTCGGTCAGGCGCGCGCGGATGAAGTCATAGGCTCCCTCGCGCTTGTGCTCGGGCACGACCCACGTCTTCACCGGCCGACGTCCCGACGGCAGCTCACGCAGGACCGTGGTGTCGAGGTCGCCGTACAGCGTCAGTGACAACGTGCGCGGGATCGGCGTGGCCGTCAGGTGCAGCAGGTGCGGTGCCAGCTCTCCGCGCGCCTTGCCGTCCAGGGCCGCTCGCTGGCGCACGCCGAAGCGGTGCTGCTCGTCCACCACCGCGAGCGCGAGCCGGTCGAACTCCACCGCGTCCTGGATCAGCGCGTGGGTGCCGACCAGCATGCGCAACTCGCCGGTGCGGAGCCGGTCGAGCACCTCCGCCCGCTCGCGTGCCGGCGTCGACCCCGTCAGCATGCCCACCGGCGGGCCCAGTCGCGTCGCGTCCTCGGCGGCGAACAGCCCATCGCCGATCAGCTCGCCGATCGTGGCGAAGTGCTGCTCGGCGAGCGTCTCGGTCGGCGCCATCAGCGCCGCCTGCATCCCCGCCTCAGCGACCCGCAGCATCGCGTAGAGGGCGACGACCGTCTTGCCCGAGCCCACCTCCCCCATCAGGAGGCGGTGCATCGGGCGCCCGGTTGCCAGGTCTGCGTCGATCTCGCCAAGCGCGCTGCGCTGCCCCTCGGTCGGCTCGAAGGGCAGAGACTCGAGCCACCGCTGCACGAGCGCCCCGGGCGCCTCCAGCAACTCGGCCTCACGCGTCTCGCTGCGGGTGTGCCGGCGCATCACGAGCGCAAGCTGGAACAGGAACAGCTCCTCGAACGCCAGGCGGCGGCGGGCGAGGGGGACCTCGTCGAGTGACTCGGGCCAGTGCGCGGACGCGATCGAGTCGGCCTTTCCGGCCAGCGCCGCACCGGCGCGCAGGCGCGCCCCGAGCGGCTCGGGCGCATGCACCTCCAGGCCGCGCACCATGAACGCCAGCTCCCGGATCCGGCGCGCCGACAGGCCCTCGGTGGCCGGATACACCGGCACCAACCCCGTCGTATGGCGTCCAGAGCCGTTCTCTCCACCTCGTTCCAGCTCATGCGCGGAGACCTTGAACGTGGCCCCTCCACGCCCACCCTCGAGCTTTCCGCGCAGCATCAGGCGCACACCCGGCACCAGCTGGTCGGTGAGGTAAGCCTGGTTGAACCAGACGGCCTTCAGCGGGCCGGTGTCGTCGGCGACGCGGCATTCGAGGATCGTCAGCCGGCGGCGCCGGGTGGGCCGCACGCGACAGTCCTTCACCGTCACGGCGATCGTGGCCTCCTCCCCGATCGCGAGCTCGGCCACCGGGCGCGCGTCGGCATAGTCACGATAGTCGAACGGCAGGTGGCCGAGCAGGTCGCCAACCGTCTCGATGCCGAGCTTGGCCGCTTGCCTCGCCGCCGCAGGACCGACCCCCCCGAGCGAGGTCAGAGGGTGGGCGAGCAGGCTGGGGCGCGGCGCCGAGCGAAGCGGCACGGCGGTCAGGGCGGAGCGCGTCTGGGGGACGGCGGTCGCGAACGCCCGCGGCGGCTCGGGTGCCTTGGTCCTCACGCGAGTCAGGTTACGACGCTGGTGCGACGCTCACTCGCCGGCCAGCAGCCACCAGTAGTGCGGCTGCCCGCCGGCGTGGCACTCGATCTCGACGGTCGCGGGGACGAGGGCCCCGATCGCGTCGTGGTCGAGGGGGGCCCCTTCGCCGCTCACGCAGGTCAGGAGCTCCGATCCTTCGGCGAGCGCCTCCAGCACGGCCCGCAGCGTCGCCTCGGGTCCTCCCCAGGCCACCATCTCCTCTTCGACGAAGCCGACGGCGTCGCCCTCGCTGAAGCGGCCCTGCTTGTCGTCGCGCGCGGCCGGCGCGACCGCACCCGTCCGGATCCCGTCGAGCGCGATCCGCAGTCTCTGCACGTTCGCCTCGACCCCTTGATCGCGGTCGTGCTCCACGAGGCACAGGAGCCCCGCCTGGGGCCACCGCGACTCGACCACGGCGACGTCCTTCTCCGACAGCTCGGCGGCGCGTTCGGCGGCGAGTATCACGTTCGCGCTGTTCGGCAGCACCACGACCTCGTCGGCGGCCACCTCGTGGATCCCCGCGAGCAGCTCGAACGTACTCGGGTTCAACGTCGACCCGCCCTCGATCACGTGCGCGCCCAGCTGCTCGTATAGGCGGCGCAAGCCCGCTCCAGCCGCAACCGCGACGACACCGCAGCGCACGACGGCAACGGCCGCCGGGCGAGGGGCTCCAGCGGCGAGGCGCGCCGCGCGCTGCTCCTGCTGCTCGTGCATGTCCGCCACGTCGAGGCGCTCCACCGTTCCGGCACGGCCGAACACCGCCACCGCCCGCTCCGGGTCGTCGGTATGGACGTGGACGCGCAGCGTCATGGCATCGCCGACGACCAGCACCGAGTCGCCGATGTCCTCCAGCAGCGAGACCCATGTCCTGCCCGGCGCGAGCCCACCGCCAGAGACCACGAAGTTCGTGCAGTACCGATAGGCGCTGGACTCGTGATCCGGGCCGTGCGGTTGGAGCTCGACGGCGTGGTGCGCAACCTCGGGGATCTCGTCGTGCGTCCCCCGCAGGCCGGCGATCACACCCGCGATCACCAGCGTCACGCCGTAGCCGCCGGCATCCACCACGCCGTGCTCGCGCAGGATCGGGAGCAGTTCCGGACCGCGCTCCACGGAAGCCTGTGCCGCCTCGAGCGCCTGTTCGAGCACCTCGGCCAGCGCCTCGTTCTGCTCCGCGTCGGTGGCATCCTCGTCGAGGCGCGGCCGCTCCATGTGGGCCAGCTCCGTCGCAACCCGGTGCGCCATCTCACGCACGACCGTGATCATCGTTCCCTCGGCCGGGTCGCGCACGGCGGCATAGGCGGCGTCGGCGGCGCGCGCCAGGGCGGCGGACACCAGCACGGGGTCGACCAGCTCGCCGGGACGGCTGGACAGCTCCTCCGCCGCGCCGCGCACGATCTGGGACAGGATCACCCCGCTGTTGCCGCGGGCCCCGAGGAGCGCCGCCCGCGCCACGGCCTGGACGATCTCGTCGCGGCCGATGTCGTCGACCATCTGGCCGTTCAGGTGGTCGAGCTCCTGCATCACGGCCCGCAGCGTCTGCGTCATGTTGTCGCCGGTGTCGCCGTCGGCGACCGGGAACACGTTCAGGTCGTTGACTTCCTGGCGGCGTGACTCCAGCTGGGCATAGCCCGCTGCGACGACCTTCCGAAAGCGCTCTATGGAGGGATCGGTCAAGAGAACCGATGCCGAGGGGGCGGGCTAACTTTAGTTAGGCCGCTTTGGCCACCTTGCCCGCCTTCAGGCACCGCGTGCACACGTACACCCGGCGTGGAGTGCCGGAGTCGTCGATACGGACCTTCTGCAGGTTCGGGTTGAAGCGCCGCTTGGTCGCGACCATGGAGTGGCTGCGGCTGTGCCCGAACGCCGGGCCCTTGCCGCACGCGTGACATACCTTCGGCATCCGGGCCAGTGTAGAGAGTCAGCGGGCGGGCCGCAGGGAGGCGACCAGGCGCGCCATCTGGACCGTGGCGGAGGCCGCGTTGTAGCCGGAATCGCGCTTGCCGCCGCCGGTCCGGGCCAGCGCCTGGTCCATGTCGTCCACGGTCAGCACACCGAAGGCGCACGGCACGCCCGTGTCGAGCTGGACCCGGGAGATCCCGTGGGTCGCGGCTTCACAGACGTAGTCGTAGTGGTCCGTCTCGCCCCGGATCACGGCGCCCAGGCACGCCACGCCCGCATAGCGGCCCGATTCGGCGCAGGCCTTCGCCGCCAGGGCCAGCTCGAATGCGCCCGGGACGTCATACGCGTCCACATCCGCCTCCCCGACGCCCTGCCCGCGGAACCCTTCCAGCGCGCCTCGGGTGAGCCGCTCGGCCAGGTCCTCGTAGAAAGTGGCTCGCACGATGGCGAACCGGGGCCTTTCGGCCGCGGTCATTTCTCGAGGTCGGACTGGTCCACGACACCCATCACCAGGCGCGACTCGACCTCCTTGCGGCGCCGGTCGGCCTCACGTTCGGCCTGGAACAGCTGCTCGTCGAGCGGCAGCCCCTGGTGGTGCAGGGCGTGGCCGAGGCGGTCGCGCTTGGCGCGCAGGTAGTCGCGGTTGTGCTCGCCCGGCACCTGCTCGATCGGAATCTGGTCGGCGACCTCGAGGCCGTACCCCTCCATCCCGACGATCTTCTTCGGGTTGTTGGTCAGGATGCGGATGCGCCGCAGGCCCAGGTCGACCAGGATCTGAGCCCCGATCCCGTAGTCGCGCAGGTCCGCCGGCAGGCCCAGCTCGAGGTTCGCATCGACGGTGTCGAGGCCGCTTTCCTGGAGCTTGTAGGCGCGCAACTTGTTCAGCAGGCCGATCCCGCGCCCCTCCTGGGCGAGGTAGAGCAGCACTCCCAGGCCCTCCGACTCGATCCTGCCGAGCGCGTCGGCCAGCTGCTCGCCGCAGTCGCAGCGCATCGAGTGGAACACGTCTCCGGTCAGGCACTCCGAGTGGACGCGCACCATCACCGCCTCGCCCGCCCTTCCAGCCGCCTCCACGTCGCCCTTCACGAGTGCGACGTGATGCTTCGTGTCGATCAGCGACCGGTAGCCGACAACATCGAACTCCCCGAACTCCGTGGGCAGATGGGCCTCGGCGACGCGCTCGACGAGCTTCTCCGTCCGCCGCCGGTACTTGACCAGGTCAGCCACCGTGATCATCTTCAGACCGTGGTGTTCGCAATAGGGGATCAGGTCCTTGATCCGCGCCATCTGGCCGTCGTCCCGCATCACCTCGCAGATCACCGCGGCCGGGATCAGCCCCGCGAGACGAGCCAGGTCCACCCCCGCCTCGGTCTGCCCCGTACGCTCGAGCACCCCACCTGGCCTGGCCTTGAGGGGGAAGACGTGTCCGGGCTGCACCAGGTCGTGTGGCTCGGTCCGGGGGTCGATCGCGACCTGGATCGTGTGGGCGCGATCGTGGGCGGAGATCCCGGTGGTGACTCCCTCGCGGGCCTCGACCGACACCGTGAAGGCGGTCTCGAACGCGGACTCGTTCTTGGCCGCCATCAGGTCCAGGCCCAGCTCGTCACAGCGATCGGGGGGGAGCGCGAGACAGATCAGGCCCCGTGCCTCGCGCGCCATGAAGTTGATGTTCTCGGGCGTGGCGAACTGTGCCGCGAGCGTCAGGTCACCCTCGTTCTCGCGGTCCTCGTCGTCGCACACGACGACCATCCGGCCCGCCCGGATGTCCTCGAGCGCGTCCTCGATGCCGGCGAAGGGGGATCCCTCGCTCATCGCTGCAGCAGCTTCTCCACATGCTTGGCGATCACGTCCACCTCAAGGTTAACCGGGCGGCCGGGGCGGCCCGCTCCGAGGGTGGTGCGCGCCAGGGTCTCCGGGATCAGCGAGACAGAGAAGCCGGCGTCGTCCACCTCGGTCACCGTGAGGCTCACTCCGTCGACCGTCACGGAACCCTTCTCGACCACGTAGCGCAGCAGTGCGGTGGGAGCGGAGAAGCGCACGTCGCGGACGTTCCCGCCGTCGCTCACGACTTCCATCGTGCCCAGGCCGTCGACGTGGCCCTGCACGATGTGGCCACCCATCCGATCGGCCGGCCGCAGCGGGAGCTCGAGGTTCACGGGATCGCCCTCGGCGAGAGCGCCGAGGGAGCTGCGAGCGACGGTCTCTGGACTGAGATCGGCGGTGAAGGCACCGTCGGCCGGATCGACCGCCGTCAGGCAGACGCCGCTCACCGCCACCGAGTCGCCCGCGGCGAGCTCGTCTGCTAGGCCGGCGTCGATTCTCAACCGCAGCCCGTCGCCGTTTCGCTCCACGCCGGCCACATGGCCGAGCTCCTGGACTATGCCGGTGAACACCGGACCCTCAACCCACGGCTGCGCTTTACCACTCTCTCAGCCGCGCCTCGATCAGCACATCGTCGCCGACGGTGTTCACGCGCATCGAGTCCGCATGCTGCGCGTGTTCGATCGTGTCCGCGCCCTCCCCCTCCATCGACATGCGGGCACCACGGCCGCCGAGCGCGATCGGAGCGATGAAGATGCGCATCTCGTCGACCTCGCCGGCATCGAGGAATGAGCCGGCCAGGCGCGGACCGCCCTCGAGCAGGATGCTCTGGACCCCCATCGCCCCAAGCTTGTCGAGCGCGTCGGTGACCCGCTCGGCCTCGGTCCCACCGGCCGCCACGATCACCTCCACGCCGGCGGCCTTCAACCCTTCCAACTGCGAGCGCTGGGCGGCGCGCGACACGACCACGAGCAGCGGTACCTCCGGCGCGGTGCGCACCAGCTGGCTGTCCGTCGGCAACCGGGCCTCGGAGTCGAACACGACGCGCGTCGGCTGCCGCATGGCGCCCGGGGCACGCGCCGTCAGCAGTGGGTCGTCCGCGAGCGCCGTGCCGATGCCGATGCAGACGGTGTCGAACTCGGCGCGCCAGCCGTGCACGAGGCTGCGGCTCTGCTCGCCGGAGATCCACTTCGAATCGCCGGTCTGCGTCGCGACGTGGCCGTCGAGGCTCATCGCAGACTTGAACACCACCAGCGGGCGGCCGGTTCGAGCGTGCTTGCGAAACGGCTGGTTGAGCAACCTGGCGCTGTTTGAGACCTCGCCATCCACCACCTGCACGTCGACGCCCTCGTCGCGCAGGATCCCGAGACCGCGGCCGGACGCCTTCGCGCTCGGGTCGTCCGAGGCGACCACCACGCGGCCGATGCCGGCCCTCACGATCGCGTCCGTGCAAGGAGGGGTCTGGCCCTGGTGGCAGCACGGCTCGAGCGTCACGTACATGGTCGCCCCGATCGGGTCGATCTCGCACGCGGCCAGCGCAGCCACCTCCGCGTGCTCGCCGCCGTAGGCGGCGTGATAGCCCTCGCCCAGCACCTGGTCGTCGCGGGCGACCACGGCCCCCACAAGGGGATTGGGACGGGTATGCCCGCGGCCGAGCTCCGCGAGCTCGATCGCCCTTCGCAAGTGCCGGGTGTCCCGTTCCGTCAATCCGTGCTCCGTCGGGCCGATTCTACTCGGCGTGTGCGAAGAGCCCCTGCAACCATGCGACGGAAGCGAATCCTCGAGGGCCCGTGCGGGCTCTATTGGGATAGGTCCTCAGGGCCTTCGTCCCGGCACCGGCCCGCACGCAGACGGTGGATCACCACCGTGGGACCCGATCGCTCGTAGGCCCGCGGGTAGTGGTTGAAGCTCCAGTCGAAGTTGAACGGGACGGGGCCCTGGCCGGGGCGGTAGGGATCGATGACCTGCGCGACGTCGGCATGGCGCGCCAGCGTCCGGTAGTACGCGATCGCGTTCGGGACCTCACCCGGATCCGCGATCGCGCGCCCGTACTGCGTCGAGCCCGACACCACCCAGCAGTATCCGCCGCGCGCATACGACCCGACGAGGGCCGGGCGCAGGGTGCGCTCGTAGTCCTCGACGCTGACGAAGCGCCCCTTGCCGCCGGGAATCGTGCGGCCCTGCTCGTCGATCGTCGTGCGGCCGGTCGGGAACTTGATCCAGCGCCGCCCCGAACGGGTGAGCCCGCGGGCGCGAGCCGTCCCGGCGTCGCGGACATCCGGGTCGGCGAACCACGCGTCCGGGACGATCGGCTCGACCACCACCTTCGAGCCCGGGACGGTGTTCTCGACCATCCAGGCCCGCGCCAGGTTGCGTGTGTCGTCGCGTGACAGGACGCGATCCGAGTGCACGCTGTAGAAGAGGCCCTGGGCGAGCAGCGCCGTGACGAGCGTCATCCCCAGCGCCACACGCGCCCGCGGCCGCGGCCCGAGCGCATCGACGGCGCGCACCACGGCGACCCCTGCCAGGAGCGCGATCGCCGGGAACGCGGGCAGCAGCCAGCGGCCGAAGAAGCGCTCCTGCGTCCCCATGTACACGATGAAGACGAGCGGCCACGGAACGAGGAACAGCGCTCTGCGCACGTCCTCGGTCAAGGTGCGCAGGGCGCCCGCGACAGCCGCCGCCAGCGGCACCCATCCCAGCCCCCATGTCAGCACCCACAGGTAATACAGAAGCCCCGAGTCCCAGTCGAGCCCGAGCTTTCCGAAGCCCGAGGCCGCCTCCTCCTGCCTGCGCACGTCTGACCAGAACTCGTCGAATGACAGGAGCGCGTGCGGGTTCGCCAGCACGAAGCAAACCGCGGCGACCGCGCTGCCGACCACCACGCCCCGCATGGCTGCACGTCGATCGGACGACAGCTGCGACGCCCACGCGACGATCAGCGGGAGCACCACGATCCCGGCCGTGTACTTGGTGGCCGCCGCCAGGCCCAGCCCGGCGCCCGCGACCGCGTAGTCCACGGCGCGCCCGCGCGTCAACACCCCGGCGCTGCCGTAGGCGGACACGGCCAGCGGCAGCAGCGCGGGGACGTCGTTCAGAGCCAGGTGCGAATAGAAGACGGGCAGGAACGCGACCGCCATCAGGGCGGCGGCGACGAGCCCCACACGGCGGTCGTAGAGCCGGACCCCGGTCAGGTGGACGAATGCGACCGCAGCCGTGCCGAGCACCGCGGACGTGATCCGGGACACGGTGAACACCGCATTCGGATCGGTCGCGAAAGCGTGGCCGACCTCGTTCTCGGCGCTGAACGGCCAGCCGCCACCGAACCAGGTCCCGAGCACCACGTGCAGCAGGTACGAGAACGCCGGCGGGTTGATGAAGTAGTGGGGGTTGTAGCTGTCGGTGAAGTAGTAGCCGACCGCCGTGGGGACGAAGTTCGAGGCCTCGTCGACGTTGTAGACGAACGGCAGCCCGTGCCTGATCCCCCAGAGCCGAAGTCCGAACGCGAGCGCCAGGATGCCCCACAGCGCGAGCCCGGACGGGGACGGCGCCCGGCGCCGCAGGCGCTCACGCACGCCCGGGTGGGCAGCGCAGGTATGCGGCGAAGTACTTATCGGTCGCGATGCGCTGGAAGCCGGGACCCGGCACCTGCGTGATCGCGTCCGTATTCACGGCGAACCCCGTGCGCAGGATGTTCGTGCGCCCGACCGGGAAGATCGCGATCCCGTGGCGGGCCTTGCGCTGAGAGGCCGCAGACGGGTCGGAGCGCGCGACGACGCGCTCTTCGGGAAGGTCGAGAACCCAGCGCGTGTCGGGGATCAGCTTGTGTGTCGGGACGGACACGGCGCCGCATTGCACGCCGCGCTCGACCACGCCGGTCTCGAGCAGCCGGTGAAGGCTGCGCGCCTGCTCGCCGCGGAACGAAAGCTCGTTGTTGAAACGCTCGAGGCTGGGCGGCTGCACGGCCGTGTATGCCAGGCCGACGATCGTGATCGCCGCCGCTCCCGCCGCCCACGCTCGGCGCAGGCGGGAGCCGCGGGGAATCATGGTCCATCCACCGATCGCAACGGCGGCGAACAGCGTCATCATCACCGACGGCACGAGCAGGTAGCGCACGATCACGGACAGGCCCGCCGTCCCGGTCGCCACGAAGGTGAACGCACCCGCCAGGAACAGCACCAGCGGCACGATCGTGCGGAGCGGGAACTTCCAGATCGCGATACCGAGACCCAGCAGGCCGGCGAAGTACACGGGTGTCTTCACCGTGCCGCGCAGGTAGCCGGGCAGCGCCGACAGGACGTCGCCACCGGACTTCGTGCGCTGCAGCTCCGCGGCGAGGTCCTTCGTTGAGGTGAGCGAGAACAGGGGGTCGCCGGTGACGAGGAAGTCCGTCGCGGCCCACAGGACCGGGGCGATCGCGGTCAGCGCCGCATAGCGGAAGCGCTGGGACCAGTTCGCGTCCCAGCTCATCCAGAGGAAGTAGACGCCCGACAGGATCCACGCCTCCGGGCGCAGCAGACCTGCAGCGGCGAGCAGCAGGAAGACGACCGTCCCACGGCGAGGGCGCCCGACCTCCAGCGCACCGGCCCAGACGATCGCGGCCATGAAGGGAACGTCGAGATAGGCCCGTACGGCGAGCGAAGGGAAGTCGAAGCGGGTCAGCACGAGAAACGCGGCCAGGGCCCCGACGAACGGCGTGAAGCACAGGCGCCCGAGGCGGTAGGTGCCGGCCGCCAGGGCCACGAACATGAACAGTGTGATCAGGACCATCACCCGGTCGGCTCCCTGGCCGAGCAGCGACAGCGCGGCCCCGAACACGATCGCCAGCGGGTGCTCCGTGGGTGCCCGGTAGGCCTCGAAGCTCGGCTTCTCGAGGGACAGCGCCTCCTGGCCCCAGAGCAGCGAGTAGTAGCTGTCGTAGTTGGGGTACGTCACCCATGTGAAGAACCCGATGACTGCCAGGACGCACAATCCGACGAACGCCCAGACCGCAAGGTTTTCGGCACGCAGCGCATGCGCGCGCCTGGCAATGCCCGCAAAGCCGGGCGCTGATCGGTCGACGGTTGCGCTTTCCAAGGGGGTCGAGCGAGAAGGCTCCCGCAAGGCCGGCCGCGGCGATCTCCGGGCCTTGCGCGATAATGAGGCCGCCTCAGTCTAGGCGATCACCCCCATGAAGCTGATCATCCAGATTCCGTGCCTCAACGAGGAGGAGTCGCTTCCGGTCACGCTTTCCGACCTCCCGCGCGAGGTGGAAGGCTTCGACGAGGTCGAGTGGCTCGTCATCGACGACGGCTCCACCGACGCCACGGTCGAGGTCGCACGGACCCACGGCGTCGACCATGTCGTACGGCTGACGAACAACAAGGGACTCGCACAGGGCTTCCAGGCGGGCCTCGACGCGTCGCTGAAGCTGGGCGCGGACGTGATCGTCAACACGGATGCCGACAACCAGTACAACGCGGCCGACATCCCGAAGCTCGTGGCGCCGATCCTGCGCGGTGACGCCGACCTCGTCGTCGGCGATCGCGAGGTCCAGACGATCGACCACTTCTCGCCGCTGAAGAAGCTCCTCCAGCGGCTCGGCAGCTGGGTCGTGCGGCGGGCGTCCGAGACGACGGTGCCGGACACGACCTCGGGCTTTCGCGCCTACAACCGCGAGGCTGCGCTTCAGGTGCAGGTCGTGTCGCGTTTCACCTACACCCTCGAGACGATCATCCAGGCCGGCAAGATGCTGGTGGCGATCGACCACGTCCCGATCCGGACGAACCCGAAGCTGCGCGAGTCACGGCTGTTCGGATCGATCACGTCGTACGTGCGTACCAACGCGCTCGCGATCTTCCGCGTCTACACGCAGTACGAGCCGCTGCGGGTGTTCCTGACCGCAGCCGCACTGGTGGGGCTGGTGGCCGCCGTGGTCTGGGGCCGCTTCTTCATCCTCTTCGTCCAGGGTGACGGCGCCGGCCACGTGCAGTCCGTGGTGCTGGGCGCGATGCTGTTCGTGGTCGCCGTGCAGCTCGCCGCGCTGGGCATCATCGGTGACCTGCTGGCGGCGAACCGGACCCTGATCCAGCGTACGCTCGAGCGCACGAGGCGAATCGAGCTGAAGCTCGGCGTCGAGCCCTCGCACTATGAGCCCGGGGAGCGCCGCACGCCCGGGCGGCCGATGCGGTCCGAGACGATCACGGCCGGCGCATCGGCGGACCGCCCCTCGACGGAGGAGCACGAGACGGTGCCGCTCGGAGGCGGCCGGTGAGCGCAGCCACCGGCACCGGCGTACCGACCGGAAACACATACGACAAGTACGGATCGACGAACCCCGTCGTGCGGCGGCTGATGGCACGCTTCGAGCGAGACATGTTCGAGCTGCTCGACCAGGCCGCCCCGCTCTCGATCCTCGACGTGGGATGCGGCGAGGGCGTCCTGACCGAGCAGTGGGCCGACCGCACGCCCGGGCGCGTGGTCGGCATCGACCTGGAGGACCCGAAGCTGCGCTCGGAGTGGGACCGCCGGGGGCGCCCGAACCTCGAGTTCCGCGCTGGTGACGGCCACACGCTCCCCTATGCGGACGGCGAGTTCGAGGCTGCGACCGCGATGGAGGTGCTCGAGCACGTGCCCGACCCCGCCGCGGTGGTGGCCGAGATGTTCAGGGTCGCGTCCCGGTGGGTGCTCGTGAGCGTTCCGCGTGAGCCGCTGTGGCGCGGCCTCAACATGGCCCGAGGCTCCTACCTGCGCAATTTTGGCAACACGCCGGGCCACCTGAACCACTGGTCCAAGCGCAGCTTCGCCACACTGCTCGGCCACCATGGAGAGATCGTCGAGCTGCGCTCGCCCTTTCCGTGGACGATGGCCCTCGTCCGCGCCGGGGCGTGAGCGCCGGGCGATCCGAGGACGCGGCCTCGTACGGCCGCGGCGCGGCGCTGCTCTCGGCGCTGATCGGCGTCACCGGGCTTCTCACCTACTCATTCCACTCTCTCGCGGCGCACGCGCTCGGCCGCGACGGGTACGGCGTGATCGCGGTGCTTTGGGCGGCCGTGTTCCTGGTCGCGTCGGTGATCTACCGCCCGGTCGAGCAGTTGCTGTCCCGCACACTCGCCGAGCGGCGCGCGCAGGGCCGGCCGGCCGGCTCGGCGATACGGGTCGCGGCCACGATCCAGTTCGGGCTGGTGCTCGCGTTCCTCGCAGTCGCGCTCGTGCTGCGCGAGCCGATCGAGGACGAGCTCTTCTCGGGCAGCTCGACGCTGTACTGGGGCCTCGTCGTGGCCGGGGCGGCATATGCCGCGAGCTACTTCGCGCGCGGCTTCCTGGCGGGGGAGCAGCGGTTCGGGCTGTACGGCGGCCTGGTGCTGATGGAGTCCGCCTCGCGGGTGGTGTTCGGCGTGCTGCTGATCGCGGGCGTGCTCGAGGGCCGCAACGCCGCCGCGGTCGCGATCGCAGTCGCACCGCTGCTGAGCCTGTTCGTGGTGCCCTGGGCCCTGCGCCGGCACGTGCGCCGCACCGCCGCAGCGCCGCCGCGCGGCGACCCGGCGGAACCGGAGATGACGCTGGCCCATGGGCTCGGCTTCGCGGGCGCGGTGCTCGTGATCATGGTCTCCGAACAGGCGATCCTCAACTCCGGCGTGCTGATCGTGAAGGCCCAGACCGGGGATGACGCGCTCGCGGCGCTGATCTTTGCGGTCCTGATGATCGCCCGCGCGCCGCTACAGCT
>Ga0190275_10002192_pt1 | contig 14100 bp, 8 predicted proteins | sample Popmic550T_FD_133745 | JGI IMG/M metagenome (GOLD analysis project Ga0190275, IMG submission 133745) | Populus adjacent soil microbial communities from riparian zone of Yellowstone River, Montana, USA - 550 T | ecosystem: Environmental > Terrestrial > Soil > Riparian zone > Trees stand | place... | reverse complement strand
CTGTGAAATCCCGCCGCATCCCCCAGGCGCCGAAACTTCCCGATAAGACTCCAGCTTTCTTTTGTTGCGCGACCGTATTAAAGGTCCATTGTTGGTTGTGGAAACGAGTCCCAACCTCCGCCCCCTCGAGTTCGGAATGCTTCCAATCCGACCAGTTCACCGTGGTGCGTACGGCCTCGATGGCGCCCGCTAATTCACGAAATGCACCATGCAATCGGACATTATGGCGACGCCAGTCAATCTTGACCTCTTCCTCAGCATGATCGTGATTCTCTTCCTCTTCCTCATGATCGTGCGCAAGGTGTCCGGGAATTCCATATCTTCCGTCCTGGAACTGGTAGCTGGCTCCCCAGAAACGACGTTCACCATAGCGTGCGATCCCGGCAGCCGTCTGCGTAAGCTTTGTTCCCGAGTTCTCAATTATTCCGATAGGCGTGTTGTAATCGCCTGTTCTTTGGGAACCGCCCATCGCCCATAGAAGATAGTTCCCTACGCCGTACTCGAATCCCGCGCTGCCGCCACCCATCCCGTTAGCCGATCCGGCGAGCCCGGTCGCGTGACCGCGCAGTCCCGCGTGCGGATGTTCATCGAGTTCATGATGCCGGGAAAGTATATTCACGACCCCCCCGATTGCGCTGCTGCCGTACAGGAGGGTCGCTGGTCCACGCACTACCTCCACACGCTCCAGCGAAGAAGCATCCACTGGTTCTCCATGATCCCCGGATTGAGAGGACAAGGTGCCGGTACGTGCTCCGTCCGCCAGGACCAACACGCGATCTCCATCGAAACCGCGAATAACAGGACGCGAGGATCCCGGCCCATAGCTCCGTTTAGCAATTCCCGGCTCATTGTCGAGCATCTCTCCCAAGGAGCTTGCGCTTGCCCGCGTGGTCAATTGCTGACCGCTCAAGGACGTGACGCTGGCGAAAGTCTCGAGCGTACTCTCTTCCCTGCCCGATGCCGTGACCGTAACTTCCTGTCTGACAGGCGCCAGTTTGAGATTGAAGTTCAACTGCGTAACCGTGTCCCCGGCGACCTGAACAACCTTGCGTTCATCGTTAAAGAAATGCAAATGCGCGACTGCCTCGTAACGGCCCGGAGGAAGGTCCTTGAATTCGAAGTTCCCCGCCTCATCCGTGCGGGCTGTTTTACCGAGTGGTGTGAGATGAATCGTTGTGTCGTGCGCTACTGAGCGCCCGCCCTCAAACGTTACAGTGCCGCGAATCGATCCGGTCGACTGCGCGTGCGTAATGCAGGCTGTCATCAGAACGCCCGCGAGGAAATAACTGCGCATGAACTCTCCCCATCGCTGATAACTGATAGAAATGAATGAATACCCGTCCGTCCTGATGGACTCCGGGTGTTATCGAAAGGCGAGCGAACTACGCTTGTGGAGGACCGCGAGAAGTCCGGCTTAGAGTCGCACTGCCGGAGTAAAGGCTTGCGATTTCTGCAAAGAGATTGTGACTGCTGCCGTCCGGTGGCCAGATAGAAAGCAGCTCAGACGATACCGGTAGTTGAGCCAGGCTGAGCTGGCAGACAGAACACGAGTGCGCCTTTTGCGTACCGTGTAAGTGCCCGGGCGAAACCGACGCTGCCGCCACGGATAAGAACCCGAAGACGAGCAACAGCGCGATGATGGCCCGTAAAGATCTTTGCTGCATCCGCCAGCTTTATTATAGCTACACGGTTTCGAACACGAGACGCAGGTACGATTTAGGCTGAAACTCGATTCGTGTCGGCAGAATGGTATTGGCCTTGAACCAGACGTTGAAATGAGTCTTCTTTCTGGTCATTTCATTGAAGATCTCGCCCTTCAACCGTGTGACGCCGCTCGATTCCGGAATCTTCTCCGTCTTCAAGTGAAAACGCTCCGGACCGAACATGTACTTCGACTCGGAACTGCGGCCATCCGACTGTAAAGCGCGCAAGACAACGTAAAGAAATGTAGCCGGTGTCGTTCCAGCTTCGGAGTCCAACTGGCGCCATTGCGACTCCGCCGATCTTGTCCGTTCGACAGCCGTGGTTACCAGCGCATCGAAGCGTGACCAGTTGAAGTCCGCCGGAAAGATCCATCGATGCGAAGCGCTGCGTCCGCGCCCGGTGAGATTCACTCCGTCTATCGCCGTGTAGCGTAGCCCATCTTTGTCTTGCTTATTGAGAGCGCCCTTCGCATCGGCAAAACTCTCTTCAGGAGATGACGTCATGATCCCAAAGTAAGCAGCTTCGCGTAACTTCGATTTCTCTTCGACGCAAATCTCCTGAATGTATCCGACGCGATTCAACCCGCCCGCGCGATCGGGAAGAGATCCTGCCTTGAACGTGATATTGAGTTTGCGTAGGCTCTCGTTTTGCGCCTCTTCAAACTCGATCGATCCCCCGCCCACACCCTTTCGACGGAGTACCGTCATCCCAAGAAAGGAAATTGCCGCATCTGCGCGATAGGAGCCCGTCTGTTTCGATATCGATGGCAGTGGACTATCACGCTCAAGCCGCTCCACCTCGAGCGGAGTAGCGATCCGTCGAAAGGCAAGCCCGCCAACCAGGCAGCGAAAGACGTCGCGACGGGACAGCATCGCTCAAGCTTATCGAATTGCGATCGTGACTCCGTCACGGCTCGTAACTCCGCCGATACTCACTTGGACCGGGATCGCCGCGCCCGCCGACAAACCGGCTGGAAGACGAACGTTGATCTGAAGCAATCCCGCTACAGAACCGGGGCTGCCGCCGGCATACTCGACTTGGGCGGGCATCCCTCCGATGAGAACCAACACTTGCGCCACGGGTCTCGGCGGTTCGCCAGTGATCTGCCGGCCGTCAGCTCCAGCCGGGAGAGCGAGACCTTCGCCCGTACCGAACAGGGTGATCACAGATCCACCCGCCGCGGGAGTCTCGGCGCTATTAAATGATCCGTCCTGATTCGTCGCAGCCGCTTGACCCGTACCCGAGTTATTCAGCGTAAACAATCCCGGCGATGCCGAAGTCGTGTTCAAACGAACAGCGGGTGCTCGCTGTCCCCGATATTCAACCTCAACGCCAACCGATTCCCGACCCAACACCGAGTACGGAACAATCGCGCTGACTTGGTTCGAAGCGGCTGAAATGATCGGAGCCGCAACTCCATCCACCAACACACGCGTCTCTCCAACAGTCGATTCGAGTATGCCATTCACGAACGTTCCCCGCACCGGCGCCGCCGGTCCGAATCCCGTGCCGTAGATCGTAATGATCTCGCCCGGAGCGACAGGTCCTGCTAGTCCGCTCGCGCCATTTACGATTCCGCTCGCCGACACTACCGGTCCTCCGGCCGAAGCGAACGGCAAGGAGAACGCCGGCGACTGCGTGCCATCCGGATTGGCAACCACGATCTGAAGCGGTTGAGCGGCCGTCATAACACTGGCTGGAATAGTCGCCCGCACACTTGTGGCGCTGACGAATAACGATGTTACTGCGGTCCCGTTCACACGAACCGTCGGAGGATTCTGGAACCCCGTCCCCTGAATCACGATATCCGTATTCTGATCGGATCGTGGAAGCGGATTTGGAGTCACACCGGTGATGGCCGCGGCAACAGTCACGTTCAACGTAACTGCGATATTTATGGCGTTCGAAGCGGCCGGCGCATTCACCACCACCGTAGCTACCGCATTCGCAGGTGGGAGCGAGCCCGGAACAATTGAGAACGTCAATGTTGCCGGCGTTGTTCCCGATTCGGGGGACACGCGCAGCCAGGGTTGATTCGAACCCACGCTAAATGTGACAGGTGCTCCAGCGGAAGCAAGCGCAACCGTCTGAGTTGGCGTATCGACGCCGGCACGCGCATTAAACGTCAATGCCATAGGCGTCGCACTGATAAAGTTTATGGCGGTATCGGCAGACAACCGCGCAAGGAAGATATCGAATTGGCCCAGAGTGTTGCCGATGAATTGATTCGTCGCCTGCGGAAAGTCCGGCGATGATGTTCGACCCGCGATCACAACCTGCCCCGTACGGTCGAGCGCCAGACCCAGAATCTCGTCCTGCTCTCTTCCGCCTATATAGGTCGAGTACAGTAGCGAATTACCCTGCGGACTGACCCTTGCCACAAACGCGTCGTTCCTTCCGCCGTTCAAGCTGGCCTGAATAGGGGCGCGCGTCGGGAAGTTCGTTGAACTCGTATAGCCGGCCACGTATGCCGAGCCCGCGGCATCGACGACGATATCGGCAAAGCCGAGGTCGTCCAGCGACCCTCCGACAAAAGTGGAGTACACAAGTGCATCGCCGGCCGGAGAAATCTTACTCACGAAAACGTCCGATCCGCCGCCTAAAGTCGTTTGAAATGCCCCGCGCACCGGAAAATCCGTAGATCTGGTATGTCCCAGTAAGTACGCTGCGCCCGTTGCGTCAACCGCCACCCGGAAGGCCAGATCGTCCAACGCCCCGCCCAGAAATGTCGAATAAAGCAGGGTGTTTCCGTTGGGCCCCAGCTTATAAAGAAACGCTTCTTGTGCCCCGCGCGCAGCCGGCTGTAGAGGACTCTGCAGCGGGAACACGGTGGATGTGGTCCCCCCGCAAACATAGGCGTTACCCTGGGCGTCAATCGCCAGGCCAGTCGCAAGATCGACACCATTTCCACCAACGTATGTAAAGTAAAATACGTTGGTTCGGGTGGTCGCAAGCTTCACAACGAAGGTGTCCTGTCCGCCGCCGGCCGGTGCCGTTGCGAAGGCGTTCCGCACAGGCAGGTCAAACGACAATGTCTGCCCCGCCACATACGCATCACCCTGCGCATTCACAGCTACATCGAGCGCATCATCATACTGCGAGCCGCCTAAAAACGTGCTGTAGAGGAACTGCTGCCCATCGCTCGAGATCTTCGTCAGGAATGCGTCGAATGTCCCCGCAAACGTTTCATATGCTGCATTGCGCATCGGGAATTCCGGAGAATTCGTGGTTCCCACCACATAGGCATTCCCGCTTTCATCCACGGCAATGCTTCTTCCGACATCAACCTGCCGGCCGCCAAGATAGGACGTCCACAACATATCGCCGCCGCCGGTAAACTTCGCAATGAATGCGTCGGAGTTTCCTCCGGGCTCGGGCTGGGCTTTACCGCTGGTTTGAAATCGCGTTGACGCCGTCTGCCCGGTGATATAGATATCTCCCGTCGCATTCGTAGCCACCGAGAGGCTTTGGTCCTGCCCTTCCTGCCCGAAATACGTCGAGTACTGCAGGACAGGATCGATTATCAACTCACGCTTGCGGTCGTACTTTGCTAGCGCGAACTCCACTCGCTTGCCATTTCGAATTCGATACCCTGCAGCGATCTCCTGCTTCTTACCGCCGATCATTTGATAGACCTTCGGACGTAGTTGGCGAATACTCCGCCCGTTGACTTCCAAGATCAGATCGCCATTCGCCTCAACACGGAGCTTGTCAGCGCCTTCGTAAGCAAGTTCAATCTGACTGCTGTCCGCGCCGGGCGCAACCACGAAGTCGTACTCAAGCTCGCGATGGGCGCCGTAATAGACAAGATCAACGCCGGGATAAACTGCCTTGTACTTCACACGAGCATAGTGCGGTATGGCGGTTCGCCATTGGCTCGGATCATTGTCAAGGAAATAATTGCTGATGCTCTTTAGTTTGTCGACGCCTTCCGTACGCGCATCGGCGTTCGAACCAGTGAGCTTCATTCGCACCGTCGTAGCCTTCTCGCCGTTCATGACAAGAAGAGCTTCACTCGCCGTCAGCAGCAGAGTGCGATCCGGCGTCCGTGATATCCAGCGGACGTCTGACGGCGCCTGCCCTCGATTCGGCTCGAACGTCAACGGCATTCGAACTTGTGAATCCGTCAACTTTTTCTGTTGGGAAGGAACGAGCAAACTCTGAGGGATGCCGGCTGCGAAAATACACGTGGCGCTCGCCAGCACTGCTGTAATCCGAGATACAAGAATCATCGTTCTATCCGGGCAATATAGCACGACATAGCACTGAGGTACTAAGAGGTAACGGTTCGTCTAAGGCGTTTCACTCAGTCGCCGCTTGATCGAGAAAAAACACCGGACGCCGGGTGTACTTGACCACAATCTGCGCTGGGAATTCCACAGGTGCAGCAGGCCCCTCCAAAATCGCTTGTAGGGCTTGCTTCTTATCTTCCCCTGCCGCCAGAACCGCAATGTTTCGCGCCGCAAGCAGCACTCCTGGCAGCAACGTGATGCGCCATTGCGGAATCTTAGCGACATACACGGCTGCGGCAATTCCTTGTCTATCGGCGATCAGCGGCTCACCCGGAAAGAGACTCGCGGTATGCGCGTCCGCCCCGATTCCCAGATGCACCACATCGAAGTGCGGCAGTTCACCGTCAGCTATTTGAAAGTGCTCGCGGATGTCTGAGGTGTAGTGTTTGGCGGCTTGCTTCGGCGGTAGCTCAGCCGGGATGCGATGAACATGCCGGATCTTGCACGGGCGAATGAGATGCTCTTCGGCGTGCCGATAGTTGCTCTGCTCATCGTCGCGAGGCACTGCGCGTTCGTCTACCCAGAACAAATGCACAAGCTTCCAATCGAATTTCGCTTTAGCCATCGCCGCAAACATCAGCTTAGGTGTGGACCCGCCGGATATCGCCAGCGTCGCCCCACCATTCCCTGTGATAGCGGATTGCAGAAGCTGAAGGATGTGCTGACCGCAAGCTTCTGCAGCCGTCTGCGCATCCGGGAACGTTCTGAGATCGGGCGCCATCCCGTTACGATTGTTGACTCTGTCCGAAGTACATGAGTTGTCCCAGTCCGAGCGCGTCTTCAAATCTTTGATCGCGTTCGGCAATCGAGAGTTCCTGTCGCAGCGCCTCGCCCTCCGTCAGCGTAGGCAGTACAGCAATCTGTTGATGCTCGTCATTCACAGTAACTTCCAGAGTATCCGCGGCGATGAGATCGATGGTTGCCAGCGTTTTAGGTCCACGCAACAGCACATGGGCGACAGACGCGTATTCAGGCCCGACTCCAGGGGCAATTCGTATCTTCACCCCCGCGCCAAGAACACTCATGAACCACCCGGCAAGATAGTACACGGCGGAAGGCTCGCCATGCGGACAGTTGTAGAGGATCTGAATTTCCTCGAGATCGAATACCGATCTTAAGTTCGTTGGATTCTCAAATATCTGCGCGATCGTTTCCCGCCATGGCGTAAGCCGCGACCACACCAGATCCGCCTTTCGAATGCTTGCCGGGAGATTGTTGAGATATGTCAACGCATGAGGCGAGTTCTCGATCCGATCGGAATCGATAATCAGCTTCGACGCCAGCGGCAATAGATTCAGGAACTCGGTATGCGGCCACAGCGCCTCACTCGGGCAGTAAAGGACCACCGGCAAATCCGGAACCGCGAGGCCGCGGAGCACTGCCGGCACATCCGCAAAGCTCGCCAGGCTGCTGATGATTTCTACCTGTTCGCAGCAGATCTGCTGCCGGCTGCCGAACGGCATCCAACACTGCGCAAACACTCGCGCCGAGAGCGACGGCTCCTGCTCTGGCCGCACCCGCAAAACAATCGCGCGGCTCGGATGCTCATGCATCAATGACGCCAGAGTCTCTCCGATCGCCTGGGCGTCACGCTCCTCCTCCACCACAACGATCATCGTCATGGCGCAGGCGCGCAATACTCCGGATGGCTCGTCTTTGCCGAGATCCACCCACAGGTTACGAAGATCTTTCAGCAGTCGTTCAGGGCGAATAGCGGCTTGCATTACGGATTTCTCCACGCGTGACCGTTGCGCGCCAACATCTTATCGGAATCGACAGGCCCCCAGCTTCCCGCGGGATAGTTCGGGAAATCCGCCGGATGCCGTTCGCGATAATCAAGGATCGGCTGCACTGCTGCCCAGCTCGCTTCCACCATATCCTGACGCGTATAAAGCGTCGCGTCGCCGAGCATCACGTCGACCAGCAGCGTCTCATACGCCGATGGAGATCGCACACCGAAGCTTGCGCCATAGTTGAAGTCCATTGATACATTGCGCAGCTTCATCCCTTCGCCCGGATGCTTCGACAGGAACCGCAAGGAAATCCCCTCATCCGGCTGAATGCGCAAAATGAGAAGATTCGGCTCGGCCGGTATCGCAGAGTTTTGCACTCCCGAGAACGGCGAATGAGGCGCAGGATTGAAATAGATTGCAATATCGGTGACGCGCTTCGGCAGATGCTTGCCGCTTCTTATATAAATCGGAACACCGGCCCACCGCCAATTATCGATATAAAAGGTTACCGCTGAATACGTATCGGTTTGCGCATTCGGATCCACACCCTCTTCCTGACGAAAACCCGGCAGATCGTCATTCCCGATACGAGCGGGGCCGTACTGGCCAGCGACGCTATAGACCGCGGCTTCTTCCGGCTTCATAACGCGAATGCAACGAAGCACCTTCGCGCGCTCATCGCGCACCACATCAGGCTCGAATGCCGCGGGCGGCTCCATCGCAACAGTCGACAGGACCTGCAGCAAATGGTTCTGAATCATATCGCGCAGCGCGCCGGCTTCCTGGTAATATCCGCCGCGACCCTCTACGCCTATCGACTCTGCCGCAGTAATCTGTATTTGCCCGATATATCTGCGATTCCAGAGCGGTTCAAATATCCCGTTCCCAAATCGAAATGCCAGAACGTTTTGAACGGTCTCTTTCCCGAGATAATGATCGATCCGGTAAATGTTCTGCTCTTGAAATACTTCCTGTAGCTTGGCGTTCAACGCGCGTGCAGTCGTAAGATCATGACCGAACGGCTTCTCTACAACGATGCGGCGCCAGCCACGACCGCGCTGCAACTTTGCATAGCCGATCCCCTGAATGGCGGCTTCATAATGGCTCGGCTGCGTTGACAGATAGAACAGGACATTATCTTGCGTATGCCGTGACTGCTGCACTTCTTCAAGTCGCGCCGCAAGCTTCGTATATGTGTCAGGATCGTGAAGATCGCCCGCAAAATAAAAAAGATTCTGACAAAAATCGTTCCAAAGACGCTCGTCGAACGGGGTATCCTCGACGAACTCATGCAACGCTTCCTTCATCTTTTCTCGAAACGCTTCGTCAGTCATCGCTGTCCGAGAATTGCCAATAATGGCAAAGCCGGGAGGCAAACGTCGATCGTACGCCAGACGATAAAGAGCCGGAATCAGCTTGCGTTTGGTTAAGTCGCCATTCGCTCCAAAAATAACAATAGAGCAAGGCGGAACACGACGTTCAAACCGCAGCGGATCCTGGAACGGATTAGCTTCGGACATTCGTGTTAGCAGGATAGCATCCCGTTCCCGGACTACAATGGCAAATGCCTCGCCTGACATGAATCTCAACGATCTTTTTAGCCTCACCTTCACTCAGCGAAGCGAGCATCAGGCGCTCGAATTCTATACGTCTTCAGGCGAGCTGCAAACCCTCACGTTCGGAGACATCGACAAGCGGGCAGCTCGCATGGCAGCGACGCTTACCGGACGTGGACTCACGCTTGGCGATCGGCTCTGTGTCTATCTTGCGAACTGTGTCGAGATCATCGATCTCTATCTCGCTTGCCTTCGCCTGGGCGTGATCTACGTTCCGATCAACATCCTTTATCGCGATCGGGAAATCTCTCACATCCTCGAAGATGCCGACCCAAAGGCGACAATCGTCAACGGCGACTTCCCTGCCGCCGGCCGTTTAACAACGTGGCGACTCGATGAGCTTGTCCCCGGCGCCAACGCCCGCACAGAAGCCATTCCGCTCGATGGAGATACCCCCGCGGCAATCATCTATACGTCCGGCACCACTGGTGTGTCCAAAGGCGCCATACTCACGCATAACAATCTCGCGTCGAACACCATCAATCTCAACACCTGCTGGCAGATCACCAGCGACGATCGTTTATTGCTGGCGCTCCCTCTCTTCCATGTCCATGGCCTCGGCAACGGTGTTCATTGCTGGCTATTATCCGGATGCCGCATGCGATTGCTGGAACGGTTCGATCACAAACGCGCCACGCCCGAATTCCTGTCCTTCCGTCCGACGCTCTTCTTCGGCGTGCCGACCATGTACGTCCGACTTTTAGAAACGCCGGCAACGGATGCGCGCGCAATCGGATCTTCGATGCGACTCTTCGTCTCCGGTTCCGCGCCGTTACCCGCGCCAGTGCTCGAGGATTTTCAATCACGATTCGGCCACACGATCCTCGAACGCTACGGCATGAGTGAAACAATGATGAACATCAGTAATCCCTACGTCGGCGAGCGCCGGCCCGGATCAGTGGGCTTGCCGCTACCCGGCATCTCCGTTCAAGTCCGTGGACCGGACGGCGAAATCCTTCCTGACGGAGAAACCGGAGAGTTATTCGTGCGCGGCCCAAACGTCTTCACAGGCTACTGGAGGCGCGACGAAGCAACCCGTGCCGCCTTCGTAGACGGCTACTTTCGCACCGGAGACATCGGCGAGCGATCGACCGATAAATACTACACACTCAAAGGTCGGCGTACCGACCTCATCATCTCCGGCGGCTTCAATATCTACCCCCGCGAGATCGAAGAGTTTCTTCTCGAGCAGGAAGAAATCACCGAAGCCTCGGTCGTCGGCGTTCCTGACCAGGTCCGTGGCGAAGTTCCCGTAGCCTACGTCGTCTGCGCGGAGACATTCGATCCCACGTGCCTTCAAGACCGTTGCCGCGCGGCACTCGCGTCCTTCAAAATCCCCCGAGCCTTCGTACGCGTAAACGCATTACCCCGAACCGCTCTAGGCAAAGTGCAAAAACATCTACTGCCCCGCCCCTAAAGCATGACTATCTACGACCTCCCCACTCCGGCCTTACTTGTTGACATCGATGCCTTCGAATCCAACATCCAGCGAATGTCCACAGCCGGCAAGAAGCTCCGGCCCCACGCCAAGGCGCATAAATGCGTTAACGTAGCGAAACGTCAGATAGCAGCCGGAGCCATCGGCATCTGCGTCGCAACCGTGCCCGAAGCGGAGTTGATGGTCCGAGCCGGTATACCCGGTGTCTTACTAACATCGCCGCTCGCCGACCCCAGAAAGATGGCCCGAGTCGCCGCCCTCGCACCCGACATAGCCGTCGTCATCGATCATCCCGACCAGATGCGCTGGTACTCCGAAGCGGCCTCCGCAGCAAACGTCACGCTGAACGCTCTTGTCGATCTCGACGTAGGAGACCATCGAACCGGCATCACTCCAGGCGAACCGGCGCTCGAACTCGCTCAACAAATCCTACGCACAAGAAACCTCAACTTTTCCGGTCTGCAGGCATACTCCGTCCGCGCGTCGCACATGCCCGCCATTACAAATGACACATGGCAGTGCGCCGTGGATACCGCCGCCCTCTTAAAGCAGCACGGCATCGAAGTGAGCATCCTCACCGGCGGCAGCACAGGCAGCTATCAGGGAGACACAACCGTCCCTGAAGTCACCGAGTTGCAGGCCGGCTCATACGTCTTCATGGACGAAGCATACTCACGGATTGAGGGAATTCCATTTCTCAACTCCATGACCGTCCTCGCGACCGTCATCAGTGCGACCCACACCGACCGCGTCACGGTCGACGCCGGATTCAAAGCCTTCTCGACAGACAGACCGTTCGGTCCCAGTCCCGTGGATCCCTCAATCGGACGCTACGATTATGCAGGCGACGAGTTCGGCTACATCTATGAACCACGCGGACTCCGACTTGGCGATCGCGTCCGGTTCATTCCGCCACACTGCGACCCGACCGTCAATCTCTACGACCGTATCCACATCTGCCGCGGCGATACAGTCGAGGATGTGTGGTCCGTCATGAATCGTCTGACATCATAGTTGCAACATGCTCGCGGTGTTAAAACCCACGGCGGTGAACTCCGTCCTGGCGGAAGTTCGCGCCCTCCAAGCCGATGGCGGAAAAGTCGTCTCTCTCATGCGAGGCGAGCCCGACTTCACCACTCCCGCTCATATTACAGAGGCAGCCATCAAAGCCCTGCAATCAGGCCGCACGACTTACCCCGATAATCGCGGCGAGATCGGCCTTCGAACCGCCGTAGCCGCCAAGCTCCAGCGCATCGACGGCGTTACGTACGACCCCGCCTCCGAGATCCTCATCACGGATGGCGCGACACTCGGCGTCTATGCATCGCTAATGACGCTGCTTAACCCCGGTGACGCCATCCTGCTACCCGATCCCATCTACGACGCCTATCAATCACCGATCCGACTCGCAGGCGGCCAAGCCATCGCCGTAAAAAGCACCCTGATAAACGGCCGCTTCGCCCTCACACGCGAAGCGCTAGAAGAAGCATGCACGCCGTCCACCCGCGTGCTCCTGCTGAACACACCCTGGAACCCCGTCGGCACGGTCTTCCGCGAAGACGAACTCAAAGACATCGCCGACTTCGTCGAATCCCGCAACCTGACCCTCATCAGCGACGAAATCTACGAAGCAATAACCTACGACGGACGTGATCACATATCCCCCGCTAAATTTCTGCGCGACCGTTGCGTCGTCGTGAACAGCTTCTCGAAAACATACGCGATGACAGGCTGGCGCCTCGGCTACTGCGCCGCGCCCAAACATATCCTCGATACAATGTTTCTTGTCCTGCAGCAATCCAGCCGAGGACCCGCAACCTTCATCCAAGACGCCGGCCAAGCAGCCCTCAACGGTCCCCAGGATGCCGTCGACAAGATGCGCGCAGAATATACCAACCGGCGCGCTCAAGTAATCGAAGCCCTCAAAAACATCCCCAACGTATCCGTACTTCCGCCCGAGGGCGGCTTCTTCGCCATGATCGATATCCGCGGTCTCACCCAGGATTCGAACACCGTCCGCCGACGTCTGCTCGAGGACCACGGAATCGTCGTCATGCACGGAGCCGCGTATGGACCCGGCGGCGAAGGTACACTGCGCGTCTCTTTCGGCAGCGGAGGCGACAACCTTACCCAGGGACTCAACTTACTAAAGACCGGCCTCGGCGCACTATGAGCCTCGTCAACATCTCCCACACGAACACGCTCGAATATGGGCTATCACAAGCCATCGAAGGCGAAGTTCGATTCGACAAGGTCTCCCGAGCCCTTTATTCAACCGACGCTAGCGTCTACCAGATCGAACCCGCAGGAGTCGCCGTCCCGAAAACCCGTCAAGACATCATCCGCATCGCCGAACTCTGCCGCCGCTTCCAATGCCCAATCACAATGCGAGGCGGCGGCACATCGCAAGCAGGTCAAGCCATCGGCGAAGGCCTGCAAGTCGACATCTCGAAATACTACAACCAAATCCTCGAACTCAATGTCGAAGAACGCTGGGCGCGCGTCCAACCCGGCATCGTACTCGACGAACTCAACGCGCAGCTTCGCACCCACGGCCTGCGATTCGCCCCCGATATCTCCACGGCCAGCCGAGCCACCATCGGCGGCATGATGGCCAACAACTCCAGCGGCGCGCGATCCGTCCTCTACGGCAAGACAATCGATCACGTTATCGAACAGGAAGTCCTCCTCTCCGACGGATCCATCGTCCATTTCCGCGCTCTCAACACCAACGAACTCCAACACAAATGCGCCGGCGAGTCTCTAGAAGCCCAGTGCTATCGAACTGTCCAACGCATCGGCATCGAGTGCGCAGACGAAGTCGACAAACGATTTCCCAAAGTACTCCGACGCGTCGGCGGCTATAATCTCGACGAGTTCACCAGACAAGACAAACCCTTCAATCTCGCCAAACTAATGGTCGGCTCCGAAGGCACACTCGGCATCGTACTCGAGGCCAAGCTCAACCTAGTGCCTTTGCCCAAAGCCAAAGCTGTCCTCGCAATTCAGTTCACCGAGCTCCTCGAAGCGCTCGAAGCCACCCCAATCATCCTCCGACACCAACCGTCCGCCGTCGAAGTGATGGATCGCTTCATCCTCAACCACACCCGCGAAAGCAAAGCCCTCGAAAGCGTCCGCAACAGCTTCATCAAAGGCGAGCCCGGAGCGTTACTCTGCGTAGAGTTCTACAACGACACCGCAGCCGAACTCCCTCCAAGACTCGAAGCTCTCCAACGTGACCTCGAAGATCGCAAACTCGGCTATCATTTCCACCACGCATACGATCTCGCAGACCAGGCCCGCATCTGGAGCCTTCG
>Ga0190275_10002191_pt1 | contig 14101 bp, 14 predicted proteins | sample Popmic550T_FD_133745 | JGI IMG/M metagenome (GOLD analysis project Ga0190275, IMG submission 133745) | Populus adjacent soil microbial communities from riparian zone of Yellowstone River, Montana, USA - 550 T | ecosystem: Environmental > Terrestrial > Soil > Riparian zone > Trees stand | place... | reverse complement strand
GAATGGCAGGCGATGATGGAGTTTCTTTCGGCTCGCGCAATCCCTGGCGTGGAGAGCGTTGACGACGGAGTTTACCGGCGGACCATTGAGTTAAACGGATCCGTCGGAGAAATCGAAGTATCGCTCGGCACCAACGCGCTGGAATTGCAGGTTGCGTTCCCAGAGACACGAATGTTGTTTCTGATCGTGGAACGTGTCCGGCGTTTGTTCGACCTCAGGGCCGATCCGCAATCGATCGAGAGCCACTTTCGGAACGATCCGGTGCTTGGCCATCGCGTGAGAAAGCGACCTGGACTTCGCGTGCCGGGAGCGTGGGATGGGTTCGAACTCGCCATAAGAGCGATTTTGGGACAACAGATTTCGGTGAAAGGCGCTTCGACGTTATCGGGTCGGATTGCGAGGGCTTACGGGGCGCCATTCGGGAACAGGACCTTGTTCCCGTCGCGGGAAATTCTAGCGAGGGCGCCTATTGAGGAGTGCGGAGTGACAAGAGCTCGCGCTGCAACCATTCGCGCGTTGGCGGAGAGCGATCTTACTTGGGAAAGCGCCGCGCAGCCGACCACGCAGTTGGAGCGATTGCAGCGGATAGCGGGCATCGGACCGTGGACGGCGCAGTATATCGCCATGCGCGCTTTCGGAGAGCCAGACGCATTTCCGGGAGGAGATCTGGTGTTGCAGCGCGCCACGCGATGCAGGAATACAAGGGAACTCGAGATTCAATCGGAGTCATGGAGACCGTGGCGGTCGTATGCTGCGATCCATCTGTGGCAGGGAGTGAAAGATGACGTTGGCGTATGTTGAGATCGATAGCCCGGTTGGAAGGCTACTGCTTGCCGGTGACGGGGACCAACTGCACGTTCTGGCGTTTCGAGAAGGCAAGAAGGCTCGGGAAGCTCACCCGGATTGGATTGAGGATGGAGTTCCGCTTCGCGCGGCGGTGGAACAGTTAAGAGCATATTTTGCGGGCGAGCTTCAGGACTTCACCCTCGCTCTGGCTCCGTCCGGGACTTCGTTTCAGTTGCGTGTATGGAAAGAGCTGACAAGAATCCCATACGGAGCAACGATTTGCTACGGAGAACTTGCGAACCGCATAGGGAATCCGAATGCTTCTCGTGCTGTGGGGCTAGCGAACGGCTGTAATCCCATTGCGATCATTGTGCCGTGTCATCGCGTAATCGGGGCGAGCGGCAAGTTGACAGGTTACGGGGGAGGTTTGCCGATTAAGGATCATTTGCTCGCATTGGAACGTCGATCAAGTGGCCTATTCGCCGCGCAAGCGATTTCTTCCGTATATTGAAGAATGTCTTCAGCGACTGCCGTCACCCGTATTCTCAAAGAACTGGGCATTGCGCTGGAGAATCCCCCGATCGTTGGCGACCTGCTCGAAGAGTACGCTTCTGGCAGATCCAATTGGTGGCTCTGGCGCCAAGCGCTGATCATTGTTTTGACGACTGGATGGGGTGATCTGTGGCATCACAAGCTGCTCGGGTTGCGTGCTGCCGCGACCGGTCTGCTGGTGATTCTTACGGCGGGGACGGTGAAGTCACGATTAACTGCTCAGACATGGGCCGATGGGTTGGTTGTATTTTGGGTTCTTACGCTGCTGTCGTTTATGTTGACTGGATGGGTGGTCGGTCTCACACATCGACGCTACAAAGCGGCAATGCTGATAGCGTTTGTCTTCTATGCGCTCTTTGCTAAAGCTTGGGTGTATACGTCGCATTTTCAACACTACTGGAACATGTCAGAGCCATACAAGTTCTTTGTCGATGCCGGGCTCACGCTTTTGGGACTGGTTTGTGTCCTGGCCGGGGGCGTGATGCCGCGTCCGGCGCTGTTTGCGGAGACGGCGAACTAACGCGAAAGTCTCCCGGCAGCCGCGATACCATACATGTTTGCTCGATTCCGTGCCGTGCGCGCAGGCGTTCGCTTCCGGACCGAGAGCCAAACATTTCATGATTCAAATTGACAGCAAGCTTACCGAGACCGGATTGCGCAAGAAGGTCGACCGGTTGTTCTCCACATCTGGGCAAAAGATTCGGTGGCTTGACTCCAATTGGGACACGGCGAAGGGTTCTCCGGTTTTTACCGTTGGCGGCAAATACACAAGTCGTGGTTGGACGGAGTGGACCCAGGGATTTCAGTTCGGCTCGGCGATTTTGCAGTATGACGCGACCGGCGATAAGGCATTCCTCGAGATCGGCCGCACGCGCACTTTGAATGTGATGGCTCCGCACGTGACGCACGTGGGCGTGCATGATCACGGCTTCAACAACGTGAGCACATATGGAAACCTGCTGCGCCTGATGAATGAAGGTTCCATTCCGGATAACGAGTGGGAACGCCACTTCTATGAGCTGGCGTTGAAGTGTTCCGGCGCAGTGCAAGCTGCGCGGTGGACGCGCATTGCCGAGGGCGGCGGCTTTATCTATTCCTTCAATGGTCCCCATTCCTTATTTGTCGATACGATTCGATCGCTTCGCGCGCTGGCCGTATCGCATCACCTGGGGCACGTTTTGATGGGCGAGAACGATCGCAGGATCTCTTTGTTGGGACGGACGATGGAACACGCGCGCGCGACCGCTAGGTACTCAGTGTTCTACGGCGCCGGGCGCGATTCCTACGATGTGCGAGGACGCACAGCGCACGAGAGCATTTTCAATGTGAATGACGGCGTCTTCCGGTGCCCGAACTCACAACAGGGATATTCCCCGTTCAGCACGTGGACGCGAGGATTGGCGTGGGCGATGTTGGGCTTCGCCGAACAGTTGGAGTTTTTTGGAACGCTTCCCGAATCAGAATTCACCGATCTTGGCGGCAGCAGTGATATCGTTCTCACAATGAAGGCCGCAGCCGAAGCGACCTGCGACTTCTATCTTGAAAACACTCCGACGGACGGAGTCGCCTACTGGGATACCGGGGCACCCGGATTGGCGCAACTTGGCGACTGGGCATCAAAGCCTTCCGATCCTTACAACGACTATGAGCCGGTGGACAGTTCGGCCGCGGTGATTGCGGCGCAAGGCCTGCTGCGCCTGGGTAGGTATCTTGGTAGCGAGCGCTATCGTCAGGCCGGCTTGACCATCGCCAACACGATTTTTGATGAGCCCTATCTAAGCACCGATCCCTCGCACGAGGGGCTAATTCTTCACGGGGTTTATCACCGTCCGAATAACTGGGATGCGATTCCTTCCGGCAGAAAGGTCCCAGTCGACGAATCCTGCATGTGGGGTGATTATCATGCGATGGAACTGGGTGTGTATCTCTTGCGGACCGCGGACAAGAAACCATATCTCACTTTCTGGAGCGATTCGAAATGATCATTGCCGATCTCGCCAAGATCGCCGGCCGGACATATCCGGCGCGCAGACGCACGCAGAATCTAGTGGGCGGCGCGAGCCCGATTCAAGCAACAAACTTTTCGATGGGCCATGTCACGCTTGAACCGAACGGCGGACAAGTCCCATGGCACAACCAGGAACAGGAAGAAATCTATTTCGTGATTGAGGGGCAGGGAGAGATGTGTCTTGGCGAAGAGCGGCTTTCTCTCACGACCGGGCAAGCAGTGTATATCCCGTCGCAGGTGTTTCATCAACTGACGAATGTGGGTTCAACACCTCTGCGCATGATGTATTGCTACGGACCAGCGGGAGACGTCGCGCACTGGCGTCAGGAGTTGGATGGCACACTCCCGAAGGCAGGATTGGATGCTCCGCCCTTACCTGCGGGCGCGCAACCGCAGTGCACCGACAAACCGAAATCATAAACGAGATCTCATGAGTAATCGAACTGTACATACAGTAGGCATTGTGATGAACGGCGTCACGGGACGCATGGGCTTCAATCAGCACCTGAAGCGATCCATTCTCGCCATCATGCAGCAGGGCGGTGTTCGCCTCAGCGAGAGCGAGTTCATCATGCCAAAGCCACTGCTAGTTGGGCGTAACGCCGCGAAGCTTGAGGCGATCTCTAAGGAATGCGGCGGGCTGGAGTGGAGCACAGACGTCAACAAAGCGCTCGACGATCCTCAATACTCGGTGTATTTCGATGCGCAGACGACAGATCGGCGCGCGGAAGCCGTGAAGGCAGCCATCGCTAGAGGGAAGAATGTCTATTGCGAGAAGCCGACGGCTGACAATCTCGAAGTCGCGTACGATCTGTATCAAGTCGCCAAAAAAGCCGGAATCAAGCACGGTGTAGTTCAGGACAAGCTGTGGCTACCCGGATTGTTGAAGTTGAAAACACTTCGCGACACAGGCTTCTTTGGAGAGATTCTGTCGGTGCGCGGAGAGTTCGGGTACTGGGTGTTCGAAGGCGATACGGTTTCGGCGCAACGCCCTTCGTGGAACTATCGCAAGGAAGATGGTGGGGGTGTCATTATCGACATGCTGTGCCACTGGCGCTACGTGCTGGATAATTTGTTCGGTGAAGTGAAAGGCGTGTCGTGCCTGGGCGCTACTCATGTGAAGAAGCGCTGGAATGAGGCGGGGCAGCCTTATGACTGCACTGCCGATGATTCAGCGTACTCGACATTCGAACTGGCGAGCGGCGTGATTGCGCATTTCAACTCCTCCTGGTGCGTTCGCGTGCGGCGCGATGACTTACTCACGTTGCAGGTGGATGGCACACGGGGTTCGGCGGTTGCCGGATTGCGGGAATGCTGGGTGCAACCGTACGGCGCGACGCCTCGTCCGACTTGGAACCCCGACGTCGAGAGTCCGTTCCAGTACAACGATGACTGGCAGAAAGTACCCGCGCAAGAGACCTATGACAATGCGTTCAAACGCCAGTGGGAACTCTATCTGAAGCACATTGTGAAGGGCGGCCCGTTTGCCTGGGACCTGCTGGAGGGAGCCAAGGGCGTGCAACTCGCGGAGAAGGGAATCGAATCCTGGCAAAAACGCTGCTGGGTGGATGTGCCTGAGTTGAAGGGATAGCTCCTAAAAAAAAATATCTTGGTCTCGTTTCGTGTCGTTTTCGTGTCGTTTTCAACGCCCCGTGTTCGACGTCAATGTAGAGAGCCAGTCATTAACCGGCTCCAAAAACTTACAGGAGACCTCGTATGCGATTCATGGTGCTGGTGAAAGCCAGTAAGGATTCTGAGGCGGGCGTTATGCCCAGCAAGGAACTGCTGACCGCGATGGGCCAGTTCAATGAAGAGATGGTGAAGGCCGGAGTGATGCTTGCGGGCGAAGGACTTCATCCGAGTTCAAAGGGCGCCCGCATCCGATTCTCAGGGGATAAGAAAACAGTTATCGATGGTCCGTTCTCCGAGACGAAGGAACTCGTCGCCGGCTACTGGATGATTGAGGTCAAGTCGAAAGAAGAGGCGATCGAATGGATGAGACGTTGTCCGAATCCTACTGGAGACGAGGGTGAGATCGAAATTCGCCAAGTCTTCGAAGCCTCAGACTTCGGGGACGCATTGCCTCCGGAAGAAGCCGCGCGTGAGGACAGGCTTCGCGAAGAAATGCAGCGTAAGGCATCGAAGTAACTAACGTTGCGCTCCGGGGTTGAAGATGGTGTGATCGGTAGGAGTGACATCTACCGACACCCATCGAGCCATTGATGCCGTCTGGAGAATAGAATCAGCCAGGCTTATCGCGGGCCTTGCACGGATTGTGCGCGACGTTGGCGTTGCCGAGGAGCTTGCGCAGGACGCTCTTGTCGCTGCTCTGGAGCAGTGGCCCGACGCCGGCGTCCCACGAAACCCAGGGGCCTGGCTGATGACCACGGCCAAACATCGCGCAATCGATTTACTGCGCCGGAATAAACGCATCGAGCGCAAACACGAAGAGATTGGCTACGAGCTTGAAGCCCGGCAGGATCAAGCGGCGATGGATATCGAAGCAGCCCTTGACGACGACGTGGGAGACGATCTCCTGCGTCTTGTGTTCACGGCGTGCCACCCTATTCTCTCCGCAGAAGCGCGCGTCGCGTTGACTTTGAGGCTGTTGGGAGGTCTGACGACAGTAGAAATCGCGCGCGCCTTTCTAGTGTCGGAAGCGACCATCGGCCAGCGGATTGTGCGCGCCAAACGGACTCTGGCCAAGGAGCAGGTGCCGTTTGAAGTTCCGCGTGGAGCAGACCTTGCCGGTCGTTTGTCTTCTGTCCTCGAAGTGATTTATTTGATCTTCAACGAAGGATACACTGCTACGGCCGGCGACGACTTGATGCGGCCGGGGCTCTGTGAGGACGCGTTGCGTCTCGGACGCATGGTCGCGGAGCTTGCGCCATTGGAGCCGGAAGTTCATGGCCTTGTTGCTCTGATGGAGATTCAGGCATCAAGGTCGAGAGCGCGTGTCAGCGCTTCAGGTGACCCTATTCTTCTGCTAGATCAGAATCGCGCGCACTGGGATCATCTACTCATCCGCCGTGGTCTGGCAGCCTTGGAGAGAGCCGGGCAACTCGGTCGTACTCCGGGTCCGTATGTGCTGCAGGCGGCGATCGCTGCCTGTCATGCGCGCGCAATCACCGCGGAGGAGACAGATTGGAAGCGCATTGCTGCACTTTATGAAATGCTCGCCAAGTTGTCGCCGTCGCCCGTTGTGGAACTGAATCGCGCGGTCGCGCTGTCGATGGCTTTCGGCCCTGCCGTGGGCCTCGAACTTGTCGACCAGTTGACATCCGAGCCGCTGCTCGAGAATTATCATCTGTTGCCGAGTGTTCGGGGAGATCTTCTTTTTAAGCTTGGCCGGATCGACGAGGCGCGAGGGGAATTCGAGCGGGCTGCGTCGCTGACACGGAATGCGCGAGAGCGCGATTTTCTGCTCGAGCGGGCGCGCACTAGCTAAGCGGTGGACGAGCGCGCCGAACTCCAAAAAAATGCACAGACGCGAAGCCATCCGCGTCAATAGACTAATGAGTCAATTGAAGATAGGCATTGCCTTGCTGATGCTGGCTTTGTTCGGCGTTATTTCCCAGGCTCAACGCAGCCAGGCGCAGTCGACTGCCCAGATCGGAACGGGTTCTCCGCTACCGGTTTTTGTCACGAATACACCCGCACTGCCCGAGGGTTTCGCATCGGGTTCAAGCTGGCGATTCACGACATGGACCGTTCCGAGTACTATTACGTGGGTGGCTACGGTTAACAATACGTCGGGTCCCTGGGCACATTTAACCGTGCGCACGGAGGATGGAAATACAAGTTCGCGCTGGTATTACGTTCCCGCCATGCCCGGGAGTTGGGAGAAGCAGTAACGGAAGTTGTGGTGGCGGGCTCGCCAGCGCAGGACGGAGGCTATGGCAATATACCTGCCGAGAAACCCGTAAAGAACCGGTAACTCGAATGATTGAGCGAGACTTGAAGCCTTCGCAATCGAGCAGGAGGAGGCTGCCAGTCTAGATTGGGCGTTGGCCGAAGCGCAATAGGGCGGCTGCGAGGGGCTAGAATGTTGGTTGTAGTGAAACCACTATTGTGAAGTCTTTCGTTTCGCTCGCTTTGTGGTTAGTACGTGATCATTTAGTTCGGGCCCTTAGCTCAGCGGTCAGAGCAGGGGACTCATAATCCCTTGGTCGTAGGTTCAAATCCTACAGGGCCCACCACGCCCACTATGGCGCCTTTTCCGATGAAGCGACTCGCGGGCATTTTTGCGGCGTTGCTGTGTGTTTTCGCTGCCGCATATCTACTGCTCAAACCGAGCAAACGCTCCGACGCATTGTCGGGGACCGGATCGAGGCCAAAAGTTTCTGTTTCGATCAGTAAAGTTTTAAAGGCGCGATCGCGGGATTCCGGTTCCGGATTTTGGATAGCCTACGGGGCGAACAACGGGGACAGCTTGTCTCCCACTAATCTCGCCGTTTACGTTCGCGCGAAGAACAACACCGGCGATCCTGTAAAACTCGGGAACCATTCGGCTGCGATGAACATAGACGGAAAGTGGGTGGAACTGACACGAATTCCATTCAGCAACACGCACACTCCTTATTTCGGTTTCAGCCCCGACGCGCTTCAACCGCTGATAGCTCCGGAATCGAAGACCGGTTCTGTCAGTCTAGAAGTGAACACCGGAGCGGCCGTTCCGCCAAAGACAGAACTCGAAGGCTGGGCGATCTTTGAGTATCCCGAGAATGTTGGAGTGACGGATGAGGCTGCCATTCGGGTGTCGTTAGCAGGCGAGTCGGGCGAGACCTTCACTACGGTAATCGATAAGAGTGATCTTGCCGCGTTGAGCGGTATACCAATAAACGTCGGCGGACGAATTGATCTCAGCCGCCTTACCGTTGGTTGGTACTCGAAGATACGTGTTTCATCGAAGTGAACTAGTCGCTTATTCCCAGGGCCGGTCTTTCACAAATCTCGAGTGCTCCGGCAGTGGGCGATCCGTCACGAAGTACTTCTTGTAAGCAGCCGTCCAATCCTGGGCAATATCGCGCTGTGCCGTTGCGAGGTCTAGTTCTCCCGAGCAAACCAAACGATGCAATCGGTCCTCGAGCGCGTCCTTCACGTGAGCGTTCCACACAGGAGCTCCGTATGGCTGAGGCCAGAAATTCCGAATGTTATCGCCGCCTCCCAGAGCCGGAGTAATCAGATAATCCAACTCGTAGGCTCGAGGCTTTGGTTCGTGAATGCCGTAGGAGGCGAATACCTGTCGAGCAACACTGGCCGGTACAATTCGGACGGTCTCAATAGATGTTTCCGAACAAACCTCGTTCCTGGTCACGGGAAGCGTTGCTCCAGGAGTGAGCGAGGGATCTGGAACGATTTGATTCTTCACTGAATGTTGCCGTACTTCGAGAGCCCGGGGTATGGCGAAAACGATGACTATCACCAAGGCAGCAACGGTAGCCAAGATTATTCTGGAATAGCGCTGCCGGGCAAGCGATTCAGTCGATAGCTGGGCCATCCGTAATTTCAGGAGCGCTTTAGCACCGTCAGGCGGAGGGAGCGTCGGATCGATGCTCTCCTGGTGAATCCGAATGAATCCAGCGATTGCGCTGTTCAGTTCATTCATCCTTGTCCTGCAGGTCCAGCACGATGCAAGATGCGCGTCGACTTCTCTTCTTCTGGCCGGCTCCAATTCGCCGTCCAAAACTTGGAGCAAGACCTCGTCAGAGATATGGAATTCTCCGCGTCGCATGACTCTTAGCCTCCATCGGCGCGACTCAGGCGCGCCAGCGACCGAACGAGCGAAATCGAGATAGATCCAAGCGAGATTCCAAGTATTTCTGAGATTTCCCGATACCGGACACCCTCGGCGCGCAGTTGCAGGCACCAACGGTCCTGCTCCGGCAGAGCTTGCACAACGGCGAGAAGCCGCTGCCTTCTCTGAGCGGCGACCATGGCTTCTTCCGGATTCGGATCTGGCGCTACATGTTGGGTCAGCACGGGCTCTCCCGGCTCAGCGAGAACCTCCTGGCTCCGGGCGCATCGCTGTTTGAGGGCGAGATTGTGGGCGACGCGAAAAATCCAGCCGCGTAGATTCTCGCGCGACCGGCCTTGTTGCAAATGTCTAAATAGGGACAGGAATACGTCCTGAATTACTTCTTCTCCATCGGAGACAGACAGACCGAATGACAGCACATACCTGAGTAAGGGACTACGAAAGTGATCGAACAGCGTAGTGATTTCTTCCTCAAGTGCAGGGTCCCGAGAAGGTCGATTGCTAGCTGTTTCTTTTAGCGGGGCCAACCAGAGTGAGCTGTCTGCCGGAAGATCCATCTCTCTTCTAATATTGCGTATGATCGTGTTCTGTTCATACTTTCTTTGCCGTCATCGCGACATCGTCGTATTTGGGCAGTGTGAGCAACAATCCCGCCGCTAATGCAGTCGCAGCCGCGCCTGCCATCAGCGGTAACGCATAGGACTGCGTTTTGTCGTGCGCCAGTCCCATCAGCAAAGGTCCGGTTGCTCCTCCGACGGCGTAAGCGGAGAAGGCGTAACCATATAGTTCGCTGAAGGATTTCAAACCCATGTAGCGGCTGATGAGATACGGGAAAACGTCTGCTTCCGCTCCCATTGCGAATCCAATGAGGGCGGCGGCGATTGCTGCCGTGACGAAATCATTGGCAAACAGCAGCATCAAGATTCCTCCGGCTGAAGCTGCTACGAAGACGAATCCGATGCGAGGCGCGAAGTAACGATCGATCAGTAGTCCGGTCAATAATCTGCCGCTTACCGAAGATGCGCCGAGGATGGAGAGAACAGTCGCAGCAGCACTCACGGAGATATTTCGATCTGTGAGGAGTGCGGCCAAATGGGCGACACACCCGTTCGCTCCTAGAGACACCAGCAAGAATCCGGCGAGGAGCGCCTGGAAGCGTTTATTGCGTAGCGGACTCTCAGGGTTGGAGAATGATTGCGCTGGCGTCGTCCGGTCGATGGGGTTATCTTGACGCTTCAGCGCGGCCAGTGCGAGCGTCGGACCAATGACAAGCGCCGAGACTCCGAGTACGAAGTAAGCCGAGCGCCAGCCCGCCTGTGCTACTAGCTGACCCGTCAGCCATGGGACGAGCATCGAACCGATCCCGCCGCCCATCATCATTAGGGCAAGCGCGATCCCGCGCTGGGCATCGAAATGCAAAGTGATTGCGCGCGCCCATGGGAGTTGCGTCGTGCCGTTTCCAACGATACCCATGAGGAACAGAACGATGTAGAACTGCCAAAGCGCGCCGCTCAACATCGCCAGGGAAGCAAACGTCAGTCCGAATATCGCGCTTGAGATGGCGATAACCGGTCGCACTCCGACCTTGTCCGCCAACCGTCCTATGATGGGCGAGGCGAATGCCACCGTCAGCGCGGCGATACTGAATCCTGCCGATACTTGGCCTCGTGTCCAGCCGAACTCGGCGGAAAGCGGCTTCAGCAGTACCCCGAAGCTGTAGATGAAGACGCTCGCAAAGCTGACCATCACTCCTAGTGACGCCGCAAGCACGAGTGGCCAATGCTGCCGAAGCTCCGGCTGAAGGCGAGTTGAGATAGCGCTCTGAGTAGCGTTCATTTAGGAGGGGGAGTACGTATATAACCGGGCGCCATTCGCGGCGCGGCTGCTCGATGGGCCTCATCGCTCATAGCATGCACGCCAGTGGCATCGATCCACCGGTTGAAGAAATTGAACATCGCACAGACGGTGATGGCGTCGTAGATGGCTTCATCCGTCCAACCGTGCGCGTAGAGGATTTCGATGTCAGGTGGTCCGATAGTGGGTGAATCATGGTTCACTTTCTCCACAAAACGCAATAGGGCTTTCTCGGAATCGGTTATCGGCGCCGTTTCAATATCATGGACGACCGCCGCAACGGTATCCTCACTTTCCAACAAGTACGCCGCGACCGCGGCATGAGACTTCAGTCAAAAGGGACAGTGATTACGCGCCGAAGTCAGCGCTGCGATCATCTCTCGAAAACCCGGCGAAAGTGGGGAAGGCCCTCGCATGATTTCATGCGTCCACCGTTCGAGATGCTGCGTAGCACTCGGCTTGAAGGCGAATAAGTTCCAGATCTGCGGAAATGGCGCCCCAATCTTCTTACAGGAGGCGATCAGCTCCGCATATGACCCCTTGGCATCGGGATTGTTCTCCACACTCTTGAGGAACATTGGTTCCATATAGACTCCGAATCAGAAAAGAAACTTGAGACCGAACTGCAGCAAACGAGGGGAACCAGCATCCAGAATCCGCCCGAAGTTTGCCGACGCCAAGTCCGTAACAGGTATTCCAAAATTGGCGTGATTGGCGACATTGAAACATTCGGCGCGGAATTGTAGCTGGCGGGTTTCCGTCCAGCGAAAGCTCTTAAATACAGACACGTCAAAATTGGCAAGTCCGGGACCACGTACGATGTTGCGTCCGGCGTTCCCAAAGCGTCCGGCTTCGGTCTGCGGATTGAGTCGTCGGAATGCCAATCTGCTGACCCACTGTTCGACGGTATGTGCGCCGTCATTCGGATTCGTCAGAACGTCGGGACGGCTTGCGAAGAAGCCCGATACAGGAGGATGACTGCCTTGCAGAGAAACGTTTGCACTGTCATATACCGTGAAAGGCGTTCCGGAACTGAGAGTCACGATACCGTTCGTCTGCCAGCCATGGAAAAGCGTCCTCCCGATACCGCGCAGGTTTCCGCCGACAGGGAGTTCCCAGGTCCCGCTCGCGACAAAGCGATGCTTGGCGTCGAATAGCGAGGGTCCGTGCTCGGCGCGAAGATCAAAAGGATTCTGCGCCATATCGTTCTCACCCGATAGCGGGCGCGCCGCAGCGCCTCCCATATTGATCGACGACAGGTAGTCGAGTGTTTTGGAAAACCAATAAGAAGTGTTGAATGCCAGCCCTGCAGCATAACGCTTTGAGAGGCTGAGCTGTGCCGCGTGATACGTCGAGTTTGTTATATAGGAAAGCAGTGCGACGTGAGTGAAGTCGCACGAGCCGTCGGGCCTGCAATTTGCATAAACCCTGCGCGCATCGGCATTCTGCGCGGTTGCTCCCGGGCCATATACAGCTGGGTTGGCCTCGATATTCCTCGGCAGATGAGTGCCCTTAGTTCCGACGTACCGCGATTCGAGCAAGTAGTCGCGCCAGAGCGAACGCTGGATCGACACATTCCAATTCTGGGCGTACGGCGGTCGAGCGTTCTTATCGAGCGCGACCACCGTAGAAGGCCGAACGAATGTATTGGGTTCAGGTCGTGGCCGTCCTGCATATGGATTTGCGAAGTTCAACGTGGGCCCGCTGAACTGATTGAACTGTGTCCACGGGAGTGAACTTACAGGAGCTTGGAAGGCGAGGCCGGAACCATTGCCGAAGGGATCGTAGAAGATGGCATAGCCTGCACGAATGGAGAGATTTCCTGATCCCGACGGGTCCCAGACAAGCCCGATGCGAGGCATGAAGGCGGTCGCATAGATAGGCGCGATACCGCGCGCGACACCTTCGTCACCAGGAAAGAGGAGCCCCTTCGGCGCATCAGGTCGAACGGTGGATTGTTGGCCTGGAACAAAAGCGTTCAAGCGATCGCGCACATCCGTAAAGGGCGTAATCACTTCATGGCGAATCCCGTAGTTGAGAGTGAATCTTCGTGAAACGCGCCATTCGTCTTGGGCAAACCAAGCCAAATCCCAATTACGGAGCCCGCGGGAAAGATCGCCGAGTCCTTGGTAAAACACGACCGGCCGTCCCAGCAGGAAGTTCGCGAATGCATCATTCGTGGGGAACGACGGCGCGAAGACGAAGAACGCGTTTGGAGCGATCGCCTGAAAAGCGTTGATCTGCGTGCGACGGAATTCGCCGCCAATCTTCCAGGAATGCGCTCCGCTGGTATGCGAGAGCGAATCGTAAACTTCGTAGACATTCTGTGCCGACAATCGCGGTCCAGTGATCGCCCCGCCGACCGGTGAGTATCCATTCAAGTTGAAAAACGGGGGGCCCTGTCCCGCTTCTGAAGCTGAAGCGTACTGGAAACCGAACTCGGATGGAGGTGTTTTGTTGAGGCGCTGGTCGAAGTCAAATACATGTCGGAAGAACGAGAAGCGGGCGGAATTTACCGTTGCAGGCGACAACACCTGAACACCCGAGAGAGATGCAGATTGAGTAGTAATGTCGTCGCGCACGGGAAAACCGGGGACATCGGAGCCACGAATCGAGATTGGATTGATGTTGTGACCGTCGGCGAAAGAGTATCGCGCTGAGAATTGATCGCCGTTGCTGCGAACAAAGTCGACCCGACCTCCCGCTTGGTTCGAGTCGTTTTGAGTGACCAGCGTGGAACGGTACACCGAAGGCGAAACGTTACCAAGAGGATATAACTCGAGAACGCGCAGGGCGACAGGATCGAACTGCGCAGGTGGAATTTGTCCACCTGGAACGGGTTGTCCACCGGCTGCAAAATTGGTAAGTGGCGTGGAGTTTCCGGAGAAGTCTCCTTGACGCTGCGCAGGCGTCGGCACTGTTGCAGATCGAGTAATGCCTTGGCGGTTACGGTAGCCTTCGTAATAACCGAAAAAGAACAGCCGGTCGCGCTTAATTGGCCCGCCAGTGGCGACTCCGAACTGATTCTGCTTCAAGGGTTCTACATCTGCGGAAAAGAAGTTACGGGCATCGAAGACTTCGTTTCGCAAAAATTCGTAGGCAGACCCGTGGAAGCCATTGCTTCCCGACTTTGTGACGACGCT
>Ga0190275_10002190_pt1 | contig 14108 bp, 7 predicted proteins | sample Popmic550T_FD_133745 | JGI IMG/M metagenome (GOLD analysis project Ga0190275, IMG submission 133745) | Populus adjacent soil microbial communities from riparian zone of Yellowstone River, Montana, USA - 550 T | ecosystem: Environmental > Terrestrial > Soil > Riparian zone > Trees stand | place... | reverse complement strand
GTCCGAAGGGACTCCAGTGAGGCTGCTTGGCTGGTCGGCGATCCTGGTGATGTTGCCGGCCGGGTCGTAGCCGAAGGTCAGGTCCGACTGGGTCTTGCCGGTGGCCTCCCGATCCGTGACCTGACGACTCAGCCGCCTGGTGCCTTCCTCGTACTGGCGGGTCAGCCAGACCGATTTGCCCTGCAGGCCAAGGGAAAGCTGGCTCGTCTCACCGAAGGCCGTGTACTTCGTGTCGCGGACGTAGGTGTAGTCGATGGCACCGCCGGCGCTCTCAGCCTTCAACGTCAACGGCTGGCTGAAGGCGTCGTATTCGGTCTTCAGCTTCTCGGCGGGAAGACCACCGACAGCTGGAACGGTAGTGGTGTTGGGCAGACCGTTGACGGTGTAGGTGTTGTCCAGTTGGTAGGTGCCGGCGAGTGCTCCTTCTGCCGCGGGGATCTTCACCTTCGAGCCAGTGGGCTGGTAGTTGTCGTTGTAGCCGGTGACCTCGGTGACGTAGGCCGCTTCACCGACATGCCTGGTCGTGGAGGTCACCTGCCCCTTGGCGATCGTGTCGTAGACCGTGCTCGTCCGTACCGGTCCGGTCGGACTGTCCTGATGGACTGCAGTCACTCGGCCGAGGACGTCGTAGGCAGGAAAGAGCGCACGACTCTCTGCATCCACAGTCGACGCCAGACGGTTCTTGTTGTCGTAGGTCAGCGTGGTCGCCCCACGGTCAGGCTCTTCGATCCGGATCTGCCTGCCGCGGACGTCGTACTCGTAGCGCCACACATTGCCGGCTGGATCGGTGACCTGGGTGAGCCGGTCCGCCTTGTCGTAGCCGTAGCGGGTGATGTCCGCCGCACCCGTCGGCGCACCGCCCTGGAACTGATGGAGCTGCGTGACGTTGCCCCGGGCATCCTTCACCGTCATGGTGGCGGTGGCACCGGCAGGCGGATCGACTGTGAGGCGGTCGCCGCCGTCGTCGGTCAGCGTCTCCCACTGCTTGGTGCCCAGCTTGTAGAAGGCCTCGACGGTGGCTTGGCCCTCGCCGTTGTACGTCGTCCGGACCTGTGCAGGCACAACTGCGTCGTCGGCGACAGTCAGCTCGGTCCCGGCGGGAGCCGAGTTCCAATAGCCGTTGCTGCGCTTCACTACAGAGCCGTGCGAGTTGTAGATGACGTCGGAGATGGTCCGGCCACCGCCAGGCGAAGTCACCTGGGTCTGCCGGAGCCTGGTCAGCCCATCGAACAACTCCAGCGTCTCCTGGTAGGTACCTCCTGGCTGCAGCCGCTTGGTGCTCACGACGTTCGGCTTGCCGCTCCGCAGGTCGTAGCTGAACTCGGCGGTGGGAAGGTCAGTCCCCTTCTGCCGCCCCGGCGACCAGACCTTGCGAGTCCGGCCGAGCGGATCGGTCTCCAATTCCGAACGCTTGCCATTGGCATCGATCTGGACGAGGACCTCGCCGCGCCGATCCAGCTCCGTGGTGGACACGTGGCCGGCGGCATTGGTGATGCTGGCGCCGCTCATGCGCCCACCCGGGCCGGTCAGATAGGCAGTAGTCGTTTTCCGGCCGGCCTCGTCGACAGACTCGGTCGGACGGCCCAGTAGGTCGTACTGGGTGGTCGAGGTGGTGACGTACGTCGGAGTGCTGCCGGCCCAGCCGGACAGTTCCTCGGTCTTGGTGACCTGGCCGCGGGTCGGCACCGTGTCGAGCTCGGTGGCTCGGTCGTAGTACAGCCGGGTGTCCGACAGTACGTCGGCCGGTCGGTTCGGGGTGATGGAGCAGGCGACCGAGACCGTCTCGGAGCGGTTGGGGAGAGTGAGCAACCACTTGTCCAGGTTGCGAACGTGGCTGTAGCGCGTGCAGCGATCGTCAGCGGTCGTCGAAAGATCCCCGAGCTCGTTCACCTGTACTGCGGTGCCGTGCTCGCCGTAGGTGGTCTCGGTCTGCGTCCGACGCCACGAGCCGGAGGACAGCAAGGTCCGGCTGCGTGCCTTGGCTGTGCCGACGTAGCGCGCGTAGGTGGTGCCCCACGGCCTGACGGCAGTCGCGGTGGGAGCGGAGACCCAGGGGTCGTTGATCGTGCCCGAGACGGGGACCGGGACTGCCTTGACCCCGTCGAAGGAGATGGTTTCGCGGACGGCTCCGGACAACCTGTCCTGGTCTGGGACGGTGACGTTCTCGGAGTCCGTGATGGTGACAGTCCGGCGTGTGCCTCCCGGGAGCTTGTCACCGTCCATGCCACGGAAGTACTGGGTCTGTGAGTAGGTCTGCGGTCCCTCGGTGGTGCTGGTGCCGCCGCCCTTGACCCGGACCTTCTCGTAGCCGCGCCACTGCGACCAGGTCTTCTTCTGTACCGGGACCAAGCCGTCCTCGTCGTCGAAGTGCCAGGCCGGCGCGCCGAGGTATTCGTACTCGGCCTCCACCGGGGTCGACACGTCACCGGTCAGGTTGCCGTTCTGGACGACTCTGGTGACCACGTACTTGTGGAAGTACTCCAGTTTCTGCTGGCCGTTCTCATCTCGCAGCGTCGGCAGACAGCGCAGGGTGTTCGACTCCGGTGCGCTCGGCAGCCGGGTCGGGCTGCAGTCCTTGTCGGCGTACGTGATGGACAAGGTGCCGCCGAACTCCGAGCGGATCGAGCGGATCCGCCACCAGTTCATCGCCGGGCCGTTGGTCTCGTTCACCCGGTTGGCCAGCTGGACACCGTCGAAGACGACCTCCGGCATGCTCTGGGTACCACCGACGTGGCCGGTGCGGGTGATGCCGTCCAACCACAGGCCGGCCCTGGTGGCGTCCCCGTTGCTCGGGAACGACTGGCGGAGCGTCCACGAGTCGACCGGCTCGTAGCTCGTGCCGTTCCAGGTCTGGGTCACCACCTTGGCGAGCCGCTTCTGGGTCCAGAAGGTGGGCGAGGTGACCGGACAGGCTCCTGCGCCACAGTGCTGGTCCCACGGAGTATCAGGGGAGTTCTGCGGCTGCGCCGGGCCACACGTCGTACCAGGGATGCAGCGGTCGGCAGTCTCGAACACGATCCGTGCCTGTGCTGCTCCGGACTCTCCGTCACGGAGGCCGTAGTCGATGCGACTCAACTGCACTGCTCGCACGTACTGCGTACCGGTGGCTGTGTTCTGGTTACGAGCGTAGAAGTTCGTCTCCGCGGCATAGTGGTAGGCCATCGCGTTGCCCCGCGAATCAACGACGTAGTCAAGGCTCCAGCGGTACGCCTGGGTGCAGGCGGAGTCGGCGAAGGCCGGCTTGGCGCAGGGCTCGCCGGGGTTGTTGCCGAAGACCGGCACCGTTGAGATCGACTGGGCGGCCGGACGCGAACCGAAGTAGTACCGGGTACCTTCCGGTGAGGTCACGAGCCAGGTCTCGCCGTCGTTGTCGCCATTGGCTGCGCCGGTCAGGCGCTGGACCCGGGTCCCGTCGTCGTTGCGCAGCCGCCAGCTCGTACCGGAGGCATCCACTGGGACCAGTTCGCCGCCGCGACCTGACAGGGACAGGACCGCGTTGTCCGTGGCCCAGCAGAGGTCTCCGGTCTTCGTCTGGCCGTTGCTCCCACCCAGGTCGTCAGCACACTGCTTGTAGCGGCGTTCGATGTGTCCCGGCTGGAAGTCGAAGCCCTCACCGATCGCGGAGGGCTGATTGTTCGTGGTGGCGACTCGGCCATCGACGCTCTGGGAGGAGTAGCTCAGGGCAACCTGCGGCACCAGATCGCCTGCTACTGCAGGCATCCCGAACGGATGCGACCAGGAGAAGTCGCCCGAGGAGCCGCCAGAAGTCCAGGTCGAGGAGGGTGACAACGTGGTCGCCGTGAAGGATCCCGTCGGGCCGCCGGCTGCCGCGGTCAGGGCGTACAGGCCCGGCGCTGCCTCCGCCGAGATCTTTCCCTGCGCCACATCATTGCTTGCAGCAACTTGTTTGCCTTGGCATTGGATCCGGTCCGGCGTGGTCAGTGCACAAGCCGGCAAGGCGGTCAGCTGCAGCCGGTCATCCCAGTCGGCGCCGTACGCGTCCCGGAAGCCGGAGTAGTCCAGCTCGAGTGAGATCCGGCTGGCCGTCTTCTCGCCGGCCGGTCGCACCAGCCGTACCAGTTCGCCCCGGACCTTTGCCCGATCGGCCTGGCTCCGGTCCAGCAGTTCGACGCGCACCTTGCCCGTACCGCCGACACGGATCGGCAGTGAGCCCGCTGGTCGGCGTACGGCACCCAAGTCCACCTCGACGGCGCTGGCCTTCGGCCTGGTAGGTCCGGTGGCCGCACCAGTCAGGGCGTGGCGGGAGATCGCCGTCGGGCCAGGTGCCTGGCCGCTGACTGTCCGCACCGGAACGGACTTCTCCTTGCCCGGATTGGTCGGCCGCAGGTCTTCCGCGGCGGCCGCGTCTGGCAGCACTGGCAACGCAGTGGCGGGCAGCGCGAGAGCCAGCATCACTGCCAGCGCCCGAACCGCCCACACCCGTCTTGATCGACTTCTCGTGGTGCTCTGGCCGTGGTGGATCCTCGACATGCGGCAGCCCCTCCCGGTTGATCTTGGGAGGCGACCGTCGCCGTACGGTGTTGCCGTTTCGTTGCCACCCGAGTTTCAGGCGGGGTCGCGGACTCCTTCGAGAGCCGACAGGTTGGCCAACGCACGGGCCAGCGCCGGTGCGTGCCCGGTACTCCGGGCCAGCGTGAGTGCCTCCTGCGCGTACACCTGGGCGGCGCTGGTGTCGCCGAGGTCGAGGTGCACCGAGCAGAGCACGTTGGTGGCGGCGCAGAGCAGCGATCGGCGAGAGCCTCGACGGGCGGATTGGAAGGCGGTGGTCGCTACCTGCAAGGCCTCGGACCGGTCTCCGACCAGGCGAAGAGCGTCGGCCAGTTCGACCAGGGCCTCCGTCTCGTGGATCGCGTCGGCGATCTGTCTGGCCACAGCGACGGCAGTGCGCAGGTGTTCAACGGCCTGCCCGTCCTGGCCGGTGCCGAGCTGTGCCACCGCGACTCTGACCAGTCCGGCCGACACCCACATCGGCTCGCCGATCTGGCGTGCGACGGACAGTACCTCGGCGGCGGTCTCCTGAGCCTCCGCGAGCAGCCCAGTGTGGGTCTGGATCGTGCTGAGGACACAGAGAGCGAAGATCAGTTCGCGTTGATCTCCGCTCGCGATCGCGGCTGCCCGGCCCTTGGCTGCACAGTCCTGCGCGGCCAGGTCGTCTCCGAGGCAGTGATGCACCATCGCGAGTCGCCCCAGGGCGGCTGCTTCCCCGTAGGAGGAACCGCACGTGCGAGCCAGCGCGAGTGCGCTGTTCGCATGAGACTGGGCGAGGCGATAGCGGTCGCTGAGCCAGTACGCCGTCGTCAGGTTGACGTGGGCGACCAGCTCCGCGTACTTGTCGCCGGTTCGCCTGCCGACCTCGATCGCCAAGCTCTGCACGATGATGCTGTCGTCGATGTGCCCACCGCTCAGCAGCGGCATCGTCAGGTTCCGGCTGATCGACCAGGTGTGGTGGTCGAAGCCGTTGGCCGCCGCGTACTGCACCGCCGCCACGTGGTTGGGCCGCTCCACGTCGTACCAGCGAGTCACCTCGATCGGACCGCCGTAGGTGGGATGACCGGCCAGTGAGTCTTCACCGTCCAGGCAGCCGATCTCGCGGCTGGGCACGAGCACCCGGCAGGCCATTACGGTCGTCAGCAGGTGATAGTCGAGCAGTCGACGGACTGCCGCCTGCCGATCGGCGTCAGTGACCTCGGTCAGTACCAGGTCGCGGGCGTAGTCGCGGATCAGGTCGTGGAACTGGTACCTCTCCGGCACTCTCTGCAGAAGCAGTTGCGAGTCCAGCAGATCCTCCAGCAGCTTCCTGGCCTGACCTACCGGTACCTCGGCGAGGGCAGCGGCGGCATACGCGTCCAGGTCCGGTCCCGGGGACAGACCGATGAAGCGGAAGATCCGGCGCTGGGCCGGCTCGAGCTGGCGATAGGACAGCGCGAACGCCGCCGCGACCCGCTGATCGTCGACGGCCAGTTCCGTCAGCCGCTCGCGCTCACTGGACAGGCGCTCAGCCAGATGGCGCACGGACCAGGCAGGGCGCTGGGCGAGCCGGGCGCCCGCGATTCTGATTGCTAGCGGCAACCGGCCGCACAGCTGCACGACCTCGGCGACGGCCTCGGGTTCGGGTGCGGTGCGCGCTGGCGAGACGATGTGGCCGAACAGGATTGCGGCCTCGTCTTCGGTCAGGACTTCCAGAGACACGGAGGCGGCGCCCGCCAGCGTCGGCAGCTTGCGGCGGCTCGTGACGAGTACCCGGCAGCCCGGCGTACCGGGCAGCAACGGGCGTACCTGGTCGGCGCTGGCGGCGTTGTCCAGAACGATCAGGACTCGGCGGGAGGCCAGGCGAGCTCGCCACAGCGCGGCTCGCTCGTCGAGTGTCTCGGGGATGGCTTCGGCCGGTACGCCGTTAGCGCGGAGCAAGACTGCGAGGGCAGCTGCGGAGCCGAGTGGCTCCTGGTCGGCGGTGTAGGCGTGCAGGTCGACGTAGAGATGCCCATCCGGGTAGTCGGCCAGCAACCGGTGAGCCAGGTGCAGCGTGAAAGCGGTCTTGCCTACTCCGGCCATCCCGTCGATGACGACCGGTGCCGCAGTACTGGTGGTGTCGACCACCTGCTGCAGCTCAGCGCTCCGGCCGGTGAAGTCAGGGACGTCGTGCGGCAGGAAGGTCCTCTCCCGCAGTTCGTCGCCGGTGGTGAGCTGCAGTGACGCGTCCATTCGTAGTACCTGGTCGTGCATGTCGCGCAGTTCCACGCCTGGGTCCAGCCCGTACTCCGCGCGCAGCATCCGTCGGCGCTGGTCGTACACCAGTAGTGCGTCGGCCTGTCGTCCGGAGCGGTACAGAGCCAGCATCAGCCGGACAGCCAGCCGGTCCCGCAGTGGTTGGTCCGCGACCAGGTCGGTCAGCTCGGGAATCAGGTCCCGGTGGCGGCCGAGCTGTAGGTCTGCCTCGATCCGCTGGTCCAGTGCCTCCAGCCGGGCCTCCTCCAGTCCGTCGGACAGCCGCCGCCTGCTGACATCACCCGCTACGTCGGCGAAGGCCGGCCCGCGCCACAGCCGCAGAGCTGTCGCGAGCAGTTCCGACCGAGCGGCCGGGCTCGTAGTGTTCTGCGCCGACGCCACCAGCCGCCGGAACCGGTGCACGTCGATGCCCTCGGGATCGGTTTGCAGCATGTAGCCGCCACCCAGCCTGGTGATACTCGCCGTACCGGGCAGGAACGTCCGGAGGCGACTCACATGCGTCCGCAACGCCGCCTGCGCGGCCGGTGACGGTCTGCCGTCCCACAACAGCTCCACCAGCCGATCCGCCGGCACGCTTCGCCCCTGCTCGATGGCAAGGATCGCCAGCAGACAACGCTCCCGCCGCCGCGGGATCGCAATCCGGCGGTCCCCGACCCAAACCTCCAGGGGCCCAAGCAAGCGGACTTCCACCCGCCCAAGCTAAACGCTCCCGGCCCCGCCGTCACCGCAGGAGACGAATCTCACCACCCGCGGCAGCGAGCCAGGTCGAGGCCTGGTTCGTGATGAGCCGGGCCAGGTCGGTGGGCGCTTCGCGGGCGATCAGGTGGCCGGCATGGGGGATCTGGGTGACGGTGACGGTGGGGATGAGGGACTGGAAGCGGTGGACTTCGGGGGTCGTGAGGGGAGAGGTGGGGCCGGCTCGGATGAGCAGGATCGGGTGGGGGAGGGTCATGGTTGTTGCCAGCAGGTCTTGGCTGCGGGTGAAGATGTCTTCGACCAGGTGGGTGCGGTGGTCGCGGAGGCCCTGGGCGGCGAGCCAGGCGCGGACGGGGGCCGGGTCGGGGTTCGGTACTACGTCGACGAGGACCAGGCCGGCGACTGCGTGAGCCGTGGCTGGGTTGGCGAGGGCGGCGATTGCGGCCAGGCCGCCTAGAGAGGCCCCGACCACGATGACTGGTGGTGGCTCGGCGTGGATCATCGCGGTGATGTCGTCCGCGATCGGTTGGAGCTTGTCTGCTTGGCCTGTGCTGGTGCCGTGACCGCGCAGGTCGAAGGCCACTGTCCGGAGGTTGTGCTGGCTGAGTTCGGCGGCGATCGGGGCCCAGACGCTGCGTTCTTCGCCGCCGGCGTGGAGTAGGAGCACGGTGGGGCCGGTACCAGTTGCTGTGCCTCGCAACTGCGCGTCACCGCGGCTGAGGGTGATCTCAGTCATCGGGCGGCTCCTCTCCACCTTGAGTATGGGTGTGCAGAGGGTGATCCCGGGTACTGGGAGGCATCTCGTTGATGGAAGGGGCTGGCTATGTCGGTCACCGGATTGGCGGTCGTGGTGGCGGCCGCGGCGCTTGGTGGGTTCGGCGTACAAGGAGCGGGCGCGCAGGCTTGTGCTGGGCCTGAAGCGGTGGGTGAGCAGACCGTCCTCGTGGCGGCCGGGCCGGCTGTGGAGCCGATGGCGGATACGCCGAGTCCGACGCTGGGGTCGACGCCTCAGACCGGGGTTAACCCACCCGGCGACAACGACGGTGACCCCGCAGACTTCTCCCAGGTCGCCTGGGGAGTGGTCGCACCTCTGACGATCGTTGTCCTGGTGGGCGGTTCACTCATCTTCTACTTCGTCCGCAGAACACGCCGAGGACCGGATCGCGCCGAGCACACCTGATCCCCTGACAGACGTCGGGCGGTGCCTCCGAATCCGCGGCCCGTGTCAGGGCGGTGGCTGAGCGGTGTCAGCGGGCGGGATCAGTGTTGTTGTCATGAAGAGTTCACTGAGAGGTACTAAGGGCAGCAGGTTGATCCGGCGAGTCGGCGGCGCGGCGCTGGCGGTCGCGTTGGTGGTGGGAATGGCGGCGCCGGCAGCAGCCCGCAGCGCCAGGCCCGAGCGACCGGAGTTGCAGGCGGCCATTCAGGCGTTCGTCGATGCCGGCTTCGCTGGAGTGCAACTACGCCTGCATGACGAGCAGGGCGAGTGGACCGGCAGTGCGGGGGTACGCAAGCTGGGCGGGAGCGCCAAGCCGCCGACTGATGGCAGTTTCTGGGTCGGTAGCGCCACCAAGAACTTCGTCGCGACCGTGGTGCTGCAGTTGGTTGCTGAGGGCAAGGTTGGGTTGGACGCCTCGGTGGCGAGCTACCTGCCGCGGCTCGGGCTGGACCGACGGATCACTGTGCGGATGCTGTTGCAGCACACCAGTGGGTTGTTCAACTACACCGGCGAGGTTTACCCCGATGGTTCGGTCGTGCTGGGGATTCCAGCCGCGGGCAAGGACTGGGTGGACAACCGGTTCCGCAGCTACCGGCCGGAGGAGTTGGTGCGGTTCGCGTTGTCCAAGCCGCCACGGTTCGCGCCAGGTACGGACTTCAACTACTCCAACACCAACTACACAACGGCTGTGCTGCTGATCGAGAAGGTCACCGGTCGCTCGTACGCCGAGGAGATGAGCCGCCGGATCCTGCGGCCGCTGGGACTGAGGGGCACTGCGGTGCCTGGCAATCGGGCTCAGCTTCCGGGGCCGCATGCCCATGGCTACTACCGTTATCTGGATGCCGGTCAGTGGAAGACGGTCGACGTCAGCCGCCAGAACCTCTCCCTGCTGGCTGGTGCCGGTGACATGTTGTCGACCACTCAGGACCTTCACACGTACTTCTCCGCACTGAATGGCGGCAAGCTCCTGCCGCCCGCACTGCTGGCCGAGATGCGCAAGCCACACCCGAAGAGCGGCACCCTCCAGTACGGCCTCGGGGTGTCCGTCCTGGACCTGGGCCCGACCTGCGGCGGCACCTTCTTCCACCACAACGGCGGCCCGCCCGGAGGCTACGGCGCACTGATGTACAGCTCACCCGACGGCACCAAAACCCTGACCGCCTCGGTAACCACCGGAGACGCCCCGATCGACGTACCGACCGAGTTCTACAAGTCCCTCCAAAAGCTCTTACAGACCACCCTCTGCGACAACATGAGATCCGCGGGCGCTGGGCACTGAGACCTCCACGAGTCCCGCAGCCGCAATGCGGGCAGGGGAGCCCGTGCTGAGGCTCTGGTTGGTGGCCACGCCTACTGCCGCGCTGCGGAGGCCGTCGACGTAGCCGGCCTGGCGGCGTAGCGGGTCGTCGCCCGTACCGCGGAAGATGTCGCGCAGCATGAGGATGTCTCCACCGCCATGAGCGCCACTGCCCACAGGGATCGGGATCTCCGTCGCCACTTCCCAGTGCTTCTGGACTGTCAACCGCGCACCGGCCTGCCCGCTCTTCCCGTTCGGGCCGAGCAGCTTTGCCGTCTGACTCCGGCCGGTACCGGCGGTGTGGCTGCGCTCGACGACTTCGAGTTCTGCCCGGCCGCGGGTGCCGTTGACATTCACCCGATAGCCCTCCAACGGACTGTGCGCGGTGAGCGAATACGTCATGCTCGCCCCGCTCCGGTAGCCGACCAGAACACTCAGGGTGTCCTCGATGCTGACACCCGGCGCGAAGACGTCCCGGTCACGCAGATAGCCGTCGGCGTGCTCAGCCGTCAGGAAGAGTTCGCGCATCTTGTCGTCCTCGGCCATGTCGAGACCGTACGGATCGCCCGGCTGGGTGTCGCGGGCGAGCGGCGACCGCGAGCCACCCGGATGCCCGGCGCCCTCAGCGCCGTAGAAATGCAGCCCGCCGAGCGCATGGACCGTCTCTGGGACGTCATCGATCCACCAGTTCACCAGGTCGAAGTGATGCGCGGCCTTGTGTACGGCAAGACCGCCTGAGTGCCGCTTGTCCCGGTGCCACCGACGGAAGTAGTCCGCACCATGCACGGTGTCCAGCATCCACTCGAAGTGCACCGACACGACCCGCCCGATGGTGCCCGCGGCAATGACTTCCCGCAGAGCGCTGTTGCGAGGCGAGTACCGGTAGTTGAAGGTGAGGATGAGCCGGGCTGACGACTCGCGGGCCGCGCTCTCGATGGCCCGCAGCCCAGCTGCGTCGATGGTCAACGGCTTCTCGCAGATCACGTCGACCCCGGCTGCCAGGGCGCGAGTCACGATCTCCGCATGGGTGTGGTCCGGTGAAGTGACGATCAAGACGTCGACCTGCTGCTCGCTCAGCATCCGCGACAGGTCGTCCGGGTGGTAGTGAACCGGCGCCAGACCAGCCGCCCGGACCTTGGCGTCGTAGTACGCCATCCGTACTTCGTTGGTGTCGCACCAAGCCACCGGTACTGCGACGTCGGCGTGCTCGCCGAGCATCGCGTCGACGTACATGGCGGCGCGGGAGCCGGTACCGGCCACCGCGTAGCGCCGGCGGCGGTCCGTGGATGTGATCATCAGGCATCTCCTCTGGGAACCGGTTTCTCGCCTATAGTAGCGACTGCGATTGACGTGACGCCCAGGGTGCGTTTATCTGGCGAGAAACCGGTTCCCCGTTCCCGATGAGAGTGGAGAAGACATGGCCGTGCTCAGTACCGCCTCGCCGCCAGCGGCCCCGCCGCGGCGCAAGCGGCACCGCCCACGGGAGCGGTGGACGCCGTACCTGTTGCTGGCGCCGGCCGGGCTGCTGCTGACGATCTTCTTGATCTACCCGATCGGCAGCGTCGTCTACTACAGCCTGTACAAGTACAACGTCACCAAACCCTGGGACAACGGCTTCGTCGGACTCGAGAACTACCGGACGATGCTGAGCGACGACCTGTTCTGGCAGTCGTTGCTCTTCACCGGTCAGTGGGTCGTGGTGGAGGTGTCGCTGCAACTCGTCTTCGGTCTCGCGCTGGCCCTGGTGATCAACGAAACCTTCGTCGGCCGTGCGATCTCCCGGGCGCTGGTCTTCTCGCCGTGGGCAGTCAGCGGCGTTCTGACCACCACCATCTGGCTGCTGATCTACAACCCCACGACCGGCTTCGGCCGCTACCTCGCGGACGCGGGCATCGGTGAGTACGGGACGAGTCTGCTGACCGAGCCCGGCTCGGCGTTCTGGGCTGCCGTGCTGGCCGAGCTCTGGCGTGGTGTGCCCTTCTTCGCGATCCTCATCCTCGCCGACCTGCAATCCATCTCCGGCGATCTCTACGAGGCCGCCGAGGTCGACGGCGCCGGGCGGTTCCGCCGGTTCTGGTCGATCACATTGCCGCACCTGCGGGCCGCCATCATCTTGTCCACGCTGCTGCGGGCCGTGTGGGAGTTCAACAACGTCGACCTGCTCTACACGCTAACCGGCGGCGGACCGGGCAACGCCACCATGACGCTTCCCCTGTACGTCGCCCGCAAGGCGGTGGATGCCAAGGAATTCGGCTACGGCTCGGCGTTGACGATGGCTGCCTTCGTGATCCTTGCCGTCTGCTCGATCACCTACCTATGGCTCGCCCGTGCGGGGAAGGAGGCCCAATGAAACGCCGGCTGACCGGAAGTGCCGCGGCTCGGCAGGCACCGCGCTGGGCGATCTACGTGCCGCTGGGCGCGTACCTGCTCTTCACCCTGGTGCCCTTCTACTGGATCCTGCTCTTCGCGTTTCGCAAGAGCGGCTCGACGGCGCTCGTGCCCTGGCCGCTGACGCTGGAGCACTTCTCCACCGTCTGGAACGGCGCCGGGTTCGGTGTGTTCTTCAAGAACTCGGTGATCATCGCGGTCCTGACGGTCCTGCTGACCACGGTGATCGCCCTGGCCGGCGGCTACGCGCTGGCCCGGTTCCGCTTCCGGGGCAAGGGCGCGATCATGATCCTGATGTTGTGCACGCAGTTCGTGCCCGGCGCGATGATGCTGATCCCGCTGTTCGACATCTTCCGGACCACGCACCTGATCAACACGCTGTGGAGCATCGTGGTGGCCGACGCGGTCTTCCACCTGCCGCTGTCGATCATCTTGATGGCGGGCTTCATCCGGAACATCCCGATCGAGCTCGAAGAGGCTTCCTGGGTGGACGGGTGCGGCCGGTTCCGTGGCTTCCGGATGACGGTGATGCCGCTGCTGCGTCCCGGTGTGGTGGCTATCAGTTCGTTCGCGTTCATCTCGTCGTGGAACAACTTCCTCTTCGCGCTGATGTTCCTCAACTCTCAGGACCAGTTCACGATCCCGGTCGGCCTGAGCTACATGCTCGGCGAGTACAGCGTCGACTTCGGAGCTCTCGCGGCCGGCGGTGTTGTTGCCGTAGTACCGGTGGTGCTGGTTTTCGCATACGTGCAACGCTTCCTGGTCCAGGGTCTTTCAGCCGGTGGGGTGAAGGGCTGAGCACGCCGCAGCGTCCGTCGGCGATCGGCGGGTACGACGATTGGCCCGGCGCCTGGCGCGCCGGGCCGGTCCTGTCGGGTGACGCCGTCACCACGGAGTTGGCCGAAGCGCTGGGCGTTCTCGCCCCGACGCCGGTGCAACCGACCGAGGTTGATCGCTGGCACCACGACGGCGTGGTGACCACTGAGCTGTCCTGGCAGACCGCCTTCGGTCCACCGACCCGTGCCTGGCTCGTACGCCCGGAAGACGACCGTCCGCTGCCCGGTGTGCTTGCGCTGCACTGTCACGCGGGCATCAAACACCTTGGGGCCGAGCGACTGGTGACGACGAGATCGCCGTCCGCAGGCGCGTTACGGTTACGGGCGGCTCACTACGAGGGCCAGGCGATGGCAGATCGCTTAGCCCGTGAGGGTTTCGCCGTACTGGCCCACGACGCCTTCGGATGGGGATCGCGTGGATTCCGGCTCGATCCACCCTCGTGGCGATTGCGATCCACGATGGCGGCGTACCGATCCCACTGGGCGCAACTCGGGCAGGAGCCCGGCCCGGATGAGCTGTACGACGTGGCAGCGGCTGAGCATGAGGCGACCGTGGCGAAGTACGCCGGAGTGATGGGAACTTCCTTCGCCGGTGCAGTCGCCTACGACGACCTGATGGCGCTGTCGGTCCTCCAGGCGATGCCCGGTGTGGAGCGACTGGGTGTCGTCGGATTCTCAGGTGGGGGAGGACGAGCCGTCCACCTCGCCGCGCTCGCGCCGGAGGTCTCGGCCAGCGTGGTGGTCTGCATGATGAGTACCTTCGCGGCGCTGTATCCGGCGTACCTGGATGCGCACTCGTGGCTGCTCGCAACGCCGGGTATCGGCCGGGACAAGGAATGGCCGGAGCTGGCGGCGGCCCGTGGGGACCACCACCAGCTCGTCCTGTACGCGAGGGATGACGAGCTGTTCCCTCGGCAGGGGATGG
>Ga0190275_10002189_pt1 | contig 14109 bp, 10 predicted proteins | sample Popmic550T_FD_133745 | JGI IMG/M metagenome (GOLD analysis project Ga0190275, IMG submission 133745) | Populus adjacent soil microbial communities from riparian zone of Yellowstone River, Montana, USA - 550 T | ecosystem: Environmental > Terrestrial > Soil > Riparian zone > Trees stand | place... | reverse complement strand
TTGTGGCAATAATTGCAATCGAGCTTCTGTCCGTTCACCGGCGGAATATCCGACGCGAAATGGCGCTGATGATTGAAACGGAGCACGTCGGGATCGCGCGCTTTCTCGCGCACGAGCTGGAACTCCGGATGCGCGCCGGCAAAGGAATCGAAGACCTGGGTGTAACCACGGGCCGGCCGCGGCATTTCGAAGACGATCTGTTGGGGCGGATGGGGGCGCAGATGAAACGCAGCCGGTGGCAGGGTCGCGCCTTTCTGAGCGGACGCTTCCATAATGCCTCGGTCGTTATGACAGGAAGCGCATTGCGAATCGGCCACCGGCTTCATCGGCCCCGGCCCGAGATGTTCCATATGGCAGATGGAGCAGGACCGGTTTTCCACCACGTTCGGCTCGTGCAGATCGTATTTCTTCGCGGTCCCGAACGGAGGGTTCTGTTCGTGACACGTCTGGCATTTGTGATCGATCGCACTGAAATCGATTCCGCGGTGGAACCGGTCCTTAATGACGCTCTTGAATTCCGCGAAAGAGAAGTCGCTCCCCATCACCGCGGTCTTGTTATGACACTGGGCGCAGTCGTGCTCGAACTTCGCATGATGGCTGGAAATTTTTCCGGTGCTGAAGAACTCCTCGCTCGCGCGCCGTTGCGAAATCATCTTTTGATAGATGATGATGGCCGCCACGCCGCCGACGAGGGCGATGAAGCTGGCGATGAAACGCGCCACCCGCCACGGATGCTTCCGTTTGTAATAACCGAGATTGCCTTTGTACCGCTCGGCGATCTGTTTCTGGGTGCGTCCCGGTGTGGCCATGGCTTTAACTCGCAATCGTGCTCGTGCTCGTGCTCGTGCTCGTGCTCGGACTCATCGTTTCGATCACGAGCACGAGCAGGAGCACGATTACGAAAAGAGGCATGAGGCGTTTAATAATGAAAAAGCGTCACGTAGGCGTGCCAGATCGTGAGCATCAAAAGCAAAAATGAAAACGGCACGTGAATGAAAAGCCAGGCGTGCAGCCAGTGTTGCAGACGCACCTGCACATCGAGCATGCGCCGCTCGTCGCACCAGTTCTGAATTTCTTCGACCCGGCTGCGATAGGTTTCGGACACGCGGAGTTTCACGAAGCGAAAGGTGTCGTCCGAGAAACGCGGATTGTTCAGGCGCATCCGGTCGCCGCGCCGGGCGCGGAGGTAGGGAAGAATTTGACGGTCGATAAATTCAACAAGCACTGCTTCCGACTGCGGATCGGCCGGTAACGCCGGTTTAGCTGGTGGCTTCGCTGCCGGCGCCGGTTTGGCCGCAGCGGGCGCGGCGGGTGGCACAGGCATCTTGCCTGTGGGGCCACCGGGCGTCTCGCCCGGTGATGCTGCTGCCGGTGGTTTTGCGGTGGGAGCCGAAGTGGGTGGCGCTGGAACTGGAGCCGGGTTTTCAGCAACCGCCACAGGAGCAGGCGGCGCGACGGGAGGTGAAGGCGCAGGCTCATCGCCGGCCGGAACTTCGCTGCGGGCAACCGGCGCTCCCGGCGGATCGCTCTGCACTCGCGCTGTCGGTGTGCCGATTGTCTCAGCCTTTGGCTGCGCCGGCGTGACAGCGGCATTCGGAACCGATGCAGGAGCTGGAGCAGCCTCGGCTTCCGCCGCCGTGGCGGAAGCAGTTGTCGCCGCCGCCGCAACCGGCGCCGCCGTAACCGCGGAACCCGTGGCCGATTTCGCCCGCGCGACCGGAGTGCTCAATTCGCCCTTCGTCGAAGCCATCACCGGCGCTCCCGCCGTCGCGGTTTTCGCTGCGCTGGCCGCGGGCGCTCCCGCATCCGGCTTCTTCGGCGGCGTGGGCTTGAATGAATCGCGCATTTTTTCCGCGGCCGCGGCCAGCTGCGTGCGGATGTGCGGGATCTGCTCGAACACCGTCTCCGCCGGCAGGCGCTCCTTCATGAGCCGCGGCATCAGATGCTGGAGGAAGAGCCCGTAAACTCCGCTCACCATGACGAGAGCATAAAGCGCCATGAGCAGCGTCGTCATCGGGCCGCCGAGACGAAAACCGCTGTGCATAAGAATCAGCGGGATCGTCAGCAGCGTGAGCCAGATGTGGGCGCGCAACCACCGTTGCACCGTCCCCACGCGCCAGAGCGGTATTTTTTTTCGCAGGCTCAACAGCGCGGCGAAAATAAAAATCCCGAGCGAGATGGCCCCGAACCAGAGCCCAAGCGGCGTGCCTCCGACCGTATGATGCTCCGTCGGCTTTTGAATCAGCGCCGGCGGCAACTGAAGCCACGAAGGCAAAAGGTCAGGATGAAAATTGCCTGCGTAAAGAACGCCGGCCGCGACGGTGGCGAGAACAACGAAGACGAACCAGGGAAAGTGCTTCCAGTTATTGATCCGCATCGCTTCAAAATCCCAAATCCCAAAACCCAAATCCCAAGTAAATCCCAACCTCTAAATGGGAAAATCCCAAACAGCGCGGATGCTCGCTTGCCCCCCTTGGGATTCGGAGCCTGGGATTTGGGATTTCCACTGAGGTGGCCTCCACCTCAGTGCGTATGGTGCGTTTCATACTGGCGCGTGGGCGACCATTGGTCCTTGAGGAGCGCGTTCTGCGCTTCGAGAGCGTCGCCAAAAAAGCGTTGCGGATCGACGCGCTTGGCGGCGTCGTGCGGGCAGGCGTAAACGCAGCTTGGCACGGATAATTGCGTGCAGAGATCGCAGGTGTTCGCCTTGTAGGTGGTCGATTTTTTCTTCTCGATCTTCACTGTCGGCGGGATGTTGGGATTGGCCGATTTAACCTCGGTCTTCACTTCCTTGGTCACTTCGAGCGGGTGCATGTTGATGTTGCCGTAGGGGCAAAGCTCCGCGCATTTCCCGCAGCCGATGCACCAATCCTCGATGATGATCTCGAGGTTCTCTTTGCGCCGGATCGAGCCGACCGGGCATTGCGTCATGCAAAGGGGGTCGCGGCAGGAGCGGCACGCCGTCGCCACCAGAAAATGATCGTAGCGCAGGCCGTCGCGGAGCAACCGCGAAATGCCGTCATGCGCTTTGGCGCACGCCTGGACGCAGGCGTCGCAGCGGGTGCAATTATCGAGATCGATCAGGAGAAGGTTCTGCGCTTCGAACAAGCCCTGGTTCAAATAATCGTCCAAGCCGAGCCCGGCCGGAGCAACGCGGCTCTTGGTCGCGGCCATGCGCGCTTCGGCCACCGGCTCCAGTTGCGCGCGCACGCCCGGGAATTGTTCGAGCATGAGAGCGAATTCGGCGCCCGGGACTTTCACGACATCCACCGCATCCAGTGCCGCGCAGGTGGCGATGCGCTTGATCGAACGCAACAACCCGATCTCACCGAAATAATCGCCGCGACTGAGGTAGGTCCGCACCATTTCGCCGCCCGGCATCGATTGCGAGACGCGGACCATTCCGGAGCGGATGAGATAAAAAGCGTCGGCCTCCTCGCCTTCCTTGCAGATGACCTCGTTCTGGTTGTAGGAGACCAGCTCGACCTTCTCTTTCAAATACGCGAGGAACTCGTCCCCCACGCTGGCGAAAAGGGGAACGCTGCGCAGGTGCGTCTCGAGCGAGCGTTGGCGATATTTCTCATCCAGCTGCGTCTTGAACGAAGTGCCCTTGAACGTCGGCGCTTTCACTTTCGAGGTCGCCTTGGACGCCTCGGAAACCTGGCGATTGCCGACCAGCATGTCGAGAATCACGCGCAACAATTCGACCATCACGCACGGCTCGCGCGTGATCACGGTGGCCGATCGCGGCTGAAAGGTGCGGCAGGTCATTTCGCCGAAAAGCTCGCCCGGACCGAGCTCGGCGATCGGCTTGCTCATCGGGAGATCGACGTTTGCGTCGATGCCGATGAATTTGCGCTCGTGGGCGTCGGCGCGCTTGTCCTGGGTATCGGCGACCAGAAAACTTTTCATCCGCGCGACACTGCGCCCGAAGAATCCCCACCCGGGTTTCGTGCGGAGATGGGCCAGCGGATTCTGGATGGAAATATCGACCGTGCCCGAGACGATGTAATAGGCGGTCGAGCCGAATTCACCCTCGACGCAAACCGTCTCGCCTTTGCGGTAACGATGCACCGTCGCCGCGCCTCTCGCGTATTTTTCCAGCTGGACCGCCGGCACTTCCTTCAACGCGGGCAAATACTCGAGAAGCTGCTCGACGCTCAGCGGCTCACCCGAAGTTAGCTTTCCGGCCGTTTCGTCCATGGCGCTTGCGCCGATGATACGCAGTGGGACGCAAGCGGTGGAAGCCTTTTAACGAATCCGCAATCGGGACCCTGTCGCCGCCGCGTGATTGGAGCCGGCACGCCCCCGTGCCGGAGGACCATTTAGCCTCGCGATTCTCAACGGCCTGGGGGCAGGCCGTCTCCAGAGAGAGCCGTTACGCCGCTACCGCATTCCCCGCGAAATGGAGCAGCTCCAGAATCTCGCCGCGGAGCTGGAGAAAATCGGAGCTGCTCCGATCGCGCGGGCGTTCCAGCGCGACCGGGATCGTGCGCTCGATGCGGCCGGGCCGCTGCGTCATGATGACGATGCGGTCGCTCATATAGATCGCTTCATCGATATCGTGGGTCACGAGTAGCATTGTCGTGCGGTGCGCCTGCCAGAGCCGAAGAACTTCATCCTGCATCCGCATGCGCGTGAAAGCGTCGAGCGCACCGAGCGGCTCATCGAGCAAAAGAACTTTGGGATGATTGATCAAGGCTCGGGCGAGCGCGACGCGTTGGGCCATGCCGCCGGAAAGATGGTGCGGATAGGCGTTGCCGAAAGTTTCGAGGCCCACGAGGCGCATGAACTCTTCCACCTCATGGCGCTTCTCGTGCAAGACATGGCGCGCGGCGAGGCCGGCTTCGATATTGCGGCGCACCGTGAGCCAGGGAAAAAGATTCGGGTCCTGGAAAACGAGGCCGCGTTCCGCATTCGGTTCGGTGATCGGTTCGGAGCCCACCAGCAGCTCGCCCGAATCGGGAGACTCGAGGCCCGCGATCAGGCGCAGCAAGGTGGACTTGCCGCAACCACTCGGGCCCACCAGCGAAATAAGTTCCCCGGCCGCGACCGAAAGCGAAACACCGTCCAGAGCCAACCGCCGCGCCGCAGGATCTTCCGGCACCGGGAAACTCTTGCTCACGTCGCGAACACGAAGCGACGAGGCTTCCATGGCTTCACCGGCTACCATTTAATGACTCCCTTTTGCCAGACCAGCACTCGATCGCGCACCTTAAAGAGCACGGTCATGATCGTAGAAAAGAATCCCGCCATGATAACGAGCGCGGCATAAACCTTCCCGTACTCAGCCCAACCCTGCGCCCAGGCGACGTACCAGCCGAGACCCGATTTCACCCCGACGGTTTCAGCCACGACGAGCGTCAAAAATGAAGCGCCTAGCCCCATGAACAATCCAATGAAAATGCTTGGGAGTGCGGCGGGAATGGCCACGCGGAAAATGAGATAAGCGCGACCAGCCCCGAGCGTGCGGGCCACATCGAGATAAGACGCCCGCGTGTTCGAAATCCCGGACGCGGTCAGCATCGTCACCGGAAACCAGACGGCGAGGCCGATGAGGGCCGCGGCGGAAAAAACCGCATTCGGCGAGACCACCATCGCGAGCGGAATCCAGGCGGTCGCGGGAATCGGACCGACCACTTTCAAAACTGGCATTCCCCAATACCGCACCGGATTAGACCAGCCGATGCAGATGCCCGTAACGAGCCCACTGAAGACACCGAGCGCGTAACCGCCGATGAGCAGAATCAGCGAGTGCCACGTGCTGTCAAAAAGCACAGCGCGGTCGTCAATAAGATTGAGCAGCACAGCCGCGGGGCTCGGGAAATAGGGCATTGGCAGCCAGCGCAGCCCCGAGGTGATCGCCTCCCACGCCGCGAGAAGTGCGACCGTCGCGGCGAGGATGGGGGGCATTTTGCGCATCCACGCGCGCAGGCCGGCCCACCACCGCTGCACCACCGCGGCCAGCAGACTCGCACCCAGAAAGCCCAGAAGGAAAATGGAGTAGTAGCGCGTCTCCAGGGGCAGCTCGTTTTGCGAGACGAGGAGATGGAGAACGAAGGCGAGCGAAGTAGCGATCGGCACGGCGAGCAGCGTGCGCCACGGCAGCTTCGCGACCCGTGGAATCTCGCGCGCGACCGGCGCCACGGTCGCGGAAGGGTTCGCGCGCGGCGGAGCGTCCAGGAGTTCGGTCGAGCCGTTCACTGCGCAGTTGCGACCATGGATTCCAACGCCGGGCCCGGCCGTGGCGCTACGCGTGAAGCGGGCGCGCAGCAGGTGGCGACCTCTCGCGGCGTGCCCCTCGTGGCGAGCTCGGCGGCGAGCCGCATCGACTGATCGTCTGGAACGCGTCCGCCAGGGAGTTGCGCGATTTGCAGCCCTTCGATCCAGCCGTCATTCACGTTGTCGAGGTGGACGAAGGCCTTTTTCGCCAGCTCTTCCACGTCCGTGCTTGCACTCAACATGCCCGCCCGTTTCATCTCGTGCGCGGCGGAAGAGACGGCCGCTTTGCCGCCCAGCACGCTTGGCATGTAGTTGAGGTTGCCGATGGCGGTGGTGTTCAGCTCGGGATTGGATGCGAGATATTTCTTTTCCACGGACATGCGCGCAGCGAGGCGCGGATTGGTATTCACCCACTTCGCCCCCTTGAGCATGGCCCGCGTCGCGGCGGCGCCAGCCTCGGGATTCGCCGTAAGCCAACCGCCGTGCGCGATGACCGCGCAGCAGTATTCCTCGTTGAAAGGAAAGTCCGTTGCCTGGTCGGCGACATTGCGGACGATGCCCTGGGCGAGGAGCAGCGTGCCGATCGGCTCCGAGTCCGCGCACGCATCGATCTCCCCCTTCTCCATGGCGAGGCCGAGTTCACCGGCGGGGAAGACGCGCCATTCGATCTCGCGCCGCGCATCAATGCCGTTCGCACCGATAACGCGGTGGGCAAAAATGAACGGCGGCGTGCCCATTCCGGGAACGCCGATCCGTTTGCCGCGCAGATCGGCCACAGTGTGGATATTGCCCTTTACCGGCGCCTGCACCCGCAGGCAGCCCTTGTGGATGCCGGCGGTGAATTTTACGTCGAGTCCCTGCTCGATCGGCTTAAGGAAATACATCACCAGATGGTGCGTAATGTCGTAACCACCGAGCGCCAGCACATCCTTGTATTTGCTCCAGTCGCATTTCACGAGTTCCACCTCGAGACCTTCCTCCCGAAAAAATCCGAGCTCGATCGCGGTGAAAATTGGCGCTTCGCAGGTGATCCCGATGAAGCCGACGCGCACTTTGGTTAGCCCCTCCTTCGTCCTTCCCGCCAGGCGATTGGTTTCTTTGCACCCCGCCAGGAGCAGCGCTGCCGGCGGCAGGCGAAGGAGAAAATTTCTGCGCGAAAAAATGTGGCTCATGAAGGGCGAGCAGAGGCAGGAAGTTTGGTTTTCATAGAGCCACGCAAGGAAAGGCAGCGGTGATAGGGCGATAACCAATGCCTATGGACAGGCATTTTGGCTTCAAACCTTTAACAGGGCAATTGCCTTTTTCAGATCAAGTGCAGAAGCTTCGAGACCGATGACGCACGATCCGCTGGAACTCCGCCATTTGCGCTATTTCCTCGCCGTGGCCGAGGCCGGAAGCTTCAGCCGCGCGGCGGACCGGCTCGGGATTTCCCAGCCGAGTGTTTCCCAGCAAATGCGCGACTTGGAGGCGGGCTTGCGCGTGTCGCTCTTTCAACGCCGGGGAAAACGCATTCTCCTCACCTCGACCGGCCTGATCTTTCAGGAACACGCCCGGGCCATCCTGCGGCAGCTCGAGAATTTCCTCCAGGAAGTCAGCAGCGAACCAGGCCAATTGCGTGGCGCGCTTCACGTCGGAGTGGTTCCCGTTCTCAACGTTGCTTTGATGCCGGATTTGCTGGGCCCGTTTGCCGCGAAGCATCCCGGTATCAGCCTGACCGTGGAGGAAATTTCCTCCACCGAAATCGAAACGGCGCTGGAAGAAGGACGGATGGACGTCGGTTTCGGCTTCCTCACCCGCCATTCTCCCAACCTGCGTTACGAACGGCTCTGCACCGACGAATTCGCCCTGATCGTTTCCAAATCGCACCCGTGGTGGAAGCGGCGCGTCATTCCCTTTTCCGAGCTGCACCAGCATCGGCTGCTGCAATTGTTTGACACATTCGTCATGCGCCGAATGACGGACCAGATTTGCCTCAAGCACCAGGTTCGGCCGCGGACGGTGGCGGAGTTGAATGCGATCGAAACACTGCTCCGCTCGCTCGAGCCGCTCCAAGCCGCCGCCATCATGCCGAAGATTGCCTTGCGCGGCCGGGAAGCGCTGGGCTTGAAGGCGATCCGTCTTCAGGGGAAGAGCCTCGACCTCGACATTGGCCTGCTCCGTCTGGTCGGTTCCGGAACGAACAGCGCCGTGAGCGCCTTCGCCACGCTCGCCAAGATAGAGGTGCCGAAGCTGATCCGGTAGCGAAGGTCCTTTCCGTTTTCTTAGCTGTCCTGTAGCCGCTTCGCTGTGCGAAGCGCGAGGTTGGCGTCGCTTACTTGAGCGTTGTAGCCTTACCCCACCCCGCCCACCCGCCTTCGTCGGACTCCGGCGGGGCAGGCAGAGCGGCGGCTAAAGGATGAGGCGTTTCCCCAGAACTCCCCCACGGCTCGAGCGTATCGTGCCCAATAATCCGGTTTATTTTGTGACGGCGTGCACGTATCGCCGCAAATCACTCCTCGCGAACGATCCAGTGGCAACGGCGTTCGCTGAATTCACCGAACGTGCATATTCTGAGCGCAACATTGCAGTCGGGCGTTACGTGATAATGCCCGATCACATTCATCTGTTCGTTTGCGGGCCGGATGATTTTGAGCTGGGCAGATGGATGGGAATGCTGAAGCAATGCCTCGCAAAGAACGTTGTGCGCGCCCCGAGCGACGATCCAGTCTGGCAGCGCCGATTCTTCGATCACGTCCTTCGCAGTGACGAGAGCTATGCGGAAAAGTGGAATTACGTGCGCGAGAATCCCGTCCGGGCGGAACTGGTGACGAACGCCGACGATTGGCCCTACGCCGGCGAAATAATCACAATCGATCGCGCCTGACCTGAGCCGCTTCGCTGTGCGAAGCGCGAGAGCGGTTTACCCGACCGATGGAGCGGATTTAATTTCGGAAGCGTCCTCTCGCGTCGCCCGCAGGGCGACGGCTACAGAAGACGCATGCGGCAGCTAACGGTCAGAGCAGTTGATATGGATCCACATCGACGGACGCGAGCACGTCTTCGGGCAGCGGAAGTTTGTCGAGCGTCTCGCGGATGAGACGGCTGAGGCGGACGATGGCTTCGCCGCGCATCAGGATGTGAAAGCGAAACTGGCCTTGTAACTTCTCCAGCGGCGCCGGCGTAGCGTCGCCGAGAATGAACTCGGAGCCGAGGTTCTCCTTCAATCGGCGCACCAGAGTTTCCGCGGAAAGTTTGGCGCGCGCTTCGTGCGGCGAGCGGACTGTGATCAAGACCGCGTGTCTGAACGGCGGAAAATCGCAGCGCTCCCGGAATTCCAATTCCTGCTGGAAATAGCCGGCGAAGTCGTGATGGCGCGCGAACTGGATGGAGGGACTGAAAGGCGTGTAGGTCTGCACGAAAACTTCCCCCGCCGTTTCGCCGCGACCGGCGCGGCCGGCGACCTGGGTGAGCAATTGAAACGTGCGTTCGCCCGCGCGGAAGTCGGGCATGTGCAGCGCCAGATCGGCGTTGATGATCCCGACCAGCGTAACGTTCGGAAAATGGAGGCCTTTCGCAATCATCTGCGTGCCGACGAGGATGTCGATCTTGCCCGAACGAAAGGCGTGGAGCGTTTCGCGATAGGCATCCTTGCGCGACATGGAGTCGGCATCCATCCGGCGGACGACGGCTTCCGGGAAAAGATGTGTGACGTTCGCTTCTACCTTCTCAGTGCCGAAGCCGGCATAGATGAGCGCGTCCTGCGAACAGGCGGGACATTTTTTCGGCACCGACGCGGTGTGTCCGCACAAGTGGCAGGTCAGCCGGGCCGCGCCGCGATGGAAGGTGAGGGCGACGCTGCAATTCGGACAATTGCGCGCTTCCCCGCAGTTGCTGCATAGCAGCGAAGTCGAGAAGCCGCGCCGATTCAGGAACAGGATTGTTTGTTCGTTCTTTTGGAGGCGCGCCGTAATCGCTTTGCGCAGTTTTTCCGAGAGGATTGCCGCGGTTTTTTCTTTTCGCCGTTCGAGTCGCAGATCGACGATTCGCATGAGCGGCATCTGGCAATCGTCCACCCGCTGGGTCAGGTTCAGCAGCCGGTATTTCTGCTGAACGGCATTGTGATAACTTTCGAGCGACGGCGTGGCCGTCCCGAGCAGAACGGCGCACTGCTCCATCTTGGCGCGCACCACGGCGACATCGCGTGCGTGATAGCGCGGCGCTTCCTCCTGTTTGTAGGAGGTCTCGTGTTCTTCGTCGACGACGATGAGGCCAAGATTCTCCAGCGGCGCAAAGACCGCGCTGCGCGCGCCGACGACGATCCGTGCGCGGCCGGATTGGACCTTATGCCATTCATCGTGCCGTTCGCCCTCGGACAAATGACTGTGCAAAACGGCGACGGTATCCTGCGCCTCGGCGAAGCGGCTCTTGAAGCGCTCGACTGTTTGCGGCGTGAGCGATATTTCCGGCACGAGAACGATGGCCGTTTTCCCGCGCACCAGGGTGGAGCGGATCGCCTGCAAATAAATCTCCGTCTTACCGCTGCCGGTGACGCCATGGAGCAGAATCGGCTTCGCGTTTTCCGGCGCAGCGAGCGCTTCCTAGACGGCGCTCAAGGCAGCCGCCTGCTCCGGATTCAGGGTAAGGTTCCCGGAAGCCACGAATTGCTCATCCGCGTGCGGATCGCGCGCGACCGCTTGCTCGCGCAGCAAAACAAAGCCGCGTTTCTCGAGCGCCCGCAATGTCTGGTTATCGAGTGACGTCTGCCGCAACAGGTCCGCGGCCGGAGTCGGCTCGCGCAATTTCGCCACAGCTTCGAGCAACTCCGCCTGCTTCGGAGCGCGCCTCCTCAGCTTCTCGATCTCTTCCCCGGCGATTTCTTTCGCTGCGCTCACGAACAATTGTTTTTTCCAGCTCACCTCAGCCCGCCGGATCACCTGCGGCAAAAGACTGCGCATCACGGCTTCGATTGGACAGCAGTAGTAGGTGCTCATCCAGCGCCCCAGCTCGACGAGCTTTGGGCTGAGCGCCGGTTTGTCGCCCACCAGCGCCTCAATGGGCCGGATGCCCGTCGCGTCCGTCTCCGTCAACAGAGACACGACGGTGGCCAGGGCCGAGCGTTCGCGAAACGGCACGCGCACCCGCGAGCCGATGCTTACCTTATCCGCCAGCGTCTCCGGGATGAGATAATCGAGCTCTCGATGAATCGAGCGGTCGATGATGACGCGGGCGTAGGAGGGGTTGATCATCTGTCTGGATTAGTGATCGTAATCGTGCTCCTGCTCGTGATCGCTAACTTATCCATGAAACTTTTTCGATCACGAGCACGATCAGGAGCACGAGCACGAGAAAATGGCCCGATTTTTATTTAAGCTGATCATTTGCGTGCTCCTCGCCGGAGCGGCCAGCATGGCCTATCACTTCATGCGGTCGAGCGATCCGCTCTACACTTTCTACGAATGGATCAGCCCCGCGCGGTTCCAGCAGCACGACGCGCTCATTCGGGCCGTGGCCGCGGAGCATCGGCTCGATCCGATGCTGATCAAGGCGGTGGTCTGGCAGGAAAGCCGGTTCGAGCCGCAAAAGTTCGGCACGGCCGGTGAGCGAGGCCTGATGCAATTGACCGAGGGGGCGGCCCAGGAATGGGCGCAGGACAGCAAGAAAGAGGATTTCCGGGTGGAGGAATTGTTCGATCCGAAAACGAATCTCGAGGCGGGCTCGTGGTATTTGCGGCGGGCCATGGACCATTGGCAGAACCAGGAGGACCCGGTCCCGTTCGCCCTGGCCGAATACAATGCGGGGGCCAGCCGCGCCCAACGCTGGGCCGGCGGCGCCGACGTCAAAGGGGTTCCCGGGGACACGTTCCGCGCGAACATCGACTTCCCCGGGACGCGCAAATACGTGGATTCGATCATAGCCCGCTACGAGTTCTACAGGCGGCGGGGACGGATGTAGGGAGTCGTCCGGCGCGTCTCTCCTTACTTGTCATCCCGAGCCGCGCAGACGGCGAGGGACCTCGCAGTCGCAGATCAAGTCACGCAAATTGGCTTTCGCGATCCACGAAGAGTCGGCGTGACGAACAGGGACGGCCCTGGTCTGGGTGAACCTATAGCGCCTGTGAGGTCCCTCGGCGTGCTGCGCCAGCCTCGGGATGACAGCATCGTCGCGTTGCGTGACAATGCATCGATGGACAAGGCGACGATCGCGGACGTGCTCGAGAAGATTGCGACGCTGCTGGAGTTGAAGGACGAAAACCCCTTCAAGATTCGCGCCTACACGAACGCCGCGCGATCCCTCGAGACTTGGGGCGGCAACGTCGCCGACCTGGGAGATGAGGAAACCCTCGAAAAAATTCCCGGCATCGGCAAAGCGATTGCGGCGAAAATCAAGGAGCTGGTCGAAACCGGTTCGCTGAAATTCTTCGACGAACTTCGCGCGGAATTTCCGGCGAACATTCTGGAGCTTTTTACTGTGCCGGGGCTTGGCGCGAAGAAGATCAAGGCGCTCCACGAGAAATTGCAGGTCAGCTCGATTGCGCAGCTTCATGAAGCGTGCGTCGCCGGGCGCGTGGCGGAATTGCCCGGCTTTGGCAAGACCACGCAGGAAAAACTCTGCAAGTCGATCGATGAGCGCCAGAAATTTGCGGGCTCATTTCAGCTCGGACAAATCGCGGCGGAAGCCGAGACATTGCAAAGCGATCTGCGCGCGCATCCCGAGGCGCTCCATGTTTGCATCGCCGGCAGTTATCGGCGGCGAAAAGAAATCGTGCGCGATCTCGATTTTATCGTGGCGACTTCCGCGCCGGCGGAGATCTCAGCGATGTTCGTTGGGCATCCGCTGGTCGAATCGGTCATCGCGCAGGGGCCGACTAAATCAAGTGTGCGGCTGCGTTCGGGGATTCAATGCGATCTGCGCGTGGTCAGCGCGGCGGAGTATCCCTTCGCGCTGAATTATTTTACGGGCAGCAAGGAACACAACATTGTCATGCGCAATCGCGCCTTGCAGAACGGCTGGACGTTGAACGAGTACCGGCTCGGACCATTGGTAGGGTCGGCGCGCTCCGCCGACCGGACAGCGCAGCGCGATGTCCCTACCATTCGCGAGGAAGCGGACCTTTATCGCGCGCTCGAGCTCGATTACATCCCTCCGGAGCTGCGCGAAAACTGCGGCGAGTTCGACGCCGCGGCGGCAGGAAATTTGCCCCGCCTGGTCGAAGCCGAAAACCTCCGCGGCACTTTTCATTGCCACACCACCGCGAGCGACGGCCACAACACGCTGGAGGAAATGGCGGCGGCCGCGCAGGAGCTTGGCCTCCAATATCTCGGCATCGCCGATCATAGCCGCAGCTCGATTCAGGCGCACGGGGTCGATGCCGCCCGCCTCGGCGTGCAGGTCGCGCGAATCCGTCAGCTCAACCAGGAATTCGAAAATTTCCGGCTTTTCGCCGGCGTGGAATGCGACATCCTCCGCGACGGCTCACTTGATTTCCCCGACGATGTTCTGGCCCAACTCGATTACGTGGTGGCTTCGATCCATTCCGCCTTCACGCTTTCCGAAGCGGACATGACCCGCCGGATCATTCGGGCGATGCAGAATCCACATATCACGATGCTGGCGCATCCGACCGGGCGATTGCTGCTGAAACGCGATCCGTATGCGGTGGACATTCCGGCAATCATCGAAGCCGCAGCCGAGACCGGAACCTGGATCGAGATCAACGCCGCGCCGAAGCGCCTCGACCTGGATTGGCGCTGGTGGCCGCTGGCGAAGGAAAAGGGAGTGAAGTGCGTGATCAACCCCGATGCCCACCGCACCGAGCGGCTTCAGGAACTCTGGTTCGGCGTCGGCGTCGCGCGGAAAGGCTGGCTCACGAAAGCCGACGTGATGAATTGTTTGCCGCTGGGGAAGATT
>Ga0190275_10002188_pt1 | contig 14109 bp, 9 predicted proteins | sample Popmic550T_FD_133745 | JGI IMG/M metagenome (GOLD analysis project Ga0190275, IMG submission 133745) | Populus adjacent soil microbial communities from riparian zone of Yellowstone River, Montana, USA - 550 T | ecosystem: Environmental > Terrestrial > Soil > Riparian zone > Trees stand | place... | reverse complement strand
CGACGAGCTGGAGGTGGGCGGCGTCGTCGTGGGCGACGTGCCGAGCTTCCGCGTCGACACGATGCCCTATGGGGGCGTGAAGGGCTCGGGGCTGGGGCGAGAGGGTGTGAAGTACGCCATCGAGGACATGACCGAGCTGCGGCTGCTCGTGCTGCGCCAAGGGTGAGCCGTCGGACACTCGTTCCACAATGGCGGGGTGGGGCCAGGTGCGGCCTTCGAGCATGTGGCTTACTGCAAGCACCTGATGCCGACCCCTCCGCTTCCCTCCGTCCCCCCTCCCCAGGCGCGGTGGCGCCGTCCACTCTTATGGGGGCTCGGCGGGCTGCTCGTGCTGGAGCTGCTCTACAACGCCGTGCTCGTCACTGGGCTCTTGGCCACGGTCATCAATCACTTCTCCCGGGATCACCCGCGGGTGGAGTGGAGCCGGGCCTGGAGCCTGGTGCCCGGGCACGTCCATGTCCGGGATCTGAAGCTGGGACAGGAGGCGGCGAACGGCAGCTCCTGGCAGCTCGAGCTGGGTGAGGTGAAGGTGGAGCTGTCCCTGCTCGCGTTGCTGAAGCGGGAGCTGAAGGCTGACTCCTTGGACGTTCGAGGACTGCAGCTCCGCATCCGCTCCGGGACCCCCGAGCCTGGCGGAGACACGCCGAGGAAGCCGCCTCCCGCGGATCCCTGGAAGGTGTTGCTGCACGGCGTGCGGGTCCAGAACGTCCGCGAGCTGGACGTCAAGGGAGTCCGGCTCACGGGCATCACGGACGCGTCTGGCAGCCTGGAGGTGGTGCCTGGGCACCGCGTCTCCGTGAGGGATGCGAAGGTGCGACTCGGCCCGGGCCAGCTCTCCTACGAGGAAGAAGCCATGCTGCACCTCGAGCAGGGCTCGGGGGAGTTCAGCCTCGAGACGCAACGCCAGGGACCCGAGAGCGGGCTCGACCTCATCACCGGACTGACGGGGGGCCGGTTCCAGTTCACCGCCACCCACCCCGCGCTCAGCGAGCTGCCGCGGCTCACCTCCGGGCTGGAGGGAGTCTCGCTGCGGGGAGGCTCGGGGAAGCTGGAGGTGGACCTCCATGTGAAGGAGGGCCGACTCGCACAGGGCACGCAGCTCAAAGGCTCGGCGGAGCCGCTCCTCGTGTCGACAGGCTCCCTGCGCTTGAAGGCGCCCTGGAGGTTCCACTCGGACGTGTACACGCATGAGGACGGCACGGACCGGCTGGGACTGAAGCTCACGCTGGGGCCCGCGCGGATGGAGAGCGGAGAGGGGCCGACGCTGGAGACGTCGGAGGTGATCCTCCTGCTGGGTGCGAAGGCCCCGCGCCTGGACCAGTCTCCACCGGACATCCAGCTCGAGCTTCACACGAAGCCGCTCCATGTCACCTGGGGTGGCGCGACGATGAAGGGGCTCGTCCACGTGGAGGTCGACGCGCGAAAGCTGGCCTACCAGGGTGGCAAGGTGGTGCTGCACGGAAGCCGGGTGCAGCTGCAGGAAGTCTCCGTGCAGGCGGGCCAGGATGAAGCCCACAACTGGGAAGGGATGCTGACCTTCCCGGAGGCCACCCTCGCCTTGTCACCTCCTGCCGCCGAGGGACGCTTCTCGGGGAGCTTCTCCAACGCCGCCCCGTTCGTCGCGCTCCTCACCGCCCAGGGCGCCCTGCCTCGGGTGCTGTCACCCCTGCTCAACGCCAACAACCTGGGACTCACCGGGACGGTGAGCCTGGGAGAGAAGGGCGCCAAGGTGAGCAAGCTGCTGGCGAATGGCCAGGGCCTCGAGCTGCGCGGAACGGCGGAGAGCACCGGTGGCTCCCCCCATGTCGTGCTGCTGGTGAAGATGGGAATCCTCTCCGTGGGCGTGGAGACGGGCTCCGGAGCAACTCACGTCCAGGTGCTCAACGCGTCGAGCTGGTACCAGGAGAAGACGGGAGCCCCGACGGAGTGAGCCTGCCTGCTCACCGGGCTGCCGGGGCTGGGATTTCCAGGAGTCCGGGCATGAGAGGCAGGGCGTCACCACCCTCATAGTCCAGAGTAGCTGGGCCACGCCATGCGGGTGCTGGCTCCGTGATGAGAGGAGAGGGGAGATGCGCTCAATGGATGCCATCGCGCTCTTGAAGGCGGACCACAAGACGGTGGAGACGCTCTTCCGCAGGTTCGAGCAGGCAGGCCCCAACGCGAAGAAGCTCAAGCGCAAGCTGGTGGAGCAGATCGTGCGCGAGCTCGCCGTTCACGCCGTCATCGAGGAGCAGGTCCTCTATCCGGCGGTGCGTGCCAAGGGCAAGGAGCTGGAGGAGCAGGTGCTCGAAGCGCTGGAGGAGCACCACGTGGCCAAGTGGCTGCTGAAGGAGCTGGAGGACCTGCCATCTGAAGCCGAGCGCTTCAGCGCCAAGGTGAAGGTGCTGATGGAGAACGTCCGCACCCACGTGGCCGAGGAGGAGCGCAGGTTGTTCCCCCGCGTGCGCAAGGCCTTCAGCCCGGTGGAGCTCCGGGAGATGGCCCAGATGCTGATGATGGCGAAGAAGGCCGCGCCCACGAGGCCGCACCCGCGCGCCCCGGACGCTCCGCCGAGCAACCTGGTGGCGGGCGCGGTGTCCGCCGTGCTCGACATGGGCAAGGAGGCGGTGCGCACCGTGCGCCGCGGCATCCACAAGCCCAAGGCCAGGAAGGTGACTCCAAGCGCTCCCCAGCAGCAGGCCAACGGGGCCGCGCACGGCCTGGAGGCCGACGCCTCACAGCTCATGTGAGCCCGCCGTCCTGCCATGCGTGGCGGCAGACAGCGCCTCCTACCGCTTGTCCATGGGGCTGGAGTTGGGGCGGCGCCCACGAGGGATGAAGGGCACATAGCAGGTGCCCTTGAACATCTGGCCCCCGAGTTCCGAGCACTTCTCTGGGGCCCAAGCCAACTCAGCCCAGCAACCTCCGTTGAGGACGACCTGTCCTCGGAGAGGGCAGCGGCCCTTCTCATCGGGCCGCGCCTGCCCCGGCAGCAGCTCGGGAGGGGTGTTTTCGGTCAGCCCTTCTGGGGTGGGAGTAGAGGGGGCTCCCTCCAGGGAGGTGGTTGCCGCGGCTGCTCCAAGCCCTGCGGTGCCCGCGTCCGGTGCCCCAGCTCGCGAGGGCTCTGCCTGGGCGACAGAGGTCTCTTCCAGGGGCTTACGAGGATCGGCCCACCACGTCCACACGGCCAGCGCCAGGCTCGCCGCTGCCAGCACGAGCGTGGACCACCCAGGCCCCTTGGGGGCTCGGGGCCTCAGCAGTTCGGCGGAACCTCTCGCCAGGGAGGACTCCTGGGGAGGTGGCATCTGCACCTCGAGCGGCAAGGCGAGTTCCTGTGGCTTGGCGGCGCTGCCTTCGACAACGTCATCGCGAAGGTGCTTCCGGGAGTCGGGCCCAGGCGCGGCAGCGGCTTGCTTCGGCGGCAGTGCTGAGGGCAGCAAGGCCTGCTCGGTGAAGCACGGTTGAGTGCTCTGTGGCGCGGCGGGTTCGACAGCCTGCTCCAGGGCCGCTGCCAGCGCTGTGGCGGTGCCGCGCTCCTCGGGGCGCACCGAGAGCAGGCGCAGGACGAGGGCACGGAGCCCTGGCTCCACGCGAGGGTCGCTCAACAGCGCGGGGGGTAGAAGCACCGACTCCAGGTGCCAGGTGCCGAGTTCGTCCTGGGTGGGTTCGCCCGGTTCCGGGTACTCGCCAGTGAGCAGTGCGCAGGCGGTGGCGCCCAGCGCGTAGAGGTCATCGGCCGGCCCGGCGCAGTAGCGGGCGGCGGGCTCCCGGTAGAACCGCAGCTCGAACAGCCACGACTCTGGGGAGCGATAGGCCGGAGTGCCGGGGAACACCATGGGAGGCGTGAGGGTGGCGGCGCCAGGGTAGATGCCTGTGCCGAAGTCTGTGAGCACGGCGCGGCTGTCGGAGCGCCGCACGAGGATGTTGGCGCCTTTGACGTCGCGGTGGAGGAGGCCCTGGGCGTGGAGTGCCGCCAGGGCGCTCGCAAGCTGAGCCAGCCACTGTCGCACCTGTTGGCAGGAGGCAGGGTGCAGCCGGGCCCAGTCATAGAGAGCCATGCCGTCCACCCACTCCATGGCCACGAAGGGGTAGAGCGTGCCGTCGGGGTGCTGCCACTCTCCATGGCCCAGCAGGCCAGGCACATGAGGGTGGCTCAAGCGTGAGAGCAGCGCCGCCTCGCGAGCGAAGCGCGGGTCTGCCGGGTGCAAGGCCAGCTTGAGGGCCACGGGTGTGGCGTGTTCGGCTCCAGCAGGCACGGCTTGATAGACGGCACCATAGACGCCGCGGCCGGCCCAGCCCTCCACGCGCCAGGACCCTACCAGCGTGCCTGGAGGAAGCCGTGCCGGGTGTAGCGCGGGGGCGGACGTTCTGTCCATAGGAGCCTCGTGGTGGTGGAGGGAGCCGCTCCCTCTACCCATCCGCAGCCTACCCCACACGTAGGATCACGTCAGCGAATGCCTGGCGGTGCTCAGGGAGGACAGTGCCATGCCCCACGCGGAGCACAGTGGCCGTGTAGACCTCCGTTGGGGGCGGAGAAAGCTACGGAGGTCTATACGTATAGCCCTCCGTAGGGCAGCCGGGGCTACGCAGGTCTAAACGTTTAGACCTGCGTAGGGGGCAGTCGGGCTACGAAAGTCTACATATGTAGACTTTTTGTCGGGGGTAGCTGGGGACCCGGACACCCTATGCCCGTCTCCAGCCGTGGACTCCCCGTCTCCCGGCATGGACGGTGGGACACAGCGCCGGGGAACGGGCTCACCCGATGAGCCGGGGCCCTGTCGCAGTCAGGGGGCTCTTGGTTTCTGGGTCTTCTCCAACTGTGCTGTAATCCAATCGTAGTAGCTGGAAGTGCTCGTGAACCACGATTGCGTACCATTCTCCGCATACCCACCATTGATACCCACGAGCCAGCGCTTCCCTTCGTCGATGTACAAAGCCGGGCCGCCACTGTCTCCTTCATGTGTATGAGCCCCTGAGCCATTGAAGCGGAACTCCCGGCCTCTCTGGTCGGCCAGCGTGCGGATGGCGGATACTTCATTGGTACCATAGCGGCGCAGACCTCCATTTTGGGCCTCATGCGCGCTCGGGCCGTAGCCAATGACGGTGAGCTCATCACCCTCCGAGACTTCTTTGCTCCTCAGGAGAACGTCTGGCTTGACTCCACTCAACTCGTGCTCCAGTGCCACGATAGCAAGATCCGCGACGCGCTTGTCAGGGTCCACAAACCCACGGTCATTGCGTTGCGCTGTGAAATCTTCGTGCACGATGACATCGCCCGGAGATGTCTCGGGTACCGCCTCCCAGGCCCTTTGCTCCGGACGGTAAAGATAAAAGTGGCTGATCACCGTGGCCTTCTTGACGCATGGTTTTCTGTTGAAGGCCGCTTGCGTCACCGGGCAGAAACAATGAGCAGCAGTGAGGACAGCTTGTGGAGCAATGAGGATGCCGCTGCAACTCCCCCCGACACTGCGGATCCTGACGATGGCTCGCCAGAGGTTCTCTTGATCGTCCCGTCCACCCGAAACGCCGTTCATGTCCTGGGGCGACAGAGGAGTTCCAGTCACTCCGGGAACGCTTGTTTCGCCCCTGAATCCAGAGGGGCTGGAGCTGCATCCAGGACCCAACGACAGGACTGTGAGCAGATAGGGTGCCAAGAGTCTTCGGCAAGCGGACATGCGAACCCACCTCGTCGAGTGTGTGTCAATGATTTGGAGCAGGAGGGGTTGGGGCCGCCGCGCGCCGGACTTCAGCCCGCAGCCAATCCCGAAAGGGAGAAACACTTGTGAATGAGAGCTCTTGGTCCGAACCGATGCTCGCGATTCCGACCAGCAGACGCCTCTGGGCCTCCTCGCGAAAGCAAGGGCCGCCAGCATAACCGTTATAGAGGGAGGGACCTTGCTGCTGATAGAGGACTCTTCCCTCTTCGGGCGCCAGGACTTGAGCGACCGTGTTCTTCCGGAAGTAGCGAACCCCATAGAGCCCGCCTACCGCCTGGCTGTTTCCATCGTGCGCATAGCCTGCCATGACGAGGGACTCATGGACTTGGAGCTCGCCCTGCTCCATCAAGGTCTCAGGGGGCACGCTCTTCACAGCTTCATCCAAAACAATGACGGCGAGATCCGCATGCCCCGGCTTAGCCGGACCCGAGTCTTCGGAGAGGGGCTTGAATTCGGGATGAGGCCGGACCTCGCCTTCATAACTGTCGAAACGCATCGGGGTCGTCTCTTCAGGGAACGCTTTGTCCAGGACGGTCCCATAAGTGACCGTTGTCACAGAGGCGCGCTCGAGGCATGACGCGCCGCTGCCGAGGGATTCCTCCTTGCTGGCAGGCGTGGCGCTCTTTCTGGGCTCGCACAGACAACTGCCTGCGGTCAGGACAACACGAGGGCTGATCAGGACGCCGCTGCATCGAACCGCTCTCGGTTGAGAGCCGGTGGTGATCATGACCGTGGAGGCGTAGCGGTTCTCAAAATCCATCGTGCCGGCATATGGATACAGGCTCGTATTGGTAACCCCCAATTCCAGGGTTTCGCGGGCGGCCGGGGTGCTTGGGCGGCCAGCATCCACCTTTGAGTGCTCCTCCGTGCGGCTCTTGCATCCAGTCACTCCCGGGAATGAAGGCGCGAGCAGGAGGAGGGAGGCGATGGCGATGCGCTGATGGCGTGTAGGTGCGCTGGAGGCTCTCATGCGTCTCAGATCAATGGTCCGGGGAACGGGCTCACCAGATGAGCCGGGGCCCTGTGGCTCGGAGCTGCTCGCGCCGGGCCTCGTAGTCGGGCAGCAGCCGGCCCAGCGCCGCCCAGAACGCCTTGTCGTGAGCCTCATGCACCAGGTGGACGAGCTCGTGCGCCACCACGTAGTCCACCAGCCGCATGGGCGCCTGGATGATGCGCCAGTTGAAGCGCACCACCCCGGCGCTGCAACTCCCCCAGCGGCGCTCCTGCTCGCGCACCTGCACTCGGGGCTCCTCCTGCCCCATCCTCCGCGCCCACCCTCCCACCTGCGCCGTCAGCCGCGCCCGCGCGCGCTCCCGATACCACCCGGCCAGGGCCTCCCGGACCGCTCGCGCCCGCGCCTCCCCCTGAAAGCCCCGCGGTACCTGCACCCGCAACCGCCCCCCCTCCAGCCGCACCTCGGCGCTCGCCCCACCTGGTTGCACCGCCAACCGGTACTGCCTGCCCAGGTAGAGGTAGCTCTCCCCTGAGAGAAACTCCCGCGGGCCCAAACTCGGCTCCTCCGGCCTCACCCGCCTCAGGCGCGAGGTGATCCACCTTGCCTTGGCCTGCACCACCGCATCCAGCCGCTCCACCGGCACCCCCCTCGGCGCCGTCAGGAGCACTTGGCCCGGTGGCGCCACCGTCACCCCCACCGTCTTGCGCCGACTGCTCCGCTGAATGCCATAGGCGATCCGCGTCGTCCCCCACTGGATCTCCGAGCGCTCCCCTCCGTGGCTCACCGTCCCCTCCGGGCCCGTGCCAGCTCCATGAGCTTCGCCGTCGTCTCCTCCACCTTCGCCCCGTCCCCCTCCGCGTACTTCGCCACCCGGAGGAGCTTCTTGATGCGCTGCCGCATCTCCCGCTGCACATCCTCCTTCGTGGACCAGTCCACGATGGCCGTGCTCGGCGCGATGGCCTCCTCGAGCAGCGTCGCCAGATCCTTGCGCTCCTCGCCGTAGGCAATCTCGGGCTCGGCCGCCATGGGCGCCAGGCCCCTGCTCAGCACCCCGGCGATGGCGAACGCGAACTCGCTCAGCCCTGCCCGTTGGGCCGCCCCGCCCTCGTCTCGCACCTCCTCGATGAGCTCCTGGAACAGCACCAGCTGCCGGGCCTCGTCGATGCGCTGCTGCTTCCGGTCCTCGATGAGCTGCTCCAGCCGTGCGCGCAGCGAGGCGTAGAAGGCCGGGTTCTCCTCCATTCTCACGTGGATCTCGTGCCGCAGCGCGTGCTCCATCTCGCTGGCCTTCGCCTCGGGCGTCTTCAGCGCGGCCAGCTTCTCCTCGAAGTCCTGGCCGAAGAGGGACACCTCCTTCACGAGGAGCTGGATGCCCTCGGCCACCACCACCTCTTCGATGAGCTGGCGCACCTTCGCGCCGCAGTCGCTGATATCCAGGCTGCGATCCCGGAACCGGGCCTTGGCCGCGCCCCGGATCTTCCCCAGCCAGCGCAGATCGTCCACGTAGGGCAGCGCTCGCGGATCGGGCAGTAGCATGTCCAGCGACTCGGAGAAGGCCCGGAAGCTCTGGTCGAACCCAGCGCGCAAGTCCTCGGGCTCCAGCACGGCCACGCACGCGTCCAGGTCCGTCTTGTCCTTCACCTTCTGGAAGAAGCGCAGCGCCGCTTGGTGGCGGATCTGCAGCCGGGGCAGCTCATCCGTCTTCGGCTGCATGGCCCCCTTCACATCCGAGGGCGAGAACAGCGACAGCGCCTCCTGGAGCGCCTCGGAGACGCCCCAGTAGTCCACCACCAGCCCGTACGTCTTCCCGTCCGCCTTGCGGTTCACCCGGGCGATGGCCTGCAAGAGCGTGTGCTCGCGCAGGGCCGAGTCCAGGTACATGACCTGCTCCACGGGCGCGTCAAAGCCCGTCAGCAGCATGTCGCAGACCACCAGCAGGCTGAGCCCGTCCTTCGGATCCAGGAAGCGCTCGATGAGGCGAGCCTGCTCCGTCTTGCTTGTGTGGTACTTCTGGAAGCGCTCGCCGTCGTTGTGGCCCACGGTGATGATCAGCGCGGACTCGGGCGCGTTCAGCTTGTCGAGCGTCTCCTTGTAGGTGACGGCGGCGTCCCGGCTGGTAGCCACCACCTGCGCCTTGAAGGCGTTGGGCTGGATGAACTGGGTGTAGTGCTCGAGCAGATTCAGGCAGATGGCCTCCAGCCGCTTGGGGGCCCCGGCGATCGCCTCCTCCGTGGCGTACTTCTGCTGGATGGCCTTGCGCTCCTCCTTCGAGCGATCGGCGAACACCCGCTCGAACACCTGATCCAGGGTGTTTCCCAGGATGCGCAGCTGGGGCAGGCGGCTCTCGTAGAAGATGGGGACGGTGGCGCCGTCCTGCACGGCCTGCTCGATGGTGTACTGATCGATGTAGGGGCCGAAGGTGTGGAGCGTGCTCCGGTCCTCCTTGTCAATGGGCGTGCCGGTGAAGCCGAAGAAGCAGGCGTGGGGCAGCGCCTTGCGCATGTTCGCGGCCAGGCTGCTGTACTGCGTCCGGTGCGCCTCATCCACCAGCACGAAGAGGTTGTCGGCATCCGAGAGCGTGGGGTGCACGTCCCGGACGGCCCGCTGGGAGCCGCCCTCCTCGCGGGTGATCTCCTGGAACTTCTGGATGGTGGTGGTGATCGTCTTCCCGGCGGGGTGGGAGAGCAGCTCGCGGAGATCCTTCACGCCCTTGGCGCGCTCCGGGTTGGGGTAGCCGCAGCGGACGAAGGTGTCGGTGATCTGGCGATCGAGATCCGTGCGATCGGTGACGATGACGAGGGTGGGGTTGCGGAAGTGCGGATCCCTCCGGAGCTTCAGGGCGAGCCAGAGCATGGTGAGGCTCTTGCCGCTGCCCTGGGTGTGCCAGATGACGCCGCCGCGCTCCTCGGGCCGCTTCGCCTGCTTCGCGCGCTCGAGGGCGCGGTTGACGGCGATGAACTGCTTGTAGCGGCAGACCTTGCGGAGGGTTCTTCCGCGCTCGACCTCGAAGACGACGAAGTTCTTGAGCATGTCCAGGAGGTTGCGGGGCTCCAGCAGGCCGTAGAGGAGCACGTCCTGCGCGGAGGGCTTGTGGCCCAGCTTCTGCTGAAGCGCCTCGGCCGTGAGCGGATGGGGTTGCTTCCACTCCGCCCAGAAGCGCTGGGGCGTGAGGACGGTGCCGTAGGAGGCCGCCTGGCCGCAGGTGGCGATGACAAGCTGGACCGTCTCGAACAGCTTGGGCGCGCCGAGCTCCTTGAACTCCGAGCTGGCTTCCTGGTAGCGCAGCACCTGTCGGATGGCCTCGTCCCGCCACTTGTCTCCGAGCGTCGGGCTCTTGCACTCGATGATGGCGAGCGGGAGGCCGTTGACGAACACGGCGAGGTCGGCGCGGATCTCCTTCTTGGTGCCGACGACTCGGTACTGGCGGGTGACGAGGAACTCGTTGTGCTCGGGGTGCTCGAAGTCGATGAACTGGACGGTCTGCCCCTTCTTGCCGGAGCCCACGTCTTGGTCGAGGCTGATGCCGTGAGTCAGGGTGGTGTGGAGCTTCTCGCTCGCTTCGAGGAGGCTGACCGCGGGCGCGTTGGTGATGGCCCGTACCGCCTTGTGGACGTTGTCATCGGAGAGCCACGGGTTCAGCGTCTTGAGGATCCGGGAGAGCCGCCCGGTGAGGACGGGGGCCTTCAGGCTCTCGCGGTCTGCGTCCAGAGTCTCAGCAGGGACGAACGTGTATCCGATCTGCTCCAGCAGGGCGACTGCGGGCGCTTCAGACTGGTGCTCCTCGTTCCAGTCTGCTGGAGGCACGGGGCTCAAGCGACCTCCTGCGAGCGAGCGGACACACGAACCTTGCCCAACAACAGCACATCAAGCAGCACTCTTTTTAGAGCAACATATCCCGCGAGAGCATTTCGTTCTTCCGAGATTCGATCATCAATAGTCCAAAGATATTCCGCGATGGCTCTTTGCTCACTAAGAGGTGGCAAGCGGACCTCAGCTTGCCCCACGAGACTGGTGTTCAAGTTCTTCTGGGTACCGGGCTGACCAGCTTTTTGAAAGCTGGCTTGATGCCATTGAAGGAAATAATAGAGAAACCGCACTTCAATATCTGGCGAAAGACGCGAAAACCAAACAAACCCGTCATGAATACAAGCGCTAATGCCTAGAATTATGGGCTTCCCAATAGTTCCAGCGATACTCATGATGAGGTCGCCAGGACTCAGAAGAACGCTTCGCTCAACTCCCTCTGCTGAAAGCCTCTGCTCAGTCTGTTGAAGGACTCGATCGGATCTCGACACATCCACAATGCGGACCCACCCAGGGCCGTTCTCGGAGAACCATTTACTATCCTGAATGGGGCGCGGAGATGCTCCTCGCCTCACATCCGCGAGACTATCAAGCGTCATGTGCTTCCAGTGCTCTCCTCCTTGGCCCGGCATTCCTTCCGTCAGCAACTTATTGATCAGCCCCTGTTTGACAATCATTAATTGGCCGATGACGGCCTGCGTCTTCTCGATGGTATCGTCCACCGAAGAGAGGATGGATGCCATTCTGCGTTGCGCGGGAAGGGGAGGGCACGGGATAGACAGGGCCAGCAAGACTGTCCGATTAATGTTGGTCTGGCTCACTCCTGGAGTAGCAAGGCGACGCAGGCGATCTTGATATTGTGGCGAGGCAAGCACCTGCGCTAACCACTCTGGACTGACCTCTTCTTGGCGAGCGCGGAGTCGAAACAGATATGACGCAAATGTGGTTCGCGGGCCACCTTCAAAAAGGCCGACTTTCCCAACACGCTCTGCGCTATTCGTGCGGTTCAGAAGCAGGTCGCCGGGAGAAAGCAGATCGTCTTCTGACGGTAGCTTTGCCGTTGAAATGTACTTGAGGTCTGCAACGCGTACTTTGCCATCTGCGAGATTCCCCATGCGCAATACTGGGATGCCAGTCGCATCTCCATCGAGGCTGCATGACAAGCCGTAGTCGCACCTCGAAACGACAGCACCCAGAGGAACCTGCTGCCAAGGGGGATTGCCGTCAGCCGCCATAACCAAGTTCCTTCAAGAAGGCGTTCATCCTTGCCTCAGCAGCGGCACGCTCCGCCTCAAGCTGACGCAATCTCCGTACAACTTCAGCCACATCCACTGTCTCCTCAGCCTTGGCAGTGTCCACATATCGGCTGATATTCAGATTGAACCCGTTCCGTTCAATTTCCTCGGCCGGAACAACTCGGGCATATCGTTCCACGTCCTTGAAGGAGTGAGCGGTGGTCGCAATCCTTTGCACGTCGTGAACGCGCAGGTGGTTCTGGGCCTTACCCTCATCAAACTCCTGAGAGGCATTGATAAACATCACCTTGCCGCTGCGCTCCGGTGGCTTTGCCCGGTTCATTACCAGCACTGCCGCCGGGATCCCCGTTCCGTAGAACAGGTTCGACGGAAGCCCGATAACCGCTTCGATCAGGTCCTCCTTCAGGAGTCCCTTCCGGATCTCGCCCTCGCTGCCCCCCCGGAAGAGAACGCCGTGCGGCATCACCACGCCCAGTTGTCCCTGCTTGTTAAGCGTGGCGACCATGTGCTGCACAAAGGCGAGATCACCCTTCGTCTTGGGTGGGATGCCGAAGCGGAACCGGCCGTGCGCATCCGCCCCGGCCGCCTCCACGCCCCACTCGTCCAGCGAGAACGGCGGATTGGCGATCACCCGGTCGTAGAGCATGAGCCCTCCGTCCTTCACCAACTTCGGATCGCGAATCGTGTCGCCCTTCTCAATCCGCGCATCCGGCAGGCCGTGGAGCAGCAGGTTCATCTTGCAGATGGCCCACGTCCCCAGGTTCTTCTCCTGCCCGTCCAGGGTGAGGTTGCGCGGGTTTCCGCCGTGGCGCTCCACGTACTTCGCGCACTCGATCAACATGCCCCCCGAGCCGCACGTCGGGTCGGAGATCCGCATCCCCTCCCGAGGCTGGAGCAGCTCCACGATGAGCTGCACCACCTTCCGAGGCGTGTAGAACTCGCCGCCCTTCTTGCCGGCATCGTCCGCGAACTTCTCGATGAGGTACTCGTAGGCGCGCCCGAGCATGTCCGGCTCGGAGAGCCTCGCGTTGCGCAGGGAGAGCTTGGAGAAGTGCTGCACCAGCCTGGAGAGCACCATGTCCCGGTTGCGCCCATCCCCCAGCTTGCGCTCGTCGTTGAAGTCGATGCCCGCGAGGATGCCGTCCAGGCTGGGGTTGTCCTGCTCCAGCGCGGCACAGGCCTTGTTGAGCCCCTCGCCCAGGTTCGTCGCCAGCTTCTGGAGCTCGCTCCAGCGTGCGCGCCTGGGGACGAAGAAGCGGTGCGAGTCGCGGTCCTCCCACGCCACCTCTGCGGGCTCGCCCTGGGCCAGCAGCTTCTCGGCCTCCTCCTCGAACACATCCGAGAGGCGCTTGAGGAAGAGCAGCCCGAAGATGTAGTTCTTGTAGTCGGACGAGTCGATGGAGCCCCGGAGGATGTCGGCGGCGCTCCAGAGGTAGCGCTCGAGCTGATCCACGGAGAGCGTGTCCGTGGAGGGCGGCTCCAGGGGGAGCTGCTGCGGGGGCTGGCTGTTGCGGCCGGGGCCGGGCTTGGGGGAGGAGGGCGCGAGCTGGGCCGGGGCGTGCGAGCCGCCGAGGATGCGCTGCACCAGGGCCTCCTTCTCGCGCCCGCCGCGCTCCAGGCCGAGCGCCGAGCAGATGTCCTGGAGCTCCTCGCGCTTGAGCCGGCCCAGCAGCTCGGCGAAGTCCACCGAGCGCGAGCGGACGAGCGCGTCCACGTGTTGCCCGAGCACGCGCCGGTCCCCCACCTCCAGGGCGTAGTGCTGCGTCAGCTCGCTCAGGCGCTCCCGGCCGAGCTGCTCGAGCGCCAGGCGCCGCTGTGCCGGGGATGGACCCGTGCTTGCCAAGACTGCCTCCAGGTGCGGCCCCAAGGACCGGAAGCTCGGGGTAGGAAAATCCCCGAGAGATTCCGGGCATTTACCCGAGCCGACAGCCAAGGGCAAGGCGGCGGGGAAACCCTGGGTGAACGGTGGTCAGCTTGTGTGGTTTGAGGCCTACGGGAACAGGAGTCGGAGGAGGGTGACAGCCCGTACCGGATTGCCTGCTTCTTTCGCCGGAAGCCTCCGGCAGCGGGTTCGATTCCCGCCGCCTTCATCCCGAGAAGCCCAGCAATCTTAACGGGTTGCTGGGTTTTTCTTTGTCCTCGTTTTCATCATGTGCCCCCAGTGTGCGTGCGCCGTGAAGGTGCACCTGACCAGCGGGTGGAAGTCCCGCCCGAGGAGGAAGTCGACCCCCTCGGTAGCTATCTGGCGGGGACGTCGGGCGACCGGCGGACTCGAAGCCCAGAGACAGAAGGCCTCGAAAGGAGGTCGAGCGAGTTTGCAGGCCGCAACGTGAGTGAAGCCCGAGCAGGCCCCGAAAGGGCAGTCGTGGGAGCCGACCTGGCGCACAGACAGGGAAGG
>Ga0190275_10002187_pt1 | contig 14115 bp, 10 predicted proteins | sample Popmic550T_FD_133745 | JGI IMG/M metagenome (GOLD analysis project Ga0190275, IMG submission 133745) | Populus adjacent soil microbial communities from riparian zone of Yellowstone River, Montana, USA - 550 T | ecosystem: Environmental > Terrestrial > Soil > Riparian zone > Trees stand | place... | reverse complement strand
CTTGTCGGGATGCAGCACATCGTGTTCAAACGAAGCGACGTGGCGCACGGACGGATCGTGTCCATCGATACGAGCGCGGCCGAAGCGATGGAAGGCGTCGAAGCGGTGTTTACGGGCGCGCAAATCGCCGAGATGCTGCCGCCAATGCCCATCGGGACGCCGTTTCCATCGCCGGATCACCGCGCCGTTGCTGTCGATATTGTGAGGTATGGCGGCGAGCCAGTCGCCGTCGTCGTGGCAAGCGACCGTTACGTCGCCCGCGACGCAGCCGAAGCGATTGTCGTGGAATACGAAATGCTGCCGGCCGTCATCGATCTCGAAACAGCGATGACGGGCACGCCGGCACTGGTGCACGCCGACTTTCCGAACAACCTCGCGGTAGCACTTGTGCCAAGCGGCACGGGCGTGAGCGCGACGGGAGAAGTCGACGATTCCGCCATTGACGCAGCGTTCAGCAAAGCGGAAGTGGTCATCTCGCAGCGGATGGTGAACCAGCGGCTCGCACCGTCGGCGATGGAGCCGAGAGGCGTCGTCGCGCATTACGAACCAGGTAAAGGCACGATGACGATCTGGTCGTCGACGCAGAACCCGCACATACTGCGGACGTTCATCGCGGCGCTCAACGGCATGGGCCAGGACCAGGTGCGCGCAATCGCTCCGGAAGTCGGCGGCGGGTTCGGCGCGAAGATCAATATCTACGGCGAAGAGTACGTCACCTCGGCAATCTCAAAACGTCTCGGTATCCCGGTGAAGTGGATCGAAGACCGTTCCGAGGCGTTCGTCGCGACCACGCACGGACGCGACATTCTCGGTTACGTCGACCTCGCAGCGAAGCGCGACGGCACGCTGCTCGGCCTGAAGTTGCGACTGATCGCGGATATCGGCGCCTACAACATGCTCCTCACCGCCGCCATCCCGACGCTCACGATGATGATGGCAAACGCCACCTACAAGATTCCGGCGATCCGCACCACGCTGACGGAAGTGTTCACGAACAAGACGCCGAAGACGCGTATCGCGGCGCCGGACGGCCAGAAGCGACGTACTTCGTCGAGCGCGCGATGGATATGCTCGCGCGCGAGCTGAAGATGGATCCCGCGGAGCTTCGTAGAAAAAATTTCATTCAACCCAATGAGTTCCCGTTTACGACAGAGGTCGGAGCGATTTATGACTCTGGCGACTACGAGAACGCGCTCGACGTTGCACTGAAGGCAGCGCAGTGGGACAAGCTGAAGGCTGAACGAGATGCCGCGCGCGCCGAAGGGCGGTTGGTCGGTATCGGCCTCTCGATGTACGTCGAGGTATGCGGCATCGGTCCCTCGTCTTCGCTGCCCACAGGCGGATGGGAACACTCGCAGGTGACGATCGAGCGCGACGGACGCATCAGCGCAACCACGGGCGCGTCACCCCATGGGCAGGGCAACGAGACGACATTCGCGCAGATGCTCGCTGACCAGTTCGGCATACCGCTCGAACACATCACGATTCTTCACGGCGACACGGGCATCGTGAAGCAGGGCATCGGGACGTTCGGCAGCCGGTCGCAGGCTGTTGGCGGAGTCGCGCTGCAGATGGCGGGCACGAAGGTGAAGACCAAGATGGCGAAGTTTGCCGCGGCGATGCTCGAAGCACATGAGGACGATCTCGTGTTCGAGAACGGCATGATCTCCGTCAAGGGTTCGCCCACGTCGGGGAAATCGTTCGCGACCGTCGCGTCCTTCGCGTACATTCCCGTGCCGCTGCCGGAAGGGCTGGAACCGGGGTTGAGCGACGAAGCGTTCTTCGAGCCATCCAACAACACGTACCCGTTCGGCTGCCACATCACGATGCTCGAGATCGATCGAAAAACCGGTGAGCCGACGCTCCTCAGGATGATTGCGGTCGACGACGCGGGCAATCTCATCAATCCGCTCATCGTCGAAGGGCAGATTCACGGCGGTCTCGCCCAGGGAATCGGCCAGGCGATGATCGAAGAGGTCGTTTACGACGAGCACGGGCAACTGCTGACGGGATCGTTCATGGACTACGCAATTCCGCGCGCCATCGACTTTCCGCGTTTCGAGCTGACCTCGGCGGTCACGCCGACGCCGGTGAACCCCCTCGGCGCGAAAGGTGTCGGCGAAGCCGGCACGCTCGGGTCGACGCCGAGTATCGTCGCGGCGGCGGTCGACGCGCTCAGCGAGTTCGGCGTGAAACACATCGACATGATGCTTCGGCCCGAGAAACTCTGGCGCATCATTCAGGGAGGCCAATCGTGATCTCGAGCGCATTCGAATACAGCCGGGCGACATCGGTCGACGATGCGCTCGCCAAGCTTCAGGCGGCCAACGGCGACGCGAAGCTGCTGGCGGGCGGTCATAGTCTGATCCCTGTCATGAAATTCCGCTTGAGCGAGCCGAAGATGCTCATCGACATCAGCCGCATTCCGGAGCTGTCCGGCATTCGCAAGAAGGGCGACAAGATCGAGATCGGTGCCGGCACCGTTCATCACGAGGTCGCGACGTCATCGCTGCTACAGCAGGCGTGTCCGATGATGGCGGAGACCGCGGCGACGATTGGCGACCCGCAAGTGCGCAATCGCGGAACGCTCGGCGGCAGTATCGCGCATGCCGATCCATCGGCCGACTATCCCGCCGCACTGCTGGCGCTCGATGCCGAGATTCACGTCAAGGGTCTCAACGGCGCGCGCGTCATCAAAGCGAGGGACTTCTTTCAGGGATTGTTCACGGTCGATCTCGCCGATGAGATCATCGTCGCGGTGCAGTTCGCGCCTCTGAAGGCCGCTGCGTACGCGAAGTTGTATCAGCGCGCGTCTCACTTCGCGATCGTCGGCGTCGCAGCGGCGCTCGACGTGAGCAAAGGCGTCATCACGTCGGCGCGCATCGGCGTCACTGGCGCGAGCTCGCACGCGACGCGCCTGCCCGATGTCGAAGACGCGCTGACCGGGAAGGCGCCATCGGAAAAAACCATCGCCACCGCCGTGCGCACAGCAGGTGCGGCGCTGGAGGATCTCAACTCGGACATTCACGCCAGCAAGGAATATCGCCGCGCGATGATTCCGGTGTTCGCCGAGCGCGCCATAACGGCGGCATTGGCGCGCGCGTAACGCCGTACGGGCCGACCTTCAGGTCGGCCTTGTCGACAGCGTGTTCAGATGCGCAGCGAGGTCCGCGAGGTTGCCAAGTGTGCGCGACGGCAGGAAGTCGTCCACATAGGGCAACGCCGCCTGAAGGCCGCGCGTCAGCGGTGAATAGCCCATAGTGCCAATCAGCGGATTCAGCCAGACCAGCCGATAGCAGCGTCGCTGCAGTCGCGCGATTTGCGCCCGCAGCACTTCCGGATCGCCGCGATCCCAACCATCAGAGATCAGCAAGACCACTGGGCCGCCATTCAGCACGCGGCGGCCCCACCGCTGGTGAAATTCCTTGATAGCGCTGCCTATCCGCGTGCCGCCCGACCAGTCGGGCACCGATCGTGACACCGCGGCGAGCGCGTCGTCCGGACGACGCGCGTTGAGCTGTCTCGTGATTCTGGTCAACTGCGTCGAAAACAGGAACGCTTCAACGCGCTGATGCCGCGACGTGAGCGCGTGAGCAAAGTGCAGCAGCATGCGCGAGTAGCGCTCCATCGAGCCGCTGACGTCGCACAGCAACACGAGCGGACGAGGGCGCACCCGCCGTTTCCGCGTCGGCAGCATCACGACATCGCCGCCGCTGCGAAGACTTTCGCCGATCGCGCGCCGCAGATCGATGCGCGTGCCGCGGCCCCTCACCCACCGCCGCGTACGTCGCATGCCGGGGTTCCACACGAGACGGCCGAGCGCCATCCGCGCGTCTGCGATCTCTTGCGGCGTGAACGTCGCGAAATCCTTGTCGGCAAGCCCGGCCCGATCGCTCCAGACTTTCACGGCTGCTTCCGGTGTGACCGCGTCGGTCCCAGACTCACTGGCCTCTGTCGGATCCTCAACCGCCAGCATGACTTCTACTGCCTCTTTAGGCGCGCGCGACTGATCGGACGGAACATCCACACCGTTCGCCGCCGCGTGCTGCGCGCGCCAGAACGCCGCGAACACCCGATCGAACAGGGGGATTTGATCCGGCCTGTGAACGAGCAACGATCGGCAGGCGTGATACACCTCGTCGCGCTCGCCGACGTCTATGTGCGCGAGTGCGTCGACCACGTCGAGCATGCGGCCGGGATGCACGGCAATGCCGCCGCGACGCAGGACGCGGCCGAACAGCAGTATGTTGTCGAGAAAATTAGACATGCCGCGACATCGCGCGGGCGAGCACTTCCGCCGCTCGCGGTCCGCGGACCGTCTCGACGTCTTCCTTCGCCTTCAACACCACGCCGAGCGTTTCGTCGATCGCCGCGGCATCGAGCGCGTCCCTGTCGAGCGCGACGAGCGCAGTCACCCAGTCGATCGTCTCCGATACACCCGGCACCTTGTAGAGGTCTTCCGTCCGCAACTGCTGAACCACGGCAGTGACCTGTTCGGCCAGACGCGCAGATGCATCGGGCGCATGCTCGCGCACGATCGCCACCTCTTTTTCGAACGACGGATACTCGATCCACTGATACAGGCAGCGGCGCTTCAGCGCATCATGCACTTCACGCGTGCGGTTCGACGTCAGAATGACGAGCGGGGGTTCGATGGCCCGCACGGTCCCGAGCTCGGGAATCGTGATCTGAAATTCAGAGAGCAGCTCGAGGAGAAATCCTTCGAACTCCTCGTCCGCGCGATCGATTTCGTCGATCAGCAGAACGGCGGGACGCGTCCGCGCCGGATCGATGGCCTGAAGCAGAGGCCGCTTGATGAGAAACGCTTCGCTATAGAGATCGCGCCGTGCGCTTTCGCGGTCGAGCGTTTGCGTCGCCTCGAGGATGCGCAGCTCGAGAAGCTGGCGCGCGTAATCCCACTCGTACAGCGCATGACCCACGTCGAGCCCTTCGTAACACTGCAAGCGAATAAGGTCTCGACCGATGGCGGCCGCCAGAGCCGACGCCAGGGCGGTTTTGCCGACGCCGGACTCCCCCTCGAGAAACAGGGGCCGCTGCAAGCGCAGCGCAAGAAACACCGCGACCGCAAGGCCGCGATCGGCGATGTAGTGCTGAGCCGCCAGCCGCTGCTGGAGCTCGGATATCGACACGGGAATGGGAATCACGTCGTGCGGCGTCGCGTCTGGCCGAGATACTTCTTCGCCTTCTCGAGGGCCGTGCGCTCCGCGTCTTCGCGCGTCCCGCCCTCGGCGCGCGCGAACCGCGCGCCGGGGTCGACGTTATCGATCGTGCAGTAGTACTTCTCACCAATGCGGTACGTGACGATGTGGACAGGCCACGTGTCGATGGTCTCGTTGCGCTCCGTGTACTCTTCGGCTTTCATAGGTCCTCGGCCGACCTGAAGGTCGGCACTACGTACGTTCCCAAATAGGACGTTAGGGTTTCTCTACCTGCGCTCGAACCAGATTGCCCCACTCGGTCCAGGAACCGTCGTAGTTCTTCACATCCTTATAGCCGAGCAAATACTTCAACGCGAACCAGCTGTGACTCGAGCGCTCGCCAATGCGGCAGTAGGCGATGATCGGTTTGTCGCCGGTGACGCCAACGCCGTCGTAGAGCGCCTTGATCTCCGCATCAGTCTTGAACGTACCGTCTTCATTCGCCAGCTTCGCCCAGGGCATGCTCTTCGCGCCTGGAATGTGGCCGCCGCGCTGGCACGTTTCGGGAAGTCCCGGGGGTGCGAGGATTTCGCCGGTAAATTCTGCCGGGCTCCTCACGTCGACAAGCGCCGCGCTCTTGGACTTCACCGCGGTCATCACGTCAGGAAGGAACGCGCGCAGTGATTCGTCCTGATCCTTCGCTCTGTACGTCGTCTTCGCGGGTTTCGGCGCTTCGGTACTCAGCTCTTTCCCTTCGGCTAGCCATTTCTTGCGGCCGCCGTCCATGATGCGGACATCCTGGTGGCCGTACAGTTTTAACTGCCAGAACGCCCACGCGGCAAACCAGTTGTTGTTGTCGCCATACAGAACAACCGTGCTGTCATTGGCGACACCGGATGCGCCGAGCAGCTCTTCGAGTTTGTTCTTCGGAATGACGTCGCGCACAACCGTGTCGCACAACTGCGTCGTCCAATTCCAGCCGATTGCACCGGGAACATGTCCCTGATCGTACGCGGCCGTGTCGACGTCGACTTCGGCAATGCGGACCTTCGGATCCGTGAGATGGTCAGCTACCCACTCGGTAGTGACAAGCACCTTGTCCCTCATCTTTCCCTCCCTTGAAAACAGCCCTAGATGCTACGCTATATCTTCGAAAATGGCGACGCGCCTTACGACCATTCTGGTTGCCGTTATCGTCGGCGCCACGTTCATCGCGGGCCTCATCGTCGGGGCGCAGCGCGATGACGCAAGCGGTCCGGTCGATCTCATTATCGTCAACGGCAAGGTGTATCCCGGCGGCGGCGCCGATCTTGAGGAAGCCGTCGCGGTTCGGGGCAATCAGATATTGCGCGTTGGATCGAATCGCGAGGTCAAGCGGCTGCGCCGACCGCAGACCGTGGTACTCGATGCGCACGGTGCGACCGTGTTGCCCGGGCTGAACGACACGCGCGTGCAGCTCACGAGCGGCGCCCTCACCTTGCAGCACCTGAATTTATCTCCAGCGAGAACAACGGACGATCTCGGAACCGAACTGCGCCACTATGCCGAAGACAAGCCCTCGGCGACGTGGCTGCTCGGCCGCAACGGCGACGCCGAGCTTCTGACGGCCGCGAATGCGCCGGCGCGGAAGATTCTCGACGGGGCCGTCCTCGACAGGCCGGTGCTCGTCACGAGCGAAGACGGTGACGTCGCGTGGGCCAACTCGAAAGCGCTCGAGCTTGCCGGCATCACCCGTAAGACGCGAAATCCGCACTCAGGGATCGTCGTCAAGGATCGCCGCACGGGCGAGCCCACCGGCGTGCTTACGGACGACGCCGTAGAGCTGGTGTCGCGGCTCGTTCCCGTACCGACGCGCGGCGAGAAGCTGGCATCGTTGCGGGCCGCGATCGAGGAAGCGAACCGGCTCGGCATCACGAGCCTGCATTCGGTCAGTCCAACTCCTGAAGAGATCGAGCTGCTCGACGAAATTCGCAAAGACGGCGGCCTCGCGGTCCGCGTCTACGCGTCGATTGCCGTGCCGCCCACCGTGTCCGAAGCTCAGGTCCTCGAGCTGAACAAACTGCGTGACGAGTTTCCCGACGATCCCGCGCTGAAGCTGGGTGGCGTCACCGTGATGTGTCCGTGCGAGGCGCCGCACATCGAGCGCGCGATCGCGCTCCTCGACAAGCACGACTGGCACGTAATGGTGCAAACCGTCAACGGCGCAGACGTGCACGCGGCCGTCAACGCGTTCGAACAGGCCGCCGCCGCGAATCCCTCGCCCGCGCGCGAGCGGCGCAATCGGCTCGACGAAAGCCTGCTCGCCGACGGAGAGGCGCGCATTTTGTTCGGCAGCAACTGGCCCGCGGCGCCGCTCGATCCGCGCGACGCGATCGAAGACGCGGTCGCGGCACCCGGCGACCTGCGGAACGCGATCGATGCATATACGAGTCATGCCGCTTATGCGTCGTACGACGAGCACCGGAAGGGCACGCTCGCGCGCGGCATGCTCGCGGACATCGTGATTCTGTCGAACGACATCTTCGAATCGCGTCCGGAGGCGCTTCGCGAAACCGCCGTGACCGTCACCATCTTCGACGGCAAGATCGTGTACCAGCGCCCCGCACCAGCAAGTTCCAATGATTAGACGGTGACAAGGTCCGGCTGAAGCCGGACACGACGTACAGCACCAACCGACCCAAATCCGATGGCTACCAAAATTACTTACGCCACGCTTGGCGGCGACTCGCTCGACGATCTGCATCGCGAGCTGGACGCGGCTATCGCGAATGCGCCGCAGACGTTCGCGCGCGAGCATCTTCTCTATATCAACGGCAAACAGGTCAAGGCGGACGCGCAGTTCGACGACCGCAGTCCGATCGACACCAGCATTGCTCTCGGCACGTTTCAGAAAGGGCACCGTGAGCATGTGAAATCAGCCGTTGCCGCGGCGCGGGCCGCGTATCCCGCGTGGGCGGCGCTCTCGTGGCAGCAGCGCCTCACGTTCGTGCGCGCGATTGCCGACGCCATCCGCAACCACCGGTACGAGCTCTCCGCGCTGATGGGTTACGAGGTCGGCAAGAATCGGCTCGAATGCGTCGGCGACGTCGAAGAGGCCGCCGACCTGATGTCTTACTACTGCGATCAAATTGAACAGCATGAGGGCTTCGTCGAAAAGATGGGCACGCTCGGCCCTGGCGAAGACAACGTCAGCGTGCTGCGGCCGTACGGCGTGTGGGCCGTGATCTCCCCCTTCAATTTTCCGCTGGCGCTGGCAGCGGGTCCAGCAGGCGGCGCGCTGGCGGCAGGCAACACCGTTGTCTTCAAGCCTGCGAGCGACACACCGCTGATGGGCGCAATGTTCACCGAGATGGTCATCGAGTCTCGGCTGCCTGCCGGCGTGTTCAACTTCGTCACGGGCCCGGGATCGACCGTCGGACAAGAGCTCATCGACAACGACGGCATCGATGGCATCGTCTTTACCGGCTCGAAAGAAGTCGGGATGAAACTGATGCGAGACAACGCGGCGCGCCCGGTGCCGCGTCCGTTGATTATCGAAATGGGCGGAAAGAATCCCGCCATCATCACGCGCAACGCGAACCTCGACATGGCGTCCGACGGCGTCATGCGCTCGGCGTTCGGCGCTCAAGGACAGAAATGCTCGGCGTGCTCACGCGTCTACATACAAAAAGACGTGCGCGAACAGTTCGTGCAACTGCTCGTCGAAAAAACGAAGCGCATCACAATCGGGAACCCACTCGAGCGCGACGTGTGGCTGGGACCGGTCATTAACGAAGCGGCGGTTCGGACGTATTTGTCGGCGGTGGAACGCGCGAAGAAAGATGGCGGCAAGATCCTGACCGGCGGCAAGCGAATTATGGAACCACCGTTCGATCGCGGATACTTCGTCGAGCCAACGATCATCGACGGGCTTCCCGCAGGGCATCCACTGTTCTCGGAAGAGTTGTTCGTGCCGATTACGGTCATCGCCGATGTCATGACGCTCGATCAGGCGCTGGACCTGGCGAACCGCACCGAGTACGGATTGACGGCGGGGATTTACTCCGAGAACGAAGACGAGCTGAAGACGTTCTTCGATCGCATTCAAGCCGGGGTCACGTACGCCAATCGGCGCGCTGGGGCAACCACCGGGGCATGGCCAGGCATCAACCCATTTGGCGGGTGGAAGGCCAGCGGCTCGACGGGTCGCGGCACCGGCGGGCCGTATTACGTGCAGCAATTCATGCGGGAACAAAGCCGAGTACGGGTTCGCGGCGTCTAATCGCCGAGTCTACAACGCAAGACCGTTACCGGAGGTCACATGAGAGCTCACACCCTGGGTGCTCTGGCCGTCGGACTTCTCGTCTTCACTCCAATTTCGTTCGCACAAGCGCCGGCACTTCCGCAAGGGGCCGTCCAACCGGGACCTCCGGTGCGTGCGCAGCTGCCGGCGCGCGACGGTGCTGCCGAAGCGCCGACTGGCACCGCACGCATTCGCGGCCGTGTCGTGTCAGCAGACAACGGCACTCCGCTGCGGCGTGCGCTGGTACGTGTCTCGGCTGGGGAGCTGCGCGTCAATCGCGTCGTCACCACAGACGCCGAAGGCAATTATGAGTTCGCCGAGCTGCCGGCGGGACGCTACAACATCTTCGTCACACGAAGCGGATTCGTCTCGCTGCAGTTCGGGCAGCGCCGTCCATTCGAGAGCGGACGGCCGCTCGACGTGGCGAACGCGCAGATCGTCGAGAAAATCGACTTCGCGCTTCCGCGAGGTGGCGTCATCGCAGGCCGCGTGACGGACGAGGTCGGCGAGCCACTCGCGGGCGTGCGGATGCAGGCGATGCGCTATCAATATCTGCCAAGCGGGCAGCGACAACTCACACCTGTCAGCGGCGGCGGACCATTCGGCGCCTTTGCAACGAATGACCTCGGAGAATTCCGTTTATACAGCCTGATGCCGGGTACCTACATCGTCAGTGCCGCGCCGGCCGACATAGCCGGAATGATGACGACCCCCGGCGCGCCCGCGTCGGCGCAACCCGACGGTCACGGCATCACGTATTTTCCGGGCACGATCAATGTGGATGAAGCGCAGGCGATCACCGTCGGCATCGCCGAGGTGGCCAACGCGTCGTTCGCGCTCGTCCCGCAGCGGATGACGCGCATTAGCGGACTCGTCCGCGACTCCGAGGGACGACCTCTGGCAGCGAACATCAGCCTCCGCACCGTCTCCGCAGGAGGCGGGATGATGATGCGCGGGCTTGCGATGGCGAGTGGCGACGGGCGGTTCAGCGTCGCGAGCGTGCCGCCGGGCGAGCACTTCGTCGAAGTCTCGACAGGTCCCGGCGGCGACGAGTCAGCATCGGTGCCGATTACAGCCGGCGGCCAGGACATCACCGACCTCATTATTACGACGGCTCGTGGCAAGACTATCTCCGGAGAGGTGACGTTGGAAGGCGCGCCTGCAGGTCTGAAATTCCTGCGCGTCAATGCGTCGTCGCCGGAGCCGGGCGGACCCCAGCCGATGCGCATCTACGACGAAACGCAAGGCATGGTCGACGAGAAAGGGCGATTCCAGATTCGCGGTTTGTCGGGTCGCGCCGTGTTCAATGCATTTCCGGCGAATCCCGGCGGCGGAGCGCCCGGATTATTTCTCAAATCCGTCACGATCGACGGCGACAACTTTACGGACATTCCGTTCGATTTTTCGACCGCCCGAGACGACACCAAAGTTCAGATCGTGATGACCGACAAACAGACGACGGTGACAGGAACGGTGAAGAATGCGCGAGGGGAACAAGTCATTGACTACACAGCGGTTATGTTTCCCGCGCAGCTGAAGGAAGGCGTAATGCCCGGGCGCTACATCCGCGTGGTTCGCCCAGACCAACAGGGGCGGTTTCAGGCGCGCGGACTTCCGCCCGGCGAGTACTTCGCCGTGGCGGTTGACTCGCTCGAACAGGGCGGCCAGTTTGATCCGGCCTTCCGCAAACAGCTCGAGCCGAGTGCAAAGCGATTGACGTTAACCGAAGGTCAGACGGCGACTGTGGACCTCACATTAGCGCAATGAAAATCGCCGCACGATTGGTCGTGTATGTGGTGCTTGTCGGTAGTGCTCAACTGAAGTTGAGCCCTACCCAATGGACATTGAGCCCTACGGAATGGACATTGAGCCCTACGCGAATCCATGCGCAGGCACCACCGCGAGACAACGTCGCGCCAGCGGTAGCCGGCATTGCACGCATCACGGGACGCGTCGTCACCGCCGACACCCGTAACCCCATCGCGCGCGCCCAGGTGCAGATCAGTTCGACCACGCTGGCCAAGCCGCGTCAGGTGACCACCGACGCGGACGGCCGATACGAGATCACCGGACTGCCTCCTGGACGATACAAGCTGTCCGTGTCCCGCCTCGGATTCGTGACCATCGAGTACGGACAGACGCGCCCCTTCGAGCCCGGCCGCGATCTGGAATTACTCGACGGCCAAACCGCTGATCGAATCGATTTCGCGCTGTCGCGCGGCGGCGTGATTGCCGGACGGCTCACCGATCAAAATGGCGAACCGCAACCGGGCATGGCCATTACCGCGATGCGATTCGCGTGGACGCCGAACGGGTTCCGCACCCTTCAGCGAATATCGACCGGATTCTTTGGTGGCGTCGTGACCGACGACCTCGGACAATTTCGGATTTACGGTCTCATGCCTGGCAGCTATGTCGTCGCCGCGGCCGGCGTTGCCGGCGGCTTCGTCGGGCCAGAGCCGCGCCCGCAAGGCGTCACGTACTATCCCGGCACGGCCAACGTGGACGAGGCGCAGGCCGTGCAGGTTGAAATCGGGCAGGAAGTTTCAGTGCATTTTCCACTGGTAAGCACGCGACCAGCGCGCGTGTCGGGCAGGGTTGTCAATTCAGCTGGCGAGCCAGTCGGCTGGCGCCAACTGGTTCTCGCGTCGCGCACCGAAGGCGGCGTGTTCACGCGCAGTAGCGGCACAACTCGGCCAGACGGGACATTTGATATTACCGGCGTTGCGCCCGGCACTTACACGATCGAAATGTCACCCGTTCGATCCGATACAGTGGGCCGCGACTTCGCGTCGTTTCCGATTTCCGTCGAGGGTCACGACATCACGGACCTGCTGATTACGACCATCCCCGAGGCGACCGTGCGCGGACGCGTGATCTGGGAAGGTGATTCCCCTGAGCCATTTGCAACGCAACGGATCATCGCCACGCCGGCCGATTCACGTATGAACACGGCCACCGGCGTCGTCGATGCAAAGGGGAATTTTTCGATTATCGGCGTGCACGGCCACATCGTCTTCCACTCGTCATTCACCGGGGTTTCGGGACCGTGGCACGTGAAGGCGGTGCGGCTTGGCGGCGCCGACATTACCGACGCGGGCTACAAAGTCGCCGGCGACATCGATGGCCTCGAAGTCGTGATGACTGATCGCGCGACGAATGTATCGGGCACCGTCACAGACACGCTGCATCAGCCGGTGATCGACTACACCGTCGTGTTCCTGCCGAGTGAAGACAAGATTGGCATCAGCCAGGCTCGGTTCGTTCACACAGCCCGGCCCGATCAACAAGGACGCTATCAAATCAAAGCCTTGCCGCCCGGACAGTACGTCGCAGCCGCCGTGGAATCATTGAGTCGTGACGGTCACTACGACCCGGCGTTTCAAAAACGTGTGCGCTCCGTGGCGAAGCCATTCACCGTGAGGGAAGGCCAGCAGCTCGTACTTGACCTGCAACTGATGGCGCAGTAACGCAAAGGCCTTACACTAGCTGAAGGACAGCATGCTACGAGCGTTCATTGCCGCGTTGTTCGCGATTGCGATCGCTGTGCCCGCGATGGCGCAGCCTCAGGGCCCAGTTCCCGGCGGCCGCGGCGGACAGGGTCCGCTGGGCGGGCGTGGCGGCGGACGTTTCGGCGGCGTTCCTCCGCGCGATAACGTGCAGCCCGCGACCGGCACCGCGAAAATTTCGGGACGCGTCCTCGCGGCGGATACGGGCACGCCGATTCGGCGCGCGCAGATCAATATCAATTCCCGCGACGCGGGGTTCAATCGCGTCGTCGCCACCGATGGCGACGGACGGTACGAGCTCGCGACGCTTCCAGCCGGCCGCTATCGCCTGTCAGTGAACAAAGCTGGATATGTGGCGCTGGAGTACGGTCAGGCGCGCCCCTTCGAAGCCGGCAAGCCGCTCGACATTACCGCCGGTCAGGTGCTCGACAAAATCGACTTCAGCCTGCCGCGCGGAAGTGCCATTACCGGCCGCATTACAGACGAGTTCGGCGATCCGATTACGGACGTGCAGGTTCAGGCGTTGCGTTATCAATTTGTCAACGGCGAGCGTTCGCTCGTCGATGTCGGACGCGTTGCACTGACAGATGATCTTGGCGCGTATCGGATTTTCGGCCTCATGCCCGGTGACTACATCGTGCGTGCGTCCATGCGGCCGAACATGCCACCCGGCCCACGCGCAGCAGAGACCGAACCGACGGGATACCCGGGCACGTACTTTCCTGGTGTCAGCGACGTCAGCCAGGCGCAGGCAGTGACCGCCACGCTCGGCCAGGAAGTGAGCTCGATTGGATTTTCGTTGGTGCCCGCGCGGCTGTCGCGCTTGTCGGGAGTCGTGACGGGCTCCGATGGCCGCCCGCTTACCGGCGCGATGGTGATGCTCCGTCCTCGCGGCATCGGCGGGCTCGGCCCGGTGAGAATGAATATTGCCAACCTCGGCAATATCCAGGTTCGCGCAGACGGCAGCTTTCAATTGTCGAACGTGCCGCCGGGCGAATACACGCTCGACGTGCAGCAACGGCCGATGAACGTTCGCAACCTGCAGGACGTCAACCTCGCGCAGCTCGAGTTCGCGTCGGTGCCTGTCAGCGTGTCCGGCGCCGACATCGACAATCTCATCATCTCCACGACACCGGGCGTGACAGTGTCGGGACGTGTGGCGTAT
>Ga0190275_10002186_pt1 | contig 14117 bp, 11 predicted proteins | sample Popmic550T_FD_133745 | JGI IMG/M metagenome (GOLD analysis project Ga0190275, IMG submission 133745) | Populus adjacent soil microbial communities from riparian zone of Yellowstone River, Montana, USA - 550 T | ecosystem: Environmental > Terrestrial > Soil > Riparian zone > Trees stand | place... | reverse complement strand
GCCAAGCTGCCGAGGTCCGCCAAGAAGAAGGTGCGGATCCGGTCGTGTGTGATCGAGCCCGACCAGCCCGAGGGCGGCGTGCGCTGCACCAACGCGGAGACCATCCGGCTGAAGAAGTAGGCCGGAAGGGCGGCTACTCCGTCCGTCCCCCCGGTACCAGCAGCCGCCGCACTACCTCCAGGTTCTCAAGCGACATCGGCCGGTGAAAGTCGCTTCAGCTCGATCGACACCGAGTCCTCTACCGATGGCACCTCTGCCTTCCCCTCGAATCCGGTGACGCCGTAGCAACGGATCTTGAGCACGGCGGAGCCGTCATCCGACTCGTCCTCGACGTCGATGCGGAGGAAGTTCTTGAAGAACGGCGGCTCGTTGGTGTCGGAGAGTTCCGCGACGAACTTGGCCACGAGGGATTCGCGCCCCAATCGCGAGGGGTAGATCACGTCGGCGATCCGCCGAGCCTTGTCGGAGATGGGTCCGGCTGGTTCCCCGCGAGTTGGCTTTTCGCCGGGCCTGAGCCGCTTGGCCACGAGCGCCGCGGCTTCATCGGCGTTGATGTCACCCTCGCGCAGAGCCAGCATCGTCCTGAAGCCCCCCGCCCGGCTCAGCTTCCCGCGCGCCAACAAGACGAGCAGTAGGGCAATGACGAGCACGCCGAGGGCCAGGACCAGCGGCTCTACGCCGATCGTCAGGGTCACCACCCCGACCACCAGCACGGTCACCCAGGCCCAGCCGACGATCGAGCGGAGTTCAACGGCGAAGAGCAGGTAGAAGGCAAAGCCCAGCACTGCCACGGTGACCGCCACGCCGTCGAGGAACGCCTCCGCGACCCGGTCGTGTCCCGCCCGCGCGACGGTGGCGGTCACGAGGCCGAAGATCGCCAGCCCGGCCGCCGCCTTCGCCGCTCTCGAGAGGCGGGCCAGTCCCGAGACGAGCCCGTCAGCCCGCGGATCCTTCTGTTGCGCCGCCGGCACCAGCAGCGGGGCCAGGCCGATTGCCACGAGTGCGCCGGCCATCACCAACACGCTCTCGCCCACCCACGCCTCGCCGTGATCCCAGCGGTCGGCGAGCGCGAGGACCGCCAGAACCGTCCACGGTACGACTACGCCGAGATCCCACAGCGCCAAGGCGGCCGCAAGCCGGCCGCGGTTCTCTCGCCCGCGATCGCGCAGCATCAGGCGCCCGGCGTGAACACGCTCCCGCAGCCGACGCAGACACGCCGTTGACACCACAAGGCCCAGACCGCCTACCAGTCCCCAGATGAGCGCGCGCTCGAACCGGCTCGCGCCTCCGAACTCGGGTGCACCGAGAGTCAGCAGGACACCGGTGATGATCGGGGCGGCGATCAGCGCCGCTGGGAGAAAGGGGGGTACCGACCGACGTGCTTCGTAGGAGATCATGGTTGCGAGGACCAGGGCCAGCGGAGCGCCGAGCGCAACGACGCCTACCGCCCACAGCTCGCCGCGGTCGAGCTGCACCAGCCGGGCCACCGCCACCGCGATGGCCCCTCCGGCGAGGAGCACGGAGAGGAAGTTCGCCACGCCGTCGGGGAGGAACCTCTTCAGCCCGCCGGCCAGTCCGACCGACAGCCCCACCAGCAGCACGAGCGCGAACCCCGCGGCGATCGTCTCGCGCCGGTCGCCATCGAGGGGAACGGTCTGCAAGAAGAGAACCGAGCCAGCCGCCAGGAGCGCGAAAGCCCACAGGAACCCCATCGCGAGGCGCGGCCCCGAGCGCCTGGCGAAGTAGGCGAGGCAGTCGCCGCGCAGCGGGTAACAGCGAAACTCGTCCTCGCTCAGCGGCCCGTCCGGGGGCCGGTGGTCGGGCTTGTGCGCCTCGCTGCCCACCAGCGGGATGCGGTGGGTCCCGCTGAGGTACGCGCCCCCGCCTCCTGAGACGATGTACTGAATCGTCCGCTTCCCGACGTTGACCGGATAGCGCTGGTAGTTGTGGACGTCGCCACCGAGCGCCGCGACGTAGTGGTGGTCCGGATCCCGCACGATGTCGTCGACGGTCATCGCCCGGACCTCATTCTCGGCGTGCTCGTCCTCGGGGTCCCAGTCAATCGTGCCGGCGCGATACTCGTTGTCTACGTAGATCGGCTTGCCCGTCAGCAGGATCTTCGGCTGCTCGGTGTTCGATACCTCGAGCAGCCACCTGGCCTGCTCGGCGTCGATCTCGCCTGAGATCCCGGTGTCGATCGCCACGATGCGCACGTGCTCGGTGTCGATCGCGTAGTACGGCGCGGGCTGCACGGCGGCGGGAAGGCCGTGCCGGATCGCGCGCTTGTGGCGATAGGCGCTCAACAGCTTGCGGTCTGGCTCGTCGGCCCCGCGCCACAGCGTCCGGGCGATGATCTGCCCGGGCCGGTAGCTGGTGGCTCGAAAGCCCACCCGGGGCAGCGGTTCGGCGGCGCAGAAGTGGTACATGAAGCCGTTCAGTCCGTCGTACCAGTCGTGATTGCCGGGCAGGGCGTGAATCGGCTTGTCGTAGTCCCTGTATGGGATGAAGAAGCCGTTGACGTAGTCGTTGACGTCCCCGGCGGGGTAGACCACGTCACTGAGGATCACCATGAAGTCCGTGGAGCCCAGGTCCGAGCCATGGACCGACAGCAGCGGTTCGATCACCACGTACTGGGAGGCGTCGGCCTCGCCCGTGTCGCCGACGACGAGGAGATGGGTCGGTTGGTCAGAGCGGTCGACCACGAAGCCCGCCTTGAACGGAGCGTCTGCAGCCGTGTCGGTCCGGGCCCCGGCATAGCCAGCCGCTCGCTGAGCTGAGATCCAGCGCGCGCGGCGGCGGTTCACCACATCGTGGCTCTTCTTGGCGATCACATCGTTCACCGAGTCATAGAGCGCGCGCACCGTGAGCCACGAGAAGCTGTCCCACTTGGGGTCGCGCCTCTCGTCGAGCCGCTGCACCCAGGGGAGATCGTCGTAGGCCACCGTGCGCCGCTCCCCCTGCTCGGTCCACCCGGCACGGGCCGGTGAGGTCCGAGACGAATCGCCCTCCGGGGGGCCGTCGGCGTGCGAGCCGGCTCGGTAGCGGGGAGCGCTCGTGGCTACCTCAGCCGTACAGGTAATTCCAGATAGGCCGGTAGCGCACCACCCACTGGCAGTACCGGTAGGACCAGCCGGCCCAGGTGTTGGTCCGGCGCCAGGTCGACCACGTCGAGACCCGGCCGAAGTAGTAGTACCACTGGTAACAGTAGTAGTTCTGGATGCGCTTCTTGGCCAGTCGCCTGCTCGGGTTTTGCGTCAGGCTCTTCATTATTCGCTTCTCGGCCTTCGAGGTCAGATTCTTCCCGCGGTACCTGGTGCGCCCGAGCAGCGTGCGAACGAGTTTGTTGAGACTTCCGCCCCCCGCGTCGACCGTCGCGATCTGCGGAGCGAGTGTGCTCCGGTAGGTGGTGGCGGGTGGCTTGGCCGACGCGCTGGCGGCCACGCAGAAGGCGGTCACGACTGTCGCGATCGCGATCCCAATACGTAGGCGGCTCGACTGAGACATGTTGCCTCGACTTTCTGAGGGGAAATTAGCCCCCGGTGCCCCCGGCTTTGACGGGGCTCGGGGCGAATAGGCCGATCAGGCCGGTCAAGAGCCCGGTGAACGCGGTGAGCACGATGTCCGACGACTTTCCGTCGGCGATCAGGTAGATCAGGCCGGCGAGCGCGAGGCCGGTGAGGACCAGCAGTCCCGTGATCAGCCGGAGCCAGAGCTCGTTCGTCGTCGCGGTGTCGGGCGGGCTGATCACCGCCCGGATGGCAGCTTGCTGCGCGGCGCCGTCCAGGTCCTTCACCGCCTCGCTGACGTTCTGCAGGACGTCGACCTGCTGCTGTGTGGTCTGAGCCACGCGTGCCCCCCTTGCCTCGCCTGTACCGACGCTACCCCGGTTTTCCGGGATGGTCAAGAACTGGTTGGTCGCGCTGGGCAAGGGCGTCGTGCCGAGCCGCTGAGAACACGAAAGCCCCGCTGTTAGCGAGGCTTTCCTGAAGCGGCTGATGGGATTCGAACCCACGACCTTCTGCATGGCAAGCAGACGCTCTAGCCAACTGAGCTACAGCCGCGCGAGAGCGGGAGTATAGGCAGGCTGGATCCGGGTCGTTGACCATCCGCTGACCGCGCCCGGCCAGAGTGCTCGGTGTGGCGTTCCCGGCCCCGCGCACCTTTCTCCTGACAGTGCACGAGCCCAGCTCGGCGGTGCTCGAGGACCTCAGGACGGGACAGCAGGTCCATGTGGCCGATCTGGCCGATCTGGGCCCGCAGATCGCGGACTGGCTCGCCGCGACGACGGAGCACCAGAGCTCTCCTCCGATCCCCCATCAGGAAGGCCCATCCCATGCGTAGCCTCACGATGCCGACCCTCGGACTGATTACGGCAATGGCGGCCTCCGCGTTGCTGGCTCCGGCGGCCGACGCGGCATGCAGCAAGGCCAAGCGCAGGCCGGCCAGAGGCGCCGACGCCGCCGTCCCTCAGCTGGCGAAGAAATGCAAGAAGAAGTCGGTGGTGCTCCGGAGGGGCTACCGCGGGAAGACCAGCCAAGGCGAGCCGATCAGCCTCGAGACCACCAAACGCGGCGCCTGGGTCACACTCCACTTCTACGTCAAGCAGCGGTGCACCAGCCGCTTCGGCAACCCGCCGACTACCGCCAGCGAGGAGTTCAACACCGTCGGCCCCCATCGGGTCAGGAACACCCGGTTCACGGGGGTGATCCCCGCATTCGACGCACTCATCCCCGTCAAGGCGACGGTCACCGGCCGGGCCGGGACCAAGTCCGCGAGCGGTCGTGTGAGCGTGGCCGGCGGCGACGATGGCGACAGCTACTGCGACGCCACGAGCTTCACGTTCAACGTCCCCAAGGTCCGCGAGACCCGGGGCACCTACCGCTTCTAGACCGGGGTCCCGGCCAGGACCTGCTCCTGGAGGCGCCTGGTGGCCTCGGACGGCTCGATGCCGAGGTCCTCGACCAGCGCGCGGCGGCAGGACAGGAACTGGCGCAGCGCGTGATCGCGCCGGCCGGCCCGCGAGTAGCCCACGATCAACGCGCGCTGGGCGGACTCGTTCAGTGGATCGAGCTCGACCCGGGTGCGCGCGACCCTGAGGGCGTCCTCGGCCCGCCCGGCGAGCGTGTATCCCTCGGTGAGCGCCGTGAGCACGTGCGTATAGCGATCGGTCAACCGCTCGCGCCACGCGAACGTCCACTCGGCGTATCGCTCCTCGGGAAGTGGCTCGCCGGTCCAGAGCCCCTCGGCGTGCTCGAGCAGCGGCAGCGCGTCACCGCCGCGGGCCGTCAGGGCTGCCGCGGCGGCCGCTTCGAACGTCTGGGTGTCGAGCTGGTCGCCGGAACGCAGCCTGAGCTGGTGTGCCCGCCCGTCGGTGTGGATGATGCTGTCGCGCGCTCCGGGCAGGTCGACGGCCTTGCGGGCCAGCGACATGGCCACGGCGAGGTTGCGGCGAGCCGCCGACGCGTCCTTGCCGGGCCAGAACGCCTCGAACAGCTCGTCCTCGGGCGTGGACGCCTCGCGATGGACCAGGAGGAAACGCACGAGCCGCGCGGCCAGCGGCCGCTCCCAGGCGGCTTCGTCCAGCGTCCAGGTCGCGCGCTTGACGGTGAAGGTGCCGAGAAGGGTGAACTTCAGAGCTGGGGGATGGCGGTCGAGTTCGCTGCGTGCCGCCACGGCCGCGGCGGCGATCCCGGGGTCGGGGTCGCCGGCCAGCCGGTCGATGCGCGCGGGCGTGTCCGGGTGGCCCGACGCCACGGCGGCGGGCAGCGCGGCGCGACGCACCTCGGGAAGCGGGTGCTCCACGAAGCCCGCCAGCGCCCTGCCGCCCGGGAACGCGCGCTGGAGCGCCCCGATCACCGCGTCCGCATCCAGCACCCCGCGCGCGAGCGCATGATGGAGCAGCGGTTCGATCCGCGCCCACTCGGCCCGGAGGAGATGGTGCTCGCAGCCGCGGGCGTCCGCCCACGAGCGCCTGAGGTCGTCGTCGATCGCCGGGGTGCCGGCTCCGTCCAGGCTGCGCAGCCACGCGCGCATGGCCAGCAGCCGCGACCGGGGCCAGCGCCCGCGGTCGCCGGCGAAGGCTTCGTCGTACGCGCTCAGCGTCTCCTCGAGCGCCGCGCGCGCCAGGGCCGGCGCGCCCGCGGCCACCAGGATCGGTACCACGTGGCAGACGGTGTAGTAGCGGAAGAACAGCGCCAGGGGCCGGACCAGCTCCAGGGTCCGCTCACACGCCGCCACCGCCTCCTCGGGCTCGTCGCGCAGCAGCGCGATCGCGGCGCACGCCTTGTCGAAGCTGCCGTCGCTGCGGCCGCTGCCCAGCGGCGACCCACCCCGGCGCAGCTCCAGCTCGGCCTCGTCCAGACTCCCCGCCTCCGCGTAGAGCCAGGCCCGCTCCCAGCGGCTGGTGCTCACCAAGAAGGCCACGCCGGCCTGGGCGCTGGCGTCCGCGAGGCCGGCCCACGTGTCCATGGCCTCGGCGTACCTGCCGACATCCATCTGCATGAAGCCCCGGGTGGCCGCCACGAACGGTGCGTGGTTGCCGGGGTCGTGCTGGGCCAGCTGGTCGGCCGACTCGGCCACCATGTCCAGCGCGACGTCGACCTGGCCGCGCGACGCCTCCGCGTACGCGGTGAACAGGCGGTCGAAGTGGTGCATCAGGGGGCCCAGCGCAGCGTCCCCGCGTAGCAGGGCCAGCAGCGGCTCCGCCTCCTCGGCGCGTCCCCGCGACATCCGCACGAACGCCGAGTACCAGGCCACGCCCTTGGGCAGCGAGCCGAGCGGAGCCAGGCCGGGGGCGTCCCAGCCTTCGGCCAGCCGCTCGATCTCGTCGAACCCGCCGGTCGAGAAGAGGGCGTCGCAGAGGATCGAGCGCGCGAGCCACGCGCTGAGCAGCTGATCGCGGGTGTCGTAGCCGGCCACGGCTTCGCGCAGCGACGGGATCGCGCGTTCGTGGTGGCCCAGGCCCCACTCGAGCTGGCCGAGCACCAGATGGGGGTCGGGGTCCTCCCATGCCTCCTCCGGCAGCCGGTCGAGCCAGCCGCGGACGCGGGAGGGCGACATGCGCTGCACGTCCGGCCCGAGGCCGACCGCGACCGTGAGCGCCTCGCGCCACTCGCCGGCGTCCAGCCAGTGGTCCACCGCCTCGCGGCGCCGCCCGGCACCGGCCAGGACCCCGGCGACGAGCGCATGAAGCCGCGCGAGCTCGGCCTCCGACCGCTCGGCTTCCAGGCGCGCGAGCAGGAACTCCCGCAACAGCGGGTGGAACGACCAGCGCGAGCCCTGGTCGAGGGGCCGGAGCACCAGCCCGGCCCTCTGGGCACGATCGGGAAAATCGGCGGGGAGGCCAAGCGCCGCGAGCATGGGCGCCGTGAGCTCGGGGGCCACGGCGGCGTCCAGGACCCCACGGCGGAGGTCGCCGTCCAGCGTGCTCAGCACCTCCTGGTCGAGATAGGCGAACACGGCGTCGCCGCCCAGGGTGGGCGAGGTCCCCGGGTGCCCGGGTGCCGCCGCGCTGAGCGCGACGCCCAGCGGCCAGCCCTCGGTGCCCGTCAGCAGCGCATCGGCCTCGTCGGCGGTGGGCGGCCGGCCCCGGCGGCGGCGCAGGACCTCGGCGCACTCCTGCGTGGTGAAAGCCAGCTCGCCCGCGCCGATCTCCGTCGCGCGCCCTGCCGCCGCCAACCTGCTGGTGCGCACCGCGAGCGGGCGGCGGCTGGCCACCGCCAGCCGGAGCGCTCGGGGGTCCGCGCCTAGGAGCACCTCGACCAGAGCCAGCGCCTCCGGCGAGCCCTCGATCCGCTCGGCGTCGTCGATGACCACCACGACCGGTTCGACCAGCAGCTTCTCCAGGTCGGTGCGCAGGGCAAGGGTCAGCGCCGGGACGTCCACGCGCTGGGGCATGTCCTGGAGCCGCCCCGCCAGCACGTCCGAGCTGCCGGGGGTGACCTCCCGCAGCCGCTCGACCAGGGCCTGGAGCAGCAGGGCCGCCTCCCCGTCCCCGGTGGTCGCGCACGAGACCCACGCGGTCGGTCCGGTGCGGGTGGCCAGCGTCTGCGCGAGCGCCGTGGTCTTGCCGTACCCCGCTCCCGCGGTGAGCAGCAGCCCGCCCCGGTCGAGCGCAGCGGAGAGACGCGCGACCAGGGCAGGGCGGTCTACCAGGGCCTCCGCTATGGATGGCGCGTCGATCATGGCCACGCACCCGGGGGTGCACGGTCCAAGCTACTCCGCCCACGCCGCCTCTGTGGGCGATCCGGGCTACTTCACTCCGCCGTCGTACATCTTGACCTCGCACAACCCCACCGTGATCTGCGAGACCAGGCCGTCACCGTTGGACAGGTCGCCGTAGAACTGGGTGCAGCGCTTGCCCTTCCGATACAGCGCGCGCGTGCGGTCGGCCTCACCCTGGTTGTTCGGGGGCCGGATGCCGTACGCCTTGCGCGCCGCGGTCATCGTGGACCCGACGTGGATCTTCTTGGCGGTCCGCAGCCGCTTGGTCTTCTCGATCGAGATGGCGATCACCCGGCGCTTGCGGAGGCGGAACGACCCGTACGACTCACGCCGGTTGGGGTTCAGGTACCGGCATGACGTGACCTTGTACTGATCGGTCTCGCAGAAGTCCGGCTTGCCCCAGAGCTTGACCACCTTCGCCTTGCTCATACCCACCTTGACGCCGCCGATCGCGGACCCGGGGACGATGGCCTTGCCCTTGTACTTCGGCGCTCCGGCGTCGGCGGGCACGGCGATGGCCAGGGCCAGAGCTGCGGTTGCGGTGAGGATCAGGAATCTCATGGGGCCACGGTCCCAGCGTCCGGTCAACGGCTGGTCAACGGGGGCTCGAGCCGACGGGCGTTGACCATTTGCTGACCGGTCAGGGGCACGGTGGTCATCGTGATGCGGACGACCAGCCTGCTGTTGGCGCTCGCGGCGGTCGCGGTGGCGCCCTCGACCGCGGCGGCCGCCGAGAACACGCCGTGCACTGCCTCCAGGGCGAAGCCGCAGATCGTGCTGGCCGAGAAGGGTGCCGGGGCCGCGTTGTACGCAACACACGACCTGCGGCTCAGCCTTGCGCAGGGTCCGGCGGGTGAGGCCGAGGTGCGATCGATCGTGGCGCCCGGGGCCCGGCTGGACGCGGAAGGCGAGAGCGGCGCCGCCGCCCTGCTCTGGGTCGACCGGCCGGGACCCCTGACCGTGACCGTCAGGGCGGCCGACAGGGATCCCGCCCTGGACCCCGGCAGTACGGGCGCGGACACCGCGTGCACCCACGTCCTGTCGCGGACGTTCACGATCGCCCCCGCGGTCGGGGCCAAGGCCGGAAAGCTCAGGCGCCCGCGCCTGGTCGATCGTGCGCGCCGGCTCTGGCACCGGCGGGTCGAGTACTCCTTCAGCGTCGTCGCGAAGGGCCCGAAGGCCGACCTGTCGCCGCTCACGGTGCGCGTCCGCGCCACGCGCCGCGGCCGGTTCCCCGGGTCGGGCACGCGTGCGGTCTCCCACCTGTTCGGCAGGCGTGCGTTCGAGGAGACGGAGGAGCCCCGCTCCCGCGGTTGCGCGCAGGGCGCCCTGATCTGCCCGCAGTACCGCGGTTCCTATCCGAAGGGCCCGACCGTCTATGCGTGGGGCCGGGCGGGTGGGGTGCGGGTCCTCGTGGCGGTGCCGACCAGCTACCCGAGCAAGGTGCTGGGCCGGCGCCACATTCCCACGCCGTGGGGTGTGGACGTCGAGGTCCTCCAGAGCGGCAGGCGGGTGGCCCGCCTGCGCGCAGCAGGTCGCTGCACGCAGGGCGGGCAGGCGGCCAAGTGCACCTTCAAGAAGGCGTCGACCAAGCCCTAGTCCCCTAGGAGGCCGTCGCGCCCGCGTCGGCCACCTGGTGCTTGCCCTCCGCGAACTCCTCCACGATCTTCGCGCAGAACGCGGGCAGGTCGTCCGGGTTGCGGCTGGTCACCAAGCCCTCGTCGACCACGACCTCCTCGTCCACGACCTCGGCGCCCGCGTTGCGCAGGTCCGTGCGGATCGAGGGGTAGGAGGTGACCGTGCGCCCGCGGGCCACGTCGGCCTCCACCAGGATCCACGGGCCGTGGCAGATCGTTCCCACCGGCTTGCCGGTGGCGAAGAAGTCCTTCACGAACTGGACGGCGTCCTCGTCGGCGCGCAGGTTGTCCGGGTTGGCCACGCCGCCGGGCACGATCAGCCCGGCGTAGTCGTCAACGGAGGCGTCGCCGACCAGCTTGTCGACGGGGAAGGTGTCGGCCTTGTTGATGTCGCTCTCCATGCCCTGGATCTCTCCCTCGGCGATGGACAGCAGCTCCGTGGTCGCCCCGGCCTCCTCGACGGCCTTGCGCGGCTCGGTGAGCTCGGCCTGCTCGACTCCGTCGGCGGCCAGGATTGCGATCTTGCGGTCGGTGAGGTCTTCTGAAGCCATCAACCACGGCTATCCGGGAGTGCGGCGACGAAACGGGCCGGTGCGCCAGAACGCTCGCCGCTCTCGCGCGGCAGCAGGAACGAGAGCAGGGCCGCGGGCACGGGCAGGCAGGCCAGGATCCACAGCACCGTCTCCAGGCCGTGCGCGTCGGCCACCACGCCCAGGATCGTGGCCACCAGGCCGCCCATGCCGATGGCCAGGCCCAGCGTCACGCCCGAGGCCAGGCCGGGCCGGTTGGGCAGGTACTGCTGGCCGAGCACCACGGTCACGCTGAAGCTGGCGATGATCACCAGGCCGATGGCCGTCAGCACCGCGAAGCCCGCGGTCGGGCCGACCAGCGGGAACACCAGCAGCAGCGGCAGGGAGGCCACGATGCTGCCGACCAGGACCTTGCGCGGGCCGATGGTGTCCACCAGCTGGCCGCCGATCAGCGTGCCCACCGCCCCAGCCACCAGCATCGCGGTCAGGGCGGCGTTGCCCGTGCCCTCGCCGGTGCCCAGCTGGGTGACGAACCACAGCGGCACGAACGCCTGCAGGCCGAAGTAGACCCCGGAGCGGATGGCCACGATGCTGCTCAGGACGCTGAAGGCGCCCCACTGGTCGACGCGGCGGATGCCGCTGGCGGCAACGGCAGCCTTGCGCACGGCCTCGAGCTGGTGCAGGTGGGGCAGGCCGCGCAGCAGCACCACGGCCATGATCGCCGGGAGCACCACCAGGCCCAGGGTGCCCGGCAGGCCGAACAGCAGCACCAGCGGCGTGGTCAGCAGCGGGCCGAGCGCGAAGCCCACGTTCCCGCCCACCGAGAACATGCTCATCCCGCGCCCGCGCCGGGCCCCGGCGGCGATCCCGGCGAAGCGCGCGCCCTCGGGGTGGAATGCGGCCACGCCGACACCGCTGACGGCGATCGCGGCCACGGTCAGCTCGTAGCTGTCGAGCAGTCCCACCACCGCCAGGCCCAAGCCGGCCAGCAGTACTCCCGCCGGCATCAGCCACGACTGGCGCACGCGGTCGGACAGCAGCCCGAACACGGGCTGGATCAGCGAGGAGCCGATCGTGGCGGCCAGCACCAGCGAGCCCAGCGCGGCGAACGAGTAGCCCCGCTCGGCGGCCAGGAAGGGCAGCAGCGCGGGCACCGCGCCCTGGCACATGTCGGCACACGTGTGGGTCAGGCCCAGCAGGGTCAGGCCGCGGCGGTCCAGCGGCCGGTCGTCGCCGTTCACGCGGTCACGCCGTCGAGCGCGATGGCGCAGACCGCGCGGCGGGCGCGGTCCGCGTCCCAGCCGTGCTCCTGACGCAGATGGCGGTAGGTATGGGTGACCAGGTTGATCAGCACGGTCGCCGTCTCCTCGGCGTCGGTGGCCGCCAGCGTGCCGTCGGCGGCGCCGTCGGTCAGGAGCCGCCGGTAGGGGGCCACGAACGCGTCGCGCGTCAGCGCCGGGCGACCCTGCTCGTGGTAGATCGCGTCACGCCCCGCCGCGTCCAGCGCGCCGCCCAGCGCCAGGTTGCGCTCGGCCAGGCGGCACTCGGCCTCCAGCGCCGCGGCCAGGCGTTGACGCGCGTCCCCGGGGGCCGCCAGGGCCGTGAGCATGGCCTCCCGGTGCTGGGCCTCGAGCCGTGCGCCCAGCGCACGCAGGACGGCATCGCGTGAGACCTTGCGGCGGTGCAGGGTCATCCGCGACACGCCGGCCTCCTCGGCGATCCGCTCGAGCGTGGCCGCCTGCCAGCCGTGGCGCTCGATCGCCCGGTGGGCGGCGTCCAGCAGCTCGGGGTCGACGGCGGGCGGGGAGGGGGTCTCGACGCTCACTGTTACATGAGCGTAACACCAGCGTTACCCGTCCGCACGGGACGGGGCGGACGTGCGATGATGCCGCGCCGTCATGGGTACCTTCGCCACGGACACGGCCGTCCGCCCGCTGGGCGACGGCTCCTACGAGTACGACATCGGCGCCGAATGGTGGGTGGTCGCGGGCCCCAACGGGGGCTACCTGGCGGCCATCGCGGTGCACGCGCTCCAGGCGGCCGCGGATCCCGGCGACCGCCCGCTGCGGTCGCTGACCATCCACTACCTGCGTGCGCCCGAGGCCGGGCCGGCCACGATCGACGTGACCCTCGAGCGCGAGGGCCGCTCGGTGACGTTCGCCCGGCTGGCGATGTCCCAGGACGGCAGGCAGTTCGCCACCGGGCTGGCGGTGCTGTCCCGTGGCGGCGAGGGCTTCGAGCTCGCGACCGTGCGCGCCCCCGACGTGCCGGGACCGGACGAGATCGCAGCGCTGCCCGACGCCGACGGGGCGCCGCCGTTCGCGCGCCACTTCGACTATCGCCCCGCGGTGGAGCCGGCGCAGGGCGGCGAGGCCGTGACCGGAGGCTGGCTGCGCCTGCGCCACGAGGACCACGCGCTGGATGCGGCGCTGGTGGCCGCCCTGTGCGACTCCTGGTTCCCGGCGATCTTCTCGGTGGTGCACGAGCCGATGGCCGTGCCGACCCTGGACCTGACCGTGCACCTGCGCGCGCCGCTGCCCCGGGAGGCGGACTGGGTGCTGGGCCGGTTCGCGACCCGCACGGCGGGTGACGGGCTGCTCGAGGAGGACGCTGAGCTGTTCTCGCCCGACGGCGTGCTGCTGGCGCACTCGCGCCAGCTTGCCCTGGCCCGATGAGCCTCCGCGGCCGGGAGTAGGCTCGCTCCCATGCGCAGGACGAAGATCGTCGCAACCATCGGGCCCGCCTCGGACGATCCCGAGACGCTGGCGCGACTGGTGGAGGCGGGCCTGAACGTGGCCCGCCTGAACTTCGCGCACGGGACCTTCGAGCAGATGGCCGAGACCGCCGGCCGCGTGCGCGATGCTGCCGACCGGGCCGGGCGCAATGTGGCCATCCTCCAGGACCTCCCCGGGCCCAAGCTGCGCATCGGCCCGGTCAAGGGCGATCACGCCGAGCTGGGCGTCGGCCACAAGCTGACCCTGGTGTGCGGCTCCGACGAGGAGGGCGACGAGGACCGCCTCAGCGTCTCCTGGGACGGCCTGGCCAGCAGCCTCAGCAAGGGCGACGTGGTCTACCTGGCCGACGGCTCGGTGCGCCTGTGCGTGACCGCCGTCCGCGACAACGAGGTGGACACGAGCGTCGAGGTCGGCGGCGGGGTGTCCTCGCGCCAGGGCCTGAACGTGCCCGGCGAGCTGGCGTCGCTGCCCGCCGTGGCCGACGACGACATGGAGCGGCTGCGCTTCGGTGAGTCGATCGGCGTCGACCTGGTGGCACTCAGCTTCGTCCGCAGGCCCGAGGAGATCACCGACCTGCGCCAGCACACGGGCATCCCGCTGATCGCGAAGATCGAGAAGCCGCAGGCGGTCGAGAACCTGGACGCCATCGCCGAGGTGTCCGACTGCCTCATGGTGGCCCGCGGCGACCTGGGCATCGAGATGGACATCGAGCGCGTTCCGCTGGTCCAGAAGGACATCATCCGCAAGGCCGGCTGGCTGGCCCGGCCCGTGATCACCGCCACCCAGATGCTGGACTCGATGGTGGTCTCGTCCCGGCCCACCCGCGCCGAGGTGGCGGACGTGGCCAATGCGATCCTGGACGGCACCGACGCGGTCATGCTCTCCCAGGAGACGGCGATCGGCTCCCACCCGGTGGCGGCGGTGAAGATGATGGACGCCATCGCCCGCACCACCGAGCGCGAGCTGCCGCTGGAGCACTGGAACCACCACCG
>Ga0190275_10002185_pt1 | contig 14122 bp, 11 predicted proteins | sample Popmic550T_FD_133745 | JGI IMG/M metagenome (GOLD analysis project Ga0190275, IMG submission 133745) | Populus adjacent soil microbial communities from riparian zone of Yellowstone River, Montana, USA - 550 T | ecosystem: Environmental > Terrestrial > Soil > Riparian zone > Trees stand | place... | reverse complement strand
CTACTCCGTAACCAAGGGCGTCGACCAGATCATTCCCGTAGACGTGTACGTCCCGGGCTGCCCGCCACGTCCCGAGGCTCTGCTGCAGGGCATCATCAGGCTCCAGCAGAAGATCGCAACAGAGGACGTCCGCACTCGCTGGGCGGGCCACACCACCGAGATTCCACACATTCCAGAGCCGGGCCTGGCCGGAGGCGTCTTGTGAGACTCGAGGCGGCCGACGCGCTCGACCGTGTCAAGGGGGCATTGGGCGACCGCGTCACGGACGCCAGCCTGAACCACGGGCAAGTGGATCTGACCGTCGAGCCCGACAGGTTCGTGGAGGTCGTGACGATCCTGCGCGACGACATCGCGCTGGGCTGCCGCTTCTTCACCTTTCTCTCGGCGGTCGATCGTTCGACCTACAAGTTCGACGGCGATGAGCATCGCGAGGCCGGCTCGGCGGGATCGCAGAATGGAAAGGGGGGTATCGAGGTGCTCGTGCACCTCTACAGCCCCGACATGATCTGGCACGTGAACCTGCACGTGCCTCTCGACTTCGAGTCACCCGTCTGCCCCTCGATTACCGGCGTGTTCAAGGGCGCCGAGTGGCACGAGCGCGAGGCAGCCGAGATGTTCGGCATCCACTTCACCGATCACCCGAATCTCACGACCCTCTACCTCTCGGAGGACTTCGAGGGGCACCCAATGCTCAAGTCCTTCAAGCTTCCGGCGCGCAGCTACGTCAAGGCCTGGCCGGGTGCGAAGGATCCGGACGAAGCCGCAGCGGCAGGGGGCCGATAGGTGACCATTAAAGATCCTGAGCTTCAGAACCTGCAGGACTCCAGTGCGTTCGCCACCGAGGTGTCGGAAGGCAGGCTCGTAACCGAGCAGATGCTGCTCAACGTCGGGCCGCAGCATCCTGCGACGCACGGGGTCTTTCGTTTGCTTGCAACTATCGATGGCGAGCGCATCGTGCGCGCCGAGCCCATAGTCGGCTACATGCACCGTGGGTACGAGAAGCTCGTCGAGCAGCGCGACTACCGGCAGATCACCAACCTCATCAGTCGCATGGACTGGCTCTCCGGGATCAATAACGAGCTGCCTCTAGCCCTGGCGCTCGAGGAGCTCATGGAGATCGAGGTGCCGCCGCGCGCGCAGTACTTGCGCGTCGCTCTCGCCGAGATGAACCGCATCCTCAATCACCTGATGTTCTTTCAGTCCTTCTCTGCCGAGCTCGGAGCCATCACTCCAACGTTCTACGCGTTCCGCGAACGCGAAGACATCCAGTACGCGATGGAGACCGTCACCGGCGGACGCATGCATTTTGGCTTCTTCCGCCCGGGCGGACTGAAGGAGGACGTCCCCAGGGGCTTCACCGCCATGGCCCTCGCAGCCGTTCGCAAGGTCATCAAGCGCCTTCCCGACTACGAAGATCTGCTGACGGGCAACGAGATATTCAAGCAGCGAACCATCGATATCGGAGTGTTGGACAAAGAGGTCGCTTACTCGTACGGAGTCTCGGGCCCCATCGGACGTGGATCTTCCATCGACATGGACGTGCGCCGCGACGAGCCGTATCTCGTGTACGACGAGTTCGACTTCGACGTATGCCGTGGGACTCACGGCGACTGCTTCGACCGTTTCTGGGTTCTGCTGCACGAGGTCATCGAGTCGGCCAAGATCGTCGAGCAAGCTCTCGCCGGATTGCCTCCCGGTCCGATCATGGGCAAGGTGCCGCGCGTCGTCGAGGCGCCAAAGGGTGAGGTCTACATTCGCACCGAGAACCCCCTTGGTGAGCTCGGCCTATACCTCGTCTCCGATGGGGGCAAAAGGCCATACCGGATCAAGATTCGAACGCCGTCGTTCTCGAACGTCTCGGCGTTGCCCCATGTCCTCGAGAACACGCTCGTTGCGGACATGATCGCAATCCTCGGCTCCTTCTTCTTCGTGCTGGGGGACGTCGACCGTTGATTGAAATCACCTTGACGGCCTGGCAGATGCTCGTGGTCAAGCTCTTGATCATCCTGATCATCGTGCCCGTGGGCGCGTTGGTCGGTGGCTACGTCCTGCACAAAGAGATGGCTCACATGCAGCACCGGCTCGGGCCCATGTATGCAGGGGGGTGGCACGGCTGGGCCCAGACACTGGCCGACGGGATCAAGTTCGCCTACAAGGAAGACATCATTCCTGCCAGCGCGGACAAGCGTGTGTTCTCGCTGGCCCCCGCGGTCATCTTCGTCCCCGTCCTGCTCCTCTATCTGGTGATTCCGATCGACCGAAACCTCATCGTCGAGGATCTCGACGTCGGCCTGTTCTTCCTGTTGGCGATCGGCTCGGTGGGCTCAATCGGCGTCCTCATGGCCGGCTGGTCGAGTGCAAACAAATACGCGTTGATCGGCGCGCTGCGCTCGGCGGGCCAGCTCATTGCCTACGAGTTGCCTATCGTGTTCAGCGCGGCCGCAATAGCCATGCTGGCGGGAACTCTGTCGTTGGTCGGCATTGTCGAGGCCCAGGACTGGCCCTTCATCCTGTGGCCTCCGGGTCTCGGACTCGCACTGTTCCTCCTGTTCCTCGTAGGGGCCATGGCCGAGATGGCGCTTCCTCCGTTCGACATGCCCGTGGCCGAGTCCGAGCTCATCACCGGACCATTCACCGAGTACACAGGCATGCGCTTCATCTTCGGGTTCTTCTTCGCCGAGACGGCGCACATGATTGCGTTCGCGGCGATCGGCACGACGCTGTTCCTCGGCGGGTACAAGCCGATCGTTCCCTGGGGCCCGCTCGACGTCATCCCCGGCGTGCTGTGGTTCTTCGTCAAGACTTCGTTCATGGTCTTTCTGTTGCTGTGGATCCGGTTCTCGTTCCCGCGCTTGCGCGAAGACCAGCTGCAGAAGTTCGCATGGAAGGTCCTCATCCCGCTATCCCTCGTGCTGATCCTCGTGACCGGCGCGTGGGTTCTCTATGGCCCATGACGCGAGGAATCGAATGGCTCTAGACATCGATCAGAGACTCGAGAAAGCGCGCAGACCCGGTTTCGGGATCGGGCTGCTCAAGGGCATGGCGGTGCTGCTCAAGCACTTCGTCAAGCGCAACGATGTCATCCAGTACCCCGAGGTAAAGCAGGATCTCTCCCCACGTACGCGCGGAGTGATCGCACTCAAGGAAGAGAACTGCACGGTGTGCATGCTGTGCGCCCGCGAGTGCCCGGACTGGTGCATCTACATCGACTCCCACAAGGAAACGCTCCCTGCCAAGCGCGAGGGTGGTCGACCGCGCAAGCGCAACGTTCTGGATCGGTTCGCGATCGACTACGCGCTCTGCATGTACTGCGGGATCTGCGTCGAGGTCTGTCCTTACGACGCCCTTTTCTGGAGTCGCGAGTTCGAGTACGCGGAGTACGACATTCGCCAGCTGACGCACGAAAAGGAAAAACTGTCGGACTGGATGTCCACGGTCTTGCCGCCGATCGAGCTCGAGGACGGAGCCGACATCCCCGGTCAACCGACCAAGGCTGTGACCGCGGAGAGCGCGACCCCGAGCGTCGAGACGACGGCCGCGAGTCCGGCCGCCAGCGCACCCGACACCGCAACGAGTCCCGCCCCCGAGACCGCGAAGCCTGCTCCGGGACTCGCCGAGGAGGTCAAGGAGCAGCAGATGGACTCGGCGGCGAAGCCGGAGGCCGAGCCTGAGGTGAAGCGGGATCCCGAGGGGACTGTCGAAGAGGGAACCCAGGCCGAGGTCGAGGCGAAGACCGAGGCCGAGACCCCAAGCACGCCGGAGTCGACCGCGGTGACCCAGACTCCGTCCACTCCGGCCGAACCGGCGCCGGCGCCCACCCGTCCGGCTCCCAAGCTCGAGGATCTCGAACCGGCCGAGGACGCGTACGGCCGGGTGCTCGACGAGCAGACCAAGGCGGGTTCTTCACCCCAGGTGGCCGAGGCGCGGGCCAAGGTCGCCCGCGTGAAAGCCGAACGCGCGCTGACCCAGGCGAGAGCCGCCGCTCCGACGGACACCGCTCCGACGCCCGAGCCATCGGGAACCCCCGAAGCCACCGAGCCCGAGCAGGGCTCGGTCGCGCCGCCCGATGAGGGAACGAAGGGACCGAACGACTGATGGCCGACACCTATCTGCAGATCATCTTCTGGGTCCTCTTCGCATTGATGGGGATCGCGGGAATCCGGGTCGTTACGACTCGCAACGTGGTGCACGCAGCCCTCTACCTGGTCGCGACGCTCCTCGGTGCCGCGTCCATCTACATTCTGCTCTACGCCGAGTTCGTCGCATGGGTGCAGGTTCTCGTCTACGTGGGCTCGGTGGTAGTCCTCATGCTTTTCGGGCTCATGCTCACGAAAGCGCCAATCGGTAGCGCCAACTTCGACAACAACCAGCGACTGATAGCTGCAATCTGCGCCGGGCTTGTGTTCGCCGTGTCGAGTTACATCATGGTCGAGGCGTTCGAGGGCCAGGAGATCGACTTCACCGGCACCGCGGGCACGAACGTTCAGAGCATCGGTGAGGCCATCTTTTCGATCTACGTGTTGCCCTTTGAGATCGTGTCGTTGTTGCTACTCGCCGCGCTGGTCGGCGCCATCGTGATCTCCCGCAGAGACGAAGGGGAGGTGGAAAGCTGATGCCGGTGGCTTACTTTCTCGTGCTGTCAGCGCTTCTCTTCAGCATCGGGGTCTACGGAGTACTGGCCCGCCAGCATGCGGTTCTGGTCCTGTTGAGCGTGGAGTTGATGCTGAACGCGGCGAACATCAACCTTGTCGCCTTCTCTGCGATGCTCGGTGACGCCGGTGTCCCGGGCCAAGTGTTCGCGCTGTTCGTGATCGCGGTGGCAGCGGCGGAGGTCGGAGTGGGCCTTGCCATCGTGATTCTGATCTATCGAAACCGCCAGAGCGTGGACATCGATGAGATGTCCTTGATGAAATGGTAGCGATCGCCACGGCTCCGCCGAGGACGGAATTGGGATTCATTTGACGATCGCGAGAATTACCCGGCCCCGACGCGAACGCGTCGGGGAGAAGCGAGCCGGACATGTACGGCGAAGCGGAAGGGAAGCAGAAGTGGTGATGGCGTGAACGCGCTGTTTCTTGCGGCCGAGACAATCGAGGGAGTCGAGGTAACCCGCGCGGGTCTGTTCCCCGACCTCATGTGGCTCGTGCCCGTCCTGCCTGCGCTGTCCTTCCTCGCCATTTTGTTCTTCGGCAAGAGGCTTCCCGGCAAGGGACACAGTGCCGGCCTCGTCGCGATCTTCGTGGTTTTCCTGCTCTCGCTTGCTGGTTTGATCGACCTCATCACGGGGGCCGGGACTGTTGAGAAGCACTGGGTATGGTTCCAGCTCGACACCCTGGAACTGACCTTCGGGATGAACTACGACTTCCTCACTGGACTGATGTTTGTCGTCGTCACCTTCATCTCGCTGCTGGTGCAGATCTACTCGACCGGCTATATGCATGACGACGAGCGCTACAGCTGGTTCTACGCGGCGCTGTCGTTGTTCACAGCGTCGATGTTGCTCCTCGTCGTTGCGGACAACCTCATCATGATGCTTGTCGGTTGGGAGGGGGTCGGGGTCTGCTCCTACTTCCTGATCGGCCACTACTGGGAGGAAAAGCCGAACTCGTCGGCGGCGATCAAGGCCTTCATCACGACGCGCGTCGGAGACGTCGGCTTCATGTTCGGCATCTTCGCTCTCTTCTTCCTCGCCGGCACTTTCAACATCACCGAGATCAATCACCTTGCCGAGGAGGGGGCCATCGCGGGAGCCAGCCTGACGATCGCCGCGTTGCTGCTGTTCTGCGGGGCCATCGGGAAGTCGGCGCAGTTCCCGCTCCACGTCTGGCTGCCGGACGCGATGGCCGGACCCACCCCCGTCAGCGCGCTGATTCACGCTGCCACCATGGTCGTGGCCGGCATCTACCTCGTGGCTCGGATGTATCCGGTGTTCGAGTTCGCGAGCGAGGGCGTGCCGCTCGAGGTGGTGGGAGTGATCGCGGCGATAACCATGCTGATAGCGGCCTTCCTCGCGCTCATTCAGGATGACATCAAGAGAGTGCTTGCGTACTCGACCATCAGTCAGTTGGCGTACATGTTTGCCGGGCTGGCGGTTGGGGTGTTCACTGCCGGCATCTTCCATCTCTTTACCCACGCGTTCTTCAAGGCGCTGCTGTTCCTTGGAGCGGGGTCGGTGATCCACGCAGTCCACTCGAACAACATGAGCGACATGGGCGGACTTCGGAAGTACATGCCCGCGACGTTCAAGACCTACATAATCGGCTCGCTCGCACTGGCCGGCATCTTCCCCCTCGCCGGGTTCTTCTCGAAGGACGAGATTATCGGCGGAGCCCTGCGAGCGGGCATCGACGGCACTCGGGCGACTGCCTGGCTCGTCTTCGGCTCGGCTCTCCTGACCGCGTTCATCACCGCGCTCTACACGGCCCGCATGTGCATAAAGACCTTTTGGGGTGAGTACAGGGGGCACGGTGAACCTCACGAGAGTCCCAACTCGATGACGAGCCCTCTGTGGGCGCTGGCGGGTCTCACTGTGGTCGTTGGATTCCTCGGCTTCCCCGTCATCGGAGTCTTCAAGTACTGGATCTTTGCCGAGGGCGAGGTAGCGCACGGTTACGAGCCGCTCTACAACGTCGTGCTCCCGCTTATCACCGTCGGGGGAGCGTTGGTAGCTTTCTTCCTCGCCTACAAGTGGTTCTACCGCAACGAGTGGAGATTCGACTTCCGCAGGACCTCGTTCGGATGGCTGTACGGTTTCGCCGAGCGAAAGTACTATCTCGACGATCTCTACCTAGGTGGGATCGTGACGCCGATTCAGTACCCTCTCGCCGCCGCGACCTACTGGTCGAACCAGCACATCATCGACGGAATCGTTAACGGCACGGCTCGTGGCACGCTTGGCGCCGCCACCGGCACGTACATGGCGGATCAGAACGTCGTCGATTTCGGTGTTAACGGTGCCGCGGGTCTCACCAACTTCTCGGGCGGGCTGCTCCGCTACATCCAGTCGGGAAACGTCCAGCGCTATGCGGCAGTCCTGTTCGCCGGCGTAGCGATCTTCGTAGCTGTCTTCGCGTTGATCTAGAAAGGGGTTCGAGGCAATGTCATGGGCTGACGACTGGGGGCTGAGCCTCGCGACGTTCCTGCCCGCGCTGGGAGTGCTGGTCCTGATGTTCCTTCCCAACCGGGAGTCCCTCCTGAAGATCACCGGGACCGTCTTCGCCGGCCTTGCCCTGCTCGCGGGCATCCTCTGCGCGGTGCGATTCGATTACGGCGCGAGCGATCAGATACAGCTCGAGGTCAACTCGACGTGGATCGAATCGATTGGCGCTCGCTATCACGTCGGAGTGGACGGCATGTCACTTCCTCTGCTCCTGTTGAGCCTTCTCGTCTGTTTCCTCTGCATGATTTACATGTGGTGGCACATCCCCGAGCCCGGAAAGACAAAGGCGCTGTTCGCCCTCGTTCTCCTGCTCGAGACCGGAATGAACGGGACCTTCGTAGCCCTCGACCTGATCCTGTTCTTCATCTTCTTCGAGCTGGTGCTCGTCCCGATGTACTTCATGATCGGAATCTGGGGCGGCCCCAACCGGGACTACGCGAGCGTCAAGTTCTTCCTCTACACGTTGTTCGGCTCGATCTTCATGCTCCTGGGATTCCTCGCCCTGTGGATCCATTCGGGGAACGAGACGTTCGACATGATCGCGTTGCGCGAGACCACGGGCAACGCGAGCGAGATGTTCCAGAACCTCGTGTTCCTGGGCCTGTTCCTGGGCTTCGCGATCAAAGTGCCAATGTGGCCATTCCACACGTGGTTGCCGGACGCCCATACCGAGGCCCCCACCGTCGGTTCGGTGCTGCTGGCGGCCGTGCTGCTGAAGATGGGAACCTACGGCTTCATTCGAATCGCGTTGCCGATCCTTCCCGACGCGGCGGTGACGTTCGCACCGCTGATCGGCATCCTCGCCGTGATCGGCATCATCTGGGGCTCATTGTGCTGCTTCGCTCAGACCGACCTCAAACGTCTCATCGCGTTCTCCTCCGTGGGCCACATGGGCTTCGTGATGCTCGGCATCGCGACGCTCACGGATACCGGAATCAGCGGGGCCGTCTTTGGGATGGTGGCTCACGGACTCATCACGGGGATGCTCTTCTTCCTCGCCGGCTCGATCCACGAGCGCTACCACACACGTGAGATCGCCGAGCTCGGAGGGGTGCTCAAGCAGATCCCGCGCTTCGGCACGGTCTTCTCGTTCGCGGCCATCGCATCGCTTGGCCTGCCGGGGCTTGCCGGGTTCTGGGGCGAGATGCTCGCCCTTCTCGGCGCCTATCAACCGGCTCCAGGACTCAACGTCGAGCTGTTCCGGGTCCTCATGGTCATTGGCGGCATCGGAACCGTTCTCACGGCGGGGTACCTCCTGTGGACGGTCCAGAGAGTCAACCTCGGCACGGTGCCCGACAAGTTCGCGGCCGGCAAAGGGATCTTCGACGTCGAGCGCCTCGAGTGGACCGCCTGGGCGCCTCTTCTCCTGCTCATCGTCGTTGCCGGTTTCTATCCGGCCCTGCTGACGAACGTGACGGCCGATGCCGTCGGTAGCCTGGCCGGGATCTTCGGGGCGTAGGTGAACCCCCTTCTCGCCCAATCCGTGACTCAGCCCGGCGTGGACTTGCACGCGCTTGCTCCCGAGCTCGTGATGGCGAGCGCTGCCTGCATCGTGCTGGTCGCGGACCTGTTCCTTCCTCGGAACTCGAGATGGATTGCAATGCCCCTGTCGGCCGCCGGGATCCTCGGCACGCTGGCCGCCGTGGTGTCGTTGATCGGTACGGAAACGACGACTCTCGCGGGGACCTTCGAGGTCGACACGTTCTCGCTTCTGTTCAAGGCCCTGTTCTGTGTTCTCGGTCTCATCATCCTCGCGATCAGCTTCCATTACTTCAGCGCGGGGTCTTATTACCAGGGCGAGTACTACTTCCTGTTGTTGTGCTCTCTCTTCGGCGGTCTCGTCATTGCCAGCGCGCGCGATTTGATCTCGTTGTTCATCGCGCTCGAGTTGATCAGCATCCCCGGCATCGTGATGGTTGCACTCAGGAAGGGTGATGCGAGATCGAACGAGGGGGCCCTCAAGTTCTTCCTCTTCAGCGTGCTGTCCTCGGCGATAATGCTCTACGGCATGTCGCTCGTGTACGGAGTGACCGGCTCGACGCTCCTGACGGAGATTCGTGCGTCGATCGCATCGAACGCCGACCAACCCATCATCGTGCTCAGCGTGTTCTTCGTAGTTGTTGGGTTTGCCTTCAAGATCTCGGCGGTTCCGTTCCACTTCTGGGCTCCCGACACGTACGAAGGCGCGCCCTCACCGGTTGCCGCCTTTCTGTCAACGGCGTCCAAGATCGGGGGCTTCGTTGGGCTGCTCGTCCTCATGTTCAAGGCCTTTCCCACCGTGGCGGACACCTGGGCTCCCGCGTTCGCGGTTCTCGCCGCCTTGACGATGACTGTCGGAAACCTCATCGCACTGAGACAGCAGCATGTCATTCGGCTGCTCGCCTACTCGGGGATCGCGCAGTCGGGGTACATCCTCGTGTGTCTGGCGCTGATCAGTCCCAATCCTGGCGACCAGGCGGCGAACGAGCAGGCCTTCGCCGCAGCCGTCATCTATCTGGCGATCTACGGCCTCATGGATCTCGGCGCTTTCGCCGCGGCCGTCGCGTTCGCCCGGCGCGGCGGCACCTATTTCATCTCCGACTACGCCGGTCTGTGGCAACGTAGTCCGGTACTGGCTCTGCTCTTTGGTGGCTTCCTCATCTCGCTCGCCGGGGCTCCGCCGATGGCCGGCCTCATTGCCAAGCTCTTCGTTTTCGCCGCGACGATCGAGGCGGAGGTGTACTGGCTCGCGATCGTCATGGGCGTCAACACCGTGATCGCAGCGTGGTACTACCTGGCCGTCATCAAGAAGATGTTCTTCGAGACGCCCGAGATCGACGAGCCAGTCGAGGTTCCGTACCTGATGAGCGCGGCCATGGGGCTCGCTGCCGCGGTTCTCGTGGTTCTGCTCATCTACCCGTCGTTGCTGACCGATCTGGCCGACCGCTCGATCTTCTAAAGCAAAGTCAAAGGCAAAACCGGGCATCGAGAGGCGGCAAATTGACCGGGCTCAGTGGCCGAGCGCGTTCTTGGACCCTGAGGTGTCGCATGGCGCACCCTTTTTGGCCACAGAACGAAGACGGGTTCTCACGCGCCAAGACCATGCTAGAGGCCGCTCGAACCAGAGCACACACGCCACCCCGCTCCTTTGATGCTGCCTTTGGGCCGGTCCAGACCGAACAGCACCTTCGCTGGGACTCAGGAACCCCGAATTGAACCCGCCCCCACGAACCGACCCAGTGCCCACACGCCGTTCGTCACGCGTGTGCCTCTCGCTACCTCCTCGTCGGGCCAGACGATCGCGTTCGAAACGTACGAGCCCTCGTGAAGCGCGGCCCCGGCGAGAAGGATCGCCCCGGGACCGATCGATTCTTCGTCGGCCGCGACGTCGAGCCCGAGATAGGCGCGACCACCCTCGACCTCGACGAGGTCGCCCGGAGGCGGACGCGGGCTGCTGGGCCCCCGGCCCTCCAGTTGATCTAGTGATGCCTCGAGGTAACTTGCCACAGTTCCGACATCGAGCGCGTATCCGGTGGAGTCGTAGGTATGGACATCGCCGCTCTCCGCGAGCGGTCGAAGCAACGATTCCGCGAGGCCCGCCGGGCGTGTGTCCGGCAGCAACTCAAGAGTCCGAGCTTCGAATGCCGCCACCCCCAGATACCTTGCTCCGGGCGCGTTGGGTTCAGATCGCCGGTCGATGAATCGCGTCGCTCTGTCCTGCTCGATCACGAGATCCGCCCCGGCATCCACCGGGCGCACCGCGACAGTTGCGGCGGCGCCCGTTCGGCGATGCTCGGCGAGAAGGCGTTCGGCGGAAACCACGGTCAAGCTGTCGCCATTGCAAACGAGCACGGTGGCCGAGATCCGTCCCCGAAGTGCCGCGAGCGTGCCACCCGTCCCCCAGGGCTCGTCCCCCTCATCGAAAGTCTCGAACTCGCCATAGGGCGCCAAAGCGCCGAACACGACGTCGCTCGAGTAGCTCGCGTTGACGACGACGTCGTTCGTGGCCTCGAGAAGGTTGCACAGGCCCCAGGCCCCCAGAGGAATGTCGAGCAAGGGGAGGGCGGGCTTGGGAATCGACACGGTGAGGGGGCGCAGCCTGTCGCCCAAACCGGCAGCAAGCAAGATCCCGGTCACTGACACGCTCTCGACGCTAGCGCATCCCGCCCTTCCGGCCGCCTCCAAGAGCGGCAGGCCCAGGCTCTCGAAGTACGGCCACTGCGCCTGGCGATCTTCCAGAGGAAGGGTTTTGGTATTGCAGGGAGAAACTTGGGGAAGGATGCGCCTTAGGGTTGATGGGGGCCCGGCCGATGCCGGGGACGTCCTTCGCAACAGCGACAAGTGGGGTTAATGAGGCAGTGAAAGCAAGTGCACGTATCGTCATCGGGCTCGTCATCGTGATGTTCGGGTCGATACTTCTGCCGCGTCCCGCCTCGAGGGTTGTTGCGCCGGACGCTCAGGCCGGGCAGCTGAAGCTGTGGCAGATCGACCTTCCGACTCCGACCCCCTCGATCTCGCTTCCTCCGATACTGCCCAAGCCAAAGCCGAAGCCAACCGAACCACCAGATCCCGAGCCCGGCCCCGACCCAGGCGGCGGAGGCGGCGGAGGCGGCGGCACCGATTCCGGCGGCGGCGGCGGCGGAGGATCCAAGCCAGGAGCAAATAATCCCAACAGGCCCGGCGCAGGTACCCGAGGCGGACAGTCCACTACTCCCATCCCACCTCCGACCAGGGGCACGTACGTTCCGGCGGGGGGGTCCTACACGACCGACAATCTCGTGGCCGTGGCGAACGAACTTCGGGCGCTCGGCGTGCCTCTCGAGAGAATCGTGCGCGAGGTCTACGCACCCTTCATCATCGGAGGGAAGGCCGCGTGGACCGACACGTGGGGCGCGCCTCGCTACGGTCCGGGGCCCATTATTCGTACGCACGAGGGCCAAGACGTCTTCTGCAGCTACGGCGATCCAGTGCTCGCGACCGAGACGGGCACTGTCAATTACGGGGATGCGGGGCTCGGTGGGAAAGTGGCACGGCTCTTCCGCTCTGACGGCAGCTACTGGTACTTCGCTCACCTGAGTGACTTCAACGTCGAGGAATTCCCCTCCGGCAGCACTGTGGAGGCCGGGGACATCATCGGATACTGCGGCAACACGGGCAACGCCGTCAGCACACCCAGCCACGTGCACTTCGGTTTCTACGACACGTCTGGCAACGCCCGTAATCCACACACGACCCTCATCAAGTGGCTCAACCAGGCCGAGCGACGAGCAGGAAGCTCCATTACCAGGGCGCAGGACGAGCGCGTCAAGGAGATCGAGAGCCTGACCCTCGCCAGACGCTTCGGTGACAGCTTCATGCCCGACCTCTCAACCCTCGAGGACGGTTCGGGGGCGCTGCTTGGGTCGACAGGATCGCCATCGACCGGGGCGTTCGGTGTGGCGCAGAGCGCCCTGATGGCGGCTCTATCGAACAACCTCTACGCGGGGGGCTTCGATCCCTATGGGGCGGACCTCGACTCGAGCGACGAGGAGTTCGATGACCCCGCGGATGCGCGTGATCAGCTCGATGCCATCCTCAAGGAAGCCGGCGCGAGCAAGGACGCCAAGGCCAGCAAGTAGAGAATTGACCTGACGGTCATTCCGTTATTCTCACTGGGCGCAGCGCCTGGATGGGCGCGCATTCATGGCGGGATGCCCGAGTGGCCAAAGGGAGCGGCCTGTAAAGTCGTCGGCTCAGCCTACGGAGGTTCGAATCCTCCTCCCGCCACCACAACGCCCCGGAATCCGGGGTCTTTTGCCCAGGGCGTCCCGCCTGTTACGTGTTGGATGCTCGCTCCCGAGCGCAGATAGAGGATTTCGATGCACGGATCTGAGCTGTTGTTGTTGGTGTTGATGGTGGCGGTTGCCGGGCTCAGCGTCTTGGCCGGCGCCGTTGGCGTGCCCTACCCGATTCTGCTCGTTCTCGGGGGCCTGGCGCTGGGGTTCGTGCCGGGGCTTCCCGACGTCGAGTTGCCGCCCGAGATCGTCCTCGTTCTCTTCCTGCCACCGTTGCTCTATCACGCAGCTTTCTTTTCCTCACCGCGCGATCTCAGAGCTGATGCGCGAGCCATCTCCCTGCTCGCCGTCGGACTTGTGCTCGCGACGATGCTCGCCGTCGCCACCATCGGGCATCTTGCCGCCGGCCTTCCGTGGGCGGCGGCATTCGCCCTTGGAGCGATCGTCTCGCCCACCGATCCCCTGGCCGCGACATCCATTGCAAGAAGAGCCGGGGTGCCGCGCCGTTTGGTCACGGTGCTCGAGGGAGAGAGCCTCGTCAACGATGCGGGCGCGCTGGTTGCCTACCGCATCGCGGTGGGAGTCGCGACCGGAGGCACCTTCGTTCTGTGGCAGGCGGGCCTGCGGTTCGTGGCCAGTGCAGCCGGTGGCGTAGCCGTGGGACTCATCGTGGGCCGAACCATCACCTGGATCCGCAAACTATTGGACGATCCACCCGTCGAGATCGTGGTCACACTCGTAACCGGCTACGTCGCGTACGTATTCGCCGAGCAACTCGGTGTCTCCGGAGTTCTTGCTGCGGTGACTGTCGGACTCTTCGTGGGATGGCACGCGCCGGAGTTGGCCTCCGCTGAGACGCGGCTGCTTGGATTCTCGTTCTGGGAGGTGTTCGTCTATCTTCTCAATGCGGCTCTGTTCACTCTGATAGGCCTGCAGCTTCCGCCCATACTCAGCGCGGTAACAGACGACCATGGGATCGGCACGCTGATCGGGCTCGCAACGCTTGTCAGCGTCGTCGTCATCGCGGTTCGAATCGTGTGGGTGTTCACGGTTCCGTACCTCATAAGAGCCCTGGATCGCAGACCCGCCCAGGTCTTTCGTTGCGTTGGCCCCGGAGAACGATTCGTAGCCGGCTGGAGCGGGATGCGCGGAGCCGTATCGCTGGCGGCGGCGCTGGCCTTACCGATCGAAGGCGTGGAGAATCAAGCCT
>Ga0190275_10002184_pt1 | contig 14124 bp, 14 predicted proteins | sample Popmic550T_FD_133745 | JGI IMG/M metagenome (GOLD analysis project Ga0190275, IMG submission 133745) | Populus adjacent soil microbial communities from riparian zone of Yellowstone River, Montana, USA - 550 T | ecosystem: Environmental > Terrestrial > Soil > Riparian zone > Trees stand | place... | reverse complement strand
TCCTTCGGGCGCATGAAGTTCCCAAACTGGACGCCGGCGACTACGCGGCCAGTGTTGGCAACGCTCACCAGCGTCTCGTTCATGCCGCCTTCAAGAGTGAAAGCAAAGCGATCGCTCAACGGGAATACGAAACGTCCCGTAGCGCCGATGCGGTCGGCATTCGCGCGGCTCTTCAGATAGCCGGCATTACCTTCAAAGTATGCGCTGCCGCCCAATCCAAACAGCGTGCTGATACCGAATTGATCGATAGTGCGCAAATAGTGTTCTGTGAAGACATTGCGGTTCGCTGTTGCGAGACGGTTAAGAACTGGGTCCTGGAGGAAGCCCTTCGAACCGAACACGCCGAACTTGCCACCACTAAACAAATAATCCAAAGTCAACGAAGCCTGTCCAAGGAGTCCACTGCCGACTATCTCGCCCGGCTCAAACTGCGTTACCGGTCGGTCCGAAAGAATGCCTTGTCCTGGGACGTTGCCGTTAAAGTTTACGTGCTTGAAGCTGGCAAATACGCCGGCTTGGGCGCGCGATGCGAACCGGTTGACTAGCCCGATGTCTGCCTGACCTTCTTGCCGATCGCGGAAGTACATATATTCGCCCTGCATTTGCACAGCGAATTGTTCCTTGAACGGCATGAAGTAACGGCCTCGGCCGGTAAATGTCAGGCCACCGCTCTGGTCTGCTCCAGCGTTTGCGTTGATGGTCGAATAGCGCGGCATACGGGCGCGCTCAATCTGCTCTGCCGTGCGTGTATCGACGATAGAGGCAGTCTGCTGCTCAGTGAGCGGCTTCGGTTGCGCCTTAACATACTTATCGAGTTCATCGTGGGCACTACGTAGCGCCTGAAGATCCTTGCGGAGGGCATCGTTCTCCCCGACGATCTTCTGCAGCATGTTGGCGATATCATCCAGCTTATCCAGCCGGCGCAGGATATCGTCACAGCATTTCTTCTGGAGCGCGAACAGGTCGTCGAGTGTCTTGACCACTTCGGCGACTCCAGCCTTATCGAGAACGGTTCTGCCTTGACCGTCTGTGACGGTCATGAACACGCGCCTGTTCATGAAACGGGCTTCTTTTGCCCTGTCGTTAATCTTCGGCTGGGTCTCGCCGAAGGTCGCGGTTGTTAGTTGTCCGTCGGCGGCGCCATATTTAACTAGAAATGCTTTCACAGCATCTGCGCGCCGCTGGCCGAGCCGCTCGTTATACCGGTTCGATCCGATAACGTCTGCGTGGCCTTCCAATTTGACTCGATAGTCAGGATGCTTTTGTAGCAATTCCGCCAGTCTCAGTAGACTAGGATAGCCATCGGTCAATACAGGTGAATTGAATTCGAAGTTGATCTCTTCCCAGTCATCTTTCGACGCTGTCGTGTTCAGCCCTTGTGAAAACAGACAAGAACTGAGGAGCGCGAAGAGAAAAACTAGCGAAACATACCGCTGATACCGCATTATTACTCCCCCTCTAGTCTCTTCTTGTTATTTGAAAGTACGGTCCCCGAAGCATGTTGAGGTTCCGATCACTTGCATCATACACTAAACCGTTCATAAGACGTCTTTTTTGCTTCTAAGTTTCACGGTTCAATGAAAAAACACACGTATAGGTCACCTGAGACGATTTCTTTGTAACGAACGTTAGTCAAGTTACTAACAGGCCTGTCGTGACAGGGGACAGCAATCCCATTTCGCAAATAAGCGCGAAAATCGTCTATGTTGACGCAGATGCACACCTTTTGTGACATGATCCTTTTGTTATAATTAAAAAGGTTGTCTGCCGGGTAGGTAATCGCTCGCTCTCGGGCGGGAGGAAAGTCCGGTCTCCACAGGGCGGTATGCCGGCTAACGGCCGGGGGGATAGCCGCGAGGTTCATCCAACGGAAAGTGCCACAGAAAATAAACCGCCGGGTTTCAACTCGGTAAGGGTGAAACGGTGCGGTAAGAGCGCACCGCGGTCTCAGTAATGAGACTGGCAGGGCAAACCCCATACGGAGCAAGACCAAATAGGGGAGTAGGAGCTGCCCGCTCCGTTCAGCTCCCGGGTAGGTCGCTAGAGCCGGTCAGTAATGACCGGTTTAGAGGAATGATTACCGCCTCTTCTGAAAGGAAGAGGATACAGAAACCGGCTTACAGCCCGGCAGACACTTACAAACCCGCCTCCATTTCAAGCGAACGCTATAATAACAAGGTGCCTAAAATCACAGTTTTGCCGGAAGGTAAGACCGTGGAGTTCGAGTCCGGAAAAATGCCGTATTCCGAGCATGGAAAGCCTGAATCGATCCTGGATATCTGCCTAAACTACGGTATCCACCTCGATCACGCTTGCGGCGGAAGCTGCGCTTGCACGACTTGCCACGTAATCGTTAAACAGGGCGATGACAACCTCTCGGAGATGGACGACGATGAAGCCGACCGCCTCGACATGGCCCCGGGGCTAACCCTTCACTCACGCCTGGGATGCCAGGCAGTTGTCAAAGGCGACATCATCGTCGAGATTCCGAGCTGGAATAAGAACTTCGTTAGCGAAGGCGGCAGCTTGAAACTCTAACGAGTGGCCGGGGCCCGGCTGCTTCTACCTAACATCCAATCGACAAGATTTGCCATCGTTGGCCCCTGGACCGTCACGTGTGTCCCTTCGACACGTCCGTTGATGGCGTCTCCGATGGATTTGGCCGCGCCCGGGGATTCAGCTTCCATCGCGAGGTCAATTGCTCTGGTTCGGGGATCGAATCCTGCCCGCCCAAACTTGATCTTCGAGACGGGCAGGAAGCTGGGAACGGGACCTACCGAGGCCAACCACGCTTCATTGGTCGATGGAATCTCTTCCGTCAATTTACGCAGGGGCTCCGGGACGCCTGAATTGGCGTTGCGCCTCTCCACCGTCTGCAGGACTGCATCGAACGATCCTGCGATTGCCGTTGTTGGGTTAAGAAATGCGACAGCACCCTTCTCGTCGCCAATGATCGGGATGCCGTTGAAGTTCTCGCGCCGGGCTGATGGCTTATCAATGCGCGGCTCCATGCCCATTGCCGTGAATTTCCCCCGGAGCAAAGCGACCCATTGGATTCCATTCGAGGCAATTAGTATTTCCCAAATATCGGATTCACCAAGCAGCCCCATGCTCTTAGTGAACTCGGAAAGCCGAGGAGAATTCTTAAGCTCTTCGGAAAAAGATGTGGCGCGAATTCTTTGCATTCGAATGCCGGCAAGCATCGTGGTGTCCGGCGGGACTAGTACACCGAGGGCAGGATCAAGGAAGACGGTCGGCGAAGGTTGACGGCGGCAGCCGGTCGTCGCAAGGATCAACGCCAGAGCTGCGATTGTTTTCACATACCGATATTACTTCTCGGAACCCTTACCGGTATATCGACGTCCGAATGATACATTAGTAGTATCCTTACGGGTGAAGACCCTGTATCGAAGGAGTGATCCATGAGCGAGAATGTGCCGGACGCTAGCTCGGACGTAAAAGTACCTATTCTAATTGGCTCCGTAGTGGCGTTACTCGGCGCCAACATCTATCTGTTCTCGCAGCTAAATGGACTAAGGGCCGAGATCGGAGAGTTTCGAAAGTCCACGCAAAATGAGATTAGTAGCCTCAAGGAAAGCTCTACTGTATCTACACAGACTGCGCGTCGCAGCCTCACATCCTTAAAGGATGAGTTGGAGACCGCGCGGAGACAGGCTTCCATGGCAGCAGGTCAGGCGCGCGTGGAAGCACAGAAACATGCCGAGGAACTCGCCAAGCGGTTACAACTCGAGCAGGCGCGTCAGATTAAAGCTGCCGAACAGATGAAAACCGAACTGACAGAAGCCGTCACTAGCGTTGAAAAAGCTGCTGCGACAAAGATCACCGAAGTCAGCACGGAAGTCGGCAATGTGAAGACAGAAGTTCAGACCGCCAAATCCGAACTCGAGAAGACGGTTCAAGACTTGCGGCGTGTTCGCGGTGATCTGGACGGGACGTCTTCGTTGGTTGCGACAAATGGTAAGGAACTCCAAGCGCTCCGAGCGTTGGGAGAACGAAATTATTTCGAGTTCACAATCAACAAGAGCAAAGAGCCCCGGCGGGTTGGTGATGTCGCTGTCATCTTAAAGAAGGCGGATCCCAAAAAGAATCGGTTCACCATCGAGCTTGTCGCCGATGATAAACGAGTTGAGAAGAAAGACAAGAACCTAAACGAGCCCGTGCAGTTCTATGTGTCGAAGGCTCGCCAGCCGTACGAGTTAGTTGTCAATGAAGTCAAGAAAGATCAGATCGTAGGATATCTGTCTGCGCCAAAGGTACAGACCACTCGTAACTAATAACGTGTGGACCAGGGAGCGCAAACCCGCTTCCTGGTAAAAACGACCGCTGGGCTATATTCCTAGTACCTCTGTTAGTCATTCCTTTTCAAACGGTTATAGTTTGGTAGGCCGCATGCTTGATAGACATGCGTGATGCGACACCAGCCAGATTCCGCTACCGCTACTGACGAGTTGATCTCTCTTGGCCAGCTTCCAAAGATAGCTTGGGCCAGTTTGGCTCTGTTCTCGATCAATCTCATCGTAGGAACAGGCATTATGCTCACGCCCACTGTGAAATTAGACCTGTACGGACACGAAGTACAAAGCGTTCGCGCGGCGTCATCGAAACCATCGCCATTTACTGAGGTCATCGACAACCGTAAGAAGAAAGTACAAGCGGCCGCTAAGGTTCGCCCGGTTCTTGCCGAAGAGTCTGCGACGCTCGATATTCCGCGTGTTAGCTCGATGTATGAACTCGATATACCCGTGAGAACACAACCTGTCGTTTATACCTCGGAGCGCGATAAAAAATTTGTGGTTATTAACTAAAGAAAAAGGCCCGCAACGGAGATCCACTGCGGGCCGCTTTCTCTGAGTTAGAACGAGTAACGCAAGCTCAATTGGAAGGTGCGTTCAAAGACCTTCGTAGTGACCTTTCCGAATGTGCTGCTGGTGGGATTGATCATGTTTGCATCATCATCCCTCCAATTCGGGTGGTTCGGTATATTGTAGACCTCGCCTCGAAATTGAACGCGATGATTTTCGGAGATCTGGAAGTTCTTGAAGAGCGCGCCGGTCCAGTTTTGCATACCGGGCCTCATGATGATGTTCCGAACCCTATCCTTCACAAAGGTTCCTGCCGCGGGACGAGTAAACAATGCACCCGTCTTAGCAACGGGGTCCTCGTAAACCTTGAAGTAGTAGTTGGCATCATTGGGGCCTTCGGAGAACTGAGGTTCTGACAGATGATGATCGCCGTTGACGGCCCAGAACTGGCTACCGCTTCCAGTGCCCACCCCGGCGAAATCATCGCCCGTGGTAACGGAACGTGGTGAACCGGTCTGGAACTGAGTAACTGCGCTTAGCTGCCAGCCGCCAAGAATCTTCCCAACTACTCCCTGTTGTTCTTTGAGGAATGGCAGTTCATAGATGGCATTAATTACGGCGACATGACGTCGGTCAAACTCGGACGGTCCCCACAGCTCACTGGTATCGTAGGCGTCGGGAACGATGTCGCGTTGGTTCGAACCATCGTCGAAGAGCTTTGAATACGTATATGCAGCTCCGAAGCTCAGGCCCTTCGAGTAACGGCGGGTGACGCTGAGTTGCACACCGTTGTAGAAGGAGTTGGCATCGTTATTGGTGGAGCGGATCGTCGCGTAACCCTTGTAAGGACGCAAGTAGTCCACGTTTACACCGGGGTTTGCCTGAATGGTACCTGGTGTGAGTTGGTTGATGTTCCGCTCACGCTGGCCGTGCAGACCTTTCCTTCCTACGTAACCAACTTCCACCGTCATCCCAGTTCCGATCTCGCGCTCGATTGTCGCGTTCCAAGTCCACGCTTCAGGATTCTTGAAGATTGGATCTTGCGTGGTGACTGTGAGCGGGAAGCCCGTGACACGGCCAGCACCCGCCGGGTTGTCGACCAAACCGTTGGAAGTTGAGACCGTGGGTTGTAACGGCGGATTTCCTCCGAGGAATACCGAGTCGCTAACACCGAGTCGAGTCACGAATCGACCGACGCCTGAACGAATCACTGTCTTATCGGTCATCTGGTAAGCGAAGCCGAGGCGCGGAGACCAGACGTTGTGGATTTGCGAATACTGCTTGTCGCCTTTGAAGAGCCGATTGTATTCGCCCGTGCTGGCAATCGGAATGCGTCCGATCGCAGAGTCCGGCCAGCCATCGCCGGGGATGATCATGCCGTTGTATTGATCGCCGCTGAGTACGAATCCGTTTGCTGGATTGAGAATCGCAGCCTTCGACGAGTCGTAGGAAGCGGGATCGAACACGAGCATGTTGCGCCACAAGCTGTAATAGGGCTGTATGCGCGTGAAGCGAATGCCGTACTCCAAACGCAGTTTCGAAGTTGCCTTCCAGGAATCCTGAGCAAACCATTCGAACATATGTCCGCGATATGGAGTGTAGGAACGATTTCCCAGTTCGGCATATGTGTCGTACAGACCTAAAGCCGCGTTGGCAACTGCCACGCCTGTACCGCCAGGCCGCGTGTTGTTAAACACGAACCGGCCATTCTGGTTATTCGTTCCACCGGGGACGCCGTTCACGTTGATCTGATCGAAGTCATTCTGACCGGCGCGTTCCCAGTAGCCGCCAAATTTCAATGTGTGGCTACCTTTGATCCAAGACAAGGTATCGGAGAGTTGCCAGATCGGTCCTGATGACGAGGCCGGGTAGGGGCCACCATCGACAGTTCCGAGGTTCTGGATCACCGTGGTCGGCACTTTGTCAAAAATCTCCTTCTCCGGGAACAGATATGGATAGGAGATGCCATACTCGCTGCGCTTGTAACGGTCTCCATCGGTTTGTACGGCGATCTTGACGCGGTCGGCGCTGGCGGCGAACAGCGACTCATTCACTACCGTGGGCGATACGGTCCAGATGTAGTTAAGTGACGCAGTGTCGTTGGGACGGTTTAGATTAGCAGGGGCACGGTCGGTGGAGTCACGCCATGCTCCAATCTCTTCGAACTCGTAGTTCTGCCAGCGGAAGCGAACATAATGCCTCTCCGCCGGCAGGTAATCGACCGATACATTATCTTTCCGCTGGTTCTGGGAAAGTCCACGGGCGGCTTGATAATTGGCTCCTGGCAGCACGACGTTCGCGGTTGGGTAGGAACGCATCAGCGCGATTCCCTGAGGGCTCAAGCGGCTTTGGGGAATGACGTTGTTCGCGAAACAAGCTGTGCGATCTGTAGCGGTGCAGTTACCGGTAGCGAGAGGATCGCGAATGTACTGTGGCGTAGCCGTGAACAAGTTCGGTGTGTTCAGCAACTCACTGAAATCGCCTTGCAACATAGCGGCGCTAGGGACACGAATACCGCTCGCGTTGTTCAGCTGCGTCTGACGGAACTTGACCCACTCCTGGCTCCACAACCAGAACAGCTTGTTTCGATCCGAATTGAACTTATTCGGAATGAACACGGGTCCGCTGAGAGCGTAACCGTATTGGTTATACCGAAAAGGCTCAGCTTTGCTGTTGATTGTTGGATCGGGGTTGCGGTTGCGCGCCCACTGATTGGCGTTCATCGCAGAGTTGCGGAAATATTCGTAGAAATCCCCATGAAATTCCCGCTGACCGCTCTTGGTGACGATACGAACCTGGCCGCCGGCAGAACGCCCATATTCAGCGTTGTAATTGGCGGTTAGGACCTGAATTTCCTGGACGGCGTCAACGTCGGCAACGCCGATGCTGGTTCCGTTCGAACGGGTTCGCACAGCCACGGCGCCGTCGAAGGTAATGACATTGTCCTGTGTCCGAGACCCGTTGATGTTGAGTCCGCCAGTGCTGAGGCCAAAGCCAAACTGCGCAAGTGCGCCTCCACTCACACCGGGCTTCAGTAGAGCCAGGAATAGCGGATTGCGCCCGTTTAGCGGGATATTTTTGACTTCGCTGGTGGTGATCAGCTTGCCGAGAGTGGCCGTTTCCGACTGAAGCGCCTGCGCCTCGGCGACTACATTGACAACTTCCGAAGCGGCGCCAACCTGCATGGCCACATCGACTGTCGAAGAAATATTAGGGTCAAGCTTGTTCTGAGTCTTCTCGAAGCGCTTAAATCCGGGCGCTTCGGCAATGACTGTATAGAAGGCAGGCGGCAAACTAGAAATAACGTAATAACCGGCTTCATTGGTGGTTATCTTACGCTCAACGCCTGTTCCTTCGTTTCTGATAGTAACGTTTGCATTCGGAACTACCGCGCCGGAGGGATCGCGAACGAACCCTGAGATGGCGGCGGTATCCGACTGGGCGAGAGCAGCAGAGGACACAACAAACATCAGCGCAACAAGCGCTAATGCCGCCGTCCCCCAACGGCGTACATGGCTCATTTATTACTCTCCTGAAGCTATTCGTAGTGGGTCCAAACCCGTCTAAACAGTCTAGCCTCAGTTCGCCCGGCGCGGCAAGCGGAAGATTGTTGCCAGTTCGTTGCTGAAGTGTATTGCTAGGACGTGACTAGTTGCGGGAACCGAATGTCTCGGTCCGACCTGCGAGCGGTTTGATGATGCGCCCGCCGCAGACACCGACTCCGACGTTCATAAGGGCGTTCAACAGGTTGTACAGCACCGCATACACCATTTGTTCCGTGACCGGCTGCTTGCCGGGAAGGCGGAAATTGGTTGAAATTTCTTTTGCGATCTGCACGCGCAAGGCGTTGGGAATCGTATGCCCGGACCGGTCCTTCTGGTTGGCCACCATAATCGGTGTTTGCAGAACTAAACCTGTTGTGCCGTCGACATAGAACTGACAGCGCGAGAACCAGCCGAGATTGCCGGGATCTGCGGCATCGAACAGCAGGAGTGGCGCCTGGCGGTCTGGCGCGGTCAGCTCAAGAGTAACCGTCCGCTGCGTCTCGTTCAAAGTGAACTCAAAGCCAGCCTGTTTGATTATGTTCCCGATAAACTCCGGGTCGAGTTCGAGGAGGAGCAGCTTATGCTGACCGGCCTGTAGCACCTGCATCTAATCTGTATTCTAGCGTGATACTTAAACTGCTATTCCGCGAAGGGCTTCTACATATGCTTTATAGGTTTTGTCGTCAAAGAGTACAAATACAACCTTCTGCAGCTTGCTACCGGGCTCCGATAAGCGATGAGCGACTTCATCGAGAGCAATCGCCGCCGCCTGAGCGACGGGATAGCCGTACACCCCGGTGCTGATGGAAGGGAAGCTTATATATTCAGCGCCTTTGTCCTCAGCCAAGTCCAGACACGATCGATAGGCGGACCGTAGGGCTTCAGGCTCTCCATTGGTTCCTCCGCTGAAAATAGGGCCGACCGCATGGAAAACCCATTTTGCTGGCAGGCTTCCCGCAGAGGTTGCTACTGCGGAGCCTGTAGGACAACCTCCCTGACGGTTGCGGATTTCGTCCAACTCGCGCATAATGGCCGGACCACCGGCGAGATGAATCGCTCCATCGACGCCTCCGCCGCCAGCCAATTGGGAATTAGCCGCGTTGCAGATTGCATCCACAGGGACTTGAGTGATGTCGCCCTGCATTAGCTGTAGGAGCTTATTTCCGGAAAGTGTTCGGATCATTGAAACATGGACCTGCTGGTGCTTAGACGCGATTGCGGTGATTTAACTCTCTTACTGCAGGTTGCCAAATTTGCTGGTACAGAACGTGAGATGTGGGGCAAGATATAAAGATAATCATGGAAAATCAATCTCTACATCACCCGTCAGCGGACAGCGGTACAGCGGTATGGGTTATACTCGCCGCGCTTCTGATAGTCGGGGCGCTGACTGGGGTCGGAGCACTCAAGCTCATCACGGCGGTGCAACAGCCTCAGCTACCGACCGGCAACCAGTCCGCTCCGACTTCTCGGTAGCTGGTGTCAGTTCTACACATTTCAGCGTGCAAGGCGGTGAAGTCGACTAGTACCAGCCGCCAATCAGTTCGATTGCACTTGGTCGGAACGAGGTATAGAATCCCGCCATGCGATTGCGAACTGGGTTTGGTCTCGCTTTCTTGTTGGTTTCAATGACTTCTCTGTGGGCCGACACTTTCGGTCAGGGCTTTAGTGGCTATACAGTAACGGTTCTTCCCCAACCACAAGTGCCAGTTTCGTTTGGCGCTTTGACAATGAATCCCGGCTCAGATGATGAACTTATCTTAGGCGCGGGTTCCGGTGGGTCAAGCGCAACGTTTTATCGGCTCGTCGTTCAACGCGACAGCAGCGGCCACATAATCGGGTTTAACGGGCCTCCGGCTATCTTCGCGACAGCTCCTAAGTTGGACAGTGGAGCAGCCTTCGGGCCGCAAGGGTACTTTGCGTACACCATTGAATCGGGCAGCGGTGGAGTGGACATCGGGTCCATGGCGCCTGGGAGTCTGGTGACCACCAGAACCGCGAATGTAGTTGCCGAAACACCAGGCTCGCTCAATTTTGTACCACCTCATTTTCCTGGGGCTGGTCAATTAAAGATCCTGACGAACAGTGGCAAGTTCTATTCGCTTGATCATGGTCTGGACGGGTCTTGGAATCATTGCGGAAAATGCCATGTTGCGGGCGACCTTGCCGGTGGCCAACGCTGAGGGATTCGCTTATGTTACAGCGGGCATCGAGGGTTTTCGACACGGAGCATGCTGGTCGCGGAACCTGTGAGTGGGACTATCGCGGCATACTCCCTAGATACGGCCGGCAATCCGATTCCCGGTACTCGCAGGGCGTTTTTCTCCGGGCCGCCCTTCCGGGCGCCTCAGGGTGTGGCATTCGACAGGATAAGTGGTGACTTGCTCGTCAGCACGCGGCTGAATAGCGGCAGCGCGATCTATCGAATCAGTGGCTTCAATTCGGGTCCCGGTGTGGGCTTCAGTAGCTTAAGTCAGTGCATGGAAATTACAACGCCGGGTCATTTTACATTAACCGTCAACTTGACGGACACGCAAGGCGGAGGGTGTGTCAAGATACACGACACCTACAATGTCGAGATTGAATGCAACAACCTGACGATCTTCGGTCGTCCGGCGATAAGCGTGGCGAATGTGAATGGGTTCGTCATTCGAAATTGCAGGCTTGAAGGGCCATCAGGTACAGGCATTGCAGTAAGCAATAGCGGCAGAGGCGAAATTGTCAAGAATACGATTGGGAGCTTGGCAGCCCTTCATTTATCGACAGTCGACTTCTATGCAGTCAGGTCCACCGTATTGAGTGACAATACAATTTTCGGCGCCTTCCAGCATCATCGCTCTACTGGAACATCCATCCTCCCTAATCGCTTCACCGCACCCCGACCCACTAGCAGCCCACTCCTTCCTGGTTTGATATTAAGCGATGGCAGTCTGAATGTTCAGTCGATGCCATTCACTCTGTCGATTGAGAGCAACGTTCTTGACGGCCAATCAAGCCCCACCAATACGACGACGGGTGTACAAACGGGAATTCTGCTGGCGGACGGGAAAAAGCTCAACGTTTCGGGCAACCAAATCCGAAACACAATTCTGGCCGCGATCATGACTTCCGGGAACATTGTCGAATCGAATTTCTCCGGCAATACGATCGACACTACGGAGTACGCGATATCCGGCAGATCGTCGAATAGCTGGACCAATGTTCGGGTAGCCGGCAACCATGTGAGCAATGTCCTTGGCCTGTTTGTGCTCACGCGTACCTTCGGCCTGCGACCAGCGAATTGGGACGGCCAAGGCGCGTCAGCAGACAAGGGTGTGTATTTTCAGGGGAACAGCTTCTCAGGAAATCGCCTGACTCCGGGTCCATCTCCTGCTGAGCACGCGACTACCTTACCGATCTTTGATCTTCTTCGCGGTTATCAAATCAAACGCCTATAGGACCAATTGCAGGAGAGAGGGCAGCCAAGCCATCGGAGTATTTTCTGAACAACAATACTTTCTCAGCAAACGATTTCGGGCGCTCGCAGAAGGCGCCACTTTTCGCCCTGCCCGTCACGCTGGGGGAGATTATTGATGGTGGAGGCAACATCTGCCAAGCTCCCGGCACGCCTATCCGCTGGTGTGCCATTAAGACCAGTCGATTATTTTCGAGCTGTCAAGACCCGCGACGGGTAGAAACCTTGGCGCACCGGTTGATTCCCTGTGATTCTGAAATCCAGAGACTCGATTAGCTCCGGTATCCGGGTTTCCACCTGGCGCCCCCAGAAGGCTGGCGCGAGACTGCCGCAAACCTTGTACGCCTGATTGAAGAACTCTGTGTTTTGCCCGATCAGCACCAACGTGAAAGTCCCACGACGGCGGAGGACACGATACATTTCCTGCAGCGCCACGACGATATCATCGCTTGAGAGCAACTCGAGCAAATAGCAGCACATTACCGAGTCGAAGCTCTCATCGCGAAAGGGCATGTAACGAGCATCCACGGCTTTGCACTGTGTGCGAGACTCGGGAAACTTACGCCGGGCAATCCGTTGCGTGCGGGCCGCCATATTGGGGGACAAATCCAGGCCGACGGTTGATCCGTTCGGATTTGCGTTCACCAGCCGCTCGAACATTTCCCCGGAACCGGTGGCCACTTCCAGCACTCTCATCCCGTCGCGGATGCCGGACATTTCCATCGCCAGCCGGTGCGCCTTTGAATGGAAGAAGAATGTCGACATCGGATAAACCAAGGAGAGGGCGTCGTATACTTTCCGCGTCCTACCGGAAATTGTCGACGGCAGAGCGTCGGTAACATGGCCGTTTACCGGGTAAGTGATCAGTTTGCTCAATGTGCGCTCCATATAAAGTGAGTCGCGGGGCTCAGGAAACCGCCGCCATGTAGTTCTTCAATCCAGGAAACTCGATCTCAGTCTGTGTGCCGTGAGCAGGACGGCTATCGATAGACATACGATAGTCGTTGCCGAATAACACCTTTAACCGTTCGTTCACGTTGCTGATGCCAATGCCTTGCTCGAACAAGGTGGCCAGTTTGGCTTCAGGAATACCCACCCCGTCGTCTTCTACAAGCAAGAAAAGCCGCCCACCCTCGAGACGGCTTCGTATTCGGATCATACCGCCATCTACCTTGCTGCTCAACCCGTGCTTGATACTGTTTTCGACGAGCGGCTGCAAAACCATGCTAGGCACTAGCCTGTCGACGGTAGCTGGGTCGATTTCTTTAGTGAACTTAAGCTTATCGCCAAACCGGACCATTTCAATACCCATGTAGTCGTCGATGAACTGCAATTCTTCGCGCAGGGTATTCAGGTTCTCTCGCATTCGCAAGAGACTGCGAAGGATGTTAGACAGCCGATAGATCATGGTCCGGGCTAGCTCCGGATCGGTTCGTATCAGCGAAGCGATTGAATTCAAAGTGTTAAACAGGAAGTGTGGATTGATCTGACGAGTTAGAGCGGCGAGACGGGCTTCGTTCAGTAGACGCTGTTGTGACTCAAGTTTTTCTTCATTTCGCGTGTTATTCCAAATTTTCAGAGGTAGCGTGGCGGCGAACAATGTGGTGGTGAAGATTGCAAAAAGGATGGGCCACCTATCTTCTCCCGGCGAATACAATGCAAAGATGCCGGCAGGCCCGAAAAGATACAGTCCCACCCACCGCAGGCATTCGGCAAACAGGATCGTCAACAGAAAGGCTAAATGAAACATGCGCCGTCTGGGAGATTCGCCTTTGCGAATCGCTCGATAGACGCTCAGGTCGAAGAACGGAGAGAAGCGCCAGATCTCCTCGGGTTCCGGCGCCAGATCACGCAGGAGTCCGCCGAGGACGCCAACACCCGCAAATAAGGGCATCGACAGATACTCGCCGCTTAGCATGGCGGGAAGCGAGATCAGAACTCCAGCGATCAAGCCTGAGACATAGCCGCCCAGTATCCCTGCAAGGAGACTCCCTTCCAGACCTAGGTCGACGGCTCTGTACCCGCCTGTAGCTAAACGAGTTATGACTCCTGCTCCGAAAAAGGCAGTGAAGCCGAGAGCAAGTTGCACTCGCTGGACGAGGGTCCGCCCATCACGGAGCAATGCCCGTTTCAGGAAGTTCGATCTCACCAGGATGCTGGCCACTGCGGCAGCAACGGCAAGCTTGATTAGCAAGTTAGCAAGGTGCTGCTCGAGCATGCGGCCTGCCGAACATTATAATTAAGACTGGAACCTTGGATTCTCTATCTCCAGAATGGCAGTTAGCTCAGCATTCGAACTCCT
>Ga0190275_10002183_pt1 | contig 14129 bp, 10 predicted proteins | sample Popmic550T_FD_133745 | JGI IMG/M metagenome (GOLD analysis project Ga0190275, IMG submission 133745) | Populus adjacent soil microbial communities from riparian zone of Yellowstone River, Montana, USA - 550 T | ecosystem: Environmental > Terrestrial > Soil > Riparian zone > Trees stand | place... | reverse complement strand
GTGCCAGCAGGGGCAAGCGGGAGGCCGACGTCAGTCCCGGTGAGAACCTCGCTCGACAGGCTGGCCAGCGCCTGACCGACCTGAGCGCCGAACATCATCCCGCCCAAGGCTTTCAGCACCCCGCCCATCTGGCCGGCAGCCTGCATGGTCTCGGCCGGAATCACTGCCGTCATGGTGGCCGCGATCTGCTCGGCAACCGGGTCGCACAGGTTGGACCACACCGGCAGGGTCTTCTCGATCCATTCCACCCGTGACCAGGCGGTGGCCGTCGTGATGCCGGACGGCAACTCGGTCACCTCGCCGAGCCAGAGGTCGGCCAACCGCAGGGCAGCCTGTACGGCCTGCCGTTCTTCCTCGGAGACCGGGCGATGCCCTCCCGCGATCGCGCCGATTGCACCTTGACGCGCGAGATCCCAGTTGACCGGGCCCCCGCTGTAGGTGAAGAGCTTCTGCAGTTCGGCAAAGAGCGGGATCTTGCCCATCAGGTCGTCGGGGCCGCCTCCACTGCCGCCCGGTCCTACCCCACCGGGCTCACGCCGCTCCGGCTCACTTCCACCTGGTCCGAAGCCGAAGGGCACATCACCGCTCATGTCAGGGCTAACGCGGTGCGCCGGTCAGTCGTTCCAGTCGGGTCACCCCATCCCGCTCGCGCGGGACTCGCCTAGGCTCGGCCCAGTGAGCCGAAAGCGAGGGAGCCAGTGAGCAGACGGCTGGGCACGCTGCTGGTTGGTGCCGCCTTGCTGCTCACCCTCGGCGGCCTTGGCGCGCTGCTGCCCGTGCCCTATGTCGCGCTGGCTCCGGGGCCGACCTACGACACGTTGGGCGACGGACCCAATGGCGACCCGATCATCACGGTGACAGGCGCCGACACCAATGACACCAGCGGCCTGTTGAGCTTGACCACGGTTGCCGTCTACGACCCGATCAGCTTCTTCGCCGCGCTAGAGGGTTGGTTCGACGACGAGATCGTGATCGTGCCGCGCGAGGAGGTCTACCCACCGGATCAGAGCGAAGACGAGGTCGACGAAGCCAATCGGGCGGACTTCCTCGCCTCTCAGCAGGCCGCCGAGCAGGCAGCCTTCAATGAGCTCGGCTACCCGGTGAAGGTCGTCGTGCAGGAGCTGAGCGAGAACTCGCCGTCGGAGGGCCGGCTCAGTCCCGGCGATGCCATCGAGTCGATCAATGGGGTCCCGACCCCGGACTTGGACGCTGTCGCCACCGTGTTGACCGCGATTGCGCCGGGCACGACCGTCGATGTCGTCCGAACCCGGCTGGATGACGCGGCGACAGTCCGGATCAGGACCGGGGCGGCGACCGACCGAGACGGGTCGGTGCTCGGGGTCGTGGTATCCAACTTGCGCGCCGCGCCATTCGACGTCGACATCCAGTTGGCGAAGGTCGGTGGCCCGTCGGCCGGACTGATGCTCACCCTCGGAATCCTGGATCTCGTCGGCGAGGACGACCTCACCGGTGGGGATCCGATCTTCGGGACCGGGACAATCGACGGCGAGGGAGTCGTCGGGCCGATCGGGGGAATCCGTCTGAAGATGATCGCTGCCGATGAACTTGAAGCTGCCATCTTCTTGGTGCCCCAGGCGAACTGTGATGAGGCGCTGCTTCAGGTGCCCGCGGGGCTCACGCTGGCCAGGGTGGCCACCGTCGATGACGCGCTCGAGGCGCTAGAAGACCTACGCGAGGGAAAGGCGCCACCATCGTGCTGATGCGGGCAAGGTTGTGCGACGGGGCGACGACGCCGCAGATGGCCGACCCCTACTTCGGGAACCCCGGGTCGACTCGCGTAGTTCTCTTACCAGGACGTCTGTCCATGCCCATGCATCCTTGTCCTTGTCCAATTCGCGCCACTCTCATCCAGGAGCCATCCCCGTGACAATGCGGTCCCCTCTGCCGGTGCCGACCCTCTCGCGACGGGCCAAGGTCGTGCTCGCTGCGGTCGCGGTTCTCATCGCCCTGTTCGTCGTGATCGGCACCCTGACAGGTGTCTATGTCGATTTCCTGTGGTTCGAGGAAACCGGCTACACCGATGTCTTCTGGACCGAGATCCAGACTCGAGCCCTGCTGTTCGCGCTGGCAGCCGTCATGATGGGTGCCCTGGTCGCCCTGAATCTCTATTTGGCCTACCGGTTCAAGCCGGCCTTCCGTCCGATGTCGCTGGAGCAGCAGAACCTCGAGCGCTACCGACGTAACGTCGAGCCGCGTCGCAAGCTGGTCATCATCGGCACCAGCATCGTCCTGGCCGTCTTCGCCGGCTTCACCGCACAGAGCAGTTGGCAGACCTGGCTGCTGTGGCGCAACGGCCAGGAGTTCGGCACCAACGATCCGCAGTTCGGGCGTGACGTCTCGTTCTTCGCCTTCGACTACCCGTTCTTTCGCCTTCTGTTGGGCTTCGCCTTTGCCATCGTGCTCCTGTCCCTGATCGCTGCCGCGGTGACGCATTACCTGTTCGGGGGAATCCGGCTGCAGACGCCCGGACAGAAGTTGTCGGTGGCCGCCCGCATCCACTTGTCGGTGCTGCTCGGAATCTTCGTGGCGCTCAAGGCAGTTGCCTACTTCCTCGACCGGTACGGCTTGGTCTACTCAGACCGGGGTGAGGTGTTCACCGGCGCGTCCTACACCGATGTCAATGCCTTGTTGCCGGCCAAGACGATCCTTATGTTCGTCGCGGGCATCTGCGCCGTAGCCATGCTCGCCAACATCCTGGTCAAGAACTTCCTGCTCCCGGCCGTCGCCCTGGTGTTGCTGATGCTGTCCAGCTTGGTGATCGGGGTGGGCTTCCCGGCGATCATGCAGCAGTTCTTCGTCAAGCCCAGCGCCGACCAGCGTGAAGCCGAGTACATCGAACGTGCCATCGAAGCAACCCGCGAGGCCTACGGGATCACCGACGTGGAGTACGTCGACTACACCCAGGATCCCGAGACGGCGGTTCCGCTGGAGGAGTTGCGCAACGACACCGAGACCATTCCCAACGCTCGCCTGCTGGACCCCAACGTTTTGTCGGCGACCTTCAATGCGCGCCAACAGATTCGAAACGTCTACGGCTTCCCGGAGAAGCTGGACATCGACCGCTACACCATCGACGGGGTCACCCAGGACTATGTCGTGGCCGTTCGTGAGCTCGACACCAGCGCCTTGACCGGGAATCAGACCAACTGGATCAACATGCACACGGTGTTCACCCACGGCAACGGCTTCGTCGCCGCACCAGCCAACACCGTGGTCGCGGGGGCTGAAGGTGGGGAACCCGACTTCACCACCGCCGACCTACCCGTGCGCGGCAACATCGAGGTGGAACAGTCCCGGATCTACTACGGCGAGCTTTTCGACGACGTGTATTCCATCGTCGGTGCGCCAGAGGGGTCTTCTCCGCGTGAGTTCGATCGCCCGGAGGGCGGCGGAGGCGGCGATGAGCAACTCAACTCGACCTACGACGGTGAGGGCGGGGTCTCGGTCGGAAGCTTCTTCCGCCAGCTCGTCTTCGCCATTGAGTACCGCGAACGCAACTTCCTGCTCTCCGAGGCGCTCAACGACGAGTCGCGCGTGCTCTACGTTCGCGACCCCCGTGACCGGGTCGAGAAGGCCGCACCGTTCCTGGAGGTCGACGGTGACCCGTACCCGGCGGTCATCGACGGCAAGATCGTCTGGATCGTGGATGCGTACACCACGCTGAACAGCTATCCGTACTCGCTGCAGCAGGAACTGGGAGAGGTGACCCAGGACTCGCTGACCGGTCAAGGTACGACCGCGCTGGCCAACGACCAGGTCAACTACATCCGGAACTCGGTGAAGGCAACCGTCGATGCTCACGACGGGACGGTCACGCTGTACCAGTTCGACACCGAGGATCCGGTGCTGGCGACCTGGATGTCGGCATTCCCGGGGATCGTCGAACCGGAGAGCGAGATCAGCGATGAGTTGCGCGAGCACTTCCGCTATCCCGAGGACCTGTTCAAGGTGCAGCGGGAACTGCTCACGAGCTACCACGTCGACGACCCGGTGGCCTTCTTCAACTCCGACGACTTCTGGCAGGTGCCAGATGACCCGACTGACGAGAACTCCAGTGAGGTGCAGCCGCCGTACTACATTCTCGCGCAACGCCCAGGAGACGACTCGGCGAGTTTCCAGCTGACCAGCGCGCTCAACGCCTTGGAACGCGAGAACCTGTCTGCCTTCATATCGGCATCCTCGGACCCGGAGAACTACGGCGAGCTGCAGGTCCTGCGATTACCGGGCAACACCCCCTACCGGGGGCCGCAGCAGGTCCAACAGTCGTTCATCACAAACAACCAGGTCAGACCCGACCTGACCCTGTTCGAATCGGATGAGTCCAACGCGGTCTTCGGAAACCTGCTGACTCTGCCGATCGGTGACGGTGGCTTGCTCTACATCGAGCCGCTCTACGTGCAGGGGACGGGGGAGAACGGGTTCCCGCTCCTGCAGAAGGTTCTGGTGAACTTCGCCGGACAGGTGGGGTATGCCGACACCTTGGCGGAGGCTTTGGATCAAGTGTTCGGAGCCGGTGCGGGCGAGGGTGCCAGCGACGGCGGCGTCACGCCGCCCACAGATCCGACGACACCTTCGGATCCCACGGCGACGCCGAGCGATCCGGGGACGAGTCCGTCCGCTGCCTGCGATGAAGCAGCCGTTGCCCAGGCAGCCGATGACATCAACTCTGCCCTGGAGGCATTGGCCACCGCGCAGCAGTCCGGTGATTTTGCGGGAATCGGTGCGGCACAGTCGGATCTGGCTGAGGCGACCACCGCCTATCAGTCGGCCTACGCTGCCTGCGGAGGAGCTGGGGGCGACGATGAGCAAGAGAGCGAGTCGTCCCCGACATCCACGCCGACTGGGACGCCCTAGAAGTCATCTGGATATGCACCCCGGTTTGCCCGTCCGAACCGGGGTGCATAGACTGGTTCTACCGACGCGGGGTGGAGCAGCTCGGTAGCTCGCTGGGCTCATAACCCAGAGGTCGCAGGTTCAAATCCTGCCCCCGCTACAAAGATCGCCTTATTCCAAACTCTGACCTTCGGGTCGGAACGGAGTAAGTCGGTAGAGGTACCGGCAAGGCCCTCAGCATTCGTGCTGGGGGCCTTGTTCGTTGGCTCAGATTGCAAGGCCGGCTGCCAGCCGCCTTGTGCCTCGGCTCACGCGGCATTGTGCAACTCGTCGAACGGCGGGTTCATGACGCTGTGAGCGACTTGGCCTCGGTCGTCGAGGTAGTACCGCTGAAAGAAGGTCTGGTTCAGTGCTCGGCACGTTAAGTCGGGTGCGTGTCGGTACAGCTCATGTGGGTTGCGCAGCAGAGCTGCAGACTGATGCACGTCGGATAGACGATGCGGGTCGCCGTCTGCAGCGATTGGATGCGGATCACGTCGGCCAGTTGCCAGCATTTTGCTGAACGGTTCCGAAGTGCGGTTGCTGTGGTATCGAGTCAAACATGAGGCTTGCGCAGCTCGGCGTTTCAGCAAGGCAAGCAACTGACCTTGTCCCAGGTCGAAACCCGTATGGAGACGGTATAGAAGGCTAGTGTTGAGTGTGGCCGAAGCTCCGAACGAACGCACTGTCACCCTTGAAGGACTAGCATCCCTCGCCGTGACGGTTGCCGAGATGGGCGGTACGCCGGAAGACGTTATGGCCAAGGTAGGGCCATGCCTGCTCAAGTTTGGCTTGGTGACGGGGGACGACGTGCGAGCGGTCGCGGCGACTATCGCGCGGCTTCCTCAACCACTGAACGAGTCCGCGGATGTGCGTGAACGCCGCGACCCGATCGAACGGATGCTCGGCGTGACATCGCCGGAGGACGCTCTCGTCGCCTCCCTCACGGCTCGAGAGGCGCTGCAATCACTTGCGGCCGCTATTGACGGCGCGTCGTCTGAGTAGCCGGATCAGAGTAGGAATGGTCGTACTCGTGAGCTACGACAGGTTTCCACAGGGATCCTCAGCTGAATCCACAGCCGCCCAGCCAGGCGTTGTGATCAGCGCGAGACGTAGGAGACTTCAAAATCGGGGGTGCCGAGGACACGGGTCACGGCGCCGAGGCGGGCAGCCCACCAGAGCGGAGTCCCAGCCTCGACGGCCAAGGACGGAGTGCCAGCACGCCCGATTTTAAGCTGCTTAGCCGAGGAGGCCCGAGATCGCCTCGGTGGCCAGTCGGTCAGCTTCGCGGCACAGGGCATCGAGAGACAGTTGGCTCTCGGGAACTGTGTACAGGGCCAGAACGCTGCCTCGCAGTACTGAACGGACGTCACCAGCCCCGACGTTGACGCCGCCCTCTATCAATCGAGCGAGGCGCTCTGTTGCCACCTTGCCAGCTGCTTCAGGATCACTTGCGATGGCAATCGAGCCGCGGTGTCTACACACGATGATGGAGTCCAGGCTGCTGGGTTCTTTCGCTCCCGACTTGGTGATGCTCGTTGACATCTCGCCCGTCACCGGTTGAACCGCCGTTATCTCCCAGCCTGCCGATGCTAGAGACTTCACAAGCGCAACCCAGCCCTCGATGCGCGCCTGATGGAAAGTGAAGGCCATCAGCCCCAGTGGCTTGGTAACCCTGCTGCATTCGGTCCAGACACTCGTGATCGCGTGCTCGAAGCCTTCAGCTGAAGTGCTCTGCACTTCGCCCTGGGCTCGGGTTGTGGGGGGGTCGACGGGGTAGCCGTCGAAGGGCTGAATCCCTCGCAGCCAAGCGTGAAAGAAGTCTGCCAGCTCGGAGTAGTGCACGTTATCCATGTACGGCGGGTCAGTAATGACGAGATCCACGGAGTCATCCGGCATCCCCGACACGCCGGAGTCGCCCGGGCGCACCAGCGCCTGGTCCGTTCTCAGGCCCGCCTTGGGCCATGCATTGACTATCTCGAGATGTCTCGGGACCGCCGTGCCAGCGCGCTTGACAACTTTCCCCAGTGCCAGGTCGTCAAACAGATCGGTCGGCCGTGTCTTGTGCTCATGAGCCCGGATGAGCCGGCTCTTGAAGAGGGTCGAGAACGAGCCGGACGACCAACGTGTGCCCCACGGATGTGCTTCCAGCACCATGCGTTCGGGCTTGAGAATGTGATGGCTGAACATGTGGCGGACAGCACCCGTGCCCTCGCCCTTGAAAGAACAAAAGAGGTTGTTGAACTCGAGCGTGCCGCTGAACAAAGCCGCCAGGGCCTCACGCTCCGGGGGAGCGATGTGCAGATCTCGGATGGCTGCTGCCAGTAGGCCGAGGCAGTAGAGCTGCCGGTCGTTGAAGAAGTCTTCCCACTTGCGATGGCCCCAGCTCATGGCCTGCCGGGTGTTGTACCCAGCCTTCAGCTCGCCCAAGGGAAGGACCAGCTTCTCCCGATGCTCTCGCAGCAGAAGCGTGGCTTCCTCAGCAATCGACCGGTCGAAGTCATCGATCGATTCGTAGCGCTTCTCACCGAGCTCACTGACAACGAGCTTGGCGTACATCTCCTTGTCAGGCACACGGCCGCCCAACGCATCGATGACTCGTGTTTGATGTCCGTTCCGGCAAGTCATCCGAGCGCCAACCACCGCGCCTTGATTGGTGAAAGCGTGCCCACGTGCGCAGGTCTCCATGCTGAAGTCGGAGGTGGTCTCGACAACAGCCAGGCAGAGCGGACAGACAGCCTGTGCGCGTGGATACTTCTTCGGATACGCGTGCTGAGCAAAGACGTGCCGAGAGAACAGCCGGACCGTGTCTTGGCACGTGGGGCACGCTGCCAGCGCAACCCAGAAGTAGTACAAGACCGTGTTGCCCGCGGCGTCCCTGTGCAGGCGGTCAATTTCCTCGCGGCACAGATCGCTGACCATGCTGAAGCCACGTTCAAGTTCCTCGAGCGTCCAAGTCTGTAGCGACTGCCGCTGCACCAAGGTCGCCACAGGATTGATGTCCATGCCGATCGGCGTTCCGCCGAGCTTTGCCACCTCGAATAGCGTCGTGCCAGAACCCGCGAACGGATCGAACACCACGATGTCCTTGAGCGCATCCGCGCCCTCGTCGTACATCTTGTTGGCTTCGGAAGCCGTTCGCGCTACGGCAGCTGTAAGGATGTGGCGGAAAACACTCCCAAGCCTCTGTGCCCACCACTTATGCGTGTGAGTCGCCGGACGGTGCACTTCCTTGCGCCAAGACTCAGCCTCCGCAATCGTGCTCGCACGGACAGCAGGGAAATCGCTCTCTAAGGCACTTAGCGACGTCAACGGCGACGGTGTATCCGGGCGACCGTGCTGGGACGACTCGACTGTTCGAGTCACCCGGCCACGTCCGCTTCGATGGTCGCGACGATGTCAGGCTGGGAGCGCATCGTGACTTCTCCGCCGCCGGAGCCCCGCATGCGATAGGCAGTGAACGCGTGTCGCTTGCCGGCTGACGGATTGGGCGCCAGCTTCGGCGTGAGCTCGTTCGTCGTGAGATCGAATTCGTACCCGATGACGATGTCCTCGGTTTCCGTGCGGACCAGCTCGCCGACAGCCTCAAGGTCATCTTTGACCCCGATGCCCGTGGGAACGATCAAGGTCTGCTGCCCCGTGGTGCCCTGAGTTAGCGCGAAGGGCGTGGGCGCCACATACATTTTCCGGTCGCGCACCATGATGTCGCCATACGAGCCGAAGCCTTTGAAGTTTCGATTCTTATGTACATAGTCGTGGTTAGCATTCAGGAAGTCACCATGGCAGACAACGAGATCGACCAAGGGGTATTCGTTTTCCTCAACGTTGGCCGGATAGCGTCCGAACACATAAAAGACCTGACGACCGTTGTGCTCACCAGATGGCACCCGACTATTACTGTCGTAGTTACTCTCTCTGCCCGGCCACGCCAGGCCCTTGACCTCATAGCCTTCGGGCCAGTCGACTAATGTGAAGTCCGGGTATGTGTTTCTCCCGCTCCCGTCGTGACGTAGCTCAGCGTCTGAAAGGCGGCTTTCTACCCAGTTCTGGAAGTGGAACTCTTTGTCTTGACGGTTGGCACGCACAATCAGTACGCCTGACTGTGCTGCTCGCGCCATCGCTAGGAAGGCCACGCTGCAACTACTAGATAATGCCATATAGTGATTTGCACCTTTCTACAATGAATTGTACTATTTTCTGCACCAAGGCACCACGGTCTGCCTCCATCCTTGCTTCTCTGGTCGACGCGAGAGGCTACCCGCAGAAGCTACCGCCACCGTCCCGTAGAGGGTGTCAGCCACGCGAGGAACACTGCAACCTCCGGACTCCGACTGGAGGGCTACCGGGACCAGACTGGTCAGCCGTAGTCAGCCGAGCCGTCTGGCTCGTGAGGCGCCACCGCTTCGTCTCGAAGAAACCTCTTCCCAGCCTCATGGCACCAGGATTTGACCATCCGCCGACAGTCGTGTAATTATCGAACGGATGATCGAACGAAGTCGGCTCGGGGACTCCCAGGCCCGGGAGCCTTTGGAGGACTCATGTCCCGCAACGAACGCCATGTCACGCGCGGCTCCGGCGGCGGCTGGAACGTCGTGAAGCCCGGCGCCAGTCGGGCCAGTGCCCACCATGACACGCAGGCGGGCGCCATCGATCGCGCCCGTAAGATCGTCCACAATAGCGGCGGCGGCGAAGTAGTGATCCACAACCGCCAGGGTCAGATCCGTGACTCGGACACGGTGGCGCCGGGCAACGACCCAAACCCGCCGCGAGATCGCAAGTGACAGAGGAGTCCGACGTCCATCGCGCAACCACTCAGTACCCACCCGCGGAGATAACTCCGGCAGAATTCGAAGTCTTCGTGACGAGCCTCTTTGAGTCTGCCAAGGAGTCGGTGACGAACCTGGTGATTCAGCTGCACGAGCGCATCACTGGCGTTGACGGCACGTACGACTTCGACGGCACGGTCCGCTACGAGATGGCTGGCATGCAGTTTCTTGTGCTAGTCGAGGCTAAGCGCCATAAGGATCCGATCAAGCGCGAACTCGTTCAAATTCTCCATTCCAAGTTACAGAGCGTTGGCGCCCACAAAGCGGTAATGGTGTCGACCGCGCCGTACCAGTCCGGCGCCTTGGCGTTTGCCCTGACGCATGGCATCGCCTTGGTCACTGTCACTGAAGGGCGATTTACGTACGAGACCAAGTCGATGGAGGGGCGTCCTAGCCCATCTCGCGACGAAGCAAGAGATTGGTTCGGGCTCCCCACGTTCGTCGGGCACTGCTACAGCCCGACTGAACCGGAAGGCTCAGTCCAAATGACGGTCATGTCTGCAGAACAGCCTGAGTACGTCGCAGAGCTTCTCCTGGATCCGCCTGAAGCTTTGACCTCACGGCACTGAGCGCACATGTCCAGGCCACCAGTCAGCAACGAGATCGGCGCGGCAATCGCCGCGTTCTTTCATGGCGGCGCTGGCCCTTCTCACAGCAAGCTGTCAACGGCTTTTGCTGCCGGCGGGTACGCAGACAGCGATCCGTACGTCCAAGCGGACGGATCACCCAACAAAGAGACTCGCGTCAACGTCGTTGTGGGAGCCGCAGTTCGCCGTCCAGTAACCGCACGTGGGTTGGTCGAGGCGCTGCTGCTTACGCTTCGGCAGTCCGGGAAGTTCGAGTCGGACGTCGACGTTGACGGCAAGCGGTTGGTCCGCTTCCTTGAGCAGGCACTTGGTCGACAAGGATGGTCTCTCACACCGGCAGGCGAGTTGACGGCACTCGCGGGCATCGACCTGACCACCGGTGGGCGTGCAGCCCTCGATGAGCAGATCGACAGACTTCGCCGAAGCACGGATGATCCCGGCGCACTTCTAGGCACCGCGAAGGATCTGCTCGAAGCGGTGGCGAAATTCATCCTCGAAGAGCTGGACATCGAGGTAGGCCGGAGCGCTGACTTCGGCCATCTGTGGCACATCGCGAGGGATCGACTTGGTGTTCTTCCCCAGCAGGTGGACGCGACATTGCCAGGGGCTGAGCCGATACGGAAGATCTTGCAGTCATCCTGGACTATTGCGGAGCAAGTCAATGTCTTGCGGGGCCTGCAGGGCGTCGGCCATGGACGGACCCTGCCGACTGGTGTGACTGTTGATCTTGCGTTGGTTGTTGTGCGAGAAGCCTGCAGTGTGGCCGAGTTCGTCCTCAGTACATTCGATCGACAGTACGGTCGCTCGACCTAGTCGACTTGGAAATTCGCTAGTAGCCCAGAACCATACTGAGATATGGCGATCTGGCGCAGCGCAGAGGTTGAGGCGGTTGTGGGCGGCTCTCTGGATGTCGACGGTCTCAGCGAAGAGGTGCTCCAGCGTTTGGTGGACGGACATGTATCCGAGGCTGAACAGATCGAGTTCAAGGGCCATCGCTACAACAAGGTTTCCCCGAAAGATGGCTGGGCTGTCGAACAGGAGTTCGCGAAGGATGTGGCGGCGCTGGCCAACCATCGAGGCGGTGTGCTGATCCTCGGCATCAGCGAAACGGCTGGGAGCGCGTCCTCCTTGATTCCGCTGACCGGCACTACCGCCGAGAATGAAGAGCAGCGGCTAAGGATGGCGCTGGCGAATTGCATGGCGCCGCTCGCTGTCGTTGACATCGTGCCGGTCAAGATTGCCAGTGGAGGTTTCTGTTTGGTGGTAGTAGTGCCACACAGTTTGCGTGCTCCGCATGCGGTTATTACCAAGCCGGGCGTCGACAACCGCCGCCCCCTGCGCTATCCGGTGCGGTATGGCACCGATACGCGCTGGCTGGAGGAGTCTGAGGTCGCAGAGCGCTACGTGCGGCGGCTGCGGGCCGGCGAGCTGGAAGCCAGCCGTTTGATGACCGTCGAGACTCAGGGAACCGATGCCCTTCAGCTTGCCAACAACGTCTGGTTCTACACGGCTCTCGTGCCGGAAATCCCAACCGTCGCCCGGATCGACCGCCGGATCGTCGTGGCGAACCAGCGATGGGTCGATGAGCAGAATGTGGAAACCCCGCTTGAGGATGCGATTTACGCGAACTTGCGGTCGATGGCGGCTCCGGGTCGAACGGTGATCGGTCGACAGTTCGATGGATCTGGACCCCTTGCCGAGCCCGACGATGTGCACTTGGAGCTGCATGCTGACGGATCAGCTTTCGTCGCCACGGCGATCGCTCTGCACACTGCTGACCCGGAGACCGGTGATGAAGCTCGATCGATTGGCATGCAGACACTAGCGCGAGACGCCATACCTAGCGTCGAGATGGCTGGTCGCTGGGTTGCTCACCAGGCGGCCGTGCCCGGTACCGCTCGCCTGCGAGCTGGTCTGTATGACGCAAGCGCATCTAACGGCCGGTTCGATGAGCCAGTCGAAGTGCAGTCGATTGACCATGTGGGGCGTCTGACCCGGGTTAGTGGCACCCGGCGATTGTCAGGGGTGAGGCCCACGATCGAGACGGTGTACGACCTGAGCGGGCCCGTTACGACCCAGGCCGCGGTTGCTGTCGCTTCGGTCGTGATCGACGGACTGCTGCAGTGGTTTGGACTCGCGGATTGCCCATTCCTGGCGCCGGACGGGTCGATCCTGCTTAACCCGTGGCGGCACGACGCTCAGCCTCGCGTTAGACGCTGGGCGACGAGGCACGGCGTGACGACCGCGTAGGGGCGACATGGAAGCGCGCAGCCTCGACCATATTCTGACGTTGCCCAAGAAAAGTCGGTTCGCGGTCATCGCAGAGGGTCTGCTTCTGCTCGCCGAACATGTCGGCGCCTTACACACCGCGTTGCTGTGCCTGCACGACCGGGGTGAGACTCGAGGAGCCGCCGCCATCGACGCGCTAGCCAGTGAGGAAGCGGCGAAGGTTCTCATACTGCTGGACGTCGTTCGTATGGGCTGGAGCGACCAAGCGGCCGTTGGACGACAACTCAAGCGGTTTTACAGCCACTTGGCACGCGGCATCTACGCGCGAGTTGTGCACGGCCGACCGGCCGACCGAGGGGAAGTACGCGACTACGTCGATACGCTTCGCCAGAGCCACTTCCTGGATGGGCCGGGCGGCGTTGACTGGATTTTCCGCAACGAGGTGCTGTCCGAACGCGAAGACAGCCTGTACGTCGATTACGTGTCGACCGACGGCGGCGACTATTGGACAACACCCGCAAATCGTACTGATTATCTGTCTATCGGCCCTAGCCCAATTATCGAGCTGGCCATCGCCCTGGACCGCGTAGGATGCCTCAGTCTCGAAGGACTCCATATCATGGAGGCCACATGGCGCGGGCAGACGATCGAGGACAATACCCATTGGCGAGTGATCGAGGGCATAAACAGGAAGGTCGTCGACGCCCTCAACACCGCAGGGCTCGTCACGGACCGACTGACCAGGAACGACGTGCGCCTCATTTATGAGCAATGGACCTTCCCGCTTGGCGGGATTGATCTACAGAAGACTCCGGTAGCCATCATAGAATTACGTGCGCGACAAGACAAATGGCTAGCTGATCAAGACTGGTGACTTCCCGCTGCAGGATTTCTACGCTGTAGGCAGCGTGCGCGAGGTGCAGCCGCGTGCATGTTGCGCTAAAGTGATAGTATGGCAATATCTGACGATGTCAAATCCGGAATCGACGGAGTATTGACTCCAGCATGGCAAGAGCGTGACGGTACGGTTGTACCTTCCACTGACGACATAGTCTTGCGGAATGGCGCGGTGAATATCAATGCGACGTACGTCTATGCAGACCTTGCCAATTCGTCTGCCCTTGGTCAAAAGGTGAACAACAAGGTCGCTGCCAAGGTAATGCGTAGCTACCTCAATTCGGCCGTCAAGATCCTCAAGTACTACGGCGGCGAGATTCGGAGCTTTGACGGAGATCGCGTTATGGCTATCTTCGTTGGTGGTTCAAAGAACACTAAGGCGGTACGAGCCGCACTTGCCCTGAACTGGGCGGTCGACAAGGTCCTTTCGCCAAAGCTCGCTGCAAAATGGCCGACGCTTAAGGACCTATGGTCGACTCATCACGGGGTAGGCATAGACACCGGTACCGCAATGTTGGTCCGCGGCGGCGTTCGTAATGCTAACGACCTGGTCAGCATCGGTGCAGCTCCGAACGTCGCCGCCAAGCTCAGCAGTTTGCGTGCAGCACCGGACATTTACATAACCAAGGCCGTCTACGACGGCATGAGTGATGACAACAAGACGGGATCTGACGGACGCTCGATGTGGACCACCCAT
>Ga0190275_10002182_pt1 | contig 14138 bp, 14 predicted proteins | sample Popmic550T_FD_133745 | JGI IMG/M metagenome (GOLD analysis project Ga0190275, IMG submission 133745) | Populus adjacent soil microbial communities from riparian zone of Yellowstone River, Montana, USA - 550 T | ecosystem: Environmental > Terrestrial > Soil > Riparian zone > Trees stand | place... | reverse complement strand
GCCCGTGCCTCCCGCGGTGTCCGGGCTCGCGCAGCTCGGGTCCGGCCACCGCCAGACACCGCACCAGCCGACTTATCGAACAAACAACGATTCTAGAGTGCAGGACTGACACTCGACTTCCCGCACGGGATGAGCCCTGTCCGCCCCAGATACGATCCGGCGATGCGGATCATGCTGCTCCCCGCACTGCCGTTCGGGATGGGCCGGGCGGCGTGACCGAGCGCCAGATGCCGGATCCGCCGCCGACCCACGGCGGGATCGTCCTGCGTCCGTTCCGCGACATCGACAGCGAGATGCTCCGCGATCTGTCCACCGATCCGTACCTGCCGCTGATCGGGTCGTTGCCGCCGAACGCAACCACCCAGCAGGCGCAGGACTTCATCGATCGACAACATCAGCGACTGTCGAGCGGTGCCGGCTACTCGTTCTGTGTCGCCGACCGGATGGATGACCGCGCCCTCGGCACGGCCGGGCTGTGGATCGCCCGGCTGCCGGAGGGCCGAGCGACCATCGGGTACGCGGTGGCTCCGGCGGCCCGCCGCCGAGGGGTCGCGGGCCACGCCCTGCGGGCCCTCACGGCCTTCGCCTGGACCATCCCCGAGCTGATGCGGATCGAGCTGTACGTCGAACCGTGGAACACCGGCTCGATCAAGGTCGCCGAATCCGCCGGCTACCACCGTGAGGGACTGCTTCGCAGCCATCAGCCGATCGGTGATCGTGCCGCCGACGTGCTCCTGTACGCGATGCTCCGATCCTGAGTCCGTGGCGGCACGGATCCGGGCGCCCGGACCAGGCTCTGCGGTCAGCACGGATGCCCTGACCGGGGCGTTCTCCCTACGTTCGGTGACCATGACCATCACCGCACTGAAGCCTGGTGCTTCGTCCACCGTCGTCGGCCTGTCCCGACCCAGTCGTCTCGCCCTGGCCGTCGTCACGGCCCTCGGTCCGGCCTTCATGGCCGGTTGGGCGCTGGCCAGCCCGAACGGTGTGTCCGACTCCATTCCCCAGGCCGCCGCGAAGATCATGGCGGATCCGTCCGGGGCTGAGCTCAGCCTGCTGTTCCTCTTTCTCTCCAGCCTCTGCAGCGCTGCCGGTGTCCTGGTGGTCGGCGCGGCCGTCCGCCGGGGCGCACCCAAGTTCGGTGCGATCGCCGCCGTGATCGCCTTCGTCGGGTTCGTGTCCGCCTACTACACCGGACCGGTGGCCGCGATCGCGGCCGCCCCGGCCGCCGGTCTCACTGAGGAGCAGGTGCTGCGCCTGATCGCCGAGGTCGACGCCCAGCCTCTGGGCGTCCTGGCGGCCGCATTGTTCGTCTGCGTCCCAGCGGGGATCCTGCTGCTCGGCATCGCCGCCCTGCTGGCCGCCCGGCAGCACGCGATCCCCTGGTGGGTGGCGGTGCTACTGGCCGCGTCGACGCCGGTGATCATGGTCGGCGGCTTCACCTCGATGGCCGCGCTCGGCGCAGCGTGGCTGGTGGCGGCCGTGGCCTTCGGTGCGGCCGGCTGGGTCTATGCCACGGCCGGTGACCGGACGACAATGTGACCGTGGTCGTCCTGCTGGGCTCGCGTGAGCTCCGGGGCCTGGGCTCCTTCTGGGCCTGGGTGCTCGGCTGCCTGCTGCTGTTCGGCTTCGCCGGGGTCACGTACGGGACTGCGTCGCAGCGGGGTGTCGACCCGGTGAACTCGGGGTGGTTCGTCCTCGGTGGTGCCGTCGTCGCCGTTCTCGTGCTGACCGCCGCCCTGGGCCTGCGTGGACGGGGACATCACCGGGTGGCCCGCTGGCTCGCCGGCTCGGCGCTGTCGCTTGCGGCGTACGCCGCCATCGCCGGCCTCACCACGGTGTCCGCCTCGGCGTGGGTGGTGGCCTGGGAGGGTGCCTGGTGGATCATCCCGATCACGCTCTCCGGCATCTGCTGCCTGGTCGCGGCCGAGGAGCTGCTCGACGCGCCCGGATCGCTGAGCTGGGGACGGATCGTCCCCGCCGCACTGGCGGCGGTCGGCCTGGTGCTGGGCTTCGGGGTGATCAGCTACGCCGACGTCTATCCCGGAGTGCCCGCACCCTTGGGACACACGATCCTGGGCCACCCGGCGGCAGCCGCCGCCTTCGGTGTGGTCAACATCGTCTGGATGCTGTCCGCCACCATCGCCCCCGCCCTGATCTTCCGGGCGGCCGCCCACTCCGCGGGACTGCGTCGCGGCCGGCTGACCATCGCAGCGGTCGCCGCCACCACACCGCTGCTGACGCTGGCCACCTGCGTGCTGCTGTGGGCGGGCTTCGCCGCGGGACTGCTGGACGACCGGTTCGCCACGACGGTCCTGACCGTGGCCTTCTTCCTGCCGCCCGCCCTGGTCGCCGCCGGTGTGGCGGTCGCCTGCGCAGCCCGGGATGACGGCGTGACCGGGTCCATCGGTCGAGCGGCACGGTGGGTGCTGCGCGGCCTGTGGATCACGGTCACCGCCCAGCTGGCGGCTCTGCTCGCCGCCCTGCTGGCGGTTGGTTCCGGTACGCCCAGCGCGCTCGCCGCCAGCACGGTCGCGGTGGTGCTCTGCGTGGTCTTCGTGGCGGCGTACGGGCCGGTCGCCAGCCGAATCGACCGGTTCATGATCGCCGAACCCGCGGAGATCGCCGAGCAGCAGACCGAGGCGATCGAGCCACCGCTGAGCGGGATGTTGAGTCCGCGGGAGCGAGAGGTGCTGTCACTGATCGCCGCGGGCAGGAGCAACGCCGCGATCGCCGCCGAGCTGTTCGTGTCAGAACGGACCGTCGACTCGCACGTCTCGTCGATCTTCGACAAGCTCGGTCTCGGCCGCGAGGCCGGCACCAATCGCCGGGTGCAGGCCGCGGCGGCCTGGATCCGGGCCGATCTCGACCAGCGACGCCAGGTCAGCTGAGCCCGAGACGACAGGTCAGGACACTTCCCAGCATCCGACCGACGTCGCTAGCGCGACGCGGACTCGGTCTCGGCCGGCGCCGCGAAGGTGTCGTCCGCCGAGACCGCGGAGAAGTCAGTGTCCTTGGTCTCCTTGCTGAGCAGCAGAGCGACCAGGGTCAGCACGCCGGCCCCCGCCAGGTAGATGCCGACCGGCCAAACGCTGCCGCCGGCCTGCGCCCACAGCGCAACGGCGACGATCGGCGCCAGCGCGGCGCCCAGGATGCTGGCCACGTTGTAGGCGACCGCCGATCCGGTGTAGCGCACGTCGGTCGGGAACAGCTCCGGCAGCAGCGCCCCCATCGGTCCGAAGGTGGTGCCCATCAGCATGAAGCCGAAGATCAAGAACGCCTGGGTCATCGCGCCGCTGAACGCCAGGTCGTCCCGCGGCTGGAGCCAGAGCGGGAAGCTCAACCCGAACACGATGATCGCCGCCGTCGTCCAGAGCAGCAGCTTCCGCCGTCCGATCGCGTCGGCGACCGGACCGGACAGCAGGGTGAACAAGCCGAAGAACACCACGCCGATGATCTGCATCAGCACGAAGTCGGTGTAGCTGAACCCCAGCCCACCCGGGCTGGCATCCACCTTCGCTGTCCCGTAGGTGAGGGTGAAGCTCGACATCAGGTAGAACAAGACGTACGTCGCCAACATGATGAAGGTGCCCAGGACGACCTCGCGCCAGTGGTGGCGGAAGGTGGCACCCAGCGGGACCTTGTGGATCGCGCCGCGCTTCTCGGCCGTCACGAACGCCTCGGACTCGACCAGCCGCAGGCGCACCCACAGCCCCACGATCACCATCACCGCGGAGAACAGGAACGGGACCCGCCAGCCCCAGGTCAAGAAGGCCTCGGACCGCTGCAGCGGGTCGTCGGGGTGCGGCAGGGAGAAGTTGATGATCAGGAAGAGGCCGTTGGCGATGATGAAGCCGAGCGGAGCGCCGAGCTGCGGGAAGGTGCCGTACCAGGCACGCTTGCCTGCCGGGGCGTTCTCGGTGGCCACCAGTGCCGCACCCGACCACTCCCCGCCGAGGGCGAAGCCCTGGGTGAGTCGCAGCACCAGCAGCAGGAACGGGGCCAGCACCCCCGCCGAGGCGTAGGTGGGCAGGCAGCCGATCAGGAAGGTCGCGATGCCCATCACGAGCAGGCTGAGGACCAACGTGGTCTTGCGGCCCCGCTTGTCACCGAGATGGCCGAAGAAGATCGCCCCGATCGGCCGGGCCACCATGGCTGCGCCGAACACGGCGAAGGACGCCAGCAGGGCGGTCGTCGGGTTGCCCGTCCTGAAGAACAGCTGCGGGAACACCAGGACAGCCGCCGTGGCGTACACGTAGAAGTCGTAGAACTCGATCGTGGTGCCGATCATGCTCGCGGTGATCACCCGCCCCGGGCTGTTCAGCGGGGCGGCGGGCGTCGTGGTCACACTCATGGGCAGACTCCTCTCGGCGCGACCATAGCGATCGCGGAAGCGGACCCTGGCCCTAGGGTGCGGCGAGCCGCTAGTTTTCGACCATGGTCGTCGCCGCGTTCGTCGCACCGTACCTGCTGGAGGCCACGTCGAGGTTCGTGCTGTCGGCGGCCAGGCTGCCTGACGTGAGGCTGGCGGTGATCACCACGTCGCCATCCGACCAGCTGTCACCGGAGCTGAAGGAGGCCCTGGTCGGGCATTGGCAGGTCGCCGACGCTCTCGACCCGCAGCAGATCGTCGATGCGGTCCGCGGCCTGTCCGGTCAGATCGGGCAGGTGGAGCGGTTGATCGGCGCTCTGGAGCAGCTGCAGGTGCCGCTGGCCCAGGCCAGAGACGTGCTGGGCATCGAGGGGATGTCGGAGCGGGTGGCGACCAACGTCCGCGACAAGTCGCAGATGAAGACGGTGCTGGCGGCGGTCGGAGTTCCGTGCGCGCGCCACCAGCTGATCCACCGGACCGAGCAGGCGGTGGCCTTCCGCGACCAGGTCGGCTACCCGATGGTGGCCAAGCCCCCGGACGGCGCCGGGGCCAAGGCCACCTTCCGCCTGGACAACGACGCCGACTTCGACTCCTGGCTCGTCGCCGCCCGACACGATCCCGGCGAGGTCTGGCTGCTGGAGGAGTTCCTGGTCGGCCGGGAACACACCTTCGACTCCGTCACGCTGCGGGCAGACGATCTGGGCGTCCATCTCCGACTACGAGCCGCCGCCGCTGGAGGTGCTCCGGACACCCTGGGTGCAGTGGACGGTGCTGCTTCCCCGCGACGTCTCCGGACCGGAGTACGCCGGCATCCGCTCCGCCGGGCCGGCGGCGTTGCGGGCCCTCGGGGTGACCGACGCCTTCTCGCACATGGAGTGGTTCGAGCGGCCGGACGGCTCGGTGGCCATCTCCGAGGTCGGGGCCCGGCCACCCGGTGCCCAGCTGGCGTCGATGATCGGCTTCAGCCACGACGTCGACTTCTACACCGCCTGGGCCGAGCTCGTGATCAAGGGCAGCTTCGCGATCCCAGAGCGTCGGTACGCCTCCGGCACCGCCTACCTGCGGGGGATGGGGCGTGGCCAGGTACGCGCCGTGCACGGCATCGAGCGGCTGCAGGCCGAGATCGGCGAGCTGGTGGTCGACTCGCGGCTGCCGCAGCCCGGGCAGCCGGCCTCGAGCTCGTACGAGGGCGAGGGGTTCATCACCGTCCGGCATCCCGAGACCGAGGTGGTGCGGGCGGCGCTCGACACCATCCTCGGGGTGGCCCGGGTCGAGCTGATCGAGGCCCAGTGATCATGAATGTCGTGATGATCTCGCCGGGCTTCCCGCTGGAGATGGCGTACTTCACCCGGGCCCTGGCCGAGGTCGGGGCGACGGTGATCGGAGTCGGTGATCAGCCCGTCGAGGTGCTGCCGGACGAGGCCAGGGCCGCACTCGCGCACTACGAGCACGTCTCGTTGGCCGACGAAGGAGCCGTGCTCGCTGCTCTGCAAGGCCTGTCCCGACATGCCCGGATCGACCAGGTCGAGTGCCTGTGGGAGCCGTACATGGTGCTCGCCGCCCGGATCCGGGAGGTGCTCGGGCTGCCCGGCATGACGGTGCAGCAGACGCTGCCCTTCCGGGACAAGGAGCTGATGAAGCAGGTGCTGGATGCGGCCGGGATCCGCACGCCGCGACACGCCAGCACCTCCCACGTCGCCGGCATCTACGCCGCGGCGGAGCAGATCGGCTACCCCTTGATCATCAAGCCGATCGCGGGTGCCGGCTCGGCGGACACCTACCGGGTCGACTCGACGGCCGAGCTGGAGAACGTGCTGCCCATGATCGGCCACGTCGACACTGTCAGCGTCGAGGAGTTCATCGAGGCCGAGGAGTTCACCTACGACACGGTCTGCGGCGCCGGCACCATCCTGTACGAGAACGTGTCCTGGTATCGCCCACGGCCGCTGCAGGCCCGCTCCCACGAGTGGATCAGCCCCCAGACGATGGCCCTACGTGATCTCGAACGACCGGAGCTGGCCGGCGGCATCGAGATGGGCCACCAGGTGATCGGCGCTCTGGGCTTCACGGCCGGCTTCACCCACATGGAGTGGTATCGCAAGGCCGACGGCGAGGTCGTCTTCGGCGAGATCGGGGCGCGACCGCCCGGAGCCCGCACGGTCGACGTGATGAACTACGCCTGCGACGCCGACCTGTTCCGCACCTGGGCGTCGGCGGTGCTCACCGGCCGCGCCGACCCGATCGACCGGCCGTACAACGCGGTCAGCATCTTCAAGCGAGCTCGGGGCCAGGGCTACATCACCCACGTCGACGGACTCGATCGGTTGCTGGCCGACCACGGGGACAGCGTCTGCGTGTTGGACCTGCTGCCGGTCGGTGCGCACCGTCGGGACTGGCGCGCCACTCTCATCTCCGACGGGATGGTCATCCTGCGCGACCCGGACCTGGATCGGCTGGTGATGATCGCCGACCGGTTCGGCAACGAGCTGCAGCTCTACGCCTCCCCGTGACCGAGCCGGCTGCTCAGTGGCCGGTGACGTCCCAGCTCTCGCCACACGGCCCGCCCTCGGCGGAGGCGTCGATCTCGACCTCGGTGCCGTCCGGGCGGAGCAGCGGCTGGAAGAACGTCGACACCTCGACGCTGGCCTCGGGGATGTAGTGGAAGATCAGCGACCGGCGGAACCGGTCGGTGGTGCTGTTCGGTCGTGACCCGTGCACGACGCTGCCGTGGAAGAACAGCACGTCGCCCGCCTTCATCGCGGTCTGCACGACCTCCACGCCCTCGGGCACGTGCACCGTGATCGTGGTGAAGGACGTCTCCGGGTCGGCGTCCTCCGGGCACAGCACCTCGAGCCGGTGGGAGCCGGGAACGACGGCCAGACCGCCGTTGTCGGCGTCGCAGTCGTCGACGGCGATCCAAGCGGCGATGCAGGTCTCCGGATGAGCGCGGAGATAGAAGTTGTCCTGGTGCAGGGCCTGGCCGCGGGCCGTCGGCGGCTTGAAGTAGAACATCGACTGTGCTGCCAGGGCGGGCCCGATCAGCTCGGTCACCACCCCGAGGATGCGCTCGTCCAGCATCGTCTCCAGGGCGATGGTGCCGACCTCGGAGTCGGGCCGACGATGCGGGTGCACGATCCGCGGGTAGCGGGCGAGGATGTCGTCGCCCGGCAGCCCGTCGTCGAACCCGAACGAGCGGTCCGACTCGATCTGGTTGGTGAAGGCGTCGCGGATGCGGGTCACTTCGGCCGGGCTCAGGAGCTGGCGCATCATCACCACGCCCGCCTCGGCGTACCGCTGGGCGATCTCGGAGCGTTCGGTCACGAGTTGGCTCATGCTGAGGATTCTTCGTGGTCCGGCTCCGCCAGGGTATGGCGCAGCCGGTCGGGAACCTGGAAGATCCTGCTGTGCCACGATCTGCGCAGCCGGTCCCGACGGTCGACCAGGTCCTCGTCGGTGCGTTCACGGCGGACGACCGGTACGACGTCTGGCGGCCGTCCGGGACCGAGGACTGGCTGCTGCTGAACACGGTGGCCGGCTCGGGTCGGGTGGGTGTGGCCGGCCACCCGGACGTGATCACCGCGGTCGGTGACGTCGCGGTCATCAGACCTGGCGTGCCGCACGACTACGGCACCGCGCCGGCGGGCGGTGGGGCAGGGACCTGGTCGCTGCAGTTCGTGCACGTCCATCCGCGGCCGGAGTGGCTGGCCTGGCTGGACTGGCCCCAGCCGTCGCCGGGCGTGCTCCGGGTGCGCACCGCCGGCGACACCCGCCGGCGGATCCGTGAGGCGCTGGAGGCCGCCGACACCTTCGGTCGCAGTGAGCTCCGGCAGGCGACCATGTTCGCCGTCAACGCGGTCGAGGCCGCCCTGTTGTGGTGCACGACCTCGGACCCCGGAGCGGGACTGCTGGACCCTCGGGTGCTGGCGGCCATGGAGGATATGGCCGGTCGGCTGACCGAGCCGATCACCGTCGCCGACCTGGCTCGCCGGGCCGGTCTGTCGCCGTCGAGGTTCGCGCACCTGTTCACGGCTCAGGCCGGGACGTCGCCGATGCGCTACCTGGAGCGGCAGCGGATGCGGCTGGCCGAGCAGCTGCTCGACCTGACGCCGCGGACGGTCACCGAGGTTGCCCGGACGGTCGGCTTCGACGACCCGCTCTACTTCTCGTCGCGGTTCCGGTCGTACGCGGGGAGGTCACCGACCGCGTACCGGCGCCGCCGGTCGGCTTGATCAGCGGTGCGGATCCACCAGCGTCTTCGGCCCGGCGCCACCGCAGCTGCGGCCGGCCAGCCGGTCGGGCACCTCGGCGAGGCCGATGACGTCGCCCACCACCGGTGTCGGGTCCACTCCGCCGGCGTACGCCCTGAGGGCGTCAGCCAGAGCCGGGGAGGCGGACAGGATGCCGACCACGGTGACGTCGGTGAACACCAGCTCCCGGGTGTCGATCACACTGGGCGTCTCGGCCAGCCCGATCAGCGACAGCCGGCCGCCGGGCCGGACCAGTGAGACAGCGGTGGCCGGCACCGTGGCGTCGGTGCTGGCGTCGACCACGCCGTCGTACGAGGCCGGCGGCAGACCCGGCACGGCGTCGGCGGTGAGGGTGTGGCGTGCGCCCAGCCGGCAGGCCAGGCCCAGCCGGTCGGCACGCAGCCCGCTGACGGTGACCTCCGCGCCGGCGTCTGCGGCGAACAACGTGGCGAGCAGCCCGATGGTGCCGTCGCCCATGATCAACAGCCGGCTGCCGGGACCGGCGCCGGCGGCCCGGACGGCGCGCAGCGCGTTCGCTCCCGGCTCGACCAGGGCGGCAGCGGTGGTGCTCACGGCGTCCGGCACGTAGTGCGCGAACCGGGTCGGGATCACGGCGTACTCGGCCAGCATCCCCGGCCAGCCATCGGTGATGCCGACCTCGTGGCGCGCGGCGCAGACGTGCTGTCGACCACCTCGACAGGCCGAGCACGCACCGCAGCCGAGCATGGTGTCGCCGATCACCCGACGACCGAGCCAGAGTCCGTCCGAGCCGGACCCGACGGCGATCACCGTGCCGGTCCACTCGTGTCCCGGCCGCAGCGGGTAGTGGGTCAGACCGCGGCTGTAGTAGGCCATCGCGCCGGTGAACAGCTCGATGTCGGTGCCGCAGATCCCGGCTTGCTCGACCCGCACCAGCAGCTCACCAGGACCCGGCTCGGGGACCGGCAACTCGTCGACCCGGGCGTCGCCGGGTCCGTGGACGACCAGTGCGCGCATCGTTTCTCCTGACACTGCGGACATCATCCACCGCCCGCGGCCAGCAGCTGCCGACCGAGCTCGCGGGCGGCTCGGCGGACCTCCTCGCCCGAACAGATCTCGAAGGCGAACGGAATGTACGTCAGCTGCTGGGCGTACCAGTGCGGGTTGCTGGTGGTGCCGGACAGCCGGACCCGGTGATCATCGACCGGCCGCAGCCGGCCGAGCGCCGGCGACATCCAGCGCCGCACCTCGTCGTAGCCGGCCTCGAAGACCACCTCCGCCGAGAACTCCCAGCCCACCGCGAGGTGCTCCTCCAGCATGGCCACCGGGTCGTCGAGATCTGCCGACCGCTCCACCGAGACGTCGAGAACCTCGACCGTCTGGATGCGGTCGACCCGGTACGCCCGCCGGCCGCCGGCCGAGTGCGACCAGCAGAGCAGGTACCAGCGGCCGTGTCGCACCACGATGGCCCAGGGGTCGACCTCACTGGTCCACTCCTTGCCGGACTCACTGCGGTAGTCGAGGCGTACCCGCCGGGCCGTCGAGCAGGCCTGGACCAGCCTGGTCGCGATGGTTGGATCCGGCCGAGCCGCGCTCCGGTCGGGGGCGGCGGCCGCCGTTCGCCGAACGGCCTCGGCCGGTGCGGCGACCGGCTCGGGCAACGCCCGGATGATCTTGCCCAGCGCCGAGCCGACCGGGTCGTCGGGATCGCTGGTGCTGTGGTGCCCGTCCAGCACCGCCATCACCAGGCCGAGGGCCTCGGTCGCACTGAACAGCAGCGGCGGCAGCCGTAACCCGCGACCGACCCGGTAGCCACCGTACGGACCACGTGCCGACTCGATCGGGATGCCGGCATCGCGCAGGATCCCGATGTAGCGGCGCACGGCGCGCTCGGACACCTCCAGCCGCTCCGCCAACCGCTCGGCCGTGGTCCCCGGCCGAGCCTGGATCAGCTCGAGGGCGCTGAGTGCCCGTGCGGTCGGGCTGGTGTCCGAACCCATCGTTCCCCTTCCGGACTCAGATCGTCCGGAAAGGAGGTTAGCGCCGTCAGGGCCGCAGCTCGAGCACCAGGTTGACCGGCGTGCTGGCGGCCGTCCGCACCGTACGGAATCCTGCCTCCGTGGCCACCTCGGCCAGTCGGGTGGGTCCGGCCTGGGCGCCGAGGGCGCGACCGATCTCTTGTGACTGGGACGCCGGGGTGCAGATCAGCGTCGACGCCGAGTAGAACAACCGGCCGATCGGGTTGAGGTTGTCGGCTACCCGGTCACCGGCGAACGGCTCGACCAACAGCACCGCGCCGTCATCAGCGAGCGCCGCGCGAGCATGTCGCAGCGCCCCCACCGGGTCACCCATGTCGTGCAGGCAGTCGAAGAAGCAGATCAGGTCGAAGCCGTCGCCGGTGAAGGCCGCAGCCGCGGCGACCTCGAACTCGACGTTCGTCACGCCGGCCGACTGGGCCGCACGGGTGGCCGCCTCGATCGAGGGTGCGTGCAGATCGGATCCGCTGAACTGCGCCTGCGGGAACGCCCGCGCCATCACGATGGAGGAGGCGCCGTGGCCGCAGCCGACGTCGGCCGCACGTCCACCCGCTTGCAGCCGGTCGACGATTCCGGGCAGCGCCGGCAGCCACTCCGAGACCAGCGACGCCGCGTACCCGGGCCGGAAGAAGCGCTCGGTTCCGGTGAACAGGTCGTGGTGGTGTCGGTGCCAGCCGAGCCCGGACCCGGTACGGAACGCCTCGGTCACCAGCTCGTCGGACTTGGCCGCGCCGGTGACCACCTGGAAGCCACCGGTGATGAACGCCGGGGAGGTTTCGTCGGTCAGCGCCACGGCCTGCTCGGGACTCAGGGACCAGCGGTCGGTGCCGTCGGGGTCGGTCTGGTGGCTGACGTACCCGGCCGCCGCCTGGCCGGACAACCACTCCCGGACGTTGCGTTCCACCGTGCCGGTCGCGTCGGCGAGCTGCGCGGAGGTGCTGGGCCCGAGATCGCGAAGCGCCCGGTAGAGACCGAGTCGATCGCCGATCACCACGAGCGAGGCGGTGAGCACGGCGCCGAAGTCGCCGACGGCCTGCTCGACCAGATGCTGCAGCCGGTCGGGATCGATGGCTGCCGATGCACCGCTGGTGGGTTCGGTGGTGGAGGTGGTGGTGGTCATCTCTGCTCCTGTCGTACGGCCGGCGTGGTTGCCGACTCTCGAGGAGCCTGAACCGCCGAGCCTGCAACAGCCTTGCCATCGGCTCGGAGAACGCTGCAAGGTGACTGCAGGACCGAGCAGACAGGCTGATGGCCATGACCTCGAACCCGCAGCCACCGATCGGTACGAATCCTCGAGTGGCCGCCACCCTGGGCGAGCTGGTCGCGGACGCGACCGACCGTAGGGAGGTGCGGACCACTGACGCCAAGTCCGGCGCCCGGTTCGAGACCCTGTGGATCGACGGGCAGCCGCACTTCCTCAAGGTGCTCTCGGCCGCCGACGACTGGATCATGCGGGTCACCGGCAACACCACGCACTGGGAGTTCCGGTGCTGGCAGGCCGGTCTGTACGCCGACTGCCCACCGGTGATCGACCACGCGATCGTCGGCATGGCGCTGGAGGGCTCCGGCCCGACGGCCCGGTTGTCGATCTTGATGGAGGACCGCGCCGCCGACCTGGTGCCGGCCGGCGACACACGGATCGGACTGCGGCAGCACGAGGGCTTCCTCGACCACATGGCGGCCATGCACACCCGATTCCTGGGCTGGCGCGACGATCTCGGGCTGTGCGACCCGGCGCACCGGTTCTGCTTCTTCGCGCCCGGGGTGATCGCGCCGGAGCTGGAGCGAGCCGACGTGCCGGTGCCGATCGCGGTGGCGCAGCAGGGCTGGGGGCTGCTGCCGACCCGCGCGCCGAACCTGGATGCCCTGGTCAAGTCCGTCCACCGGGATCCGGTGGCGCTGGCCGAGGCGCTGCGCACCACGCCGCAGACCTTCGTCGCCGGGGACTGGAAGCTCGGCAACCTGGGCCGGCGCTCGGACGGCCGGACCGTGCTGCTCGACTGGGCCTACCCCGGTGAGGCAGCTCCGTGCTGGGACCTGACCTGGTATCTGTCCCTCAACGCCGCGAGGCTGCCGGCCTCGAAGGAGTCGGCGATCGCGCACTATCGATCGCGGCTGGAGGCACACGGCGTGGACACCGCCGGCTGGTGGGACCGCCAGCTCGGACTGAGCCTGCTCGGGATGGCGGCGGAGTTCGCCTGGGAGAAGGCGGTCGGCGGCGCCACCGAGCTGGCCTGGTGGGAGCAGGCGGCGATCGAGGGTGCGCGATGGCTGGAGTGAGGACGTACGCCGGGGGAGCGGTCTGCTGGGCGCGCGATGCTGTCCCGGTGTACGAGCCGCTGGCGCGGCATCTGCTGGCGGCCCTGCCCGTCGGGGTCGCAGGACGCCGGGTGCTGGACGCCGGAGCAGGTAGCGGGGTGGTGGGTGACCTGCTGCGGGACCGGGGCGCAGTGGTCACCTCCGTGGACCTCGAGCCGGACATGGTCGAGCACCTCGCGCGGAAAGGACCAGCGGTGCTGGCCGACGTCCGCCGGCTGCCGTTCCCGGCCGAGCACGTCGACGTCTGCGTGGCGGCCTTCGTGCTCAACCACCTGGCGGATCCCGTGCTCGGGCTGGTCGAGCTGGCTCGGGTCGCGGCCGCCGACGGGTGGGTGCTGGCGTCGGTGTTCGGCAACGACCGGGCACCCGCCAAGCACCTTGTCGACGCGGTCGCCGCCGACTTCGGGTATGCGCCGCCGCGGTGGTACCTCGAGCAGGGGCGAGCAGCGGAGACGATCGGCACGGTCAGCGGCATCACCGACGCGGCGCGGCGGGCGGGGCTGCGGGTGGTGCTGGTGGACGAGCACCCGGTCGACGTCGGGCTGACCGCAACCGCCGACGTCGTCCGGTATCGCTGCGCGCTTCCCCAGCTGCGCCCATTCGTCGCCAGCCTGGACCCGGTCACCCGGCGGGCCTTCTGGACGGCCGCCGCGGCCGCGTTGAGCGACGCCGGAGCCTCGTTCTCTCCGGTGGTGCTGCGCCTCGTGGCCCAGCCCGCCGCCCCGGCATGATCAGCCCAGGCGGCCGGCGACCGCTGCCCTGAGCTGGTCGGCCCGGTCTCCGGCCGCGAGCACCAGGCGGGAAGCGAGCTGGGCGGCCGTCTGCCGGGCCGAGTCCGATCCGGTCGCCTCCGCCACGTCGGCAGCGATCCACCAGCCTTCCAGTGCGGCGACCTCACCCAGGAGTGCGAGGTCGGAGTCCAGTCGGTCCGATCGTGCGGGGTCAGGTCGTACCGGGCCAGGTCGGTGACGGGCTTCGGCGGTCTCACGAAGGAGCCGACCCAGCACCTGGTAGCGCCGGTCACCGCCGCGAGTGGCGGCCGTCACCACGGCGTCGGCGTGATCGATGGCCTCCGCCGGGTCCCCGGCGGCGAGCGCGAGGCGAGCACGGAGCGTGCCGAGCCGCTGGTCGAAGCGCCACTTGTTGTGGAACCAGCGTTGCTCGGCCTCCGCCTGGGCCAGGTCG
>Ga0190275_10002181_pt1 | contig 14145 bp, 12 predicted proteins | sample Popmic550T_FD_133745 | JGI IMG/M metagenome (GOLD analysis project Ga0190275, IMG submission 133745) | Populus adjacent soil microbial communities from riparian zone of Yellowstone River, Montana, USA - 550 T | ecosystem: Environmental > Terrestrial > Soil > Riparian zone > Trees stand | place... | reverse complement strand
TGCCCTCGGTCTCGTCATCGATGCGGCCTGGTGAACCCGTGGCGGTGGCCGCCACGACTGCCTTGTCGGCCGCGCTGATCGCGTCCCGGCGCTCGTTGCGCCTGGCCTGTTTGACGCTCTTGAAGATGCGCGCGGTGGCCCGCCGAACGGCGACATGGTCGGGGTGTTCCGGCGGCAGCGCCTCCGCGGCGGCGATCACCCGTAGGCACACCTCGAGCTCGCCCGGGTCGATGCCAAGCTGCCCGGTCTGCTCGCCCGCCGTCCGCGTCACGGATCAACGATAGGTGGCCGGGACGATGGCTCCTGCCGGCTGCGGACTCTGGCGGGCTGGTCGTTGATCAACTTCCTGGACCGCTGAGTGTCGCTGAATGACGGCTGGCGGCCAACGAAGTTGATCAACCGGCGACGGTGAGGAGCCCGTTGGTCAACGCTGCGGGTGTCAGATGGCGGTAGCCGACCGAGTCGAAGGCGATGACCAACTCGTGGTTGTCCTGTGAGAGCAGGGTGCCGGGTCCCCAGAGCCGGTGAATGACGGTGGCACCCGGCGCGGGCAGGCCGGGGCGGGTCGGTGATTGGCGTGCATGCTGCCCCGATTCGGCGGCGGAGGGCTGATCCGGCCTGCTCGTGTCCCCGTCAACCGCGTGGGGCGATGCAGCTGGCTGGGTGCCCAGCAGTGTGTCGTTGTCGCAATTCCCGCACGGTGGACTGAATGCCTCACCGAAGTAGGCCAGCAGTTCGGCCCGCCGGCAGTGCACGGTCTCCGCGTAGTGCCGGATGGAATCGATTCGGCTGCCCGCAATGGCCTGCCGCCGACGCCCCGCGGCGTCGACCTCCTCGGTGGAGTCGGCGGGCAGCGCCGCCGGAATCTGCACTGATTCGTCGTCAATGGTCAGCAGGCCGAGTTCGGCGAGTTCGGCGATCACCCGGTCAACACTTTGCCGGGAGACCTTGCTGATCCTGGTCAGCTCGGCAATCGAAAGTCTGTCCACACCACTGAGCGCCGAGACGACTGCTTTCACCGCGGCCGGCGCGATCCGCGTGCGGGCTGCAAACAGCCGGGGGATGCGCAGCGTGCGTTCGTCGTAGACGAGAACGGCTTTGGCCGGCTGCCCGTCCCGGCCGGCCCGGCCGATCTCCTGGTAGTACTCGTCGACACTGCTCGGCACGCCGGCGTGCACGACCGTCCGGACGTCGGGCTTGTCGATGCCCATGCCGAATGCGCTCGTCGCGGCAACCACATCCAGTCGCCCGGCGAAGAACGCGTCCTGCACCTCGGCGCGGCGGGCGGAGCTGAGGCCGGCGTGATAGGCCGCTGCCCGCAGGCCGGTCCGCTGCAGGCGCTGCGCGATGTCCTCGCATCGGGGGTGGCTCGGCGCGTAGACCAGGGCCGGCGTCTCGTTCGCCAGCACCACCTCGACCACCCGGTCAACAACCGCCAATTCTTCGGACGCATAGCTGTGCGCCCGCCGCACCCCGAGTCCGATATTGGGCCGGTCGAAATCGGCGATCACCACAACCGGGGAGCGCAGGCGCAGTTCGCGGATGATCTCGGTCCGCACCGGCGGGGCGGCCGTCGCGGTCAAGGCGACGATCCGCGGACCACCGAGGGCGGCGATCGTGTCGCCGAGCCGCAGGTATTCCGGCCGGAAGTCGTGGCCCCACTCGCTGACCAGGTGCGCTTCATCGACGGCCAGCATGGTGATGGCCCGGCGGCTGGACAGCAGTGCGTGATGGGTCTCGACATTGGCCAATTGCTCGGGCCCGAGCAGCAGGAAATCGAGTTCGCCGCGGCCCAACCCGGCCAGCGCGGCCGCCCGATCAGCTGCCTTCTGGGTCGAGTTCAGCATCGCCACGCTGGCCTTTCGGCGGCGTTCCAGCGAATGCAGCTGGTCACGCTGCAGGGCGATGAGCGGGGAGATGACGACTGTCAAACCACCAAGCGCGAGCCCACCGAGTTGATAGATCGCACTCTTCCCGCTGCCGGTGGGCAGCACGGCGAGGACATCATGGCCGGCGGTGATCGCGTCCAACGCCGTCCGCTGGGCGGGGGTGGGCGAAATGTCCAGGACATCGCGAGCCAGTTGGTCGATATCCACCCGGAGAGGATAGGAGACCGGTTGGCAGCCTTAGCGCGGCCAGGTAGGGCCCTGGGTCGGCTCAATAGCCTGGCACCCGGTGGCGGGCGACCCGGCCGGCCGCCAACTCGAGCACGTCGGCGCCGATGGACATTGGCTGCAGGTCGCCGCGCCGGCCGAGCGCATCGAGCACCGCGGCTTTTACGTCCTCGACCGTGATGCCCGGTGCGCTGCTCTGCACTGCGCCGACGGTCTGCGGGTCCCAGTCCAGCCCGAGCGCTTCGTACACCGGGACCAGCACATCGCGAACCGGCTCCGGATCAGTGACCAGGATGACGGTGCCAAATAGCCAGGCACCGCGGATCAACCGTTGCGCGGTGCCGACCAATTTGTGCCCACGGCCGTCGTTGATGCTGAACTCGCCGGGGCAGTACTCGCCCGGAACTGGACCCAGCCGGGCGTCCACGCCTACCGCCCGCAACGCCCCGGTCAGCAATTCGCCGAATTCGATAAACCTCGGCTTGATCTGTTGCGGATCGAAGGCGCCAGGTGCGCCGGCGGGTTGGCCGGAGACGTCGACCCCAACATGGTCGAGGCACAACGCGCCGGCGTGATAAGCCGCTGCCCGCCCACCTGGTCCTCGCCGGACCGGACTGAACCCGGCGGCGACCGACGCATGCGCCGCGACTTCGATACCAGGGGCGGCGCAATCCCGGCCGCTGAATGCGAGGGTCGGCCGCGGTCGGTAGAGCCGCAGCGTCTCGGCCCCTCCTTCGTCGGGTCCGACTGGGACTGCACTCAACAACCCGGACCCTGCATCGTCGGGTCGGACCGGTCCACTCGCACCGGCGACGATCTGCAGCAGAGCCGGACCGAGCGCGCTGTCCAGCAGCGGATCCCGGTCACCGGCTGCCCAACCGCCGGATTCGGGGACGACTTCATCGACGACGCCGATGCGCCGTTCAATCCGGGCCCGCGCAGAACCACCGGGCCAGGTCTCGCTATCCACCACGTCATGGATGCTGGCACAGCCCGGTCGACGGGGCTGCATGCTGGCACACTCCCCCCATGGATCTGAGCGCTGAACTCGCCGACTGGCCGGTCGGCTCCGCGGCCGCCGCCGTCATCGGCCCGGCCGGAGTGCTGGACATTGTCGGTGACGGCCGCAGCTACCCGTGGGCATCGGTCACCAAGGTGATCACCGCGCTGACCGTGCTGGACGGCACCTTCGAAGGCGTCGTCGGTCTCGATGACGAGGTCGGCCCACCCGATTCGACACTTCGGCATGTGCTGTCTCATGCGTCCGGTCTGGCGATCGATACCGATCGAATCCTGGCCCGGCCGGGGACCCGGCGGGTCTATTCCAACCGCGGCATCGATCTCGCGGCGCAGCACCTCGAGCAGCGCACCGGCCGGCCGTTTGTCGAAGAACTGACCGAGCGGGTCCTGGACCTGCTGGGCATGACCGGCACCACCCTGACCGGCACCCCCGCACACGGGGCAAGCGGTCCGATCGCTGACCTTGCTGCGCTGGCCGCCGACCTGCTGAACCCGTCGATGTTGTTGCCGAATGTGGTATCGCTTGGCAGCACGGTGGCCTTTCCGGGGCTCGGCGGTGTATTGCCGGGATTCGGCCGACAGACGCGGAACGATTGGGGTTTGGGTTGCGAGATCCGCGACCACAAGACCCCGCACTGGACGGCGCCCGGCAACTCCGCTGCGACCTTTGGTCACTTCGGCCAGTCCGGTAGCTTCATCTGGGTGGACCCCGTTGCCCAGCTTGCCTGTGTCTCGTTGTCGGACAAGCCTTTTGGGCCCTGGGCCGCCGAGGTCTGGCCTCGATTGTCGGCTGCGGTGCTGGACTGTTACGCAAGCTGACGTGGGTCAGGACGCCCAGGGCAATGCACCATCACGAACGCCAAGCAGGCTGGCAGTGAGCTGCCGACCGCCGGTCGCGGAAACAGTGCACCTGCCGGACGACTTTCCCGAGCGCCCGCGCTGCACCGGGTCACCGAACGAGCCACCTGCCTCGACCCAGATCGACAGTGACCCACCTGCTGTCGGATCGGTGAGGCCAGCCTCCCGGCTGATCAGCTCTCGACAGGCCTGCACCAGCTCTGGAACCTCGGACGGGCCAACAGTTCCGACGCCGAACACCTCGGAAACGTGCGGTTCGCCGCATGGGACAGCCGGGTCCCCGGTGTCATTGGCCGTGGCGCGGCAGGTACCGAGCGAGTCGACCGCGGGGCTGGGCCGCGTGCCGCGCACTGATCCTGGATAGGGCGCCGTGTGCGGCAGCAGGACGCAGGCCAGCCAGCGTTGACCGCCGAAATACTGTGTTGCATCTGGGCCGAACAGGACCAGGTTCTGCAGCGCGGCGGAATTCCAGCCGGACGCAGGTCCCGAAGCATCTGGCGGCTCCGCCCAGCCGAGATAATCGGCCGCAGCGCGCTGGCAGTCTGCCGGATCGAGTGCCGACCGGTCTGGATGGCTCCCCCGGAATGTGTCGACATCCTGCGTCGACACCACCTCACCGAAGTTGCGGTCGTCGCAGGGCCCGACCGGCCCACTGAACACCCGCGTACCTGGCGCATCGAATGCTCCGCGGGAGGCGGCTGGATCGGTGGGCAGACAACCCCCGACCATTGGCGGACCTGCAACCGGAAGCCGTTGCGGCGAACCGGTCACCCGAACACCGGCGAGGCCGGGCACGACCAGGGCCGATAACAGGACCAGCGCCACCACTGCCGCACCCCACCACCGCCGGTCCATGTTTCACGGTAGCCCGGGTCTCGCAGGTGTCAGGCCCACGGCAACGGAGCTGACGCAACGCCAGCGGGCCCTATACGAAAGGGATGCGCTATTCGTCGAGATTAAGTGGCACCGGCACCTTGCGAATTCCCAGCGACATCAATGCGGCAACCGCACACAGCCCGGCGGCGCCCAACCAGGCCATGGTGTATTCGCTGGTCAGGTCCCTGATATAGCCGGCGCCAACCGACGCAAGGGCGGCGCCGAGCTGGTGGGCGGCGAACACCCAGCCGAAGACGATGGTGCCGGCATCACCGAAGGCCTCCCGGCAGAGCGCTGCGGTCGGCGGCACGGTGGCAACCCAATCCAGCCCGTACACGATGACGAACGCCAGCATGCTGACATGCACCGAATCGGACAGCAGGCTGGGCAGCATCAGCAGGCCGACACCGCGGAAGGCGTAGTAGATCGCCAACAGGATCCGTGGGTTGACCCGATCGGTGAGCGCGCCAGAGGCGATCGTGCCGACCACATCGAAGATCCCGACCAACGCCAGCAGGCCACCGGCCGTCGTCAGGGGCATCCCGTGGTCGTGCGCGGCCGGTACGAAATGGGTGCCGATCAGCCCGTTGGTGGTGGCCCCGCAGATGGCGAAACCGGCAACCAGCGCCCAGAATGTTCGCTTCTTGGCTGCTGCGAAGAGGGTTTGGATCGTCCGGCGAACGGCGCCCGTCCGAGCGAGCTGCACCTGGGTCAGTTCGCCGTCGTCCCCGCCCGCAAGGTGGCCGGGCCGGACCTCGTTACCCGCGGAAGCGTTGCTGGACAACGGTTCTGCGTCGGCGCCATACGCGCGGACACCGAGATCGGCAGGGTAGTTGCGGACGAAGATCAGCACCAGCGGCACCACCGCCAAGGCGGCAACCGACACCACCAACGACGCCGAACGCCACCCGTACTGCTCGGCCAGCCAGGCCATCAACGGCAGGAAGACCAACTGCCCGGTAGCCCCGGCCGCGGTCAGCACGCCCATCACCAATCCGCGGCGCTTGACGAACCACCGGTTGGCGATCGTGGCGGCAAACACCAGGGCCATCGAGCCGGTGCCGAGGCCGATCAGCACGCCCCAGGTCAACACCAGTTGCCAACCCGCCGACACGAAGACTGTCAGCCCACTGCCCAGTGCGACCAGCACCAGCGCGCTGCAGGTAATCCTGCGGATGCCGAACCGGTCCATCAACGCGGCAGCGAATGGCGCCGTCAACCCGTACAGGATCAGGTTGATGCCCACCGCGACGGAGAGCAGCCCTCGGGACCAGCCGAACTCGTCCTGCAGCGGCACCATCAGCACCCCGGGCGCCGAGCGGAAACCGGCCGCGCCGATCAGCGCGATGAACGAAACAGCCGCCACGATCCAGGCCGGGTGGATCCGGCGGCGCCGGGTCGGCGCTGGCGGAGCGGGCGCGGGCAGACCGGCGGACTCGTCGTCCGCGCGATGCAGATCTGCTGCGCTCATTGGCGATCCCTGGGCTCGTTCGAGGGGCATTGCCGGCTTGGCCGGACCGACATTAACTGGCCGCCGTGAAGGCTAATGCAGTAAGCTCCCTTCAAGCAAGTAAACATATCGCCTGATCCTGGAGAAATCCTGTGCCCCTGCGCTCGGATTGGTCCGGGGCCACGTGCCCCATCGCCCGCTCGCTCGATGTGGTGGGTGACCCGTGGATGCTGTTGATCCTGCGCCACGCGCTGCTCGGCGTACGGCGCTACGAGGACTTCCGCACCGGCCTCGGCGTTGCCGACAATGTGCTGAGCCGGCGACTGCCGGCCATGGTCGACGCCGGCCTGCTGCGGAAAGTGCCGTACCGGGGTGAGCAGCGGAGCCACTACGAGTACGTGTTGACCGAGGCCGGGGCCGACCTCCTACCCGTGCTCAATGCGCTGTTGCTGTGGGGCGAAAAGCACACCACTGCACCCGCGGAGAACGACGAAATGAGTATCTGGCATCAGCCCTGTGGTGCCCGCAGCAACTCGGCTGACGTCTGCTCGAACTGTGGCGAAACCCTGCGGGCGCAAGACGTTGGCTGGCTCCGCTCTTGGCGCACGGCCGCCCCGGAACCGCTGACCGGCGCCGGCATCTGACACGCTGAGGGCGTGCAGAACGCCCGCGATATCAGTTGCCCGCGGTGAGCGGTCGCGATTCCGGCCGCGTCGACGCACCGCAGTCCGGTTCTGGAGACCGGCATAGTGCGGTTCCCGATGCAACATCTACCGCGGCCTTTCTCACCCTCTGCACCTACACCTGGTTTCTCTACGGGGTCGGCCCGTCGTTGCCGCTGTTCCGGGACGAGCTCGGCACCAGCAGCGCGGTTGCCGGGTTGCACAGCCTGATGCTGGCTGCCGGGATCGTGATCGCCGGTTTCGCGGGCGTGAACCTGGCCCGCCGCTGGCAGCGGTCCGGCGCCGCTAGCCGAGGGGTCGCCGTGATGACGATCGCGGTGCTGTTGTTCACCGCCGGGTCCCTGCTGACCGGCGCCGAGCTGGTGATCACCCTGCCGGCGATGCTCATCATCGGCATCGGCGGCGGTCTGGCCTTGAACATCTCCACCACGGTGCTGCAGGAACACAACGGCGCCTATGGTCCGGCGATGATCAGCCTGGGTAATGCGGCGGCAGCCGGGGTCGGCCTGGTGACCCCACTGGCCGTTGGCGCGGCCACCGCGCTGGGCTGGACCTGGCGGGCCGCGATGGTGCTGGTGGTGCCGTTCGCCGCTACCGCATTGCTGCTGATTCACCGGCAGCGCAGGGTGCCGGCCTACGCCGGCGTTCCGGTCGGCACCGCGAGGTTCAGCTTCCGCGGTCTGCCGCAGGCATACTGGCTGGCCGCCGTGGGCGTGGTGTGTGCGGTGGCCATCGAGTTCTGCATGATCACCTGGACCCCGGATCTGTTGACCGACCGCACCGGGATGAGCCCTGGCGCGGCCAGTGGCGCGGTGTCCGCCGTCGTCGGCGGGATGGCAATCGGCCGGCTGGTAGTCGGTGCGCTGGCCACGCACCGGAGCCCACTCGCCTTGTTCCTGGCCGGTGTAGCGGTGACCGCTGCCGGCTGGGTGCTGGCCTGGATGGTTACTTCGCCGGTGGCTGCGGTGGTCGGTCTGTTCGTTGTCGGGCTCGGCATCGCCGGCCAGTACCCGCTTGGCGCCGCGATGGTGATGGCGCTGTCCGGCGGTCAACCCGATCGGGCCATCGCGGTGATGAGCATCGGGGTCGGCGTCGCCTCCGGACTCGGCCCGTTTGTGCTCGGTGCGCTGGCCGACGGACTCGGCGTCCGCACGGCCTTTCTGGTGGTGCCCGCGCTGTGTATCGCGGCCGCGGTGAGCATCACGGTCGGGCAGCGCTGGGGGCGACGCGCCTAAGTGCCCCGATTCCAAAATTCAGCGTTCGAGAACAACAGCGAGCCCCTGACCGACGCCGATACAGATCGCTGCAACTCCCACACCACCACCGCGGCGGACCAGCTCGTGCGCTAGATGGCCGATGATCCGTCCGCCGGATGCGCCCAACGGATGACCGATCGCGATGGCCCCGCCGTGAATGTTGACCCGTTCCGGGTCGAGTTCGGGCCATAGTTTCAGACAGGCCAGACTTTGCGCGGCGAAGGCCTCATTCAATTCGACCAGATCCACGTCCGCCCAACTGCGGCCGGCGCGAGCCAACGCTCGATTAGCCGCCTCGACCGGTGCGATGCCGAAGATGTCCGGGTCGTTGCCCGACGACGCCCGTCCGGTGATCCGCGCCAGCGGCTCAGCCTGCAGCGGCGTGCGTTCGGAACCGATGAAAAGCGCCGAGGCGCCATCACTCAGCGGTGACGAGTTCCCCGCGGTTACCGATCCGCCTTGTCGGAAGGCAGGATTCAGCCGCGAAAGTGATTCGATCGACGCGTCCGGTCGGATGCCCTCGTCCTTGGCCAGTTCTGCGCCGGGGACTTGCACGATCTCGTCGGCGTAATAGCCGTTATCCCACGCCGCGGCCGCCAGCCGATGACTGCGGACCGCGAATTCGTCCTGGTCGGCACGATCGATGCCATATCGGTCAGCCAGGATTTCCGCTGACTCACCCAATGCCACGGTCCATTGCGATGGCATCTCGGGGTTCACCAGGCGCCAACCCAGCGTGCTGGAATGCAGTGTCTCGTTCGTCGCCGGGTACGGCCGCTCGGGCTTGGGCAGCACCCACGGCGCCCGGCTCATCGACTCGACTCCGCCGGCGAGAACCAAGTTCGCGTCACCGGTTTCTACCGCCCGACTGGCCTGGATGACGCTCTCGACACTGGACCCGCAAAGCCGGTTGACGGTCGCTCCAGGCACCGAAGTGGGCAACCCGGCAAGGATCGCCGCCATCCGGGCGACATTGCGGTTGTCCTCTCCTGCCTGGTTCGCGTCACCCAGCAGCACCTCATCGATTCGGGCCGGGTCGAGATCAGGGTGCCGTTTGAGCAGCGCGGTGATCGCGCCGGCCGCCAGATCGTCCGGGCGAACCCCCGCCAAAGATTTGCCGTAGCGACCGAACGGGGTGCGGATGGCATCGAAAACAAAACTGGCTTTCATATCGGTTCCTTAGTTGCTGACGCCGGCATCGACCGCGGTGGTCAATGGCAGGCCGAGACGATCGCCGAGCTGATCGGCGGTGTTGTCGCCGAACAATTCGCGAATGGCGAATCCGCGCTCGGTGATATCAAAAATGGCATGGTCGGTGTACACCCGGGTCACGCACCGCGCCCCGGTCAGCGGGTAACTGCAGTTGGTGACCAGTTTCGGAGCCCCGTCCCGGGTGAAGAGATCGGTCATCACAAAAACCTGTTTGGCGCCGATGGCCAGGTCCATGGCGCCGCCGACCGCCGGAATGGCGCCCGGCGCACCGGTGCTCCAATTGGCCAGATCACCGGCAGCCGAGACCTGGAATGCGCCGAGGACGCAGACATCGAGATGTCCGCCGCGCATCATGCCGAACGAATCGGCCTGGTGGAAATAGGCGGCCCCGGGCAATTCGGTGACGGGCAGTTTGCCCGCATTGACCAGATCTGGATCGACGTCATCGATGAGCGGTTCCGGCCCCATACCCAGCATCCCGTTCTCGGTGTGCAGGATGATCTCCGCGTCCGGCGACAGATAGTTCGAGACCAGGGTTGGCGCGCCGATTCCCAGGTTGACGTAGGCGCCCTCCGGGATATCGCGGGCAATTCGAGCGGCCAATTCGTGCCGGGAAATCCTGGTGCTCATCACAAACGCTCCAATTCTGTGTCCGAACTTTCGCCGACGAATTCGCCGGCCCGCAACCACGCACGCTCGCCCACGGCGACCACTCGGTCGACGAAAATGCCTGGTGTGACGACATTCTCGGGATCAAGACTGCCGAGTGGAACGACTTCGTCGACCTGCGCGATGGTGGTGGTCGCGGCTGCCGCCATGATCGGCCCGAAGTTCCTGGCCGTCTTCCGGTAGACAAGATTGCCCCACCGATCGGCCCGCAGCGCACTGATCAACGCGACATCGGCGTACAGCGGGTACTCGAGAACATAATCCCGGCCACCGATCGAGCGGACTTCTTTACCCTCGGCGAGTTCGGTGCCGACCCCGGTAGGACTGAAAAAGGCGCCGATACCGGCACCGGCCGCCCGCATCCGCTCCGCGAGATTGCCCTGCGGCACCAGTTCGAGTTCGATCTCTTTGGCCCGATACAGGCCATCGAACACCCATGAATCGCTCTGCCGGGGAAACGAACAAATGATCTTGCGCACTCGCTTGGCGCCGATCAACGCGGCGAGCCCGCTGTCGCCATTACCGGCATTGTTGCTGATCACCGTCAGCCCGTCGGCGCCCTGCTCGAGCAGCGCCTCGATCAATTCGACCGGCTGCCCGGCGCGCCCGAAGCCGCCGATCATCACCGTTGCCCCGTCCGCAATATCAGCCACGGCGCCGTGCACGTCGGGCCAGCTCTTGTTGATCATGGAGCGCTCACCATCTGCTGCGCCTCGTGGTAGGCATTCAGCCTCATGAGCTGCTCATCCCGCCACTGCACCCGGTCCGCCCAGTCCGACAGCGGCAGCACCTCCCGCCTTTCCTGTTCGACCTGGTGGACCAGCCGCTCGTCCCATGGATCGTGCTGCCCGCGTTCGGCGCCCATCCGCTGGTAGGCGGGCCCCATCCGCTGGGCGTGCACGGCGATCCCACCCCGGGTGTTGAGGTCAACAGTTTCAAATGGGCCAAGCACGCTCCACCGGCGGCCAAGGCCGCTGCGGACGATTTCGTCGATGTCACCGACCGAGGCAACTCCGTCCCGGACCAGGCAGTAGGCCTCGCGGAGCAACGCCCCCTGCAGCCGGTTGAAGACAAAACCCTCCACCTCCCGCTTGACCCGGATGGTTTTCAGGCCAGCCGCCCGGTAGATCGCGGTCGCCAACTCGACCGTGCGGGTGGTGGTCTGCGGCGACGGGACGACCTCGATCACCGGGATCAGGTAGGGCGGATTTCCGGGGTGCCCCACGACGATCCGTTCGGCAGCTGCGGAATTGAAACTGCTGGCTACCAAAGCAGAGCTCGAACTGGCCAGCACCGCGTCGGCCTCCGCGAACTCTGCCAGCTGCGCGAAAAGGCTGCGCTTCAGAGTGATCTCCTCGGGAGCGCATTCCTGTACCAGCACCGCACCGGCCACCGCGGCGGCCAACTCCGGATGAAACGACACCCGGCCCGCGACCACGGTGGGGCTCTCGGTCAGCAGGCCGTGTTCGTCCAGCAGCGCCAACCGCTGCTGCAGGTCGGCGGTAGCGCGGTCGAATGCGCCTGGCACCGCGTCCCACGCCCGGACGGTGAATCCGGCCCTGGCGAACAGCACCGCAAAGGCAGTGCCGATGGAACCGCAGCCGACAATGGCCACGGTGTTGGGCAACTCCAGATCGTTCATCGCGCTACAGCTCCCATGAGTTCAGATCGCCCCGGTAGCCCTGGCGCAGGATGCCGACGATGGCATCCCGGGTCAGCTCGCGCGGATTGTTCGCCGTGAGCCGGGTCGCCAGCAGCGCCTGATCGGCGACAAATTCGAACTGCGCCGGAGCCAGGCCCAGTGACTTCAAATCCAGCGGCACGTTCATCGCCCGCAGGATGGCCTCCACTCGGCGGATCCCGGACTTCGCTTGATCCAGTTCCCGATCGCCCGCGGTTGCCACCCCGAGCAGCCGACCGATCTCGGCGAATTCGGCGACCCGCGTCGGCAGGTTGAACCGCATGACGTACGGCAGCAGCGCGCCGACCCCGATGCCGTGCGGGGTATGCGTGAGGGCGCCGATCGGCGATTGGATGGCATGTGCGCCGGCGGTGCCAGCGGTATTGATCGCCATCCCAGCGCAGTAGGCAGCCATCATGGTGTCCGACCGCGCAGCGATGTCTGCCGGGTTGGCGACCACCCGCTCCAGTGAGGTGTTCAGCAGCGAGAAGCCGTACCGGCAGTACACATCGGTGAGCACGTTCTTGCCCACGTACAGGTGATTGTTGATCTGCTCGGGTGATGGGTTCTTCGCCCGGCCGGTGAACGACTCGACCAGATGCGACAGCGCGTCAGCCCCGGTTGCTGCGGTCAGCCCGGGTGGACAGGTCAGCGTCAATTCGGGATCGATGACGGCGGCGTGCGCCTCCAGGTAAGGACTGGCCACCCCCACCTTCATGCCCTTCTCGGCGTCATAAATGACGGAGATGCAGGTGACTTCGGCACCGGTGCCGGCGGTGGTCGGAACGGTGATCACCGGCAGGCCCGGGGCGTCGATCACGTTCTCGCCGTATACATCCCGAACGTCACCGCCGCGGGTGAGCATGACCGCGGTGACCTTGGCCATGTCCAGGCAGCTGCCGCCGCCCAACCCGATCACCACGTCGATCTGCTGTCCACCGAATTGCGTGACAGCCTCGACAATGTTCTCCCTGGGCAGATCGGGAGCGGTCCGGGAGTACACGCTGACGCTCACCCCGTGGGATTGCAGGTCGGCCGAGATCTGGGCGAATTGGGCGCTGTCGGCCATTCGTTCGTCGGTGCAGATCAATACCCTGCTGCCCAGTTGACGCACTAGGTACGGCAACTGCGAGCGCTGCCCCGGGCCGAAGACGACGGTCTTCGGCTGCCGCAGCACACCAAGGCCGAGATCATTTTGGTTGAGCGACGCGAGGTCGTTGGTGATGGCTGGGCTGCTGATGGTGGCGGTCATGACAGGGCGTCCTTCTCGTTGACGGTGAGAGCGATGTACTTGGTTTCGAGGAAGTCGTTGATTCCCTCGTGGCCGCCTTCCCGGCCGAGGCTCGATGCCTTTACCCCGCCGAATGGCGCTGACGGCTCGGCCATGATTCCGCGGTTGATGCCGACCATCCCGAAGTCCAATTTCTCGGCGATGGTCACTGCGCGGGAGATGTCACCGGTGAACACGTAGGAGGCCAACCCGTAGCTGGTGTCGTTGGCGAAATCCAATGCCTCCGTGACAGAATCGACGGTGTACAGCGCAGCCGCCGGGGCGAAGACTTCCTCGTTGCAGAACGGATGCCGGTTCTCCGGGAAGGACAGCACCGTCGGTTCGTAGAATGCGCCGTCGCCGGCTATCGGCCGCCCGCCGGCGAGCAGGGTGGCCCCGGCAATCCGCTGAAAGTCCTGGACCAGAGCGTGCGCCCGGTCGCGTTGCCTGGTGTTGATCATCGGTCCGACCGCCACGTTGTCATCGAAGCCGTCGCCGACAACCAGGGCTCTCGCCTGTTCGACGAACTTCGCGGTGAATTCCTCCGCGATCGCGGAATGCAAGATGATCCGGTTCGCCGCAACGCAGGCCTGGCCGGCGTTACGGAACTTGCAGGCGACCGCCTCCCGGACTGCGAGGTCGACATCGGCGTCGTCCAGCACGATGAACGGCCCGTCCCCGCCCAGTTCCATCGAGGCATTGACGATGTTGCGGGAGGCCTGCTTCAGCAGGGTGCTGCCGACTCCGGTTGATCCGGTGAAGCTGATCTTCCGCAGCCGCTGATCGTTCATCACCGCCTCGGACACCACCGCGGAGGTGCTGGTGTGGATGAGGTTGACCACGCCTGCCGGGAATCCGGCGTCCTGCAGGGTCTTGACGAAATATGCTGCGGTGAGAGGGGTTTCCTTCGCCGACTTCAGCACGATGGTGCAACCGGCCGCCAGCGCGGCGCCGCCCTTGCGGGCATTCATCAGCATGGGGAAGTTCCACGGAGTGATCAGCAGCGCGGGCCCGACCGGCTGCGAGGTGGTGAGCACCCGGAAGCCACCGTTGGTG
>Ga0190275_10002180_pt1 | contig 14145 bp, 13 predicted proteins | sample Popmic550T_FD_133745 | JGI IMG/M metagenome (GOLD analysis project Ga0190275, IMG submission 133745) | Populus adjacent soil microbial communities from riparian zone of Yellowstone River, Montana, USA - 550 T | ecosystem: Environmental > Terrestrial > Soil > Riparian zone > Trees stand | place... | reverse complement strand
GTGCGCGAGCTCGCCGAGCCCGTCGACGAGGACGCGTTCGCGCGCGGGCAGTTCATGCGCCCGTCGCTCGTCCTCGATCCGCGGCCGGACGCGCGGATCGTGACCGAGGAGCAGTTCGGGCCCACGCTCCCGATCATTCCGTTCGACGACGAGCAGGCGGCGATCGCGCAGGCCAACGACACCTGGTCGGGGCTGTGCTCGTCGGTGTGGTCCTCCGACCCCGAGCACACCGCGCGGGTCGCCGCCCAGCTGCGCACGGGCACCACGTTCGTCAACGCCCACAACGCGCCGTGGCTCGACGAGCGCGCTCCGTTCGGCGGCTTCAACCAGAGCGGCATGGGCCGCGAGATGGGTGAGGAGGGGATCCTCGCGTTCACCGACACGCACTCGGTGTCGTATCCGGGATAGCTCCGCCGAGGGGCGGAGCGCGGAGCGGGCCACCTCTGACCTGAGGAGGACCACGCGCGGGACCTCCGGGGGACGACGGGCGAGAGCTGCGCCCGCAGACTCGCCCGATGAGATCCCTACGTCCCACCACCACCCCGCAGGAGGCGCCGGCCGCGAGGCGGCGACGGCGCCGGACAGCCGCCGCGAGCGTGTCCGCCGTCGCGATCACGGCGCTGCTCTCGGCCGGGCTCCTCGCCTCGCCGACGCCGACCGAGGCGGCCCCGCGGCCGGAGCTGCAGCAACGCATGGACGAGATCGTGGCGGCCGGAGCCCCCGGCGTCGCCGCGCTGGTCGACGACGGGGACGCGCGGCCGTGGACCGACGCGCGCGGCACGGCGGACCTGCGCACGGGACGCCCGCTGGGCCCCGGCGACCGCTTCCGCGCCGGGAGCGTGACGAAGTCGTTCGTGGCCACCGTCGCGCTGCAACTGGTCGACGAGCGCCGGCTGTCGCTGTCGGACACCGTCGAGTCCCGGCTGCCCGGCGTCCTGCCCTACGGCGATCGGGTCACCCTGCGCCAGCTGCTCAACCACACCAGCGGCGTCCCGGAGTACGCCATCGGGCTGCGGGAGCGGGTCTACCAGGGCGAGCGGTTCCGGTCCTGGGCGCCGCGCGAGCTCGTCGCGCTCATCGCCGGTGAGCCGCAGCGGTTCCCGTCCGGCACCGCGTTCGCGTACACCAACACCAACTACGTCCTGGCCGGCCTGATGATCGAGCAGGCCACCGGCCACCGCCTCGGCCACGAGATCGCCCGGCGCATCCTCGACCCGCTGCGCCTTCGCGACACCTCGTTCCCGGTCGACGTCCCGACCATCGCGGGCCCGAGCGCCCGCGGCTACTCGCTGGACCACGACGAGCAGGGCGAGCCGGTCGAGGGGCCGCTGCTCGACCTCACCGTCTACAACCCGTCCGCCATGTGGGCGGCCGGCAACATGGTCTCCGACCTCGACGACCTCGCCCGCTTCTACCGGGCGCTGCTCGGCGGGCGGCTGCTGTCCCCGGCCCGGCTCGCCGAGATGAAGGCCGACGGCGAGCCGTGGGAGTCGGGTCAGCGCTACGGCCTCGGCCTGCACGCGATCGAGACCCCCTGCGGGCCGATCTTCGGCCACACCGGAGGGGTCCCCGGGTACTCGACCTTCGCCTTCAGCAGCGAGGACGGCACTCGCCAGGTCGGTCTCATGGTCAACGCCGAGGACGCCCCCGCCGCGGTCGGCGGGCCGTTCGACCTGACCGTGGAGCAGGCGGGGGAGGCCTTCGCGGGCGCCGGCCGGTGCGAGTCCGGCGCCTGACGAACGCGCGCCGTTACTCGTCGTCGGCCATGTCGCGCACGGCGGCGTCGATCCCGGCGCCGCCGTGCTCCACCGGTTCGACGTACAGGCGGGCGCTTGTCAGCCGACCCTCGTGGACCCGGCCGACGATCACGCCCGCCATGTCGAGCGGCGAGCCGTCGGCGTGGGTGCCGTGCCAGCGCCACTCGCTCCACTCCGTGGCGCCGTCCGCCGCCGCCCGCACGAGCTTGGACGTGAAGTCCGGCACGCCCTCGAAGATCGCCGACCAGTTCCGCCGGACCTGGTCACGTCCGCGGAACGCCCGGTCCGGGTGCGCGGGCTGCTCGCTCTCGTACTCCTCGGCGAAGCACGCGACGAACGCATCGATGTCGTGGGCGTTCAGCGCCGCGTCGAGCCGCTCGGCGACCAGATCCGACCCGTGGCGACCGCCTGACATCATCCGCACGTAGTGCAGACCGTTCGCGCCCCGACGTCAAGCGGCCCCCTGCAGCGGTCGGTCGCCGCCTGCCTCGCGTCGATCCTCGAGACGGACGTGGAGCAGGTCCCCGTACCGGACGAGACCCATCCCGAGCCCTGGACGGTCTGGCGCAACTGGCTCGCGCAGCGCGGGCTGGGTCTCGTCCCGGTCTCCGAGCCGCCGAGCTTCAACTGGCCGGGACCATGGCTGGCGCTGCTGCGCGCGGCCGGCGGCGAGGGGCGGATCGGCGTCGTCGCGTTCGGGTCCCCGCCGGGGGTCGCGTGGCGGCCGCTGGGCGGCCGGGAGCCGTTCGAGGCGGTCGAGCTCGGCTTCGTGATCGCTCCCGCCGACGTGGGGCTGTGGACCCCGTCCCGCCGCGACGAGCCGAGCCGCGCCGGCACGGTCGAGGCCGTCGTGCTCGCGCCCGCCCCCGAGGCGGCGATGATCGCCGTCGAGCACGCCACCGCGCGCGCCGGCCGCGGCCTCGAGGGCGACCGCTACTTCGACGGCCGCGGGACGTTCTCCAACACCCACGCGCGCGGCCACGATCTCACGCTGATCGAGGCCGAGGTGCTCGACGAGCTCCGGCTCCCGGAGGGGCGGCTCGCCCCCGAGGAGGCCCGCCGGAACGTCGTGACCCGCGGCATCGAGCTCAACGCGCTGGTCGGAAAGCGGTTCCGGATCGGCGACGTCGAGTGCTTCGGCCAGCGCCTGTGCGAGCCGTGCGCGCACCTCGAGCGCCTGACGGCGCAGGCGGGCAAGCCCGGCACGCTGCGCGCGCTGATCCACAAGGGCGGCCTGCGCGCCGACGTGCTGACCGACGGCGAGATCCGCGCCGGCAGCGACGTCGTCCCCTCCTGAGCCGCGTGGGTGGAATCACCCACGCGGCCGGCCGGCCGAGGTTGGGTGGTTCCACGGAAGCGATCCCGCCGCGCGGGCGTCAAGTTCTCCAGCGGCTGGAGCAACGCACGACGCCGCAACCGAGGAGCGCACCATGACCGGCAAGCCACTCGAAGTCGAGACCGCCACCGCCCGTCCGCCGTCGACGCCCGCCGCGGAGGCGCGCGAGCAGCTGCTGGCCGGGCTGCCCGTGACGCAGCGGCGGCTGCGGCTCGCCGGCGTGGAGACCGGCGTGCTGGAGGGCGGCTCGGGTCCGCCGCTGGTCCTGCTCCACGGTCCCGGCGGGAACGCCGCCCACTGGATGCGGATCGTGCCGGACCTCGTGGCGAGGCACCGCGTGATCGCCCCGGACCTGCCCGGCCAGGGCACCTCCGAGCTCGACGGCGCGCCGCTCGGCGCGGAGGACGTGCTCGCGTGGCTCGGCGAGCTGATCGAGGCGACCTGCGCGGCGCCGCCGGTCCTGGTCGGCAACGCGCTCGGCGGCGCGATCGCGGCCCGCTTCGCGACCGTCCACCCGGACCGCATCGGCGGGCTGGTGCTGGTGGACGCGCTCGGCCTCACCGCGTTCGCCCCCGCGCCGGCGTTCGGCGCCGCGCTGCACGACTTCGTCGCCCGGCCGAGCGAGCGCACGCACGACCTCCTGTGGCGCCAGTGCGCGCACGACCTCGACGGCCTGCGCGCGCAGATGGGCGCGCACTGGACGTCCTTCGAGGCCTACAACGTCGACCGCGCGCGCACCGCGAGCGTGCTGGCCGCGCTCGACAGCCTCATGGAGCAGTTCGGGATCCCGGCGATCGAACCCGCGGACCTGGCGCGGATCACGGTCCCCACGACGCTGATCTGGGGACGGCACGACCTTGCGACGCCGCTGGCCGTCGCCGAGGACGTCGCCGCCCGCCACCGCTGGCCGCTGCACGTGATCGAGGACGCGGCCGACGACCCGCCGATCGAGCAGCCCGCCGCGTTCCTGCGCGCGCTGCGCGCGGCCCTGGCGCCTCCGGCCGCCCTCGCCGCGACCGGCTTCCGCGGCGAGATCGTCGACCCCGCCCACCCGCGTTACGACGAGCTGCGCGCGGTCTTCAACGCGATGATCGACCGCCGCCCGGCGCTCATCGCCCGCTGCACCGACGCGGACGACGTGTCGGCGGCGGTCCGCTTCGCCCGCGAGCACGGCCTGCCGGTCTCCGTCTACGGCGGAGGGCACAACATCACCGGCAACGCGGTCTGCGACGACGGCGTGGTGATCGACCTGCGGCCGATGAAGGGGATCGAGATCGACCCCGAGCGGCGCACCTGCCGCGCCGAGGCCGGCCTGACGTGGGGGGAGCTCGACGCCGCCACCCAGGCCCACGGCCTCGCGGTGACCGGCGGGCGGATGTCGACCACCGGGCTCGGCGGGCTCGTGCTGGGCGGCGGCTCGGGATGGATCGAGCGCAAGTACGGCTACTCCGTCGACAACCTGCTCTCGGTCGAGACCGTCCTCGCGGACGGGCGGACGGCGACTGCTTCCGAGACGGAGAACGCGGACCTCTTCTGGGGCTCGCGCGGCGGCGGGGGGAACCTGGGCGTGGCGACGAGCTTCGAGTTCCGTCTGCACCCGGTCGGCCCCGAGCTCCTGGCCGGGATGCTGCTGTACCCCGCCGGCATGGCGTCCGCGGTGCTGCGCAACTTCCGCGACGTCATGGCGGACGCGCCGGACGAGATCGGCTCGGCCGTCGTGCTGATGACGGCGCCCCCGGAGGACTTCGTGCCCGAGCCGGTGCGGGGGCAGCCGGTCGTGGGCGTGGTCGCCTGCTGGGTGGGACCGGTCGAGGAGGGGGAGACGGGGCTGGCGCCGCTGCGCGAGTTCGGCCCGCCGGCGGTCGACCTCGTCCAGCCGATGCCCTACGTCGCCCTGCAGCAGCTCATCGACGAGAGCTACCCGAGGGGGCGGCGCCACTACTGGACCGGCGACTTCCTCACCGGGCTGCCCGAGGAGGCGATCGAGATCCTGTGCCGCTTCCACCTCTCGAGGCCCTCGCCGGACACCGGGATCCTCGCGCTGCCGGGCGTCGGCGGCACCCGGGCGCCGCACGCCTCGACGGTGCTCGACCAGCCCGAGGCGCCCCCCTTCAACATCCACATCATCTCGCAGTGGTCCGACGCGGCCGACGACGAGGCGAACATCGCCTGGACGCGCGAGCTGCGTGCCGCCATGAAGCCGTTCACGACCGGCCGCGTGTACGTCAACTTCATCGGCGACGAGGGGACGGACGGCGTCGTCGCGTCCTTCGGCCGCGAGGGCTACGCGCGCATGCAGGCGCTCAAGGACCGCTACGACCCCGGCAACCTCTTCCGCAGCAACCAGAACGTGCCGCCGAGCGGCCCATGAGCAGGAGGTCCCGCGCCAAGGTCGCCGCGCTCGCCTGGGTCGCCACGCTGGCGGTCGCGGTGGCGTGCGGCGGCTACGCCGTCGGCGTGAAGCGCGGGGAGGACCTCGCGTCCGCGCGCGCCGCCGGCACGGCCGCGGGCGCCGCGGCGGGCAAGCGCGCCGGCGCCTCAGCCGGTGCCCGCGACGGCGACCGCGCCGCCGGCCCCGCCTACCGCGCGGCGTGGCGCGCAGCCGCGCGGCGCGCCTACCGCGCTGTGCTCCACGGCGGGGCACCCACGCGACCACGACCGCCGGCCTGCACCGGCGCCGCGGCGGAGGCCGGGCGATGCGTGCCCGACTGACCGGCTCCTCCGCGAGGGTCGCCGCCCGGACCGTGCGCCGGCGCCTGACCGCGATCGCGAGCGGGCGCGCCGCGGCGGTCGCCGCCGCCACACTCGTCGTCGCGGGGGCCGGCGGGCTCGGCTACCTCGGCGGCCGCGGCGACGCCCCCGACGCCGCCGCCGCGCGCGCGGCCCGCGCCCACGCGTCGGCGGAGGCGACCGCGCAGGCTCGCGACGCCGCCTACCGCGCCGCCCGGCGCAGCGCCGAGGCCGATCGCCGCCGGGACGCGCTCGCGCTGGGCAGCGATCGCGGCCGCGCGGCCGGCGAGCGCCGCGCCCGAGAGGCGCTGGCCCGCCGCGCCGCCACGCGGCGCCACCGCGCCCGCGCGCCCACCCGCGCCGCGGCGCCCCGCACCACCTCGCCCGGCGGCCTTTGCGCGACCGCGATGCGCATCATCCGCACGCTGCCCCGACCCGTGCCGTGGCGGTGCGGGTGACCGGCGCTCAGCTCCGCCGCGCCTCCCACGAGAACCCGCGCACCGCCAGCACGATCCCGGCGGCCGCCCACAGCCCGAGGACGAGCAGCGCCACCCCGTGGCTCGCGAGCCCCGTGCCGTCGACCCACGCGCCCGACAGCCCGTCGATGAGGTGCTTGAGCGGCAGGACCTCGGCGAGGTCGCGCAGCGCGCCCGGCGCGTTCTCGGCGTCGTAGAAGACTCCGGAGATGAAGATCACCGGCAGGAACACCGCGTTGACGTAGGCGGGCGCCGAGTCGAGGTTGGGGATCGCGTGCGCGAGCGCGATCCCGAGCGCCGAGAAGCACACCACGCCCAGCACGAGGAAGATGGCCAGCGACCCCCAGTCCTGCGGCCAGGCGACCCCGAAGATCGCACGGCCGGCGAGCAGGATGATCGCCACCTGCACGAACGTGTTGGTGACGGCGTTGCCGGCGATCGCCGCGAAGTACGCCGACGGGCGCAGCGGCGTGCCGCGCATGCGCTTGAGGATCCCCCGCTCGCGCAGCGCGACCATGTTGTGGGCCAGCGCCACGCAGGTCGCCGACATCACCGCCATCCCGGCGATGCCCGGCACGATCACGTCGAGCTGCGCCGGGTGGCCGTTGAAGATCGCGCCGAAGAGGGCGAGCAGGAGCAGCGGGAGCAGGAAGTTGAAGAACGCCGCGCTGGGGTTGCGCCAGAACATCCGGCGCTCGAGCCGGTACTGCGCCCACGCCTGGGTGAGCCACGGCCGGCCGGCCGGCACGGCGCCGGTGGCGGCCACGTCGAGCCCGGTCACGCCGGGTCGCCGCCGGGCAGGGGGGCGAGGGCCGCCTCGGCGGCCTCGTCGGTGGTCAGCTCGAGGTAGACGTCCTCGAGGCTCGGCCGGTCGACGGTGAGGTCCTCGAGGCGCTCGCCGCGCGCGAGCACCTCGGCGGTCAGCGCGTGCAGCAGTGTGGTCGGATCGTCGGTCTCGCGCTCCTGAGCGGAGCCGTTGACGCGCCAGCGCACCCGGTACGGGGCGCCGCCGCCCCGCAGCGCCCCGGGCGGGCCCTCGGCGAGGATCGTGCCGTCCTTGATGATCGCCACCCGGTCGGCGAGCGCCTGGGCCTCGTCGAGGTAGTGGGTGGTCAGCAGGACGGTCTTGCCGAGGTCGCGCAGCGAGCGCACGGTGTCCCACGCGTTGCGCCGCGCGGCGGGGTCGAAGCCGGTGGTCGGCTCGTCGAGGAAGATCAGGTCGGGGTCGCCGACGAGCGCGAGCGCGAAGTCCAGCCGGCGCAGCTGGCCGCCCGAGAGCGCGCGCGTTCGCCGGTCCGCCGCGTCCTGCAGCCCGGTGACGTCGAGCACCTCGTCGACCGGCCGCGGCCGCGGGTACAGCGATGCCCAGTGCGCGACCGCCTCGCGGACCGTGAGGTGCGGGTAGACGCCGCAGCTCTGGAGCACGATCCCGACCCGCGCGCGCAGCTCGGAGCCGCGGCGCGCCGGGTCCTGCCCGAGCACGGAGACCTCGCCGGCGCTGCGGTCGCGGTAGCCCTCGAGGATCTCCACGGTGGTCGTCTTGCCGGCCCCGTTGGGCCCGAGCAGGCCGAACACCTCGCCGCGGGCCACCTCGAACGCGATCCCCCGGAGCGCCTCGTGGGTGCCGTAGCTCTTGCGCAGGCCGTCCACCCGGATCGCGCAGTCCGCAGTCGTCACGCCTCCAATCATGGCAACCTTGGCCGGCCCCATCATGCTCTGCGCGTGCATCGACATCGGCACGAACACCACGCGGGTGCTCGTCGCCGAGGCGCGCGAGGGGCGGCTCACCGAGGTCATGCAGCGCCGCGCCTTCACGCGCATGGGCAAGGGCATGGCGGGCGACGGCGCGATCCTGCCGGAGAAGATCGCCGAGGTCGCCGGCGTCGTCGCCGAGCAGCGCCGGCTGGCCGACGAGCTCGGGGCGGCGCACCTGCGCGTGGTCGCGACGGCCGCCATCCGGGGCGCCGCCAACCGCGACGCGTTCGTCGCCGCCGTGCGCGAGCGGGCGGGGGTGGACGTCGAGATCCTCGACGGCGACGGCGAGGCGCGGCTGGCCTTCCTCGGCGCGACGCGGACGCTCGGCGAGGCGCTCGACGGGCGGGTGGGCGTGGTCGACGTCGGCGGCGGCTCGAGCGAGCTGGCGGTCGGCACGCTCGCCGGGGGTGTGACCTGGTCGGCGTCGTTCCCTGTCGGCTCCGGCCTGCTGGCCGACCACTACCTCCACTCGGACCCGCCGTCGGTGGACGAGCTGCGCGCGCTGCGCGAGCACGCGCACGGGGTCTTCGACGGCCTCGATATCCCGCGGCCGGAGTGCGCCGTGGCGGTCGGCGGGAGCGCCGCGTCGCTGCGCCGCCTGGTCGGCAGGGTCCTCGACCCCGCCACGCTGGAGGGCGCCCTGCGCGTGCTGTCCGGCGAGACGGTCGAGCAGGTCGCGTACCGCTTCGCGCTCGACCCGGCCCGCGTCCGGCTGCTCCCGGCAGGCATACTGATCCTCGACGCCGCCTCGCAGCGGTTCGGCCGGCCGCTGCGGATCGGCAAGGGCGGGATCCGCGAGGGCGTCCTGCTGGAGCTGGCCGCCGGCGGCGACTGAGACATGGCGAAGCAGAAGGACATCGAGATCCACCCCTGGGAGCCCTACGGCGCCGCCGCTGCGCGGGTCGTGCGCGTGCGCACCGAGGAGCTCTTCGCCCACGAGGCCGGCGTGCTCGACACGAGCGACATCGAGCGCGTGCACGACATGCGAGTCGCCACGCGGCGCCTGCGCGCCGTGCTCGAGATCTTCGCGCCATGCTTCCCGCACAAGCCGTTCAAGGAGGCGCTCGGCGACGTCAAGGCGCTGGCGGACGCGCTCGGCGAGCGCCGCGACCCCGACGTCCACATCGACGCGATGAACGCGTTCGCCCAAGGCGTGCTCGCGACGCAGCGCCGCGGCGTGGAGACGGTCGTCGCGGGCCTGCGCGCGCGGCAGGCCGCGGGCAACGAGGCCCTGGCGGAGGCGCTCGCGCACGCGCGCGAGAACGGGCTGCGCGAGCGGCTCCTCGGGCTGGCCGAGGCCGCCGAGGCGGAGTACGCGCGATGAAGGCCCGCAAGGTCAAGGGCCTCGACCCCGCCGCGCCGCTGGCCGACAACGCCGAGCGCATCGTGCGCGTGCGCCTCGACGAGCTGGGCTCGTTCATGCCGCGCGCGGCCGACCCCTCGGAGGTCGAGGCGCTGCACGACATGCGCATCGCCGCCAAGCGCCTGCGCTACATCCTCGAGATCACCGGCCCGTGCTTCGGCGCCTACGCCGGCACCGCGGTCAAGATGACCAAGGACCTCCAGGACCTGCTCGGCGAGATCCACGACTGCGACGTGCAGATCCCCGAGATCACCGAGGTCCTCGAGCGGCTCGTCACCGAGGACGCCGTCGCGATCGCCACCGCCGCCGGCGACGTGTCCGACCTCCCGGCGTCGGCGGTGCGGCGCGCGCCGCACCGGCGCGACTACGCCGGCCTCGTGGCGCTCCTCGTGCACCTCCGCGCCCGGCGCGGCCTGCTCTTCGCGCGCTTCCTCGAGACGTGGCGCGAGTACGAGCGCAAGGGCTACCGCGCGCGGCTCGAGTTCGCGGTCTCCGAGCGCTCGGAGCCGAGGCCGCCCGCCCCCGCACCCGCGCCCGACGCGACCGCCGACGGTGCCGGCCCGGCGGCGGACGGTGCCGGCCCGGCGGAGGCGGAGGAGGCCGCGCCCGCGGAGGGGGCCGCGCCCGCGGAGGACGCCGCGCCCGACTCCGAGCCCGACGCGGTCCCCGAGGATCCCGGCGCGGTCCCCGAGGAGGCCGACGCGGCGGCATAGCCGGCCCGCTCGGCCTCCACGAGCGCGCGCCGCAGCAGCTTGCCCGCCGGCGACCGCGGCAGGACCTCCGCCCACCGGACGGCGCGGATGCGCTTGAACGGCGCCACCCGCGCGGCCACCCAGGCCATCAGCTCGTCGTCGTCGAGCTCGCCGCGGGCGACGACGACCGCGACCGGGACCTCGCCGCGGTCCGGGTCGGGACGCGGGACGACGGCCGCGTCGGCGACGCCCGGGTGGGTGAGGAGCAACGCCTCGAGCTCGGCGGGCGCCACCTGCTCGCCGCTGACCTTGATGAGCTCCTTGAGCCGGTCGACGATGAAGACATCGCCCCCGGCGTCGATGCGGCCGAGGTCGCCGCTTCGCAGCCAGCCGCCGGCGCCGAGGATCTCGGCGGTCGCCGCGGGCCTGCCGCGGTAGCCGCTCATCACCTGCGGGCCGCGGATCCACAGCTCGCCGTCCTGACCGGGCCCGAGGTCGCGCCCGGTCGCGGGCTCGACGACACGCAGCTCGCCGTTGGCCGGGATGCGCCCGACGGAGCCGGGCGCCGTGCCGCGCCGGCGGTCGGGCAGGGTCCCGACGGCCGCCGTCTCGGTAAGCCCCCAGCCCTGCCCGGTCACGGCGCCGGGCAGGCGGGCGGCGACGGCGCGCTGGAGCTCCGCGCCCAGCGGGGCGCCGCCCGAGACGACGAGCTGCACCGAGGAGAGGTCGTAGGCGCCGACGCGCGGGTCGCGGGCGAGCGCGGCCATGATCGGCGGGGCGACGACGAGCACCGTCGCGCGCTCCCGCTCGACCATGGCGAGGAACGCCTCGAGCTCGAAGCGCGGCACGGTGAGCACCGCGGCCCGCCCGCCAGCGCGCCGCCAAGCACGACCACGAACCCCATGACGTGGCAGAACGGGGCGACCGCAGTCACGACGTCGCCCGGGCCGAACGCCAGGCCGCGGTTGATCTGGCGAACCGCGGTCACGAGCTGCGCGTGCGTGAGCGCGACGGCCTTCGGCGCGCCGGTCGTCCCGCTCGAGTAGGGCAGCAGCGCGATGTCCGTGGGATCGGCCTGCGCCCGCGCGGGCGGCGCCGCCTCGTCGAGCAGCGCGGCGACCGGCGTCGCGCCGTCGCCCTCGCCGAGCACCACGAGCTCGCGCACCCCCGCCGCCGCGGCGCCGGCGCGCGCGGACGGCAGGAGCGACGGGACCGTCACGAGCACGGACGCCCCGGAGTCCGCGAGCTGGGCGGCCAGCTCGGGCTCCGTGCAGCCGGGATGGATCCCGGTGACCGCGCCGCCCGCCGCCATCGCACCGAGCGCCACGCCCGCCCACGGCGGCACGTTGGGTGCCCACAGCGCCAGGACGTCGCCGGGGGCGAACCCGCGGGCCGCGAGCCCCGCGGCCACGCGCTCGACCCGCCGCGCGAGCAGCCCGTGGCTCACGACCTGCCCGCTCGGCCCGTCGATCAGCGCCGGGGCGTCGGGCGCGCGCGCCGCCGCGGCGGTGCAGAGCGCGGGGAAGGTCGCCCCGCCCACTGTCACCGGCTCCGCGTCGCTCGTGAACGCCATCTCGTCCACCTCCCGGGTGGGCGCCGCCGTGCAGCCGGCGGACCCTCGCTTTGACACGTGTCAAAACATACCCGGATCGTTTGACACGTGTCAAGATCTCGGTGATGGCGGTCGTCCCCAAGCCGACCACGACCCGCGCGCGGATCCTCGAGGCCGCCTGGGAGCTCGTCCGCGAGCGCGGCACCCGGGTCACGGTCGCGGAGATCGCCCGCGCCGCCGGCGTCTCGCGCCAGCTCGTGTACTTCCACTTCGAGAGCCGCGCCGGGCTGCTCGTGGCCATGACGCGCCGCCAGGACGTCCGCAGCGGCTTCGCGGCGCGGGTCGCGGATGCGCTCGCGTTGCCGCCCGTCGAGGGCCTCGAGACGCTCCTGCGCGCGTGGCACGCCTACGTGCCCGAGATCCTCCCGGTCGTGCGCGAGCTCGAGGCGGCGGTCGTCACCGGCGACGAGGGCGCCGCCGCCTGGCAGGACCGCATGGGCGACCTCCACGACGCCTTCCGCACCGCGGTCGAGCACGTCGAGGCGGGCGGCCGCCTCGCGGACGGCTGGACCGCCGCGGCCGCCACGGACTGGATCTGGGCCCGCTCCCAGCCCGGCGCCTACCAGCACCTGGTGGTCGAGCGCGGGTGGAAGCCCGGGGACTACGTCGAGCGGGCGGTCGCCTCGATCCTCTCCGAGGTCCTCGGGCCGGGCTGAGAGCGGGCCCGGGGCGGGCCCTGGCCGGATACCATCTGGCCCCGGGTGGTGGGACCGGCCTCCCCGGCCAGGGAAGAGGGATCTCGTCCGCCCGTCGACAGGACCGGAGGACACCCAAGGTGACCGACGTCAAAGAGTCCGCCGCGGAGGCCGTCGAGGCTCCGCCCGCGCCCGACCTCGAGGATTACGCCCTCTACTTCAACCGCGAGCTCTCATGGCTCGAGTTCAACTCGCGCGTGCTCGAGCTCGCCGAGGACCTGAGCGTCCCGCTGCTCGAGCGCCTGAAGTTCTGCGCGATCTACTCGAACAACCTCGACGAGTTCTTCATGGTGCGCGTCGCCGGCCTCCACGACCAGGTCGAGGCCGGCCTCGAGACCCCGCTGCAGGACGGGCGCACGCCCGCGCAGACGGTCGCCGCCGTCCGCTCGACCGTGCGCAGTCAGCTGTCGCGGCAGATCCGCTGCGTGCAGGACGACCTGCGCCCGGCGCTGGCGGAGCACGGCATCCGCATCGTCACCTGCGACGAGGTCGGCGCCGCCCAGCGCGCCGAGCTCGACGAGCGCTTCCGGCGCCAGATCTTCCCCGTGCTGACCCCGCTCGCGGTGGGGCTCGGCCGCCCCTTCCCCTACATCTCCAACCTCTCGCTGTCGCTGGGCGTGATCGTGCGCGATCCCGTCTCCGGCGCGGAGACCTTCGCGCGCGTGAAGGTCCCGAAGGAGATGCTGCCACGCTTCATGCCGCTGGACGACGGCCGCACGCTGGTCCCGCTCGAGGACCTGATCGCCAAGAACCTCGGCCAGCTCTTCCCGGGGATGGAGATCGTCGACGTCGACGTCTTCCGGGTCACCCGCGACGCGGACTTCACGGTCTCCGACGAGGCGGACGACCTGCTGCGCGCGGTCGAGGACGAGCTGCGCGCGCGGCGCTTCGGCGAGGTGGTGCGCGTCGAGGTGGGGGCGGGGATGGACCGCTCGATGCGCGCCCAGCTCACCGAGGCGCTCGGCGTCGACGAGGAGGACGTGTTCGCGGTCGAGGGGATGCTCGATCTCAACGACCTCTTCGACGTCACGGCCCTCCCCGGCTACGGCGAGCTGCGCTTCCCGGCCTGGACGCCGGTCACGCAGCCGCGCCTGCAGCCCGACGAGGGCGAGGAGCCCGACGTGATGGCCGCCATGCGCAAGGGCGACATCCTCCTGCACCACCCCTACGACTCCTTCGCGAGCTCGGTCGAGCGCCTCGTCGAGGAGGCGGTCAACGACCCGCAGGTGCTCGCCATCAAGCAGACGGTGTACCGCACGAGCGACGACTCGCCGCTCGTGCCGGCGCTGATCCGCGCCGCCGAGATGGGCAAGCAGGCGGTGTGCCTGGTGGAGCTCAAGGCGCGCTTCGACGAGCGGGCCAACATCCAGTGGGGCCGGGCGCTGGAGGAGGCGGGCGTGCACGTGGTCTACGGCCTGCCGTCGCTCAAGACGCACGCGAAGTGCATCCTCATCGTGCGCCGGGAGGGTGACGGCGTGCGCCACTACGTGCACATCGGGACCGGCAACTACCACCCGAAGACCGCGCGCCTGTACACGGACTTCGGCCTGCTGACCTGTGACGACCAGCTCGGCGCCGACGTGGCGGACATGTTCAACTTCCTCACCGGCTTCGCGCGCCCGCGCGGCTACCGCAAGGTGCTCGTCGCCCCGGTCCACCTGCGCGACGGGATCGTCGCCGAGATCGAGCGCACCATCGCCGCGCACGAGGCCGGCAAGCCGGCCCGGAT
>Ga0190275_10002179_pt1 | contig 14159 bp, 15 predicted proteins | sample Popmic550T_FD_133745 | JGI IMG/M metagenome (GOLD analysis project Ga0190275, IMG submission 133745) | Populus adjacent soil microbial communities from riparian zone of Yellowstone River, Montana, USA - 550 T | ecosystem: Environmental > Terrestrial > Soil > Riparian zone > Trees stand | place... | reverse complement strand
GAAAGGGCTAGGGGCTAGAGACTAGAGGCTAGTGAAGCAGGTTGCTTTAACTAGCCTCTAGTCTCTAGCCCCTAGCCCCTTTCTTGACAGCCGCGCGGCGCGCGTGTTACACCGTGCAGGCTTCCTGTAAGCTTTCCAGTGTGTGGACTTGGCCGCGCCGTTCAGAGGGATGTCCGGCGATGCGCGCGTGCCGCATAGTCTTTGAAGCCCGTGACCGAAGAGACCGTAAAGCTCAAACTGCCGAGCCGCGTAGAGTCAATAGGCGAGGCGACAGCCGCCGTCATGGACGCCGCGCGGCGTCTGGGGTTTGCGGACGACGCGTTGTTCGGCATCGAGATGGCCGTGCGCGAGTCGGTGACGAACGCCGTGCTGCACGGCAACCGTCAGGACGAGTCGAAGCCGGTCGAGGTCGGCTTCCGGGGCACGGACGCGGGCGCTGTTCTTACCGTGCGCGACCGGGGCGAGGGCTTCGACCCCGCGTGCGTCGCAGACCCGACCGCCGAGGAGAACCTACTGAAGACCTCCGGGCGTGGTATCCTCTTCATGCGAACCTTCATGGACGAAGTTACGTGGGAGCCGCTGCCCGAAGGCGGCACGCTGGTGCGAATGACGAAGAGGAAATAGCTGTTAGCTATAAGCTGTCAGCTTTCAGCTTTAATCATTTTCGAGAGTTGCGCCTTCGACCAAAACTTAATCGTTAACCAAGAGGTCTGGCTAATAGCTAATAGCTAATAGCTAACAGCTAATTTCAAGGAGACTTTCCGCAATGGCTGAACTGAACATACGCGAGCGTCAGGCCGGGGACGTGACGATCCTCGACCTCGAAGGCAAGATCACCATCGGCGAGGGCAGCGTGAGTCTACGCGGCGCGATTCGCCGCCTCATCGAAGAGGGTAAGAAGAAAATCCTCCTCAACCTCGGCGGCGTCGGCTACGTGGATTCGAGCGGCATCGGCGAGCTGGTCTCCAGCTTCACGACCATCCAGCGCGAGGGCGGCCAGCTCAAGCTCCTCAACCTGACGCAGAAGATTCAAGACCTGCTCGGCATCACTAAGCTCCTGACCGTCTTCGACACCTACGAGGACGAGGCCACGGCGCTCAACAGCTTTAAGTAGTGAATGGTAAATGGTAAATGGTGAATGGTCGTTGAGCGTTGCTCAAGTTGAGTAATAGCCGTCTGGGAAAGACAGCACGCAACAACTACTCACCATTTACCATTCACTATTTACCATTCACCAGCAATGTTTCGCGCCGCCTTCCGCCGTCTGCTCGCGCTCGACGACCCGCCGGAGCGGACGGCGCTCGCCTTTTCCGTCGGCGTCTTCATAGCGTTCTCGCCCCTGCTCGGCCTGCACACGATCATGGCGACCGTGCTGGCCCTGCTGTTCCGCTTCAACAAGATCGCAATCTACGCGGGGACGTTCATCAACAACCCCTTCCTGACGCTCGTCCCGATCATCGCCCTCTCCTACGCCGTCGGCGCGCTCGTCATGGGCCGTCCCGTCGCGCTGCCCGAAGAGGGGCTTGCGCTCTTGCGCGAGCCGCACCTTCTGACCGCCTCATATTGGCGCGAGCTTTTCGCGCACGCGTGGGACTTGCTCGCGCCCTTCGCCGTCGGCGGCACGGCGCTCTCCGTCGTTTGTTCGCTCGCCGCGTACCCTGTTACCCTACGTCTCCTGCGTGCAAACCAGCGCAGGAAGTCTGGAGTCTGAAGTCCGGAGTCCGGAGTCAACGCGCGATGAAAGCAAATCTGTTTTGACTCCAGACTTCAGACTCCAGACTTCAGACTTACTTTAGAAGGTTTTTGATGAATTGAGAGGACGGGAAAAGTGTGATCCCGGTACGCCGCGTCATCGGCAGGGTGACGGTTATCGAGAACATAGCCGTCGGTGCTAAAATCCGAGACGTGCGGCGGCTACAGAGGCTGTACGGGCAGGGGCGTTGGCGCAAGGTCAAGGGGCTCGCCACGGTGGAGCTGGCCGACGGCCAAATCCGCTCAGCCGAAATTCATTACTACGAGGCCCACGGAGTGGGCAGGAAAGACTTGAAGGTGAAACGCTTTCTCGACGAGCCATGAGACGAAGGAAGAAGAACAGAGCGGTGACGCCTTACGCGCTCTGCATCGGTAACGAGGGCAACGAGGTTTCGCTCGAACGGCGAAAGCTCTACCAGATAGTTGAGCCGGAGCCGAACGACCCGGCGGACTGGATACGTGTTGTTGACGAGTCGGGTGAAGATTACATTTACCCTGCCGCCAATTTCGTGCTTCTCACACTCCCCGAAGAGATAGAAGAGATCGTCGAAGAAACATTCGCCGCGCCCGTTGTTTAAAATCTGGCGCGGAATGACCACTAAAGATTTCAGCCGATGAAGAAGTTTTTTATCGTTTCACTCGCCGCGCTCCTGTGCGCGCAGACCGTAGCTGCACGGCAGAAGCCCGCGCAGAAGCCCGACGCGAAGGCGTCTAAACAGCAGCCCGCACCGCCGCGGCAGCAGCGGCCCGCGCCGCCCCTTTCGAGTCCAGACCTCAGCGACTACGGCATACAGATCGCGCCCGACCCGCGGCTCATCGTGATGATGACCGCGCTCGACGCCGCCGGTTGGGACCCGACGCCCGAAGGCGCGAAGCCTTCGGTCTTCCGCGAGCTGCTTCGCAAAGATCAAACCGCGCTCGACCCCTTGCTCGCAAAGCGCATGCGCGACTTCTACGAGCGCAACGCGCTCAAGGGCGACGCATTCACGCCCGCCGACCAAGCCGCGCGTTACGTCTCGCTCGCATACACGCTCGGTCAGCCGCCCGTGTTCGACGCGCCGGCGCGCTCGGACGATTTGCCCGGCGGCGTCCTCGACGTGCTCGACTTCGCCCCGCTCCTCCGGGAGTTCTACAAACAGTCAGGTATGGACGGGCGGCTCAACGCTTACGTTGGCATGCACCGCGCCGTGGGCGACAAGCTGCGCGCGCCCGCAATCGAGATGGCGCGCTCCGTCCTCTCGTACCTCAACACGCGCCCCGAGACGATTGTCACCGAGCGCGTCAGCGTGGGCGACGCGGCGAAAAACGCGAAGAAGAAGAACGAGAAGAAGCTCACCGTCGAGCACGAACGGCGTTTCCGCATCGTGCCCGACCTTCTGGCCGCGCCGGGCGCTATAAATTTGCGCGCCGTCGGCGACGATTACTACGCAGTCGTCCCCGCCGACGTAGAGCTGAGCCGTTCGGAGGCGCGTCGCGCCTACATACAATTCGTCGTTGATCCGCTCGTCGCGCGCTACAATCGAGATGTCGCCGCGCGCAGGCTCGACGTTAAGCTGCTCCTCGAAAAAGAGCATGAGCGCAAGGGGCGCGACCTGACGCCCGACGTTTTCCTCTCGGTCGCGCGCTCGATTGCCGCCGCCGCCGACGCGCGCATGGGTGAGTCCGCGCGCCTTCGCTCGCTGCAAATCGAGACGAGCGAGCGTCTGCAAAGCGCCGCCGACGCGGCGGCGCGCGACGCCGCTCTTAAAGAGTCGAAGGAGCAGCAGTCTGCAATCGAAGACTCTACGACGGCGCAGCTCGCCGACGCATACGAGCGCGGCGCGGTTCTCTCCTTCTACTTCGCCGAGCAGCTCAAAGACCTCGAAGGCTCAGGCTTCGACATCGCGAATTTCATCGCGCCGATGGTCGCGGATTTCAAGGCGGAGCGCGAGTTGAAACGTCCCGCCGAGTTCGCCGCCGCGGTCGAGCGCGTGCGCGAGGCGCGGCGGCGCGCTTTGGAGGCGCGCTCTAAGAGTTCGCCCGCGGACGCTCGGCGCGACGCGCTCCTCAAAGCCTTGAGCGACGTGGACGACCTTTTGCGCGTGAGAAATTATTCGGAGGCCGAGACGCGCCTCGTCGCCTTGAAGAACGAGTACCGCGAAGAGCCGCGCGTTTACTTCGCGCTCGGACAGGCCGCGAGCATCTCCGCGCAGGACGCGTTCGACGAGACGCTACAGTCCGAGCGTCTGAACGCCGCGCTCGGGCACTTCCGTCAGGCGATACTCTTCGCCTCGCCCGAAACGGACTCCGCCATCCTCCTGCGCGCGCACCTCGCAAGCGGGCGCATACTCGCGCACTTCGAGCGGCGCGACGAGGCCGCCAAAGAGTTCGACGCCGTTATCGCCGCGAGCGCGCCGACCGACCGCATTCATCAAGAGGCTCTGGCGGAGAAGAAGAAACTGGGCGGGCAGAAATAACAGTACCGCGAGCGGTAGCGAGCGGGTACACGCTGAAAGAGAAGAATAAACAGGGATGGACAAGATGAACAGGATAAGAGCAAATGCTTTTACATCCTGTTCATCCTGTCCATCCCTGTTAATTTTCTCCTATGCTGCACTGACCCGCTCGCTACCGCTCGCGGTACTGTTCTGTCCTCACTTCACGACCGTTATCTCGCGCGTGGTCGTGTTGTAGCCGCCGTTGTCAACGGGGTTGCCGCTCTTGTCAACAAGCTCAAGCTTGACCTTGTGCGTGCCCGCTGTCCATCCCGCGAGCCAGATCGGCTCCCACTTGTCTATGTACTTCGTCTCGCCGCCGTCCACAGAGTAGCGCACGCGGTACTCGCCGCCGTCGCCTTGCAGCTTCGCGCCCGTGAGCCAGAAGTCAATCATGATGGCGCTTGCGTCGTCGCCCTTGTACTCGCCCTTCGGTCGGCTGTAGGTCAGGAGCGGTTTCGCCCGATCCACGCTCCCGCCTGTCGAAGGCTGCACGTCCTTGCTTTCGGGCGTCGCCGCGGGCGTGGCCGATGCGTTGGCGTTGGCTGGCGCGCTCTTATTGTCCGCCATCTTCTCGCCCGTGCCCGTGGTCGTGGGCTTCGACGCGTCGCCGCCGCCCTTCACCATGAAGGTGATCATCTGGAACGAGCCTTCGTTCTTATAGCTCTCGTGCCACGGGCGCGAGGCGAAGACGCGCAAGGTGTGCTGGCCCTCGGAGACGTTACGCAGCTCGAACGGCGTGTCGAGGTTGTAGTAGGCTTCGTAGGGCTGGTTGTCGAGGATGATGTGGATGTGATTGCCCATCCCTGTTGCGGGGTCTTTGTGCGGCTTGTAGCCCTTGAGGTCGCCGGCGAGCGTGAGCCTGACTTTGACGGTCGAGCCTGTAAGGGTCGCGCCGTCTCGCGGCTCTGCGAACTTGAGCGCGGGCGCGGCCTCGTCCTCCGCGCCGCGCTGCGCCATTTGATCTTTGATCTTCTGCGGTCGTTCGGTCTGCGTCAGAACCTGCGCGGCGGGCGTCGGCGTCGCGGCGGGCGAAGCGGCTGCGTTAGCGCCTCCGCCCGTGTTCGCGTTCATGTCGGAAGAGCAGCCCGCGAGCGCAGTCGCCGCGAGCAGCGCGCACGCGAGGAGCGCGAGTCGAGAGAGTTTCATTCTGTCCTCCAGTTCTGTCTACGAGACAGGAGGCAGGAGGCAGGGGCAGGAGGCAGGTTAAGAGATTCCGCTTTCAAATCTTGAATCTCACATCCGAAATTTCTTGTCTGCCTCCTGCCCCTGCCGTCTGCCTCCTGCCTACTGCCCCTCAGTCGCGGCGGTGCGCGCCTGCGCGGTCTGCACGAGACGGCCCTCGACCGCCGCCCAGTCAATGTTCGAGAAGAAAGCCTCGATGTACTTCGGCCTGTCGGCGGGCTTGTAGTCGAGAAGGTACGCATGCTCCCACACGTCCATCACGAGCGCGGGGACGAAGCCCGCGACGTTGCCGACCTCGTGCAGCGTTATCCAGTGGTTCGAGAGCCTCTGGCCTTCGGGGTCTTGATTGCACACCGCCCAGCCCACGCCGCGCATCTTGCCTACGGACATAAAATCCGCCTTCCAGATTTCGTAGCTGCCGAACGACGCTTCGGCGAGCCTGCGGAAGCTGGAATTATTTTCAGGGTCGGTGGCGGTCGAGCCTTTCTTCATGTTGCCGAAGTAGTATTCGTGCAGAACCATTCCGTTGTACTCGAACCCCAGACGGCGCGTCAGCTCAGAGTAGGCGGGCATCTCTTCCTGATCCACTTTGCCGTCGGCCAGAAACTCGGCGATCTTCTCCGTCAGCGTGTTCGTGTTCGTGACGTAGCCCTCGTAGAGCTTGAAGTGCATCTCAAGCGTCTGGTCGGAAATCCCGTTCAGCGCGCTCAAATCGAACTGCTGCGCTTTGTAAGTCTTGACTATGCTCATCTCTTCCTCCTTGCCATCAATGCGTATCAACGCGTGCGCGAGGCCGACACCTACCGGCTCGCGTCCGGCGTACTGCGGCCCCGAAACTTCTCCGCGCGCCTCTTCTTCGACGGGCGGCTCGGCGTCTCTTATTGTCGCTCGGTTGAATCTTGCCCCGATTATAAATGCAACGGAGTCAGAAACGCGACCGTCAGGGAGCGTGTCATCTTCACTGAGACACGCTCCCTGACGGTCGCGTTTCTGACTCTGATTAACCTTTACGCCGAGTTCTTGCCGAAGATGACGTAGTCGCCGTGCGACGTTCCCATGAAGAAGAGCATCGGCAAGGAGAGCCAAGCGTTCGTGCGCGAGGCGAGGAAGGCGCGGCGCGCGAGAGCGGCGTCGGGCGGCGTGCCCTCGGCTGTGGCTGCGATGATGCGCTTCTGCGCGGGCCAGATGACGCCCCACACGTTCAGCAGCATGATGATTCCGAGCGCGCCGCCGACGCCGATGGAGAGCGTCTTGTTGCTCGCCCAGTGGTCGCGCCGTCCTGTGAGCTGCGAGTCGAGCCACCAGAGTATGGCGACGGCCATCGCGATGACGAGCGCGGCTGTCACGGCGGCCAGAATTTTGCCGTCCTTGCTCAGGTTCGGCAGAAGAACGTAGTTGTAGATCGCCCACGCGGCGGCGGATATCAGGAGCCACACGATGAGTATGAGCCAGAGGTTCGCGTCGGCGTTGTCGCTGTTGGCGTTCGTCACGTCGCCGCGCAGAATGTACATCGCGTAGTAGCCGAAGCCTGCGACCACGGTGATGACCGCGCCCCAACGGAAGAACCAGAGCGCGGGCGGCATCATCGCGGGAACGACGATCTTCTTCGTCGGAGCGTCGAGGCCCTTCATGAAGTTGACGTTGACGAGGTTGAAGAAGTAGAGAATCCCGATCCACGCGATGCCCGCGACGAAGTGCGTCCAACGCAGGATGATCCTCGTGATATCGGCCCCGCTCGGCGCGTGAAAGATGTCTTGGAACAACGCGAGACTCAAGGGGAGATTGGTTAGCTCGAACATCTGTGTCCTCCGATTCTTCTCTGTGGTGAATTTCCAGCTCGTCCGAATCCCTTCTGAGAATGCTCGCGCGGGCGCGGACGAAAACGCGCCGGAAAGCCCGGCAGCGCGATTGCCTGAAGCAAGTCACGCGCGCCCGTCTCCGGCTCCGAATTATCTTTCAAACTTCTACAGGTTTCGCGCGCGAGATTAGCACAAATCTTCGGATTGCGGAATGCGGAATGCGGACTGTCGCGACGGGGAGAAGCGGGGACGGGGAGAAGGGGAGAAAGAAGCTGCGCTGTCAAACATCTCCCCGTCTCCCCGTCCGCTTCTTAATCCGCAATCACCTGTCCCGCTCGCTAACGCTCGCCGTACTGTCATCTTCTTCTTCGTCGTTGAGCGTCAACTGCCGGAAGGCTTCGCGCAGGCGCAGCACGACGCTGCCGGCGGGGACGGTGTAGCGGTGGAAGTCGAAGGCCGTCACAGGCTCGACGCCGAGCGCGGAGGATGTGAGAAAGATTTCGTCCGCATCGCCGAGGTCGTGCAGATTGTACGCGCCCTCGACCACCGGGACGGCAAGCTCTTCGGCCAGCTCCAACACACGCGCGCGCGTTACGCCCGCGACCGCGCCCGTTGCGAGTGCGGGCGTGTGCGCCGCGCCGTGTTTGACGTAGAAGATGTTTGCGGCTGTGGCGCACGCTATTTCGCCGCGCTCGTTTAAGACGACGGCCTCGTCGAAGTCGCGGCTGCGCGCCTCCTCCCACGCGAGCAGTCGTTCGAGGTGGCTGACGGACTTGACGCCGACGAGCGGCGAGAGCGTGTTGACGCGGAAAGGCGAGACCGTCAGCGCGAGCGAGTCTTCGTGACGCACGGCGTCGGCGGTCATCACAAGCAAGTCGGACGCGCGCACGTCCGCGCCGCCGAACTTCCAACGCCCGCGCACGGCGCGCGCAAGCAGTTGGACGCGCGCCCTTCCTTGCTCGACCTTGTTCGCTTCTATAAGTCGCGCGAGCGCGAGCGCCGTCTCGTTGTCGCCGAAGTCGCACTCAACTCCGACGCGCTCGGCGTGCGCGAGCAGCCGCGTCCAGTGCGCGTCCCAGAGGAAGGGGCGTCCGCGATGCACTGCTACGGTCGTGTAGACGCCGCGCCCGTACATCGCCGCCGCCGTGACGGCAGGCAGGCGCGCGTCCGCCGTCTTCACGAGACGGTTGTTTAAGATGACGTGCGAGTGCATTCTTGCGAAACCGCGTTTACGAACGAGAGATGCGAGGCGACAAGCCGCAGAAGGATACACGAACCCTCGGAACTTTAGCCAACTTTCTCACGCGCGCGCGTCTGTTGTATCCTCTCGCCGAACGACGGCTTCTGATTTCAAATAACACTTGAGAGTCAGGTAAGTAATACTTCACCGCAGAGGCGCAGAGGACGCAGAGGGGGCGCGGAGAAGATTCAACTCTCTGCGTTAGCTCTGCGTCCTCTGCGCCTCTGCGGTGAATCATCGCCGCTCCACGCTCAACCAAAATTGACTCGGTCTCTTCGCCATGAGTAAGCCCGAAAGCGTCTCAGAGAAACCGTACAAGCCGCCTTTGCGCGTCCGCGTGGCGGTCGTCGCGTTGAGCGTCTTCGTCGGACTGCTGCTGTTCGAGGTCTTTCTGCGCGCCGTCGGCTTCACGTATCCGATCTTCTACCAGCCCGACGAAGTGCGCGGCTACGCGCTGCGCCCCGGCATCGAAGGTTGGTACAGAAAGGAGGGCGCGGCCTTCGTCCGCATCAACAGCGAAGGGCTGCGCGACCGCGAGCATGCGAAGCAAAAGTCTGAGGGCGCGTTTCGCATCGCGCTTTTGGGCGACTCATACGCGGAGGCTTTTCAGGTCGAGCAGGGCGCGGCCTTCTGGACTGTGCTTGAGCGGCGGCTGCAAGAATGCGCGGCTCTTAACAGACGCAAAGTCGAGGTCATCAACTTCGGCGTCTCCGGCTACGGCTCGGCGCAACAGTTGCTCACGCTGCGCGAGAAGGTCTGGGACTACGCGCCCGACATGGTTCTGCTCGCCGTGACGACGAACAACGACTTGATAGACAACTCGCGCGCGCTCAAAAACACGGACGAGATTCCGTACTTCGTCTTGCAGGGCGACGCGCTTGCGCTCGACAACTCCTTCCGCGACACGAACAGCTTCCGACTTCGCAACTCCGCGCTCAATCGTCTGGGCCGTTGGCTGCGCGACAACTTGCGCTTCGTGCAGGCGATTCATCAGGGGCAGGCCGCGCTCAAGTCGCGTCTCGCCGCGTGGCGCGAAAGCCGCGCCGCGCAAAAGACTCGAACGGAAGGCGGCGCGGGCGAAGGCGCGCAACCCGCGAGCGACGCGACCGCGCAGCAGCAAGCCGCGCCGACGGATGAGCTTGGCGCGGCCAACATGATCTACCGCGAGCCTTCGGACGACACTTGGCGCGACGCTTGGCGCGTGACCGAAAAACTTTTGGCGACGATGCGCGGCGAGACGCAGGCGCGAGGCGCGACGTTCGTCGTCGCGACGCTCAGCAACGGCATACAGGTCTACCCCGACCCCGCGGCGCGCGAGGCGTTCGCGCGCAGGCTCGGCGTCGCAGACCTCTTCTACGCCGAACGACGTTTCAACTCGCTCGGCGAGCGCGAAGGCTTCCCCGTCCTAAACCTCGCGCCCGAACTTCAAGCTTACGCCGACGAGCACAAAACATTCCTACACGGCTTCGGGCGCGAGAAGGGCAACGGCCACTGGAACGAGGACGGCCACCGCGTCGCGGGCGAGTTGCTCGCGCGGAAACTCTGTGAACGGCCAGCCTTTTAAGTTGGAGCGAATGGGAAGGAAATTGACCCACGAAATCACACGAAACGGCACGAAAAAAAGCTGCACGAACTTCGTGCCGTTTTGTATAGATTCGTTCGTGCCGTTTCGTGTGATTTCGTGGACAGCCTTCGTCACGCGGGAAAGCGCGCCGCATTGAGCAGGCGTTAAGACCTACGCTGTAACCAACACCTCGGCGCGCAACTTCGTTCCAAGCGCCGAGCGCCACGCGGACTCAAGCTCAACGACTTCCTGAGAGACCAGCTCCTCGCCGTTCGCGCTGACGCGCAGGCGCAAGCCTACAGTCCGACCGATGACGCGGAAGGGCGCGCGCGATTCAGCCGCGATCTCTTCGAGTCGCGCGCGGTTCGCGTCGTCGAAGCTGACGATGATGCGCGAGGGCGTCTCGGAAAACAGTTGCGCGGTCGCGCCCGGCTCGCCTTCCAACTCGACCTCCGCGCCGACGGCTTCGCGCCCCAGAGACGAGAAGCAGCACTCTGCGAGCGCAACGCCCAAGCCTCCGTCCGAGCAGTCGTGCGCGGACTGCAAAAGGCCCGCCTCCGCCGCGCGCAAGACCGCGGCTTGCACGGCGCGCTCCAGCTCAATGTCGAGCGCGGGGACGCGCGCGCCCGAAGCAATCATCTCTTGAAAGCCGCGCCCCAAAACGGTCGCCGCGTACTCGCTCGCGTCAAGCTCGTCCCGCGTCTCGCCGAAGAGCGCAATCGTGTGCCCCTCGCGCTTGAAGCCCTGCGTGACGACGCGGCGCACGTCCTCGACGAGTCCGACCATGCCGATGACGGGCGTGGGGTGTATGCCGCGCCCCTCGGTCTCGTTGTAGAAAGAGACGTTGCCCGAAACGACCGGCGTCCCAAGCGCGCGGCAGACTTCCGATATGCCGTCAATCACCTCTGAGAAAGCCCACATGACTTCTGGCCGTTCGGGCGAGGCGAAGTTCAGGCAGTTCGTAATAGCTAGGGGCCGCGCGCCGACGCACACGACGTTGCGCGCGCCTTCGGCGACGAGCAGGCGCGCGCCCTCGCGCGGGTCAACCGCGCAGTAGCGACCGTTGCCGTCAAGACACATCGCAAGGCCACGCCGCGTCTCCTTGATACGGACGACAGCCGCGTCCGCGCCCGGCAGTATGGCCGTGTTCGTCCGAACCATGTGGTCGTACTGACGATAGACCCACTCCTTCGACGCGATGTTCGGCGCGGTGACGAGACGCATGAGCGCATCGTTAAGATCGAGTCTGGAGTCTGGAGTCTGGAGTCTGGAGTCTGAAGAACTTGTCTTTGACTCCAGACTCCAGACTCCAGACTCCAGACTCTTAGCCGGCGCGTGCATCTCTCGCTCGTAAAGCGGCGCTTCGTCCGTCAGATACGACGACGGAATCTCGGCGACCTTCGCGCCTTCGTGGACTACGACGACGCTGCCCGTGTCCGTCACGCGACCGATGACGACCGCGTCCAAGTCCCACTTGCGGAAGATGTCTATCACCTGCCGGTCGCGCCCCTTGTGCGCGACGATGAGCATGCGCTCCTGCGATTCGGAGAGCATGATCTCGTACGGGGTCATGCCTTCCTCGCGCTGCGGGACTAAGCTTAGGTCAAGCTCGATGCCTGTGCCCGCGCGCGCGCTCATCTCGCACGACGAGGAGGTGAGTCCCGCCGCGCCCATGTCCTGAATCCCCGCGACCGCGCCCGCGCGCATCGCTTCCAAACACGCTTCCAGCAGAAGCTTTTCGAGAAACGGGTCGCCCACCTGCACCGTCGGACGTTTTTCGAGAGCCTCGTCGTCGAATTCCGCCGAAGCCATCGTCGCGCCGTGTATGCCGTCGCGCCCGGTCTTCGCTCCGACGTAGAGGACGGGGTTGCCGACGCCCGCGGCCTTGCCGAAAAAGATTTGGTCGCGGCGGACGAGTCCGAGCGCGAAGGCGTTGACGAGCGGGTTCAAGCCGTATGCGTCGTCGAAGACGACTTCGCCGCCGATGGTTGGGACGCCGAAGGCGTTGCCGTAGTGCGCGATGCCTGCGACCACCCCTGCGACGAGCGCGCGGTTGCGGCGACCGTGCGCGGCGTGATCGAGCGAGCCGAAGCGTAAAGAGTTCATCGCGGCGATGGGGCGCGCGCCCATCGTGAAGATGTCTCGAAGGATGCCGCCGACGCCCGTGGCCGCGCCCTGAAACGGCTCGATGAACGAGGGGTGATTGTGCGACTCGACCTTGAAGGCCGCGCACCACCCGTCGCCCACGTCAACGACGCCCGCGTTCTCGCCCGGCGGCACAATCACACGCTCGCCCGTCGTCGGCAGACGCCGGAGATGAACGCGCGAAGACTTGTACGAGCAATGCTCCGACCACATCACCGAGAAGACGCCCAGCTCGACGAACGTCGGCTCGCGCCCCAAAAGCTCGACGATGCGCGCGTATTCTTCCTGCGTGAGATTGTGTGTGGCGACGACTTCCGGCGTGATGGTTTCAGAGTTCATTCGAGAAACGGCGGCCTTGTAGACGAGTTCGGATGCAGAAGGACATGACAGGATAAAGGCTGGCGCGGTTTTGTTCAAACCTGCGGAGATGCAGAAACGCGACCGTCAGGGAGCGTGTCCGCTGAATATGCGTGGACACGCTCCCTGACGGTCGCGTTTCTGCCCGGCGCTCTCGCGCTACTGTTGCGCGGGCGCGTCCGGCTTCGCGCTCAAAGTCTGCTCGATTGCGGCGCGCAGCTCGGCGGGCTTGACTCGCCCCTTGCGCTTGAACGTGACCTGTCCGTCGCGGTCGAAGAGGAAGGTCGCGGGCAGCTCGCCCTGCCACGTCGAGTCAACGAAGTTGATGGCAGTGCCTTCGTCGGCGACGTGCAGAAGGTATGCGGGCATCCGCGTGGCGCGCTGCTCGCTCAGGAATTCCGGCACGGCCCCTCCGATGTCCGAGATGTCGTCGAGCGAGACCGTGACGAAGTCGAGCCGCTCGTCCGCGTACTGCTCGCGTATTTTAACGAGGTCGGGGAACTCCTCGCGGCACGGCACGCACCACGTCGCCCAGAAGTTGACGAGCAGGGGCCGCTCGCGCTTCGCGCCCACGCCGAGCAGCGACTTTAGGCCCTCCTCTTTAAGCTCCGTAACCTTCGGCGCGGCGGGCGCGGCCTGCGTCGAAGACTTGGCGGCGGCGGGTTTTTGAGCGGCCTGCTTCTGCGCGTCCGTCGGGCGCGCGCACGCGCCGCCCGCTACACCTGCGAGCGCGGCGCAAATGACGACGAGCGCGGGAAGAATTTTTCTCATGTCAGTCTTTCGGCCCGGCCTATCCGCGCTTGATCGAGCAGCCGAAGGCTTTGGCCTCTTGTTTCTCGACGGCCTTGCCCGCAAGAACAGCGTCGAGCGCGTCGCGCAGTTCGCTCGCGGTGATCGAGTCGCCGTTGCGCGAGTTGTCAATGCGCCCGTGATAGACGAGCTTGCCGGAGGCGTCCAGAACGTATGCTTCGGGCGTGACCTGCGCGTCGAAGCGGTCGGCTATACGGTTGCCCGCGTCCTTCAGGATCGCGAACGAGAGGCCGTTGTCCGCGGCGTGCTTCTTCATCTCGTCCGAAAGCTCGGCGACGTTCGAGTTGATGCCGACGACGCTTATGCCCTTCGCCTTGTAATCTTCGGCGAGCTTCGCCATGCGCGCGTTGTATGCGTTCGAGACCGGGCATTTCGTCGCGATGAAGATCAGCACCGTGCCCTTCGAGCCTTTCAGAGAGGCGAGCGTGTGCTGCTTGCCGTCGGCGTCGGGCAGCGTGAAGTCCGGGACGATTGCGCCGAGCGAAACGGTCGCCGCTGATTTTTCTTCGACGCGCGCGCCGCCCGTCTTCGTCGTCGTGAAAGCGGCGACCGTAAGCGCGAGCGCGAGCAGGAGAGCGAGAGCTACGATTTTCTTCATGGTGTTGCCAAAACTCCTTTTCGGAAATCCAAACGGTAAGAGCCGCAAGCTTAGACGAACCCGCTTCAAAGTTCAAAGCTCAAACTTCAAACTTCGACGCGTCGGCCCGTAGTTTTAACGTGAATACGGGATAAGAATGCGAAGAGAGAGCCAGATTTCGTAAGATGGAGTTCGCCAAAACAACCATCCTTGCGAAAGAGAGGCTCTCTCAATGGACATTCTACCCGTTTTCTGT
>Ga0190275_10002178_pt1 | contig 14168 bp, 10 predicted proteins | sample Popmic550T_FD_133745 | JGI IMG/M metagenome (GOLD analysis project Ga0190275, IMG submission 133745) | Populus adjacent soil microbial communities from riparian zone of Yellowstone River, Montana, USA - 550 T | ecosystem: Environmental > Terrestrial > Soil > Riparian zone > Trees stand | place... | reverse complement strand
GTGGTGCTGCCGGTGGCCGCCGCACCCGCATCGGCCGCGGGAAACACCGGCTGATCGGCCTGACCGGGACCAAGGGACATCAAAGAGGAGCAGAGAACTGTGCCGGGTTCTCTGCTCCTCTGCTTTTTTGCGTGACGCTCTTCCATCCATGGTCCCGCGGCGACGCGGGAACCACTCGACCACTCGTTCTCCGCCTCAGTACATATCGAACCACCCGCTCGCGATTCGCCGTGAGTTGGCCATCACGTCTACGCGATACCTACCCGTAGGCCATTTCCCCGCCTCGATGACCGCAAAACCGAGGCTCCTGTAAGGGAACGTCCCCGCGGCGCCTACCGGAACGTACGATTCACTGAACGTGATCCGGCCGGCCTCGCGCCCGTCCGGCGCGTAGTAGATGGCCTGCAAAGGGAGATCGACGCGCTGGGCACGCGCAGGGAATGCGAGTTCCACGGCCACGTAAAGATATCTCGACGTGCTGGCGGAAAATCGGTACTGGTAGCGTTGGTTGATCCCGGATGGCCGGACCGCTCCGCCCTCGAAGAATCGCAGCATGGTCACACGCCCGCCGGCCGAGGGAATGTCCACCGCCTCCGTATCGACCAGCTCGAACGCGCTGCTCGCGACCCGCTCGCCCTGGTGGAGGAAATCGACCCTGTACGTTCCAGCCGGCCATTGGCCAGGTGTGTCGGAGCTCCAACCCTTCCTGTATTGGCTGTCACTGTCACCCAAGTGGATGGTGTCGCGCGAGACTGAACGCGTCAGCGTATCCCGAAACCACTCCCCACCATCTGGATTGTAGAATACTGCGACGATTTTGAACTCGGTGCGCTGCGACGGGTTCGGATGCCGCAAACCGACCTCGTACGCCACGCTGCGCACCGAGTCGCGTGGCAGGCGGTAGCGGGGAACGGACTGCCAATTCGTGGTGGTGGGACTCGAATAGAACCGAACGAACTCGATGTAACTACTGATTTCCGGAATGTCATAGGCGCGCTTGGAGGCACCCACGAAGTTCATCCGGCTTTCCACCCGCTGCAACTCTGTCCGGTATTCGGCCCGCCCAGGTGCGATTCTGACAGCTGCGGCCAGCGCCTCCTGCGCGTCGTAGGGGCGCTCCATCCCCGCGCGCGCCACCCCGAGCTGGAAGTGCCCCGACCCCTCGTTCGGGCGCAGTCGCACGGCCTCTCGGGCGTGTGGCTCGGCCTCGCGGAAACGCCGCAGGCCGTTGAGCGCGGACGCAACGTCGGCATGCAATTCTGCCTCGTCCGGCCGGAGCTCCGCGGCTCGTTGGAAGGCCGGCAGCGCCTCCGAGAAGAGCCGCTGATCGCGCAGTGCCAGCCCGATGCCGTGGTGCGCACTGGCGTTCGCCGGCTCGCGGCTGGCAGCCTGGCGGTACAACCGCAGCGCGCCGGCAGCGTCCGGCCGGGACCGCAGTTGGTTGCCGCGGCTGATCAGCTCGGCGACCGAAGGCGGCCGCGCCACGGCGCGCGGAGGGGTGGCTCGCTCCGCCGGCAAGCGGGAACACACCGAGCCCAGGTCGCGCACCAGCTGCTCGCTGGCCCCTGCCCGCCGCAGCTGTGCCGCAGCCTGCGGACCGAGTGCGAAGCCCAGGCAGCGCTGGCTCGCCAGTGCCAGGATCCGCCGCTCGGCATAACCGCGGCCCAGGAGGTCCTGGATGTCTGCGAGCGTGTAGCCCCGCACCTGTGCGCCAAGCGGTACCGCCAGGCACACGACAGCCGCCAGGAGCCGAAACACCGGGGTGATGATGCGTGTCACGAAGGCCACCTTGGTCTCATTGTGGGCAGGGTACCCCTTTGTCCACGCGGGTCTCCTTGGCCTCCTCGTCGGCACAGGCGGAGCTAACGGCTCTGCGAAGGTTCATCAGCGAATCTTCGAGGGCACGGCGGTCCCCGTCCGGAAGCACCAGGGCACGGCTTCTCAGGCGCCCGAGTGCCCGGTCGAGCACCGAAGCGGCGGCCACGTACTGCGCCTGGCCGTGCTGCATGCGCCCCAGCGCCAGCTGGGTGCGGATGGAATCGAGGAACACCGCGGGAGTGACGGGCGGCGGAGTGGTGACGGCGGCGCCGATCGTATCCATCCCCAGCGTGTCCACTCCCACTGTGTTCGCCAGGACGCGGGGTCTCTCTTCGCCCCCACGCGAGGTATCCCGCGGATCCTTCTTCAGCTGGACGATGAAGATGCTGATGAGGATCAGCGCCACCACTACGCTGACCACGTCCAGCCAGGTCACATCCCACGGTGCGATGGCCGAGATCACGGCGCGCCTTGGCCCGGAGCGCGTAGCCCCGCCCGTGCCGCCGCCATCCGGCTTGCGTCCGCCGTTCGCCCGCGCGACGGAAGAGCCGGGCTTCGCCGCACCGACCGTGGTGCCGGGAGCGCCGGCCGTCCCACCCTCATCCGCGGGCGGGCCCGGCCCGTCGCCCCGTCGGCGCTCGGCATCGGCCCCCTTTGCCCGTGGCGGAGGCGGGTCTGGCGGAGCGGGCCGGGGTTCCTCGGGCACGTCGGGGGGACGCGGTTCGAAACCGGCATCGTCCTCCACGGCCTTCCACATGTACGCGAAGAACGAGACGTCCAGGTCGTCGTTCTCGACAAGACGTGACAGCACGTCGCGGCGGCGCTGCTCCCGCGCGTCGCGGGGATCGTGGCGGAGCGAGTCCATCGCCTCGCGGTAGACCGAATGGTCCAGGTCGCCGTCGGTCAGGTGCCGGGTGAGGACCGCCTCGAACCGCAGCACGGGGGTCGAGTCCCGATCCGGGGATTCATCCAGTGCCCGCCAGGCCCGCGTGAAGAGCGCCCCGTCGTCCCGGCCGCACAGGTCCAGCAGCTTCATCCGCCGCTCGTCTGCTGCGGTGGCGGGGGCGCGGTCCACCAGGTTCCGCGCCTCCCTGAATACCTCGACGGGGATCCCGTTTCTCGCGAACCAGTGCGCGAGCAGCTGCTTGGCCCGTTCCCGCTGGAAGCCGTCCACCGGCCCGAATCCCCAGCCCGGCTGGACGGCCACGCCGACCGCCGCCTCGCTTTCAGGGAGATCCGGCTCCACCGGCTCGGAACGCGCCGGGGCCGCTGCCTCTTCCGGCTCCAGCGACCACGGGCGCTGGAGGATTCCTCCGATGGCGGAAAAGAAGGCGTGGAGCTCGGCGTGTGCCGTGCTCTGGAAATCCCAGTCCTGGAGCTTCGCGGTCTCGACTCTCCGGAACTCGAACGGGATGGGAACCTCGTCGACGACCGCCGGAACCAGGATCTTCCGCCGCTTTCCCTCCGAGGCCTCGAGCTTCACCCACTCCGATTCGACCGACGCCTTCGACCAGACCACGACCACGCACGACGCATCCGCGAGCTCGCCCTCGATCACCACGTCGAACGATTTGCCGATCGGGATCTTGTGATCCCACCATACCGACCACCCCTGGGCGGACAGCAGCTGGACCAGTGCCCGGACCCGCTCCACATCGGCGCTCGCGTACCCGACGAAAATGTCTGCCATTGCCTGGTGCGTGACCGGGAATCGCCGGAACGCCGACCCGTGCCACGGGTTGATCGCTGCAGCCTGGGAAATCCGACCGGGGAAAGGCGCGCGGCGGGACCGGCACGGACGCCCCACGATGGCGGCAGCCGTGCGGTATCCACGACGATAAACCGGCCGCGAAGGCGTGGCAAGCGATCACACCCGGGCCGGGCGGCCGGTGCAGGCGGAGGCGGGCACCCCTCCCGGGTGAAACATCGTCCGAGGGACGGGCGTACCATGCGCCACCCGGTACGCCCACCCCCTCCCGCCGCGCGATGTCCGCCACGGTCCTGATCGTAGACGACGAGCCGAACATCCGGCGCATGCTGGGGAGCCTGCTGCGCTCCGAGGGCTTCCGCACGCGCGAGGCGGGGAGCGGGCGCGGCGCCCTGGCCGAGGTGCAGGCCGAAGAGCCCGACGCCGTGCTGATGGACCTGTACATGGACGACGAGGGCGGCCTGGACGCCCTCCCCCGCCTGCTGGACGCAGCCCCCGGCCTTCCCGTGGTGATGATGAGCGGCCGCGCCACGCTCAGCGACGCGGTGAAGGCCACGCGGCTCGGCGCCTACCACTTCATCGAAAAGCCCCTCTCCCCCGAAGCCGTCCTGCTCACCCTGCGCTCGGCGCTGGAGCTGCGGAACGCGCGCGAGCTTAACCGCGCGCTCCGCGCCGAGCTGGGCGACAGCGAGGAGATGGTGGGGCAGAGCCCGTCGGTCGAGCGCGTCCGCGAGATGATCCGCCGCGTGGCGCCCACCGACGCACGCGTGCTCCTCACCGGCGAGTCGGGGACGGGGAAGGAGGTCGCCGCCAACATGCTGCACGCGCTGTCGAAGCGCGCCGGCGGGCCGTACGTGCGCCTGAACTGCGCCGCCATCCCGCGCGACCTGGTGGAGAGCGAGATGTTCGGCCACGAGAAGGGCGCCTTCACCGGGGCGACCGAGCGCCGCCGCGGGCGCTTCGAGCTGGCCAGCGGCGGCACGCTCTTCCTGGACGAGATCGGCGACCTCTCCCTCGAGGCGCAAGCCAAGCTGCTGCGCGCGCTGGAAGGCGGCGAGATCGAGCGCGTGGGCGGGCACGAGTCGATCAAGGTGGACGTGCGCATCCTGGCCGCCACCAACCACGACCTGCGCGCCCAGGTGGCCGCAGGGCGCTTCCGCGAGGACCTGTTCTTCCGCCTGCACGTGATCCCGCTGCACCTGCCGCCGCTGCGCGAGCGCCGCGACGACATCCCCCTGCTGGTGGAGCACTTCATGGAGCGCGGCCGCCGGCGCACCGCGCTGCGCCCGCCGCGCCTGCTCCCCACGGGGATGGACGCGCTGCAGCGCCACGACTGGCCGGGCAACGTCCGCGAGCTGGCCAACATCCTGGAGCGCCTCTCCATCCTGCACGCCGGGCAGAACGTGGGCGCGGGGGAGATCCGCGCGCTCCTCACCGGCGGCGGCGCCCCGCCCCCACCCGAGGCCGCTGTGTACAGGGGAGAAGACGAGCGGACGCTGACCGACCGGCTGGACGACTACGAGCGCGACCTGCTCGCCGGCGCCCTCGCGGCGGCGGACGGCAGCGTGGCCGAGGCCGCGCGCCTGCTGCGCACCGACCGCGCGAACCTCTACCGGCGGATGCGCCGGCTGGGCATCGACCGGTGACACCCGCGCACGCCGCGCGCGCGTCAGAACGACACGCGCGCGCCATCGACATCGACCGCGGATCCGAGCGAAATCCAGTGCCGGCGCGGAGATTCCGGCGAGCGTCGACCGGGCATGGCCCGTGCTTTGGGCGACGTCGCGGCATCCGCCGCTCTCCGCTCGCAGATCTCCTGAAGAGGACCCATGCGCAGGTACGCCTTCCTCGCCCTGGCGCTGGCCGCGGCGCTCGCGGCGGCCATCCCGGCCGCCGCGCAGGACACCATCCCCCGCGCCGTGCAGCGCCTCCCGGCCGACGCGGCGCGGCGGGTCGTGGCGTTCTTCAACGACCCCGGCACCGTGCACCTGAGCGGCGACTCGCGCGTGGCGCAGGGCACCGCGATCCGCGGCAACGTGGCCGCGCTCGACGGCGACCTGGTCATCGCCGGGCGCGTGGAGGGCGACGTGGTGGTGATCAACGGCGGCGTGCGGCTGCTGGCCGGCGCGCACGTCACCGGCGCCCTCACGGTTGTCGGGGGATCGATCCAGCGCGAGCCCGGCGCGCGGGTGGGCGGCGAGATGGTGGCCTACGCCGACCGGCTCGACTACCTGCGCCGCGGCGAGCGCATCCACGCCGACCTCGGCGCCGAAACCGCCCCCATCGCCCGGGCCGACACGGCCGCCGGCCCCGCCGCGGATTCGATCCGCGACGCCGAGGGCCGCGTGGCGGCGGCGGACAGCTCGCGCGACGGCGACGGCGAATGGCGCCGCGTGGACGGCGAGGAGGGCGACCCCGGCTGGTCGGCCGAGGGCCGCCGCGACCGCGCGCGCGCCGACTTCATCGTGGCGATCGGGCAGAGCTACAACCGCGTGGAGGGACTCCCCATCACCTTCGGCCCCGCGTTCCAGACGGCCGGGCACAACCCGCTGCGGATCCGGGCGATGGGGATCTTCCGTACCGAGGCCGGGCCGGAGCTGGGCCCCGAGCGCTGGGGGTACGACGCGCGGTTGGAGCAGTTCGTGGGCGGACGCGGAGAATTCCGCGTGGGGGCGAGCGCCTTCCGCCGCATCGACGCGATCGAGGACTGGCACCTGACCAAGCTCGAGAACGGCCTCTCCACCTTCTTCCTCCACCGCGACTTCCGCGACCACTTCGCGCGCGAGGGCGGGAGCGTGTTCGTCACCGTCACCCCCCGCCGCTCGCCTTTCGAGACCACGCTGGCGCTGCGCACGCAGACGGAGAGCAGCGAGCCGGCGGGGAGCCCGTTCACCCTCTTCAACAACAGCGAGGTGTGGCGCCCGCAGCCGCTGGCCGCGCACGGCCGCGTGCAATCGCTGGTGCTGGGCACGCGCGTGGACACCCGCAGCACTGCCGACGACCCCGCGAGCGGCTGGTTCCTCGCCGCCGAGGTGGAGCAGGGGCTCAGCTCCAGCCTGCGCCAGCCGGACTTCATCCCCGTGGTCGGCCTGTCGCCGGTGGACGACGTGCCGCCGGTCGCCGGCGCGGCATACGGCACCTTCACCTCGGGGACGATCGACCTCCGCCGCTACAACCGCATCGGCCCCTGGTCGCGGCTGAACCTGCGTGTGCTCGCCGGCGGCTCGCTGGACGGCTCGCCCCTCTCGCCGCAGCGGCAGCATGCGCTGGGCGGCGAAGGCTCGCTCCCCGGCTTCGCGCTCTTCTCGCGCGACTGCGGCGCCCGCCGTCTGCGCGTGCAGCGCGTCTCCGACCTGGCGCGCGCGCCGGTGGACGGGAGCGAGGTCCCGCAGTACTTCGCCGCCTACGGGTGCGACCGCTTCGCGCTGGTCCAGGCCGAGTACCGTGGCGACCTGCGGCTGCGCGTGGACTGGGATTCGGAGGACGAGGAGGGGGACGGGGATGGTGACGAGGGCTGGGCCCGCACGGCGCTGCGCAACGGGCTGAACGCCGGGTTCGGCTGGGTGCTCTTCGCCGACGCCGGCCGCGGCTGGACGCTGGACGACCGGCTGGACGGCACCGACACCGCCGTGGACGTAGGCGGCGGGATCATCATCGGCCGGCTGGGGATCTACGCCGCGGTACCGGTGAGCGAGGGCGGCGGCGTGAACTTCTTCATCCGGCTCAGCCCCAGGATTTGACCCTGCTCCGCCGCGCCGCCGCCGCGCTTCTCTTCGCCGCGGCCGCCCTCTCGGGGCCGGCCGCGGCGCAGGCGCGGGATCCCGTGTCGCTCGCGGTGGCGGGCGCGGCCGGGCGCTGGCGCCCGGTGGTGCGCATGGACGGCGTGCTGCGCGACGCGGCGCTGCTCGACGCGCTGAAGGGCGGGCTCCCGCTGCGCTTCCACTTTCGCGTGGAGCTGTGGCGGCGCGGCGGCGGCGTGGACCGCCTGGTGGAGGCGCGCGAGAACGCCCGCGCCCTTCTCCGCGCGCCGCTGGACGAGGGCTACACGCTGGAGGACGGCCGCACCCAGCGCGCCTACGCCACCCTCCCCGAGTGCGAGGCGGCGCTGGAGCGCGCCTTCCAGCCGCCTCTGCAGCCACGCGGCGCCGGCCGCTACTACTACATCGCGGTGCTGAACGTGGAGACGCTCTCCGCGAGCGACGTGGACGAGCTGCGCCGCTGGCTCCGCGGCGAGGCGGGCCCCGCCGTCAGCGGCAGCCGTCCCGTGGGCCGCGCGGTGGAGAGCGGGCTGCGGCGCTTCTTCGTCCGCCTCCTCGGCATCCCCACCCGCCGCTACGACGTGCGCACCCCGGTGTTCGAGGTGCGGTGAAAGCGGGGCTGGTCTGGATGCCCGAACGACGAAGCGCCCGCGGAATCGCGGGCGTTTCGTCGATTTGGCGAGTAGAGCATCAGGCCGCGTGGCGCACGCTCTCCTCGTCCGCCCGCGCACCCTCAGCGCTCGGCGATGCTTCCGCCTCCGCCGCGCGCTCCGGCATCCGCACGCGCACGCCGCGCTCCGCCGCCAGCCGCGCGACGACCTCCGGGTGATCGCGGAGCACGCGCAGCAGCGTGTCCGCCGTGGCGTTCTGCGCAGTCGTCCCCCGCTCCCAGCGCACGACGGTCTTCTCGCCCGAGCCGATCAGCGTTTCGAGCGCCGCCTGCGAGAGCCCGTACGAGGTGCGGATGGCGCGCACTTCTTCCGGCTGCAGCAGACCGTCCTCGGCACGGATCGCGGCCGCAGTTCGTCGATTGTGCTCTTCGGCCATAAACCCATCGTAGAACGCCTCACCGCACGACGAACAGCGGTAGAACTCGTCGTGGATCATCACCCGCCTGGTGCCCCATTTCACCTCGCGTCGCTCCTCGACGCGATCAGCGATGTTGTTGCAGAGATAACAGTACTCCACGTGCTCGGAATCCATCGTCACCTCTCCTTGAACTGGATCACGACCGCCAGGCCTCGAGCGTTGATCTGGACCTTGATGTAAAGCCGCAAGCCTGCGTACGACGAGCGGTAAACATCCTGCCACGACCCGGGAACTCGTTCCGACTCCATCGTTTTGTAAAACTCTGCCGGGCTCAACAGCAGCACGGCTTCGATCACGTCACCGTAGCCAAGTCCCAAGTCGTCCGCGTTCAACAGGGCCGTCTGCGATACCGTACACGAGATCGGGCCCTGCCCCACCAGCCGCTGCACCTCCTCGAGGTCGTAGGTGGGCGCGCGGCTCCGGTCGAATGGTAGCATGATGCTACCGTCCGCTCAACCCCTGCATCGGTCGCCTCCGCGGTGGATGGTGTTCATTTGCGGATAATTCCGCACGATCTGAACAGCCGGCCACGTTAGGGCGAAACTGTAGAGAAAGCGAGTGTTTGAGCTGGCGGAATACAAGCGGGGCGCCTCCAGGTGGAGGCGCCCCGTCCGTGTCCAGTTATGTCCAGCCCGACCGGCAGTCGATCAGGCCGACATCGCCGCGTAGTCCTCGATCGGGACGCAGGAGCAGATCAGGTTGCGGTCGCCGGCGGCGTTGTTCACGCGGCCCACGAACGGCCAGAACTTGCGCTCGCGCAGCCACGGCGCCGGGTACGCCGCCCGCTCGCGGCCGTAGGCGTGCTCCCACGCGTCGGCCGTGATCACGGCGGCGGTGTGCGGCGCGTTCTTCAGCGGGTTGTCGTGCCGGTCCAGGATCCCCAGCTCCACCTCGCGGACCTCCTCGCGGATGGCGATCATCGCCTCGCAGAAGCGGTCCAGCTCCGACAGGCTCTCGCTCTCGGTGGGCTCGATCATCAGCGTGCCGGCCACGGGGAAGGAGACCGTGGGCGCGTGGAAGCCGTAGTCGATCAGCCGCTTGGCCACGTCCTCCACCTCGATCCCGGCCGACTTGAGCTGGCGCAGGTCCACGATGCACTCGTGGGCCACGGTGCCGTGGGCGCCGCGGTACAGCACCGGGTAGTGCTCCTCCAGCCGCTTCGCGATGTAGTTGGCGTTCAAGATCGCGATCTTGGTCGCCAGCGTGAGCCCCTCCGCGCCCATCAGCTTGATGTAGACGTAGGAGATGGGGAGGATGCTGGGGCTCCCCCACGGCCCCGCGGAGACGGCGCCGTGGTCGCCCTGCCCCACCGGCACCACCGGGTGCCCGGGGAGGAACGGGCGCAGGTGCTCGGCCACGCAGATCGGCCCCATCCCCGGCCCGCCGCCGCCGTGCGGGATGCAGAAGGTCTTGTGCAGGTTCAGGTGGCAGACGTCGGCGCCGAAGTCGCCCGGGCGGCAGAGGCCGACCTGCGCATTCATGTTGGCGCCGTCCATGTACACCTGCCCGCCGTGCGCGTGCACGATGTCGCACACCTCGCGGATCTCTTCCTCGAACACGCCGTGGGTGGACGGATACGTCACCATCAGCGCCGCCAGGCTGGCCGCGTGCTGCGCGGCCTTGGCGCGCAGGTCGTCCATGTCGATGTTGCCGTTGGCCGCCGTGCCCACCACGATCACCTTCATCCCCGCCATCACCGCGCTGGCGGGGTTGGTGCCGTGCGCCGACTGCGGGATCAGGCAGACGTCGCGGTGGCCCTCGCCGCGGCTCTGGTGGTAGTCGCGGATGCACAGCAGCCCGGCGTACTCGCCCTGCGAGCCCGCGTTGGGCTGCAGCGACACCGCCGCGAAGCCGGTGATCTCGGCCAGGTCGTGCTCGAGCTGGCGGAAGAGCTCCTGGTAGCCGCGGGTCTGCTCCAGCGGGGCGAAGGGGTGGATGCGGTTGAACTCGGGCCAGCTCACGGGGAACATCTCCGCCGTGGCGTTCAGCTTCATGGTGCACGACCCCAGCGGGATCATGGAGTGGGTCAGCGACAGGTCGCGCCCCTCCAGCCGCCGGATGTAGCGCAGCATCGCCGTCTCGCTGCGGTGGGTGTTGAACACCGGGTGCGCGAGGTAGTCGCTGGTGCGCGCGAACGCCGCCGGCACCTCGCTGTTCACCTCGTCGGCCAGCGCCGTGACCTCGAAGGGGAGCGGCGAGCCGCGGTTGAGCGACACCAGCACCGCGTCCAGGTCCTCGACCCCCACCGTCTCGTCCAGCGCCACGCACACCGAGCGCTCGTCCATCGCGCGCAGGTTGTAGCCGCGCTCGCGGGCGGCGGCCATCACCGACACCATCCGCGTGCCCACGTCGATGCGCACGGTGTCGAAGAACGCCTCGTGCTCCACCGTGTAGCCCAGGCGCCGCGCGCCCTCGGCCAGCATCCGCGCGAAGAGGTGCACGCGCCGGGCGATCTCGCGCAGGCCGTGCGGGCCGTGGTACACCGCGTACATCCCCGCCATCACCGCCAGCAGCACCTGCGCCGTGCAGATGTTGCTGGTCGCCTTCTCGCGGCGGATGTGCTGCTCGCGCGTCTGCAGCGCCATGCGCAGCGCGGGGTTCCCCTGCGCGTCGGTGGAGACGCCGATGATGCGGCCGGGGATCTGGCGCTTGTACTCCTCGCGGCAGGCGAAGAACGCCGCGTGCGGCCCGCCGAAGCCCAGCGGCACGCCGAAGCGCTGCGAGTTGCCCACCACGATGTCGGCGCCCCATTCGCCGGGGGGGGTGAGCACCGCCAGCGACAGCAGGTCGGCCGCCACGGTGACGATGGCGCCGGCCCCGCGCGCCCGCGCCGCGAGCCCCGAGTGGTCCACCAGCGCGCCGTCGGTGGCCGGGTACTGCAGCAGGATGCCGAAGACGCTGGCGAAGTCGGCCTCGGCCGCGTCGCCGACTTCCACCGCGATTCCGCGGGCGGCGGCGCGCGTGCGAACGACGTCGATCGTCTGGGGATGGCAGTCGCGCGAGACCAGGAAGGTGCCGCGCGCGTCGGAGCCGGCCACGAGGTAGGCCAGCGCCATCGCCTCGGCGGCGGCGGTGCCCTCGTCCAGCAGCGAGGCGTTGGCGATGGGGAGCCCGGTGAGGTCCACCACCGCCGTCTGGAAGTTCAGCAGCGCCTCCAGCCGGCCCTGCGCGATCTCGGCCTGGTAGGGCGTGTACTGCGTGTACCAGCCCGGGTTCTCCAGCACGTTCCGCTGGATCACCGGGGGCACGATGGTGTCGTGGTAGCCCATCCCGATGAACGAGCGGAACACCTTGTTCTTCCCGGCCAGCTTGCGCAGCTCGGAGAGGAGCTCGTACTCGCTGCGCTCGGGGCCCAGCAGCAGCGGGCGGCGCAGCCGGATGGCGGCCGGGACGGTGGCGTCGATCAGCTCGTCGAGCGAGCCCAGGCCGAGCGTCTCCAGCATCTCGGCCACCTCGGCGCCGTTGGGCCCGATGTGCCGGCGAACGAAGGTGTCGGGGTGCGTAAGTGCCGATCTATCCACAGCGTACGTTCCTGTTCGGTGAGCCGGGTGTGAGCGCGCGGCAATCTAGAGCGTCGGCCCTGGCCGGGCAAACGGCCGGAGCCGCGTTCCAGGGGAGGTGATACACCGCTCGTTCCGGCGCGGTCGCATCGCCCCGGCCCGCCCGGTTGCGGCCGCCTCGCGCGGGACGCGCCGCTGGGTCGACGCTCGATGCCATGCCTCCGCTGAACCGCCGTCCGCCCGGCTTTTCATCGACCAGTCAAGGGATTCGGGGTGCGCCCTCGCCTCGTGCGCTGGGCCCTCTTGTGCCAATGGACGGCCCGGCGTAGTCTATCAAGTGTAATCCGATCAGAGTTATACAGTTTAGACGGCCCCGGCGCCGTCTTCCGCGGGTGAGGGCGCATGCCTTCACCTGATCGCGGCGTGCGCGTGGAGGCGATCCGCGAGGCGGCCCGGCTCGCCACCGAGGCCACCTCGCTGCGCGCCGTCGCGCGTGCCGTGGGGATGAGCCCGGTGGGGCTCAAGCACTTCCTGGACGGCCGCCGCCCGTACACGGCCACGCTGCGCCGGCTCACGATCTGGTTCATCGCCCACGGCGCGGAGGGCGGCGCGTCGGAGGAGCACATCCGCGCGGCGGTGGGGATGCTGCTGGAGGGGCTCCCCGAGGCCGGCCGCGAGCGCGGCGCGCAGGCGCTGCTGGAGGTGGTGGAGCGGATGCACCGCCAGGCCGGCACGCAGCCGCCCGCGTGGCTCGCGATCCTCCGCGCCGGCGACGCGACGGACTGAACCACGCCGTTCGGGGGATGACGAAACGACGGGGCGCACCGGAATCCGGTGCGCCCCGCCCTCGTTTCCCCATGCTCATACGTCCCGCGCGAGGGCCGCCCGTGCGGTCCTGCCGATCTTCCTGTCCCCGCGGCCGGGGCGGGCCGCCGGCGTTTGGCGCGGAGCGAGGCTCGTGGTGCGCCTGCCTCCGCTTCGCCGGGTGTTGCGGCCCGGGTCGGTCGCCCTTGCCGGGCGACGATCCGCGGTGAATCCCCCACCGCTCTGGCTCCGCATCGCGCGCCGGAAGCCCGTCGGCTCCGCGCGCGGCACCGGATCACGTTTCGATGGTTCCCGCTCTCACCTGTCAGCCTCCATCCACGTGCTTCCGGGACCCGGTGGACGCGGGCGGCGCGCACGCCGCCTTGGACGATCTCACCTGTACAACGCCGCGCCGCCCGCGCTTCTGACGTTTCTCCGGTGGGGAAGAAAAACAACGGCGATGGTTCACGCAGAGTCAGCAGAGTTAGCAGAGAACTGCGGTTGTTTCTGCTCACTCTGCTGACTCTGCGTGAAACACGTCTTTACCCGGATCCGTGACGACGTGGTCGATGGGCGCAACGACGGGGCGCGGCGCTCTCCAGCGGGAGAGCGCCGCGCCCTTTGGCGATTGCGGCGGTTCGGTCGGGGGTGCCGGGCGCGGATGCGCCGGCGGGGTGGATCAGGTCAGCTGCCGCGGGCGCACTTGCCGCAGGCGAGCGTCTCGGGGAACACCATCAGCCGCTCGATGGGGATGGTGACGCCGCAGCCGTTGCAGGCGCCGTAGGTGCCGTCCTCGATGCGGCGCAGCGCCTCGACCACGTGGCCGAGCTGGACGCGCTCGCGCTCCTGCAGGTTGGCGGTGAGCCCCGCGTTCTGCAACGCGTCGATCCGCGACAGGCGGCCCACGGTGTCCTGCTCCAGGTCGCGCGGGCGCGCGCTTTCGCCGCTGATCTTGAGGCTGCGCTCGAGCTTGTTCAGCGAGCGCAGCAGCTCGTCGCGAACCATGGAGATCTGGTCCGCACGCAGCGGGGATTGGACTGCGGTCATGCGTTGTCCTTCTGGGTGGTGGAAGGGGTGAGCCCTGGGAACCAGAGGGTCGATCGAAACGGTCGTCGGCGCCGGGACGGTGGCGCCACGCGGGTCCGCGGGCGGGGTCATCCCGCGCGCGGCGTGATCTCGGCGGGGGCGACCCGCTCCAGGAAAACGTCGAAGGTGCCGCCGCACACGGCGGGGCTCCACGAGAACAGGTCCTCGGTCAGGTCCACGCGCACCAGGCGCGGCTCGCCGCCGGCGAGCACCTCGCGCGCCGTCTCGATCACCTCGGCCTCGCCGCAGCCGCCGCCCACCGTGCCGGTGAGGCCGCGGTCGGGATCGACCAGCATCTTGCTGCCACAGCCGCGCGGGGTGCTGCCCCGACAGCGCACGATGGTCGCCAGCACCGTCGCACGCCCTTCGACCGCGGCGCGCTCGGCGGCGGTGTAGACGGCGAGG
>Ga0190275_10002177_pt1 | contig 14172 bp, 15 predicted proteins | sample Popmic550T_FD_133745 | JGI IMG/M metagenome (GOLD analysis project Ga0190275, IMG submission 133745) | Populus adjacent soil microbial communities from riparian zone of Yellowstone River, Montana, USA - 550 T | ecosystem: Environmental > Terrestrial > Soil > Riparian zone > Trees stand | place... | reverse complement strand
TTGACGGCGCTAGGTGTCGATCCTCTGGAAGCCCGTGTCCGCCAGGTGTTCTTCTTCGACACACCAGACCTGAACCTCTACGAGCATGGAGTCGTTGCCCGCGCCCGAAGGACGCAGGCCAAACCGGACGACTCGGTGATAAAGATTAGACCCGTTGTTCCCGACGAGATTCCCCAAGACCTGCGCGCGATCGAAGACTTCGGTGTAGAGGTGGATGCGATGCCCGGAGGGTTTGTCTGTTCGGCGTCCTACAAGAGACGGCTGCAGGCCGGCAGGGTGAAGGACTCCGTTGCAGGCCGGCGCACCCTTCGCAAGCTCTTCTCGAAACAGCAGCGTGCTTTCTTCGCACTGCACGCACCCGACGGGATTGAGCTGGACGACCTCTCGATTCTGGGCCCCATCAACGTGCTCAAATTGAAGTTTGCACCGGAGGGGTTCACGAGAAAGCTCGCAGTGGAACTGTGGAGCTACCCCAGCGGATCGCGCATCCTCGAGCTGTCCACGAAATGCTCACCTGGCGAGGCGTTTGATGCTGCTGCGGAAGCTCGGGCATACCTGAGCGAGCGCGGTGTGGATCTCGACGGCAAACAGGAAACCAAGACGCGCACGGCGCTTGCCTACTTCTCAAATGCTCTGCAGGGCACGACCAGCTAGCATCACATGAACGTCGCTCTGACCATCTTGATCACTGCGTCGGCCAGTTTGGTGGCTATCGCGGGCATCCTCCTGGTTCGTCGCAACGCTCCGGACGGAAGCTACTTCCATGACGGCGACCGCGCCGCCGGCGTGTTCGGAGTTCTGGCCACGGGTTTCTCGGTCCTTCTGGGGTTTGTGGTCTTCCTGGCCTTCGAGAGCTACGACAACTCCAGGAGTGGAGCCGAGACAGAGGCTCTGGTGCTAGCGCAGCAATTCCAGACGGCTCAACACTTGCCACTCGAGGTGCGCGATCGGCTAGGAGGTGAGCTTGTCTGCTACGCGCGTTCGGTTGTCTACCGGGAATGGCCTCGGATGGAGTCCGGCACAGAGGGAGATGCTCTCAATCCTTGGGGAGTAGCACTGTTCAGGACGTTGCGAGATGTCGAGCCGGAGGTCCCCTCCGAGGAGGCAGCGTACGGCAAATGGTTGGATCAGGCATCCGATCGAGAAGCGGGGCGTATGCAACGGATACATGCCGCCGAGGGTGTCATCCCCGGGCCTCTCTGGATGGTTTTGATCGCAGTGGCCGTGTTGATCTTCGTATTCATGTTGTTCTTCGCGGACAGTGGCGAGACTGCCGCGGTTCAGGGTCTGATGATGGGTGCCGTGGTGACCGTGATGGTCCTGATGTTGTTAATCATCGGTTTTCTGAACCACCCCTTCCGCCCTGGGTTCGGCAGTCTGCAACCCCGCTCGATGGAACGAACCCTGGAGATCTTGGAAGAGGAGAGGACCATCGTCAACGACGACGACCCGTTGCCGTGCGACGAGGATGGGGAATCTCTGAGTCAAGACTGACGGAGCGTCACGGAGCGTCCGACCCCTCGGCGTCAGGTCCCTCGGCGGCCGGCACCGCCTCCATCGAGGCCCGGACGTTGTCCAGCGGAGTTGATGGCACCTGAATGAAGCCTCGGCTCGGCCTGTCAAGGTCGAAGGTGACGAACAGCGTGAAGCTCACCAGCACTGCCGCCAGCATGGTTGCGATGATGCCGCGGCCCAGTAATGCCACATGCGATGTGAGGAGACCGAGAGCGATCGCCGCGCCGATCACCTCGAGGAGTAGTACCGGGGTTGGGACGCGATTTGCGAGGCCGGCGACACGACTGGACTGAGCGTCGAAGGTCTGGTTAAGGGTCTCGACGTACAGCCTTGGGGCGCTTGCCTTGGGAGCGGAGACTAGGGCCTCCTCGGCGAGCCTCCACAGACTGCGCTGGATCTCTCCACTGTCGGCGCTGGCTTCGGTCTGTTCGGGGCCGCCGGGATGCGCGTGATTTATGCGGATGCTGGTGTCCGCATATTGTTCCAGCAGCTCCATGGACTCGGTGCGGACCGGCTCCATCAGTGTCTGAGCTCGCAGGTATGTGGTTCCGATCGCGTTGGCCTCAGAAACGACGTCGGCACGCCTCGCCTCGTAGCGCCCCACGGCCAGACTCAGTCCGAAGGCGAGCACGATCCCCATGAAGCCCAGCAGTGCTGTCTGCATGACCGCCAAGGGCTCCTTGCGGCCGTCGGGACGGCCGCGCATTGACCGACCCACGACCATCCCAACCCCGGTCGCCCCAAGGATCACGCCGAACAGGACGATTGCAACAACGGCCGTGTCGAACTCGAACAGGTTCAACGCGAGCTACACCAACGCTCGGCAACCGATACTAGGTCGGGATGTACTAGTGACGGAAACCACTCGCGTCGGCATCGTGCACCGGTTTTGGCTGCTTCTCGAGATGCACGAGCTGCCTCTTGATGTCGTTGATTAGCAGATCGGCTAGGTCGTGTGAGAACCCTCTGCGCACGACCACCCGTAGTGCCCCGAGATCCGTTCGATTCTCCGGGAAGGTGTAGCCGGGCACCTGCCATCCACGTTCGCGCAGCGAGTTCGACACGTCGAACACCGTGAAGTTATCGACACCGTCCGCGAGCCGGAATGCGAACACGGGCAATTCGTCACCGTGGGTCAAGAGCTCGAACGGCCCCAGTTTCTCGATCTCGCCCGACAGGCGAGTAGCGACATCACGGGCATAGCCGTGCACCCTCGCGTATCCATCGAATCCCAGCCGGATGAAGTTGTAATACTGTGCCACCACCTGTGCTCCCGGGCGCGAGAAGTTGAGAGCGAACGTGGGCATGTTGTCGCCGAGGTAGTTAACCCAGAAGATGAGGTCGTCGGGGAGCGCTTCCGCGTCGCGCCAGATGATCCAGCCGACGCCGGGGTACACGAGTCCGTACTTGTGACCCGAGGCATTGATCGAAGCGACGCGCGGAAGGCGGAAGTCCCACTCGAGTTCGGGATCGAGGAACGGAGCAACGAAGGCTCCTGAGGCCCCATCAACATGGACGGGAACGTCGATCCCGGTTTGCTTCTCGAACGCGTCGAGCTTCTCGCAGATCTCCTTGATCGGTTCGTAGGAACCGTCGAAGGTCGAGCCGAGAATCGCGACGACACCGATCGTGTTCTCATCGCAGAGCTTGACTGCCTCCTCGGCGGAGAGATGGAAGCGATCGTCCTCCATCGGCACGAGTCTCATCTCCACGTCCCAATAGTTCGCGAACTTCTCCCAGCAGACCTGTACGTTGATCCCCATGACGAGGTTGGGTTTGTCCGCCGGCTTGCCCTCGGCTCGACGTCTCTGCTGCCACAAGCGCTTTAGCGCCAGGCCACCAAGCATGGCCGCTTCGCTTGACCCGATGGTCGAGCAGCCGGTGGCCTCGGACGTGTCCGGCGAGTTCCACAACCGGCTAAGGATGTTGACGCAGCGCATCTCGAGCTCCGCCGTCTGCGGGTACTCGTCCTTGTCGATCATGTTCTTGTCGAAGCATTCGGTCATGAGGCGTGAAGCCTGCTGCTCCATCCAGGTTGTGACGAAGGTCGCAACATTGAGACGCGCATTGCCGTCGATCATCAGCTCGTCGTGGATGATCTGGTAGGCGACGTCGGGGGCCATCTCATGGTCCGGGAGCCGGTTGCGGGGGATCTCGGCCTCAAGCGTGAAGATGGGCGACGGGGCAAGATCACGCTCGGGGGTCTGGGGTCCACTCGGATGCTTCAAAGCCATACGTCATTCCCTCCCATGCTCGAACATCGGTCGATCGTCAACGTGAGGCCACCGGTGTAGCGGGCCGGAAGGGGCGGAGCTCGTCCTGGCCGCGCTGTACGACGCCGCAACTCGATTCGGGGACCTCGTTCCATGCCCCGCTGAGCTCTCGGATCGGCTCGGAGACGACAAGGCGAGACTCGTCGTCCACCTCGCTCAGAACCTCGAGCTCAGGGTGAAGAGACCGCAGGGTGGGGACATCGGTGGAGTAGAAGAGCGATCGCGAGCGGCCTCGGCTCGAGTATCGGAAGACCCATAGTGTGGAACCGTTGCTCGTCGCGACCGTCATCTGGATCGGCTCCTCGATCCCGTGCTGCGCGGCCGTTGTCTGGACGAAACCCACCGCTCGCTCGACCGCCCTCTGTGGATTCTCCTCGAGTCCGAACGTGAGGGCGAGGTAGAAGAGCAACTCGGAGTCGGTGGAGCCCTCTATCGACGGGAACAGGGATGGCTCGACGGCGAATGCCAGATCGCGCTTCACCTGGCTGAACCCGCCGATGAATCCGTTGTGCATCCAAAGCCAGTCGTCGTGTCTAAACGGGTGGCAGTTGGTCAGTTGAACCGGAGTATCGGTCGCTGCGCGGATGTGCGTGAAGAGGAGTCTGGATCGGATGTGACCGGCGAGTTCGCGGAGGTTCCGGTCGTTCCAGGCGGGTTGGGTGCTCTTGAACGTAGCGGGGGTGGGACTCTCCCCGTACCAACCGATGCCGAAACCATCGCCGTTCGTCGTCTCGGCGCCCAGACGGGAGTGGAGGCTCTGATCGATCAGCGAATGAACTGGGGTGTAGAGGAGGCGCTCGATCAGGATCGAGCTTCCCGAATAGGCCAGCCAGCGACACACCGCCATTTCTCCTTTCTCGAGCTAGGTCTCGACTACGAGGTCTCGACCGTCTTCTCGGTCATTACCCTGGGCGCTGCGCGCTCCTTAGATGCTCAGCCGTGCCTGCTACCGACCCTCGTAACCCGATCCCGGCCGCGGTGGGAGCACGGCCCCAATCAGCCAGAGGAACGGTAGAAAGATCCCAATAATCCCGAGTGCGACGTGACCCTTTCGAAACGTCAGCGCGCAAACTGTAAAGAGACAGACGATATAGATGACACCCAATGTGCTCAACAAGATCCATTCCAGCCCCGTCATAATTCGACTCCTTTCATGTGGCGTCTTGGCCGTTCCTGATGATGCAGCGGAATCCGATATGGCCGGTCGATGTGTCGACCGTTTCGCTCTGGCGCGCCGCCGGCCGATAGCGCAGGCAGTAGCTAGGAGCGCAGAGATGCGAACCGCCCTTGATCACTTTTCGAGGGATGTGGGCACCAGGCTGTCCCACCCCAAAGCTCTCGTCGGGATTCGAGACTCGCGGATTGCGTGGGACGCAGCATGGCTTGTCTACTTCGTCGGGATGCCCCGGAGTGAAGTAGTCACTGGTCCATTCCCACACGTTGCCGGTCATGTCGAACAGGCCGTAGCCGTTCGCTGGAAAGGAGCCGACCGGCGACGTGCCCTCGTAGCCGTCCGTCTTCAGGTTTTGCCATGGGAACTGCCCCTGCCACGTGTTCGCCATCGACTGTGCCCCCGGCGCGACCTCATCTCCCCATGCGTAAACCGCACCTTCTAATCCGCCGCGTGCGGCGAACTCCCATTCGGCTTCGGTCGGCAGATCCTTGCTCACCCAGGTTGCGTATGCGCGGGCGTCTTCGTAGGCAACATGAACGACCGGGTGGTGGTCACGTCCATTGATCGTGCTCCCCCGCCCGGCGGGCCGCCTCCAGGACGCGTCGGGCACATAGTCCCACCAGTTGCGTACGTCTCGCGTGTCCACGGGGCCCGGCGTTTTACGAAAGACGAGTGAGCCTGGCACCAGGATGTCTGGGTCGGTATCCGGGAAATCGTCTGGGTTGAGCGGTCGCTCGGCGACCGTGACGTAGCCGGTGGCGCGCACGAAGCGGCGGAACTCCCATGCGGTCACCGGGTGCTCGTCCATCCAGAAGCCGTCCACAGCGACCGCATGGACGGGGCGCTCCTCCGGGTAGAAGTCGTTCGAGCCCATAAGGAACTCGCCACCGGGAACCCAGGCCATGCCTCTGGGGGGTGACGGGCCGGGAGGTGTCTGCGCCTCCCGGTCGTCATCGTGTATCAACTGACCCATCTCAGTCATCGCTATGAAGGATCACTATTGTCTCGCCATGGCAATCCGGTAGCGTTCGTCCGCCGAGATCAAGTGGTCGGCGTCTTCGGCGTCTTTTCCGAGGTCGATCTGGACCCAGCGAACGCCGCCGGTGAACACCTCACGTTGACTATGATCTGGCATTGCCTCTCCTCCCCTGCGTCGAGTTCAGTTTCGGTGGGTCTCAGATCCGCAGGACTTGCCTGACCATGCGGTCGTTGCCCAGCGCATGCATAGACCTATATGGACCACGCCCGGCCGGCATCGCCCGACGAGCGATCTCACCTGGGTGAGACGTCAAGCGGGTGAAGACGGTCCGGCCTCGCGCGTGGAACATCGAAGAGCGACGCGAGAAGGGCTATCGCGCGATGCAGTAGTGGCCGTGTGGACGCGGACCGAGCCAGTCCGGCTATGAAGGAGGTTGAGGATGGTCTTCCTGTCGACGCTGATGGCGGCTTTCTTTCCACGGTTCGCGTTGTTCCTGGTATGGGTCCTCCGACCCGGACGCGTCGATGCCGCCTTTGACACGTTTATTCTCCCCTTGATTGGCATCGTCTTCCTGCCATTCGCGACTTTGATGTACGTGCTGCTCTACACGCCCGGTGTCGGGTTGGGTGGCTGGGAATGGTTCTGGGTTGTCGTGTGCGCATTCTTTGACCTGGGGCACGTGGGGATCGGCTACATGCAACAGACCAGCCGATCAGCGCATATGCCACCCCCTGAGGGGCCCTCGCGCAGGATCTGACGTCTGACGATCCGTCGAGATGTGAAGGGTGCCCCCTGGGGGCACCCTTCTTGGTCCGCGGCATCGCGTGGGAAGAGTGCGGATAGTGGGCATCATCCATGCAACAGCGATCGACGTGACCATCCAGATCTTCGTGATCTCCACCATGCTGTCCCTAGGTCTCCAGGTTCCGCCCGAACGAATCGTGCGAGGGGTCCGTGACTGGAGGACCATAACGACGGGCTCGTTTCTGAACTTGGTGGTTATTCCAGCGCTTGGGCGGTCGCGTCGTCAGTTGGGCTGATAATCACGCTTCAGCTCGCGGGAGTGGTCTCGGTTCCAGTTCTCGCGCACCTCTTCCTCGACCCTGCGACCGGCCTCGAATATCCGCAACTGTTCGCGGCGATCGTCTTACTTCAGCTGGTCCCCCTGACCGTCGGTCTAATCGGGCAAGGCACGAAGTGGATAGGCTCACCCAGGACGGGGCGAGTGATCGGAGTACTCTCCAATGTTTCGTTCGCGTTCTCGTCGTCCTCATACTCATCCACGATCTTCCCCGAGTTTGTGAGGATTCTCGAGGTACCGGTTCTCGCAGCCGTGGTGGGATTGATACTGGCATCGCTCACGGCCGGCAAGGAGCGCGCCGGCCGTGAGCCATCGACACGGAGATCGCTCGGCCTCATCTCCGCAGCTCGTAAGGGCACGGCCTTGCGTTGGTGATCGCCACGAGCACTTTCGGCGGTGACGCCGACGCGGTGATCATGATCGTCGCCTATGCGCTGATCGAGCTGGTCCTGCTAACTACTGTGGCCGTATGGTGGAGAGCTTCTGGCGGACGCGTTATATCAAGGCCCCGGCTTTCAAGCGGTTGAATTCCTCGTCAGTGAGCTTTCCCTTGTCGTGCAACGCCGCCAGCTTCGAGATCTCGTCGGCGCGGGAGTATCCGTAACCCGTGGTGTACTCCGACGCTATTTCCTCTGCGGTCGGCACCGGTCGGGTGATCATGTAAACGAGGACTCCAAGCAAGGGCAGGATCGTAATCAACGCGATCCAACCGGCCTTGGCCCATCCCGAGAGGTCGGACCTGCGAAGGACATCCGTGAACGCCCCAATGAAAATCCATATAAACGTGAACCAGAAGAAGAACGCCAGCATCGTCAGAATGATGTCCCCGAAGTCCCAATCCATCTCTTCCTCCTTGTTAAGCTGCACGATCCTAGAACTGATCGTCCCTGTCTCATGAATCGCGCCGCGGTCGAAGCAGGTCGTCACCTGAGAGGTCGTCTCACCCGGGTGAGATACGTCGCGGGGCGATGCTGCTGCGCGCTCGCGCCGATTACCTGACGTTGTAACCGACCCACTGAACCCATCCCTTCGCTGAGCCTATGGTCATGAATTCAAAGATGTCTGGTGTCTCGCGGTTCCTGCCAGGTCTCCGCCTCTTCGATGGCTACTCACGACCGAGGCTGCGCCTGGACATGATCGCCGCGCTCTCTATATGGGCAGTGGTCGTTCCGCAGGGACTTGCATACGGCGAACTGGCCGGGATCCCGGCTGTCGCCGGCTTGTACACCGCGGGCGCGGGAATGCTGCTTTACGGCCTCTTCGGCAGCAGCCGGTACCTGAACGTTGGACCTGAATCGTCGGTAGCCATCGTCGTTGCCGCGTCGATCGGCCCGCTGGCCGGAGGGGACCCCGAACGGGCGATCGCGCTCACGTCGATGCTCGCCATTCTCGTCGGAGGGGTGCTTCTACTTGGCGCACTTCTGCGTTTCGGCGTCGTCACGCGTCTATTGTCGGCCCCGATCCTGACGGGATACCTCGCGGGGGCCGCGGTGATCATCGCTGCAAGCCAGATCCCGAAGCTATTCGGGATCGCTCCGTCGGGGGACGAATGGTGGCGGCAGATCGGTGACGTGATGACCAACCTCGATGCAACCAATGGGTGGTCGCTTGGAATCGGCATCGGCGTGGTCATCGTGCTACTCGTCCTCCAACGCGTTGTCCCACGCTTGCCCGCGTCGCTGATTGCGATGGCTTTCGCCACGGTGATCGTCGCAGCAACGGACTGGGCGAGCTCGAACGGGGTCGCGGTCGTCGGCGAGGTTGGCCGGGGGATACCGGTCCCGGCGATCCCAAACGCTCCGCTCGCAGACGTGCTTTCTCTGCTGGCTCCGGCAGGAAGCGTCGCACTACTCGTTTTCGCAAGCAGCGTCGCGACCGGGAGCGCGCTCGCGTCGCGCGACAGGGAGGATCTCGACACAACTCGCGAGTTCGTGGGTTTGGCGGCGGCAGGGGTCGGAGCGGGCCTGATCCAGGGTTTTCCCGCCAACGGCAGCGATTCGCGCAGCTTCATCGTTGCTAACGGCGAAGCCCGCTCGCAGTCGGCGAACATGATCGGAGCCGTGATGGTTCTTGTCACGGTGTTGCTGTTGACTCCATTGTTTCGAAATCTGCCGATCGCAGCACTCGGTGCCGTCGTGCTCATGGCGGCGGTCAGCCTTGTCGACATAGCCCGGTTCCGAGGCCTCTGGAGAGTTCGAACCAGCGACTTCGTTCTCTCACTGGTCACCCTCCTGGGAGTTCTCGTCTTCGGTGTCTTGGCAGGGATCGTGATCGGGGTCGCGGTCTCGCTTCTCGAGACGATGCGCCGGGCGGTCCTACCTCACACGGCGGTACTCGGAGAGGTCGCCGGCTCGCCCACGTTCCGCGACATCGAGAACTACGAGGAAGCGGCGACCGTGCCGGGTTTGATCGTCTACCGGTTCGACGCTCCGTTGTTCTTCGCGAACGCCGATGTGTTCAAGCACGACATCCGGACGTTGGTGGCCAGGGCCCGCCACCCGGTTCGGCAGGTTGTCGTCAACGCCGAAGGCATCACCGACATGGATGTGACTGGGGCGGAGGCCCTGGACAGGGTCATTGCGGATCTCCAAGACGACGGTGTTCGCTTCACGATGGCGCGCGTCCGAACCTCCCTTCGGCAGATGATGGAGGAGATCGGTCTCGAGGAGAAGATAGGGACAGACAACTTCTTCCTGCGTGTGTCGGACGCGGCGTCAGGGTTCCCGGCAGTTGACCCGACCTCTACCCGGAGTCTATAGAGAGATGCCAGTCGCGTCGTGGCTCCGCTCTTACCGCATGTCCTGGTTCCGATGGGACGTGACCGCCGGATTGACCACCGCAGCTGTCGTGATCCCGCAGGCGATGGCCTACGCGACTATCGCGGGATTACCGGTCCAATACGGGCTGTACACGGCCTTGATCCCAATGGTCGTCTATTCCCTGCTCGGTAGTGCACGATGTCTCAGCGTCAGCACCACATCGACAATCGCGCTGCTAACCGCCTCGGGGATAGCGCTCGCGCCTGAAGGGGCCGAGCCGGCCGCGATAGCCGCCGTTCTCGCAGCTGAGGTCGGTTTGTTCCTAGTGATCGCGGGCTTGTTGCGCCTGGGGTTCTTGTCCAGCTTTATCTCGCGTCCAATACTGTCGGGTTTCAAGATCGGCATGGGCTTGACGGTCGCGGCGAGCCAGTTGGGGAAGATCATGGGGGTATCGATCAGTGGAGAAACCTTCTTCCCCAAGGTCGCCTCAGCAGCGTCGCAGGTCGACGACACGAATCTCTGGACTCTGGCGATCGCGCTGGCATCCTTCGCAACTCTGCTGATCATCAAGCGAAGTTTCCCGACCCTCCCTGGCCCGCTGCTCGTCTTCGTCGCCGGGATGGCTCTGATGGCAATCACGCAACTCGAGACGCGGGGAGTGGCCACGGTTGCCGAAGTGCCGGGTGGACTCCCTCACCTGGATATCCCCGACTTCGCACTCGTGACCGCGCTTCTACCCGCGGCCGCAGGCATCGCCCTGATGGCGTTCGTCGAATCCATAGCTGCGGCGCAGGCCTTCCGGACTCATGATGAACCGCCTGTAGATCCGAACCAGGAACTCGTGGCTCTAGGGGGCGCCAACCTGGCGGGTGGCCTGTTCCAGGCGATACCCGCTGGAGGAGGCCTCTCGCAAACCGCGGTGAACGACCGCTCGGGGGCTCGATCGCAGGTCTCGAGTCTTGTGACGGCCTCCAGCGTGGCGCTGGTTCTCTTGCTGCTTGCCTCGCTCTTCGTGTACGTGCCCGAACCGATACTCGGTGCCATCGTCCTCGTAGCAGCGCTGGGGCTCATCGACGTTGCCGGCCTCAGGCGCATACGCCGGCTGCGTCCTGATGACTACGTTTTCGGCGTGATCGCTGCGCTCGGTGTTCTTGCCCTGGGCGCCTTGCCGGGATTGCTCCTCGGGGTTGTCGTTTCCCTTGTCACCCTGTTCTGGAAACTCAATCATCCACCGATCTTCATCCTTGGACGCAAACCCGACACCGACGTCTTCCGCGAGGCGGGGCACGACCCAGCCGACATCGTCTACGAGGACCTCATGATTGCCCGGGTCGAGTCGGGTCTCTATTTCGGGAACTCGCAGCGTGTCACCGACCGCCTCTTACGGATGGTTGACGACGCTCCACACAGACCCCGGACGCTGTTGCTCGACCTGTCGGCGGTCCCTCAAGTCGACTCGACCGCTGTCGAGGTCTTTGGCGACTTAGCCGAACGTCTCCACTCGGGCGGTACCGAGATGTGGTTGGCCGCCATGACTACGTCGGTCCTAGAGGTAGCCCAGGCTGCGCCCCGCTGGAGTGATCTGGAGGCGCGCCGATTGATCTTCCCCACGCTGGCGGAGGGGGTCGACGCCCACGTCTCGGAATCCGCGCCTTCGGATCCTTGATCAGCGTCACCCTGGTGAACACCAGGGAGGGGTGAGGCGCGCCTCCCTACGGAAGAGGACTCTTGGAAGTGACCGAAACTTAGGTCGTGGGAGGACCGACTGAAGATGACCGAGCAGAAGGGCGTCAGTCGAAGGAGAAGGTACCGGATCGTGGTGCGAGGCGAGTTCGGGGAACTCCTGTCGAGCGCCTTCGGCGAGATGACGGCGCTGCCACATCGTGGCACGACCATACTCACGGCGGACGTTGCCGACCTATCGGAATTCTACGGCGTCCTAGATAGGCTCCGCGATTTCTCTATCGAGCTCGTAAGTGTGAACGAACTGCAGACGGAGAACTAGCGAGCCCGCCTAGAGGAGATCGATTCCTCCTACAGGAGGCGAAGTTCGCGCGCCCGCTCGACCGCCTCGGCTCGCGACTCGACCTCCAGTTTCCCGAAGATTGATTTCACGTGCGTTTTGACGGTGTTGATAGACAGGAACAGGTCATTGCCAATCTCACGCTGCGTCAGTGAGGTTGGAAGCAGCCGCAGTACTGAGAGCTCACGATCGGTCAGTGACACTCCAATTGGTGCGGATCTCGGCTTGGCTGCGGTGATGGAACGCTCGAGCACTTCAAGCTCGGTACCAAGGACGCCGGCATCGGGATACGCATCGGCGATCGCGCGCGCTTCCTGCATCAAAAGGACGCCCCCCTCCCGATCGTCCTGGATCGCTCGGATCGGCGCGAGCGCCAGCAGCAGCTGGAGCGTCGGCCACGGTGCGATGAGGTCACTCCCACGCCGAAGTGCAAGGGCCCTCTCCAGCTCGCGTCTTCCTCCCGCCAGATCTTCGGCCGCGACGAGCGCCCGTCCGAGCGCCGTGTACGCGACCGACGCTGGCAAAGCATTCGAGAGGCGATATTCATCGACGATCGCGACGGCTTCGCGAGCTAGCCGTGCTGCTTCGATCCGGCGGCCCGATTCCGAAGCGATGATCGACAGCTGCGAAAGGGCGAAGATGACCTCGAAGATGCCGCCCGGCGTCCTCCGCTGCGCTACCCCCTCGAAACGAGCGGTCGCCTGCGCGCGTTCGCCCGATATGCACAGATAGAAACCGAGGGCGGTCTGGGCAGCGGGGTGCCATCTCGCGTCCACCCGCTCTTCGAACTCGACTGCGACCCGAGCGGCAGCCAGTGCCTTGCCGACGCCCTCGTGTCCGAACGACGCGCGAACTAGGGCAATGCCGGAGGCCAGCGAGCTGGTTCCGTCCGGCAGCGGGCCAAGGAAAGAACTCCGGCTCGCCAGCTCCAACCATTTCTCGATTTCATCGGCGTGCCCCGACAATCCCGCGATCCACGCGGCCGTCAACGAAAGGACTGGGTCGGACGCGACCCGCTTTTCTCCCAACGATTCGATCCAAGATCGCACTGTAGGCAGCCGTCCTGCGTTGCAGTATGCAAGCCAGTTCCCGGAAATCAACTCTCGACTCGACTCGATATCGTTGGCCGCATTGGCGTGTTTGATCGCGTCGTCCAGGAATCCCCACCTGCGGTGCCACTGGGATGCTCGACGGTGAAGCTCGGGAACGAGCGTTCGGTCTGTTGCTCTCAGGTCGCTCTGCAAAAGTTCTTGAAAGAGGTGGTGATATCGGAACCAGTTCCTCTGGTCATCGAGGGGGACCAAGAAGAGATTGCTGCGCTCCAGCTCCTCGAGAAGGGCGGCCGAACCCCCCTCACCCACCACTGCTTCGCTTAACGAGGAATTGAATCTTTCGAGGATCGAGGTTCTCACGAGGAAGCGACGCACGCGAACCGGCAGGCGGTTCAGAATTTCAGTAGTCAGGTCATCCGCCACGTGCCGGCTGTCGCCCGCGAAGTCCTTGATGAACGCCTCGGCATCGACACGATCTTGAAGCGAGAGAGCAGCAAGGTAGAGCCCGGCGGGCCACCCCTCGGTCCGGTCGACAAGGCACCGGACGTCTCGCAGGTCCAGTTCCATACCCGCTGTTTGCTTGAGAAGGGACCGTGCCTCCTCGATTGTGAATCGCAGATCAGCGGCCCGAATCTCGAGCATCTCGCCAGCAAGGCGAACGCGTTGCAGCGATGACAATGGGGGATCTGATCGGGTTGAGATGACGAGTTGAGTGGTTGAGGGGAGATTCTCGACGATCTCATCGATGGATTCGTGACACGCGCTGTTGGTGAGCTGGGAGAAGTCATCGAGGACGATCACGATTCGCCTGGGGAGAATCGCCAACTCATCGAGAAGTTGGGGGACAAACGCGTCCCGCAGAGATACGCCCTGACGTTTCAGCAGATTGCCGAGGCTGTCTCCGATGTCTGGCTCTACCTGACGAATCGCTTCGACCAGATAGGTCCAGAGGCGCAAAGGTTCGTTGTCCGAGGCATCTACGGTTACCCACGCAAATGGCCGCGCCTCCCGGGGATCGTTGCGCCACTGAGCGAGAAGATTTGTCTTTCCGTATCCGATGGGAGCGCTGACCAAAATTACTTTCCGGTCGGCTGCGTCCACCAGCTGATCGCGAAGAGCGCTTCTCTCGATCCAATCGCGGCGGATCGGTGTCGGCGCAAACTTCGTCTCGAGAACGACTACCCCGAATGGTGGATTGCTGGGACGTGAGTCTCCCGCACCCCTTTCTCGAGGGTACCCGGGCATCGGCCCCATCGCTCTTCCTAACGCTTTGGCGATCTCATCGGGAACGGTCCGTAAGAACGATGACGTCGGAA
>Ga0190275_10002176_pt1 | contig 14174 bp, 11 predicted proteins | sample Popmic550T_FD_133745 | JGI IMG/M metagenome (GOLD analysis project Ga0190275, IMG submission 133745) | Populus adjacent soil microbial communities from riparian zone of Yellowstone River, Montana, USA - 550 T | ecosystem: Environmental > Terrestrial > Soil > Riparian zone > Trees stand | place... | reverse complement strand
TCCTCGATCGAGTAGATGTCGTGGTGCGGCGGCGGCGAGATCAGCGTCACGCCCGGCGTCGAGTGACGCAGGCCGGCGATGTAGCCGTCGACCTTGTGACCGGGCAGCTGGCCGCCCTCGCCGGGCTTGGCGCCCTGGGCGACCTTGATCTGGATCTCGTCGGCGTTGGTCAGGTACTCGATCGTCACGCCGAAGCGGCCGGAGGCGACCTGCTTGATCGACGAGCGCCGCTCGTCGGCGAAGCGGGCAGGGTCCTCCCCACCCTCGCCGGTGTTCGACTTGCCGCCGAGCCGGTTCATCGCGACCGCAAGACCCTCATGGGCCTCCGGCGACAGCGCGCCGAGGCTCATGCCGCCGCTCTTGAAGCGCTTGACGATCTCCGACGCCGGCTGGACCTCCTCGAGCGGAATCGGGTCGATGTCCTCGTCGGCGAAGCGCAGCAGCCCGCGCAGCGTCGAGTTCTTCGCCGCGACGTCGTTGACGTAGGTCTTGAAGCGGTCGTAGGACTCCGGCTCCTCGCCGCGCGCGGCGTGCTGGAGGTTGGCGATCGTCTCCGGGTTCCAGCCGTGGAACTCGCCGTCGCGGCGCCAGGCGTAGATCCCACCGGACGGCAGCAGCTCGGAGGCGGCAGCCGGGTAGGCGCGCCGGTGGCGGTCGAGCGCCTCGCCGGCGAGCACGTCGAAGCCGATGCCGGCGATCCGCGACGGGGTGCCGGTGAAGTGGCGGTCGATCAGCTCGAGGTCGAGTCCGATCGCCTCGAAGATCTGCGCGCCGGTGTAGGAGCGCATCGTCGAGATGCCCATCTTCGAGAGCACCTTCAGCAGGCCCTTGCCGATCGCCTTGACGACGTGCTCCTCGGCCTCGTCGACGCCGATGTCGCTCTTCAGCATCCCGTCGCGGTGGATCTTGCCGAGCGACTCGAACATCAGGTACGGATTGACCGCCGCCGCGCCGTAGCCGGTCAGGCAGGCGATGTGATGGACCTCGCGCGCCTCGCCGGTCTCGACGACGAGGCCGCAGCGCAGTCGCGTCGCCTCGCGGACGAGGTGGTGGTGGACGGCAGCCGTCGCGAGCAACGACGGGATCGCTGCGCGCTCACGTCCGATGTTGCGGTCGGACAGGATCAGGATCGTCACGCCGTCCTCGACGAGCTCCGAGGCCTGGGCGCAGATCTGGTCGAGCCGGCGCTCCATGCCGCCGACGCCGTCGCGGACCGGCCAGGTGATGTCGATCGTGCGCGCCTCGAAGACCTCGTGGTCGACCTGGCGCAGCTTCTCCAGCTCCGCGTTGCGCAGGATCGGCTGCGGCATCACGAGCTGGTGACAGTGGTCCGGCGTCTCGCCGAGCAGGTTGATCTCGGGCCCGACGCACGCCTGCAGGCTCATCACGATCGACTCGCGGATCGGGTCGATCGCCGGGTTGGTGACCTGGGCGAACAGCTGCTTGAAGTAGGAGAACAGCGGCGGGCGGTTGTCCGACAGCACGGCGAGCGCCGTGTCGTTGCCCATCGACCCGGTCGGCTCGACGCCGTCGCGGGCCATCGGCGTCAGCAGCACGCGCAGGTCCTCCTGGCTCCAGCCGAAGGCGAGCTGACGCGCCAGCAATGGCTCCACGCGCGGGACGCGCGGGCTCTTGTCGGGCAGGTCGCCGATCCGCACGACTCGCTCGGCTAGCCAGTCGCCGTAGGGCTGACGGGCGGCGAGCTCGTGCTTGAGCTCGGCGTCGGGGATGACCCGCTCGCGCTCGAGGTCGACCAGGAACAGCTTGCCCGGGTGCAGCCGACCCTTGCCGACGACATCCTCCTCCGGAACCTGCAGCACGCCGGTCTCGGAGGCGAAGACGACCCAGCCGTCGTGGGTGTGCAGCCAGCGGCCGGGGCGCAGGCCGTTGCGGTCGAGCGTCGCGCCGATCGCGCGGCCGTCGGTGAAGGCGACCGCCGCCGGACCGTCCCACGGCTCGATCAGCGAGGCGTGGTAGGCGAAGAAGTCGTTCACCGGCTGCGACAGCTCGCCACGCCCCTGGTAGGCCTCGGGGATCAGCATCGAGATCGCGTGCGCCATCGAGCGGCCGCCGAGCGTCAGCAGCTCGAAGGCGGCGTCGAGCGAGCCGGAGTCCGACATCTGGTCGTCGAGCACCGGGCCGAGGTCGGACAGCGAGTCGCCGAACAGCGGCGAGCTGAGCTGCGCCTCGCGGGCGCGCATCCAGTTGCGGTTGCCGCGCACGGTGTTGATCTCGCCGTTGTGGGCGATCATCCGGTACGGGTGCGCCAGCTCCCAGCTCGGGAACGTGTTGGTCGAGAAGCGCGAGTGGACGAGCGCCAGGCGGCTGACGACACGCTCGTCCTGGAGGTCGGGGAAGTACTTCGGCAGCTGCGGCGAGATCAGCATGCCCTTGTAGGTGATCGTGCGCGACGAGGAGCTCGGGATCGCGAAGCCCGGCACCAGCTCGCGCTCCGCGGCGCGGCGCGCCACGTAGAGCTTGCGCTCGAGCGCGTCCTGGTCGGCAACGCCCTCGGGAGCGCCGACGAACAACTGTGCCGTGTGCGGCGCGCAGGCCGCCGCCGTACGGCCGCAGGCGTCGGCGTCGATCGGCACCTCGCGCCAGCCGAGCACCCAGAGGCCCTGCGCCTCGACGGAGCGCTCGAGGGCGCGCCGCGCGCGACCGCGGTCGTCCTCGTCCCGCGGCAGGAAGCACATGGCGACCCCGTAGCGGCCCGCCTCGGGCAGCTCGAAGCCGACCTCGGCGCGCAGGAAGGCGTCGGGGACCTGGATCAGGATGCCGGCGCCGTCGCCGGTCTCGGGGTCGGCGCCCTCGGCGCCGCGATGCTCCATCCGGTCCAAGACCTCCAGCGCGCGCTCGACGACCTCGTGCGAGGCCGGCGCGTGCAGGCGCGCGACGAAGCCGACGCCGCAGGCGTCGTGCTCGTACTGCTGGTCATGTAGCCCACTGGTCGACAAGGGCGAGTCTCCCCTGGCGCCCGGCGGGTGGACGGGATGCGACATCTGGCCTTCCTCCGGGTCGCGCGAACTGCCCAGCGGGCACGCGTGAGTAAGGGAGCGAAATCTTAGCCCCTCGGCTCTGTATCGTCGCGCCGGATGGCTACGACGATCACCGTCCTCTCACAGAAGGGCGGCACCGGGAAGACCACGACGACGCGGACTCTGGTCGACATCTTCAGGCGCATCGGGCTGCGCGTGCTGGCCGTCGACATGGACCCGCAGGGCAATCTGACCGACTACTTCGCGGTCGGCGACGCGCCCGAGCCGACGCTCGCCGACGTGCTGGCGGAGCGATCCAAGGCCGCCGACTCGATCCATTCGGACGTGCTCCCGGCGAGCATCCACCTCGCCGAGTCCGAGCTGCTGCTGAGCGGCAAGATCGGTCGCGAGATGGTTCTGCGGCGCGCGCTGGGCGAGGTCGCGGACGACTACGACCTGATCCTGATCGACTGCCCGCCGTCGCTCGGACTGCTGACAGTCAACGCCCTCGTCGCGGCCGACTACGCGCTGATCTCCACCGAGGCCGAGTACTTCTCTCTCCAGGGCGTCGAGCAGGCGCTCGAGGTCGTCGAGGCCGCGCGCGGCCTCAGCCCCGACCTGAAGTGGCTCGGCGCCGTGCTGAACATCGCCGACATGCGCACCGTCCACGCCCGCGAGGCGCTCGAGCAGCTGCGCGACGGCTACGGCGACAAGATCTTCGACACCCCGATTCGTCGTTCGGTCGCCTACGCGGAGTCGGCGGAGCGAGCTGTGTCGATCGTCGATCACCGGCCCGACCTTGGCGCCGACTACCTGTCGTTGGCGGACGAGGTGCTGGGGCGGCTCGGGCGCGAAGACGATCGCAAGGCGCTGGAGAAGCTTCGCGCGGAGTTGGCGCCGGCCGCTTAACGGAGCTGGCGCTCCTGTGGGGCGCCCATGAGAACTGGCGTCGCGCTGGCGGCTCGTGGGCGCTGTGGCGCGTTCGCTAGCCCCTCGTCGCGGCTGTTCGGCTGGGTAGGGCGGCGTGCGGTGGGGCTGGTGTTCGGAGAGCAGCCCGGTCCCTAGCCGTCATGGTTCTCGGCGAACGTTTTGTATGGCCCTGGCCCCGACAATCCTTCATTCGTGGTTAGGCCCACAACTCGCCGCCCTACCCAGCTGAACAGCCGGGCGGAGCAGCGTCACCCACTCGCCACAGCGCCCCGCACACCGCCAGCGCGAAGCCGGTTCTCAAGGACGTCCCACAGGAGCGGTGCGGCCGGCTACGGTCCGTGCATGTCCGATCTTCTCCGCCGGTCAGCCACGGAGCTGGCCTCGCTGGTCCGTTCCGGTGACGTCACGGCGCGCGAGCTGGTGCAGGCGTCGCTCGACCGGATCGAGGCGACGGAGGGGCTGAATCACTGGACGTTGGTCGACGGCGAGAACGCGTTGGCGGCCGCCGATGCGATCGGGCCGGGCGACGGGCGGCCGTTTGCGGGGGTCCCCATCGGGATCAAGGATCTGTTCGCGCCGGTCGCGGGGCTGCGGATGGCGCATGGGTCGGAGTTGCTCGGGGAGTACACGCCGGACTACGACTATGGGCAGGTGCGCCGCCTCAAGGAGGCGGGCTTCGTGATCGTTGGGAAGACACAGACGCCCGAGTTCGGGATCACCCCGGTGACCAATCCGCGGCGGTTTGGGCCAGCGCGGAATCCGTGGGATCCGGAGCGGACGACGGGCGGGTCGAGCGGCGGATCTGGCGGTGCGGTGGCGTGCGGAGCGGTGCCGATCGCCCACGCGAGCGATGGCGGCGGCTCGATTCGGATTCCGGCTGCCTGCTGCGGGCTGCTCGGCCTGAAGCCGGCGCGCGGGCGGATCTCGATGGCGCCGGGGCTCGGCGACCACTTCCTGAACACCGATGGCGTGCTGGCGCGAACCACCGAGGACGTGGCCGCGCTGCTGGACCTGATGTCCGGGCACGAGCTCGGGGACGCGACGTGGGCGCCGCCGCCGGAGGCGCCGTTCGCGGAGCTGGCGCGGCGCGATCCAGGCCGGCTGCGGATCGGCCTGGTGACCGAGATGGCGCTGGAGGACGCGACGCTGGACCCGGAGTGCGAGCGGGGAGCACGCGAGGCGGCGAAGCTGCTCGAGCGGGTGGGCCATCAAGTCGAGGAGATCCCGTCGCCGATCCCGGCCGGCGAGGTCACGGTGGGGACGTTCACCGCGCTGTGGGCCGCGAACGTGGCGGCGAGCGTGATGCACGGGCAGATCGTCAGCGGGAACCAGCCTTCGCCGGAGACGATCGAGCCGCTGTCGATGTGGCTCTACGAGATGGGCATGGCCCTCCCCTCCCCTGCCTACGTCGGCGCACTCGCGACCGGCCAGGCGATCGCGCGGGGGATCGTCGCCACGTGGGCCGACTGGGATCTGGTTCTCACGCCGGCGCTGGCGCAACGTCCGGTCACGCATGCGGACATCGACCCGTGCGACGACGATCCGGAGCGGACCTTCGCCAAGGGCGCGGAGTTCACGCCGTTCACCCCGGTCTTCAACATGACCGGTCAGCCGGCCGTCTCGGTGCCGCTGTTCCACGGCGACGACGGCCTTCCGACCGGCGTCCAGCTCGTCGGTCCACCCGCCGGCGAGGCGATGCTGCTCCAAGTGACCCGCCAGCTCGAGGAGATCGCCCCCTGGGCCGATCGCTTCCCCGCCGAGCCGGCCGCTACAGGTTCTTGACCAGCTTGCTGTCGCGTGAGTAGGTGAGCAGGTCGGCCGCTTCGGCCGGCGTCAGCCAGCGCAGCTCGTCGACCTCGTCGTTCGGCTCGAAGCCCGGGTCCTCGATGACCGCCATCAGCCAGTAGCGGACGACCTTGGGGCGGCCCTTGTTGTCGTCGTAGTGGGCGAAGGCCAGCTCGGGACCGAGCCGGCAGATCAGGCCGGTCTCCTCGCGCACCTCGCGCAGCGCAGCCTCCTCGAACGTCTCGCCCGGGTCGAGCTTCCCCTTCGGAAAGCTCCAGTCGTCGTAGCGCGGCCGGTGCACGACCACGATCTCGGTCTCCTCCGGCCCGCGCCGCATGACGACCCCGCCGGCCGCCTCGATCCGCTTGTCGGTCACTCGATCGCCTCCACGTCCGCCCCCGCGGCGACGAACCGGACCCGCCGGACGTCGCACTCCGGAGCGATCCTGCGCAGCCCCTCGACCACCGCGCCCGTCTGCTCCCACTGGCACCAGAACAGCGCCGTGGGGCCCGCCCCCGAGATCGTCGCACCGAGCGCCCCCAACTCACCGGCCTGACCGATCAGCTCGATCGACCGCGGGTACAGGTGTGCGCGCCGGTCCTGGTGCAGGCGGTCCGAGAGGCCGCGCGCGATCGCTCCGAGGTCGCCGCTGGCAAGGCCTAGCGTCAGCAGCGAGGCGTGCGCGATGTTGTGGACCGCGTCGCCGATCGGCACCTCGGCGGGCAGCGCGGCGCGCGCCTCCGAGGTCGGAACCGGCTGCGGCGGCGTGACCAGCACGCCCTCGAGGCCCGCCGGGGGCTCCAGCCGCACGGCGTCGTCCTCGATGCAGATCACGAAGCCGCCAAGCAGGGCGGCGGCGACGTTGTCGGGATGGCCCTCGAGGGCGATCGCATGCTCGAGCAGCGGCGCGTCGAGCTCGAAGAGGTGGTCGGCGGCGGCCAGGCCGGCGACGATCGCCGCGGCGCTCGATCCGAGGCCCGCGGACGCCGGGATCTGCGAGCGGATCCGGAAGGAGATCCCGTCGGCGGAGTGCAGCCGCTCGAACGCGCGCACGCAGAGGTTGTCGCGGTCGAGCGGGACGCCCGGGGTGTCGGACTCGACCGAGAACGTCCCGGTCTCCTCGACCTCCAGCTCCAGCGACAGCGACAGCGCCGCCGCGAGCACGTCGTAGCCAGGGCCGAGGTTGGCCGAGGACGCCGGGACGCGGACGGTGCGGCGGCGGTTCACTCGCCCCCGAGGACCGCCGCCTCGACGCTCTCGATGTCCGGCTCGCACGGCACCACCGATGTGGCGCGGTCCATCGCCGTCTGCGGGTCCTTGAGGCCGTGGCCGGTCAGCACGCAGACGACGCGACCGTGGGCTCCGTGCGCAAGCAGGCCGGCAACCGACGCCGCCGAAGCCGGCTCGCAGAAGACGCCCTCACGCGAGGCGAGCAGCCGGTAGGCGTCGAGGATCTGCTCGTCGGTCACCGCGCGCACCTGCCCGCGCGACGCGGTGAAGGCGTTCATCGCGTCCTCCCAGCGCGCCGGGTTGCCGATCCGGATCGCCGACGCAACCGTCTCGGGCGCCTCGACGGGCGCCCCCTCGACGAGCGGCGCGGCGCCCGCGGCCTGGTAGCCGTGCAGCTCCGGCGTGCCGGCCTCGTACTCCGTGAAGCCCTTCCACCAGGCGGTCACGTTGCCGGCGTTGCCGACCGGGATGCAGAGCACGTCGGGCGCCTCTCCGAGCTGGTCGCAGACCTCGAAGGCGCCGGTCTTCTGCCCCTCGATGCGGTAGTCGTTGACCGAGTTGACGAGCGCGATCGGGTGGCGGTCGGTCAGCTCGCGAACCAGCTCCAGCGCCTGGTCGAAGTTGCCGCGCAGCGCGACGACGCGCGCGCCGTGCATCAGGGCCTGGGCGAGCTTGCCGGTGGCGATCTTGCCCTCCGGGACGATCACCGCGCCGCGCAGCCCTGCGCGCGCGGCGTAGGCGGCGGCGCTCGCGGCCGTGTTGCCCGTCGATGCGCAGATGACCGCCTTGGCGCCCTCTTCGATCGCCGCCGAGACGGCGACCGTCATGCCGCGATCCTTGAACGATCCGGTCGGGTTCGCGCCCTCGACCTTCAGGTACACCTCGCAGCCCGTGCGCTCCGACAGCCAGGGGGCGGGCACCAGCGGCGTGTCGCCCTCCTCGAGCGAGACGTGCGGGTCGACAGGCAGGCGCTCGCGGTAGCGCCAGAGACTCACTCGAAGGTCTCCTCGATCACGTGGATCGCGCGCGGCTTCGAGCGGACGAAGTCGAGCCGCTCGATCATGTCGACGGCGGCGCGGAACCTCGACTCGAGCACCGGGTGCATGACCATCACGAGCCGCGCGTCGTCGTCGGCGCCGCGCTGCACGACCGACTTGATCGACACGCTCTGCATGCCGAGGATCTCGGCGACCTGCGAGAGCACGAGCGGCCGGTCGGCGACCTCGACGTAGAGGTAGAACGCCGACTCGACGTCGGCGACGACCGGCAGCTCGGCGACCGGCGGCGCCTGGACGGCTGGCGGGGTCATCGCCGAGACGACGTCGCCAAGCACCGCCGAGGCGGTCTGGCTGCCACCGGCGCCGGGGCCGGAGAGCGTGATCTCGGTGATCGCCGGCGACTCGATCGTGACCGCGTTGAACGAGCCGGAGACCGACGCGAGCGGGTGACCGCCGTACAGGAAGGCCGGGTAGACGCCAACGGCGATCCCGCCGTCGATCCGCTCCGCGCTGCCGATCAGCTTCAGCGACAGGCCGAGTTCGCGCGCGTAGGCGATGTCGTCGGCGGTGACGTGCTCGATGCCCTCGTAGGGAACGTCGGAGAGGCCGACCTGGGCGCCGAAGGCGAGCCGCGCGAGGATCGCCATCTTCGCGGCGGCGTCCTTGCCGGTGACGTCCTCGGTCGGGTCGGCCTCGGCGAAGCCCAGCTCCTGCGCCTCGCGCAGCGCGTCGTCGTAGGAGGCGCCGGTGCGCGCCATCGCGGTCAGGATGAAGTTGGTCGTGCCGTTGACGATCCCGTGGACGCGCTCGATGTGCGCGCCGGCGAGCGACTCGCGGATCACCCGGATCGCCGGGACCACGCCGGCGACGGCGGCCTCGAAGCCGAGCTGGGCGCCACCGGCGGCGGCGCTCGCGTAGAGCTGCTCGCCGTGCTGGGAGAGGAGCTGCTTGTTGGCGGTCGCGACGTGCTTGCCGGCCTCCAGCGCGCGGCGCACGTAGTCGTAGGTCGGGTCGATGCCGCCCATCACCTCGACGATCAGGTCGCTGCGCTCGAGGATGTCGTCGAAGTCGCCCTGGCTGCGCGTCAGCACGCCCGGTATCTCGGGGCGGCGGCCGGTCTCGGCCGCGATCGCATCGGCGCGCTGCTCGAGCAGCTCGTGGAACGCGGACCCGACGGTCCCGTGCCCCAGCAGCCCGATCTTGAAGGCCCCGCTGTCAGAGCTCACGCAGGCTCAGGTCCTCGTAGGTCTCGCGCCGCACGACCACGCGCGCGTCGCCGTCGCGGCAGAACACGACCGGCGGTCGCGGAACGGCGTTGTAGTTGCTCGCCATCGCGTGACCGTAGGCGCCGGTCGCGGGCACGACCAAGGTGTCGCTCGGAACCGGGTCGGCGAGCGCGGCGTCCTTGACGAGCACGTCGCCCGACTCGCAGTGCATGCCGACCAGCCGGCAGGGCGTCGAGTCGCCGAAGCGGTCGGCGACCTCGGCCTCGTAGACCGCGTCGTAGAGCATGGGGCGAATGTTGTCGGCCATGCCGCCGTCGACCGCGACATAGGTGCGGATGCCGGCGATCTCCTTGACGGTGCCGACGGTGTAGAGCGTCACGCCGGCGTTCGCGACGAGCGAGCGGCCGGGCTCGCAGAGCACCTTGACGCCCTTAGGCAGCCGCTCGAGCATCTTCTCGGCGAACTCGGCCGCCGTCGGCGGACGCTGGTCGCGCGTGTAGGCGCAGGCGAAGCCGCCGCCCATGTTGATCACCGGGAAGTCGCCCGCCGCCGCCAGCACCTCGGCGAGCGTGTCGTAGACGTCGAGCTCGAAGACCTGGGAGCCGATGTGGGCGTGCAGGCCGCGGACCTCGAGCCCCGCCGCGGCGCAGCGCTCGAGCGCTGCCGGCAAGGTCGCCAGCGGCAGGCCGAACTTCGAGTCCTCCTGGCCGGTCGCGATCTTGTAGTGGGTCTCGGGCCGGATGCCGGGGGTGACGCGCAGCAGGACGCGCTGCCTGCGGCCCGCGGCGACGCGCTCGAGACGGTCGATCTCGTCGAGCGAGTCGACGATGATGTGGCCGACTCCGCTCGCCAGCGCGTACTCCAGCTCGGCCGCCGACTTGTTGTTGCCGTGCATGTAGATCCGCTCGGGATCGAAGCCGGCGCGCAGCGCGAAGTGCAGCTCGCCGCCGGAGGCGACGTCGACCGACAGCCCGGCCTCCGAGAAGATCCGCAGCGCCGCGGTGCAGGGAAACGCCTTGCTGGCGTAGAGGACCTCGAAGTCGTCGGTGCGGGCGGCGAAGGCGTCCTGGATCGCGCGCGCCCGTAGGCGGAGGTCGTCCTCCGCGTAGACGTATGCGGGCGTGCCGAACTCGCGCGCCAGCTCGACCACGTCGCAGCCGCCGACCTCGAGCCGTCCGGCCGCGTTGATCCGCGATCCGAGCGGGTAGACGTGACCGACCCCTCCGGGCAGGGCATTGGCCTGCTCGGGGTCCGCCAGCGCCTGCTCCGCGTCGTCTCGGCTCATGAGCAAGCGGATTATGAAGCACCCAGCCGGCTGCAGGCCGTCGCCCGGACGGATCCTCGGTCGGCCATGTGCGATGCACGATGGCCTTCCTGCGTCACCGCCCAGGCTTGGCCTTCGTACGGCTGGGCCCAAAACGAGAATGATTCTCGTTTATGCTGGGCCGGTGAGCGTGCTCGCCTCGCTGCCCTCGCCCGGCGACCTCGTCGAGCTGCCCTTCATGCGCACCGCGCTGATCGAGCTGGTGCTGCTCGGCATAGCCGGCGGCCTGCTCGGGGCCTGGATCGTCCTGCGACGGCTCGCCTTCTTCGCCCACGCGGTCGGAACCGCGACCTTCCCAGGCCTGGTGGTCGCCGACGGAATCGGGTTCAGCGCGACCATCGCCGCGCTGGCGGTGGCGCTGGGCTATGCCGGCGGCGTCGAGCGCGCGGGCCGCGCGGGACGCGATCCCGGCGACGTCGCGACCGCTCTCGCGCTGGTCGTCGCGCTGGCGCTCGGGGTGGTGCTCGCGAGCGACGTCTTCGAGTCGGGCGCCGCCGTCGACCGGCTGCTGTTCGGGACGGCGCTCGGCCTGGACGACGGCGACCTGTGGATCGCCGCCGGCGCGGCGGCGCTCGCGCTGGCCGCGACGGTGCTGCTCGGCCGAGCCTGGACGGCCGCCGGGTTCGACGCCTCGGGCGCGTCCGCTCTCGGCTTGCCGGTACGGACCGGCGACCGGCTGCTGCTCGGGCTGATCGCCGTCGCCGCGGTCGCCGCCCTACCCGCCGTCGGCGCGCTGCTGGTCGCCTCGCTGTTCGTCGTCCCGGCGGCGACGGCGCGCCTGCTGACGAACGGCGTCGCCACGCTGCTCGCAGCCGCGACGGCGATCGCCGTCGCCCAGGGCACCGTCGGCCTCTACGTCTCGCTCTGGCTCGACGTCCCACCCGGCCCAGCGGTCGCGGTGGTCGGCTCGTCCGCCTACGCAGTCGCCGCCCTCGCGACCGCCACGCTTCGCCGCCCCGCCTCGGTCGTGGCGGAGGCGACATGACCGACGACGCGGGAATCGCAGTCTCGGTCGAGGGCCTGGCGGTCACGTATGGCGGGCCGACCGCGGCGCTCGAAGGCGCCGACTTCTCGCTGCCCGCCGGCAGCTCGCTCTGCGTCCTCGGCCCGAACGGCGGCGGCAAGACGACACTGTTCCGCGCTCTGACGGGCGAGCTGACGCGGCTGCACGGCGCCGTCCATGTCGACGGCCGCCCCGCCTACCTCGCCCAGACCGAGCGGACGCGGCTCGACTTCCCGGTCAGCGCGCTCGACGTCGCGCTGATGGGCTCGCTCGCCAACGGCCGCTGGTGGCTGCCGGCGCGGCGGTCCGACCGTGCCGCCGCCCGCGACGCGCTCGCCCGCGTCGGCCTCGCGGACCGCGCCGCCGTCCGCTTCGGCGAGCTGTCCGGCGGCCAGCGCCAGCGCGTGCTGCTCGCCAGGGCGCTCGTCCAGGACGCGCACGTGCTGCTGCTCGACGAGCCGCTCGCCGGCGTCGACCCGGCCAGCGGCGAGCGGATCGAGGCGCTGTTCCGCGAGCTGCGCGACGAGGGTCGCACCCTGCTCGTCTCGACCCACGACGTCGACAGCGCGCGCGCCTTCGACCGCGTGCTGTGCCTCAACCACACCCAGGTCGCGTTCGGCAGCCCGTCGGTGGCGCTGACCCGCGCCGCGCTCGAGCGGACCTACGGCGACGAGATCGTCGTGCTCGACGACGATGGCTCCGACGGGCCCGTCCGCGCCGTGACCGTCCAGCACCACCACCACTGATGGACCTGCTCGAGCCGCTCCAGTCGGGCATCGAGCGCCGCGCGCTGGCCGAGGTCGCGCTGCTCGGTGGCTTCTGCGGCGCCCTCGGCTACTGGATCGCGACCTTCAGGCTCAGCTATCCCGCCGAGTCGCTCGCCCACGGGCTGCTGCCTGGGCTCGTGCTGGCGGCGCTGGCCGGCGTGCCGCTGCTGCTCGGCGGGGTCGCGGGCGTCGCCGTCGCGGCGCTCGCGATCGCGCTCGCCGGCCGCGACCCGCGCGTCGGCTCGGACACCGCGACGGCGGTCGCCGTGACGGGCCTGCTCGGGCTCGGCGGCTTGCTCGCGCTCAGCCCCGACGCTCCCGCGCGACTGGAGGAGCTGTTGTTCGGCAACCCGCTCGGAGTCAGCGACGGCGACCTGATCGTGGCCGCCGCGCTCGCACTCGTTGGCTGCGCCGCGCTGGTCGCTCTCCACCGCGCGCTCGGCGCCGTGGCCCTAGACGCCGATGGCGCCCGCGCGCTCGGCATCCGCCCGACCGCCGTCCGGCTCGCGTTGCTCGGCCTGCTCGCGGCGGCGCTCGCGGTTGCCGTCCAAGGCCTCGGCAGCCTGCTGGTGCTGGCGATCCTGGTCGCCCCCGCGGTCGCCGTGCGCGGCCACGTCAGCTCCCCCGGCCGGGCGATGGTCGCCGCAGGCGCCACGGCCGTCGTCGCGGGCGTCGCCGGCATCTACGCCTCGCACCTGCTCGGAACCGCGGCCGGTGCCTCGGTCGCGCTCGCCCTGTGCCTCGCCGCCGTGATCGGCACCGCGCTACCCGGCCGTGACAAGTCCCGAGGATCCGCGCCCGCGGCGCCGACCGACGCTCAGGCTGCCGCTGCGCGCGCGCGCGGCGGGGCGCCGCGCAGCCGCCCGAGCCAGTAGGCGCCGCCGAGGATCATCGCGACGCTGATCAGCTGCGCCTCGGTCAGGCCGAGCACGAAGTCGTCGTTGCGGCGGATGAACTCGACCAGCAGCCGCTCGAACCCCGCGAGAATCAGGTAGAGCGCGAACAGCCCGCCCGGCTTCACACGGTCGCGCAGCTGCCACAGCGCCAGCGCGATCAACCCCATCGCGAGCGTCTCGAAGATCGGGGTCGGATGGACCTCCTGCAAGGTGCGGACGGTCCCCTCGGGATAGGCCATTCCCCACGGCATGCCGGTCGCGTGGCCGTAGTCGCCGTCGCCCGAGAGCTGGCAGCCGACGCGCCCGATGGCGTTGCCGACCGCCAGCGCCGGCGCGCAGAGGTCGAACAGCGCGACGCCGAGGAAGCCGCGCCAGCGCGCCCACAGACAGACGGCGATCGCCCCGCCGATCACCCCACCCAGCCACACCAGCCCGGTCCCGCCGAACAGCGTCCCGACGAAGTCGTCCGACGCGCTGTCCCAGTTCTGGAGGATGAAGTCGATCCGGCCGCCGATCAGGCCGCCGGCGATCGCCGCGAAGACCATCTCGTAGGCCCAGTCGCGCGGCTTGCCGGTCTCCTCCAGGCGGCGAGCGACCAGCGCCCCAGCCGCCAGGAACCCGAACGCGAAGCAGATCCCGAAGGTCTGCAGGGTGATCGGACCGAAACTGATCTCCGGGAGCACGGCCCGGACCCTAGCGCCCTACAGGTATCCGAACGGATCGACCGGGGATCCGTTCACGCGGGTCTCGAAGTGGAGGTGGTCGCCGTAGCAGTGCCCGGTGCAGCCGACGTAGCCGATGACCTGGCCCTGCGTCACCGACGCGCCCTGCGAAGTCGCGTAGCTCGACTGGTGGGCGTAGCAAGTCGAGAGCGAGCCGGTGTGCTGGACGCAGGTGTAGTTGCCGTAGCCGGAGACCGAGCCGAGCAGGACGACGGTGCCGCCGTCCGCCGCGCGGATCGGCGTTCCGGACGGCGCGGCGATGTCGATGCCGGCGTGCAGCCGGCCCCAGCGCTGGCCGAACGGCGAGACGACCGC